>Ga0351941_1010_pt1 | contig 83059 bp, 79 predicted proteins | sample TotcelHT113001N9_FD_206853 | JGI IMG/M metagenome (GOLD analysis project Ga0351941, IMG submission 206853) | Enriched cells from coal bed in the Powder River Basin, Montana, United States - Total cells T11 rep2 HSBNCT.T11.300.1.N9 ...
ATGGCCCCCACCAGGACGACTTCCCGGCTGAGCCGGGCATAGTTCCGCAGATTGGGAGACACCAGGATGCGCCCCTGACGGTCCAGGACGCACTCCTCGACCCCGGAAATCAGAAACCGTTGAAAATCCCTGACGTCCTTACGAAACAACGGCTGTTCCGCAAATTTAATCTCGATTTTATTCCACTCGGATTGCGGGAAGGCCAGGACGTAACCACCGAAATTAGTTATAATAATTTGGTGATCCTTGCCCCCCTTAAGGATTTCCCGGTAGCGGGCCGGAATGCTGACCCGTCCTTTGTTATCCATGGTATGGAAGTAGCTACCGGTAAACATGGCTCCCCATTAATCCCCACTCTATTCCACTTTTTCCCACATGAGGCCAAAATATGCCCTTTCGTAGGGTAATGTCAAGAAAAAAAAGCACAAAGAAACTATAAATCCCCAGAAAAAATCGCCTGCAAGCGGCGTAACTCCAAGGAAAGGGTGACTGCGGGGGTCGTGGAACCCTGTTGTTGAAGTTCGGGAGGCTCGGCCTGGAGGCGGCCGCGAGGGAGGCGCTCGTGCAACTAAGATTAATTATATAATTAAATTAAATAGATATATACAGGACGGCCAGGGTGATGCCCGGCGGGGAGTGGACTGCACGTGTGTGGGTGGGAGATCACCTGCGGCCGGAGGGCTGGTTAGGCGGTCTGCTCCCTATGGTCCAAAAAACTTTGCAAAATGAGGACCGCGGCCAACTGATCCACTACCTGGCGCCGGCGCCGGCGGCTCACATCCGCCTGGATCAGCAGCCGTTCGGCGGCGGCGGTGGTGAGGCGTTCATCCCAGAAGATGACCTCTGCCTCCAGGGCCTGGCCCAGGGCGCCGGCAAACTCCGTGATTTCAGGGGCTGCCTCCCCCAGGCGGCCGTCCATGTGCCGGGGCAGGCCCACCACAATCTGGTGCACGGCATAATCCCGCCCCACCTTGAGGAGGTGGTCCAGGTCGGTCTGCCGATCCCGGCGGATCCAAACCTCCAGCCCCTGGGCCGTTATGCCCAGAGGATCGCTTACCGCCAGGCCGATGCGCTTGGCGCCCATATCCAGGCCGAGAATTCGCCTGGACTCACGCTTGGGGAAAGACGGCTCGGTTTCCATAACTAAGCCTCAGAAAGCCCCATGGCGCCGGATTGATGACTTAGCCGGGCGTCGTAGGCTTGATAGCCTGCCATGATCCCCACCTGGACATGAAAGAGCCAGTTCAGCGGTGGGAAGAGGAGGGAATCGTAGGTCAGGGAGTGGATGGCGAAGCCGAGCAAGACGAGCACCCGGTACCAATCTAACGGTGAGGACTCCGGCCCGGATCGCAACCTGCGACAATATGTTGCCAGGATAAGTATGACCAACCCTAAGTAAAATAACGTCATAACCGTACCAAGTTCCACCAGGCCGGTGAGGAACAGGTTGTCAAGGGTCTGAAGCTTGTCGACGGCTTGAGGAAATTCATGCAGCTGCTGATTACGGAGATGATAATCAGGTAAGTATTGTGCATGAGTGAATGAACGCAAACCGATTCCCATGAACGGATGGGTTTTCCAGATGTGCAGGGCAAAGTTATATAATTCCAGGCGATGCAATATACTCACATGATGAGCACTGTTCGGGTCAAGACGGGCAAACCGGCGTTGGGCTTCCAGAGGCACAATCAGGGCGATAGCCAGACATATTGATATTACAAGATATTTCCGTCGGCGAACCAGGTAAAGTATCCATACTGCCAGCATGGCGGCCAGCGCTATCCAGGTCCCCCGCTTGTGGGCGAGAAAAATCAGGATGCCGCCCAGCAGGACTAACAGACAGCCCAGGAGCCGGGCGGTGGAATTTTTCGAGACAATCAGACGCACCGGCCCGGATGACAACAGGATTATCAAAGTTCCCAAAGGGATCGGATGGAGGACAAAGACCTGGAAAACCCCTGGGCCAAAGTTTCCCCGGACCAACCACAAGATCATTTCTACCAAGATAATGACGCCCAGGGCGCCGGCACAGAACCAGTCGAACATCTGTCGGCGGCGCGGGCCGTTGATTGAAAACATGGCAGCCCAGAGGGCGAATACCCCCGTAAGCAGAAAGGTGCGCATGGTATCAACGGATCGCGGTGCGAAATTACTTAAAGATGTATTGGCTGCCCCGAGAATTATTATCCCGACCATCAAGATTATTTCCAGGCGATGTTCCTTGGCGGTAATCACCTGCCAGGAATAAGCCAGCCACAGCATCAGCCAGGGACAGATGTAGATAACGATTTGAGTCCAGAAACTAAGATGTCTGCCCAGGATATTCGGGGACCATAAAAGGACAATATAGGCCCCAGACCCCAACAGGGAATAGAACGCAAGTTGATTGAGTAGAGGTGGCTGGCAAATATACGATAAGTATTTCATATAATAAGGTAATATAGTTAATAATTTATCATTTATCTAACGTATCCCAGAGGATAATTATTTATTATATAAAGAATAAGTCTATAGTCGATTATTTCTTATAACCATTATCTTCGAGCCAAGCCAATTGCTTGGTTAGCTCCATCAGTTTGGCATTATAATCCATCAGTTGGTCTTGTAATTGTTTAATTTGTTTCATTGAGCTGGATACTGCAGCCGTTTTCGCCGGAATTGCCGGACCGGCCTGAGCGGGGTGTACCGGCGGATTCGTGTCTAGATTTTTGAGCAGGGCCTCCAGATACCGCAGTTTTCTTTCCACCCGCAGCCGGTTTTTATGAGCCAGGCGAATATTGGTATGCCAGAAATATCTCGGGGCCAGGGGCCGGATGCATTCGGAAAAGGGAAAGGCGCCCAGCCAGTCGGCGGAAATCTTCTGGTCCGGGCCGTTATGAGCCTGAAACCATGTAAGGTATTCCACCCTCTCGTTTAACGTTCTCAAATCGTCTTTTATTCGTAAACATTCTCTTCTTGCCAGACTGAGAATTGATTCCACGCTCTCAGCCGGGAAAAGGTAGTCTTGCAGTTCGGGGAATTGCCATAAACCCTGGCCCAGAACTATGAGGAGTCCGGCGGTAAGAAGCAACTTTTTGACGGTCACGGAGTTAAGGGACATTTTGGCGCGGGGCAAGTTTTTTATAGATAACTATCTGGGCCAGAGGTCTGGCTGCAGGAACAAAGCGATGATAATAAGGGTCGGCCTGGTTCCCGAAGGGTTCATCTTCCCAGGGTAAAATTATGGCCTGGTAATCAGTGGCCAGGGAAAGCTTCTCCCGGATGTATTTTTCGGCGTCTTGCAACTGATAGTCGCGATTATAGCGAATCTCATAACGTGATACCACCCAATCAGGCGGCCGGGATGGTGAAATGTGGCCCTGCAGCCCCCCGATCACTTGAAAAGGGGTATAAAATTGCAGCGGCAAGTCACCGTAGGTGGTCAGGATAATATCACCGGGTCGAGCCTGAGTTTGAAAAAACCGGATGAAGTTGCGATTCACATCCGGATAGGGGGAGAAGAGTTCGGTCAGAAAGAGCCGGAGGGGGAGGTTGGGATAGGTGAGCATCCAACGGTTAGTCTGATTGGGGCGGTTGCTGATCTGCAACCAATCCATGGGCACCAGATAGAGCCAGTTGGTAAAAAACAGGAGAAACGCCAACAGAACTCCGGAAATCTTATGATAGCGCCAGGTTCTTAAGATGACCCACCCCAGAATGATAGCGCACAAGGGATAAAGGTGAACTAAATAGCGGAACTCGCATTGGGGGGCCAGGGATAAGATAGTGATGCTGCCTAGAATAATCAGGCCCAGGAACAAGATGAATTTTTCTCCGGATTCTTCCGGGATGCCGCCGTGGGTCAAAAAAAACCGGCGCCACCTCCACACCAGATACCCGGCTATGGGAAGAGGGATCATATATTGGATAAGGTCGCGGAAGTAATTCTCCAGATTATTAGGAATAACAACCAGGTTTATTATATGCGATTGTTCCTGGATACGAAATAATAACAGACCAGGTACAATGATTATTAAAGTAGCTAAGGTAATTATTGTGGTCCTTTTTAAGGGAAACTCTCCGGGGTAAAGCCAAATTCCTACCAGCAATGCGGGCATTACAAAGCTAAAAAAAAGTAAATAATTTGTATAGAACAGGAGACCGATGGATAAGCATAATAACAAAGCCGGCCTAAATCTCGATTGCCAGTCTTCCTTAAAGGCATAAAGGCTTATTAAGGTGAATAAAGCCCCTAAGCTATAATAGCGGCATTGGCGGGCAAACAGGAGAAAGGGCACGGAGCAGGTGAGAAGAGTCGCGGCGCACAGGGCCCAGGTGCGGTCGCCAAAATTATGGCGCACCAATTGGTAGACCAGAAAAATACACGCCAGGCCCATTAATGCAAAGGGGAGACGTCCGGCGAAGGTGGTGAGACCGCCGAGGCGAAACGCGGCCGCGGCCACATAGATTTGTAACCAGGGGGACCAGCGCCATAAAAAATCGCGGTCATACTCGCGTCCCTGTTCCTGGGAGATGATATTCACCCCATCATAAGCTCGGGGCACGCCGTAGGTTAAGACATTTTTCGCCAAACCAGCGGTCTCGGCTTCATCCTGCCAGAAGGGCCGGTGATCCAAGCCGAAAAGCAGGAGAAAAGCCCCCAGGGCCAGAACTATGATGATGGGAGAGAAGAAGCGATCAACCCGCATTGAGGGCTCAGCCATAATGTTTATCTTGGGGAGTATGAGGTAGGGAGTCTCTCTTCCCTGCGCCTGCAGAAAGGACAATAACACTGGGCGATTTCATGTTAGATCATTTGACTAGGGATTTCAAGTTTTTTGAGAAAACCGTGTCGACCGCAACCCTGCCGGGCGGAGCCCACTATTTGGACAGCAGCCAGGCGGCCACCAACGCCAGGGCGAGGCCGGCCAGGTGGCGCAGGGTCAGGGCTTCCTGGAGGAAAACCCGGCTCAAGACCACGGCGACAGCTGGGTAGAGGGCGGTGAGGGGCACCACCACCGTGGCCGGGCCCCGGGCCAGGGCCTCAAAGAAGCAGAGGAGTCCCACGGCCATAGATATGCCGGCCCCCAGGGCGGCGCCGACTCCCAGGGGTTGCCAGGAGGCCGGCCCCAGCCCACCCACCAAGAGGTAAACTGCCATTACCAGATGCCCGGTAATGGCCAGCAGATAAACCTGTTGTGAGGGCAGATGCTGGGCGGCCACCTTACCCAGGAAGCCCCATACGCCCCACAATCCCAAAGCCAGTAAGGAAAAGCCCAGCCAGTTCATATCCTCTTTCCCGGTCTTGCCACTTATCAGTCTTTCATCTATTATACGAAACTACGCCAAGGCACAAGGATCAACTGCTTTTTGTCCCGTTTCCGCCCCCATAGGAGCGCCGCCCCCGGAATTGGAGGACCATGACTCTTCCCTCGGCCAGTCGCGAGGTTGCCATCATCGGCGCCGGTCCTGCCGGAGCCACCCTGGCCTACGAGCTGCTTCAGGGGGGTCTGAAGCCCCTCATCCTCGATAAGGCGGTTTTTCCCCGGATTAAAGTCTGTGCCGGCGGCCTGACCATCAAGGCCCTCAAGTTCCTGCCCCCGGACCTGGGCCCGGTCCTGGAAAATGAGATTCGCCGGGTGCGGTTGAGTTTTAACCTGGGCCGCACCTTCACCAAAGCCTGGCAGCAACCGTTGCTCTACACGGTGGAAAGGCAACGATTCGACGCCTTCCTCATGGATCGGGTACGCCAAGCCGGAGGCGAGTTCGCCGATGGGGAACGGCTGGAGAAGATCACCGCGGGTCCGGGGGACTCACACACCCTGGTCACCTCCAGGCGGCTGATTACGGCCCGGGTCGTCGTGGGAGCCGACGGCGCCCGGAGCCGCGTGGCTCGAGGCGCCGGCTTGCAGCCGGTGGATTTCTGGCATCTGGGGCTCCAGATGGAAGTCCCCCGGAACCTCATGGGAAAGGGCGCCTCGGACTTCAGCCGCACCATCGGTTTGGACCTGGGGACCATGGCCGACGGTTATGCCTGGGTCTTTCCCCGCGGTCAGGCTCTCATCATCGGGGTGGGGGGCCCGGTGCACCAGGGACCGCAGCTCAAGCACTATCATGGACGCCTGCTGTCTCACCTGGGCCTGGGGGAGCAGTCTTTCCCCCTGGCAGCGCACCTCATCCCCCACCGGGTAACCCCTCGGCCCATCATGAGAGGCCGGGTCCTCCTGGTGGGGGACGCCGCCGGCCTGGCGGATTTCTGGACCGGGGAAGGAATTTTCTCCGCCTTGCACAGCGCTCGCCTGGCGGCCCGGCAGATCCTCAGGTTTTTCCGGGGGGAGACCGGGGCCCTCACCGACTACCAGGCCCGGGTGGACCGGGAGATCGCCCCGGAACTGAGGGCCTCATATCAGATTTCCCAATTATTCAATTATCTCGGCCCACTGGCCTTCAGGGTTCTTTGGCGCTATGATTATCCCTGGGAGGTATTTTGCCGGGTCATGCGGGGCGAGCGGTCATTTGCAGAGATCAAAAAACGCTGCCGACCGGATATCTTATTCCACAAACTCCTGGTAAAATCTGCCAGAAACCGACCGATCGCCTGAGGAGGTGGCCATGATGGCAAAAATTATGGGACACCGGGGGGCCCCGGCCGACGAACCGGAAAACACCCTGCGCTCGTTTGCCCGGGCGCTGGCGGTGGGGGTGGCCGCAGTGGAGTTGGACGTCCAGCTGACCAAAGACGGCCGCCTGGCGGTAATCCACGACGAGACCCTGGACCGGACCACCAATGGCCGGGGTCCGGTGCGAGACTTCACCCTGGCGGAGCTCAAAAAACTTGATGCCGGTCGCGGCGAGCCCGTGCCCTCCCTGGAGGAAGTCTTCGACCTGGTCCAAGGCAAGGCCCACCTGGTGGTGGAACTGAAACAACCGGAGGCCGCCGGGGCATTGCTGGACTTTTTCCGGGAACGCCGGGCCTTTGAATTCGCCATCATCATCTCCTTTTGGCACCCGGCCGTCAAAGCCCTCAAACAGGCCGAGCCGCGGCTGAACACCGGTGTTCTCATGGTGGGATGCCCCGCGGACCCCGTGGGCCTGGCCCGGGCCGCCGACGCCGATGCCCTCGTCCTCCAGTACGCCTACGTGACTCCGGAACTGGTGGCCGCGGCGCATAACCACGGTATTTTGGTCTACGTCTGGAATATCGACGATACCAAGACCCTGACGCCTTACCTGACCATGAACCTGGACGGGATCGGCAGCAACCGCCCGGGGGTTTTGATAGAATATCTCAAAAAGTAAGCAAGGGGCGGTGAGCGCACCGCCCCTACGGGAACTTTTACCGTGAGCAGTTGTCGATTTTGCGGCTCACCGTTGGTTCCCTCTGCAACACCATTTCTCGAAGGGATGGACCATGGCAAAGACTATCGTTGAGCAGGTGATGGCGGCGCATCTGGTGTCCGGGGAGTTGGCCCCCGGCGCCGAGGTGGCGCTTAAGATCGATCATACGTTGACCCAGGATGCCACCGGCACGCTGGCCTATCTGGAGTTCGAGGCCATGGGGGTTTCCCGGGTCCGGCCCGAAGTGGCGGTGAGTTATGTGGACCACAATCTGCCCCAGACGGATTTTCGCAACGCTGACGACCACCGGTTTTTAAGGACGGTGGCGGCCAAATACGGCCTCCATTTTTCGCCGCCGGGCAACGGCATCAGCCACCAGGTGCACCTGGAGCGGTTCAGCGTTCCGGGTGCGACCTTGCTGGGGTCCGACAGCCACACGCCCACGGCCGGGGGCGCCGGGATGCTGGCCTTTGGGGCCGGGGGGCTGGATGTGGCCCTGGCGTTGGCCGGGCAGCCTTTCTATCTGGTCGTGCCCGAAATCCTGGGGGTGCGGCTGACGGGCCGGTTTCGGCCCTGGGTGTCGGCCAAGGACGTCATCCTGGAGTTACTGCGCCGCCTGACCGTCAAGGGTGGCCGGGGCAAGATTCTGGAATTCTTCGGGCCGGCCCTGCGTCATCTCAGTGTGCCCCAACGGGCGGCCATTACCAACATGGGGGCCGAACTGGGAGCCACCACCTCCATCTTCCCGGCGGATGCCCAGACGCGCAAGTTCCTGAGAATGCAGGGACGGGAGCAGGACTTCCGCCCCCTGACGCCTCTGGGCCGCCCGCGCTACGCCGCCGTGGAGGAGGTGGACCTGGGGGCGTTGACGCCCCTCACGGCCCAGCCCAGTTCCCCGGACCGGGTGGTGCCGGTCAAAGATTTGGCGGGCACGCCGGTGGAGCAGGTGCTCATCGGCTCCTGCGCCAACTCATCGTTTCGGGATTTAATGATCGCCGCCCGGGCGCTTTCCGGCCGGCGGGTCCACCCCCGGGTGAGCCTGGAAATCAATCCCGGCTCCCGGCAGGTGTTGGAGAACCTCATCCTGGCCGGGGGCTTGGTGCCGCTGCTCGAGGCCGGGGCCCGGGTGATGCCGCCGGGCTGCTGGGGATGTATCGGCATGGGCCAGGCCCCACCCACCAATGCGGCGTCGGTGCGCACCTTTCCCCGGAACTTTCCGGGACGCAGCGGCACCAAGGACGACCGGGTCTATCTGGCCAGTCCCGAAACCGCGGTGGCCGCGGCCATCTTCGGGGCACTACAAGATCCCCGGGACCTGGGGGATTATCCCCGGGTGAGCCAGCCTCGGCGGGTGGTGGCCAACGGCAGCAACATCATCCCGCCGCCACCGCCGGGCGAGGCCGCCACGGTGGAAGTAATCCGCGGCCCCAACATCGTGCCCTTTCCCGTGCTTTCGCCCCTGCCCGAGACCTGGCGTGGGGAAGTGTGGCTCAAAGCGGGGGACAATGTCACCACCGACGACATCCTGCCCGCGGGCAGCCAGATCCTGCCGCTCCGGAGCAACCTCCCGGCCATCAGCCAATACGCCTTCACCCGTCTGGACCCGGAATTTCCCCAGCGGGTTGCCGGCCGGGGGGAAGGCGCGGTGGTAGGGGGCGAGAACTACGGCCAGGGGTCGTCCCGGGAGCATGCCGCCCTGGCGCCCCGGTTCCTGGGGGTGCGGGTCAAACTGGTGAAAAGCTTCGCCCGGATTCACCTGGCCAACTTGATCAATTTCGGCATCCTGCCCCTGACCTTCGAGAATCCCGGCGATTACGACCTCTTAAGCCAGGACCAAACCCTGGAATTGCCCGGGGTGCGGCAGCGTCTGCTGGACGGGGCGGAACGCCTGCCCCTCAAGGTGGGTGATAGGGAAATCTGGGTCCGGGTGGACCTTTCGGAACGCCAGCGCCGGTTGCTGGCGGTGGGTGGGGCTCTGAATCTGGCCAGAGAGGCGTAAGGGCAGGCCGGACCAGGGCGACCCGCCGGGTCGCCCCAATGACGCTGAAGGTTTGAGGGGAGGTGCGGGACGTTGTTTGCCTTGCCTTAACCCGGCAGAGAGGTAAGCACATGGGAATCTGGGATTCACTTTTTAAGTCAAAACCATCCCCCAGAGAACCCACCTGGGAGGTTGTGGAAAAACACCTGTCTGTTGACCATCAGAGGTACCAGGTCCGGATAAAAAAAGGTGGCCGGGAACTCTACGCCGAGGACCTCTTCCAGGCGGCGAAAACCCCAAAAGATCTCGTCTTCAGCCGGTTTTTCCTGCTCAATGAAAGCCCGCCCAAACCGCACTTCTCCCCCTCTTTACAGGCGGCGTTGGATTGGTTCAACGGCCGGAGGCACCCCAAAGACGGGTATAACACCATCTGGTGGGGCGACCGGTTCACCTACGAGTGCGCTATCTGTCAGGCCAGGCGGGTTGTACCCTTGCGGATCACCCGGGTGGAGCGCCTGACCGTGACCTCGGCCATCCCGACGCAACGGGAAATCGTCGGCTGGCGCGTGGTGGAGGTGGAATCCGAGTTGACCGGCAAGGGGATTCCCACCAAAAAGTTAGATCAATACAAAACTTTGCCGGTGATCAAATGGCACCAATTTCCCAACCGGTACCTATGCGGCAATTGCGCCCGGAAGCTGGCCGAAGTGGGCCGTGAATCGGAAGCGGCCGAGGCCTATGTCTTTGAGGTGAAGTGATACTGAGTTGCGCTCAAAGAGCTATTTTCTGTAGCCGCAGACTTTGCCGTGAAAGTCCAAATCCCCCTAAATCCAATGCGGTTCACTTAAGCGGGGCGAATTTTTTTGTCGCAGGGGCGGGGTTTCCCCGCCCAACCAACTAAGGGTGTATAGCCAAGGGCGGGGGGACCACGCCCCTATGATTATGCTTAATACCAAAAAGAGACCTCTGCGAAAGTCCTTTGAAAATTAGTTTTAAGATAATGCTAAAAAACAGTTTAACATCTCGAGACCTCTGCGAAACAGAATTCTATAGATGGCTGCTATGGTGCACGGCATTTTTGGGCCTTAAGGAAAGCGATGAATCCTTCTGAGTCCATTTCCCCCCAGGCCTCTTTCCGGCCTTCTTTACTCGCTTCAGGATGCCGCCCGGCAACAGAGGCTCAGGTGGACCCTTGCAGCACCAGCATCTTCCTCAGGTTGTAGCATATCCCCACCAACCAGTGATGACATCGGTTGCGCCCCCCGCCGATATAACGACATCGCGCCAGCCCATAGCGGCACTTCAAGGTACCGATGACCCGCGCCACGGCCCGGCGGACTCGCGCATAAAATTTATTCCGCCTCTTTTGCTGCTCCGTTATGGGACGATAACGCCAGGGCCGATTGATGATACCACAGAACACCCCTCGGCCTCGCATGGCCTTCTTGCGGGCATCTTTGGCATAGGCCCCATCGGCAAAAACCGCAGCTTCGTCGCCGATGACCATTTCCTCAAACAGATTCGACTCGGAGGTTCCGGCCGAAGTCAGAGCCAGACGCCGGATCAGGCCGCTGCCTTGATCCACCGTGAGATGGACCTTGTAGCCAAAGTGTCCGTCTTTGCCCCGGCGGGTCCAATCCGCCTCGGGGTCGGGGCTGGGCTCTCCCCGGCGAGGCGGATGAGGCTGGGCCTTGATCAACGTGGCGTCAATCAAGGAGCCACGCCGCACGATCATCCCCTTGGCATCGAGCTGCTCCTCCAGCAAGGCAAACAGGCGTTCTCCCAACCCCGCCTGGGCCAACATGGTGCGGAACCGGCAAATCCTGGTCTCATCCGGAACCGGGTCGGCAAAAGACAGCCCCAGAAACCGCTGAAACGACAGGCGGTCGCAGATGGCTTCTTCCAGCCCGGGATCGGACAAACCATACCACTGCTGCAACAGCAGGGCCTTAAACATGACCAGGGGCGGATGGCTGGGACGCCCCAGCTTAGGATGATAGAGAGGTTCCAAAATCTTCTCGAAGGGCCGCCAGTCGATGTGGCCGTCGATATTTTTCAGAAAATGGCCTTCGGGCAGCCGCCCCATAGCCTCCAGGTCTCCAAAGCCCATCTGCCCCGATTGTTTTCCCAGCATCTGCGACCTCCGGCATCTAGTACTTAGTTGCATAAATCAGAGATACGATTAGCCAAGCCTTTGGGATAGACATATCTTTTGCGCCATTGAAATGGTGCGGCTTGGGGGTTGTAAGCCTGGATGAATTTATCGATGGCCTCCCTGACTTGTTGGGGGGAGGTGAAATTAGATCCTTTGAGGGCGCTACGGCTTAGGATGCTGAACCAAACCTCGATTTGATTAAGCCAAGAAGCCGCAGTGGGAGTGTAATGGAATTTTACCTGGGGATGCCTCTTCAACCACATATCGTTTTTGGGCTTATGGGTATTGAGGTTGTCTAAAATCACATGGAGTTCCTGGTCAGGATAGTCAGCCACTACCTGGTTCATGAAGTCCAGAAATTCCACGCGCCGCCGTCGGTTATAGTGGCCGGCTTTTACCTGACCGGTAGTCACTTCCAGAGCGGCAAATAAAGTGGTGGTGCCATGCCGTTTGTAACCGTGGCTGAACCCCGTCAAGGCCTTGCCATTGGGAAGTTTCAGCCATCCCTGCGCTCTCTCCAGGGCTTGAATCTGGGGTTTTTCATCCACACAGATGACCACGGCGTTCTCCGGTGGGTCCAGGTAAAGTCCAACAATGTCCGCCGCCTTGCGGGCAAACTCGGGATCGGTGCTGAGGCACCAGCTCCGGCGGCGTTCAAGACTGATAGCATGGCGCCGCAGGATGCGCCAGACCTGATGCTTGGTAACGTCGCCCAAGGCTTGGGACAGAAGCCGGCCGTTCCAGCGGGCATAGCCTTCGGGAGGCGGTTCGTCCAGTTTGCTCAACACCCGTTTTTCCGTGTCCTGCCTGTAGCTGCTGGGTTTTCCCGGTCTTTCGGCATCGTCCAAACCGGCCAGGCCTGCTCTGGCAAAGCGGGTCCGCCACTTGCTGACCGTGTTGGGGCGAACCTTCAAGTCTTTGGCAATGCTGCCGGTTTTTGCTCCCTGCGCCGCCCCCAGAACGATGCGAGCCCTCAGGACCTGGCGCTGTTCAGTTTTACTGTTACGCACCCTGGATTCGAGAATCCTACGGTCCTCATCCGTCAATTGAATGTGAGTCGCTCTCATAATCGAGAACCTATCACATATCGCTAATTATGGCAACTAAGTACTAGGTGCGAGAAAATGGGCCGATTTTAGCGCCTACAGGACATACCACTCCCGGGCAAATCTTACCAAACCACGGCCAGCCTGGGGCCGCTCAGTTGAGCAGCTTGAGCAACTGGTCTGCGAACAGGGCGATCACGCCAAACATCAGGTGGAGCGTGACTTTTTGGGCTCCCCGGACCATAACGTTGCTGCCCCCAAACTCTTCTTTCAGGCGGCTGTTGAAGCGCTCCGCCACCGTCCGTTCCTTGTACCTGGCCGCCTCGTGGGGCGCCAGCGGGATAATCTCGCGCCCCCGGCCATTTTTGTCGATGATGGGCACGTGCCCCAGGCTGCGGCTCACCGCGTAGATGGGTTGGGCGTCATAAGCCGCATCCATCAGGTCATACAGGTAATCCACCCGGGCGCTGGTCAGCTTCATCAGCGGAATGGCGACCTGGCTGTCGTGCAAGGAGGCCGAGGTCAGCGCCAGGCTGATGGGCAAGCAGCAGTCAGTAACGTCGGCGTGCACCTTGTAACCTATCCAAGTCTCTTTATAACCTTTGGAGTTCTTTTTGGTCCCCACATCGCAGTGCACCGGCAACTCCGTCAGGGCCTCCGGGGCCGATTGCCGGCCTTGGCGCTCCAAACGCGTCTCCGGTTTGGGTTCACGCACCTCCCCGCGGCGGGGGCGGCCTTTTTTCCGGGGCGCCGGTTTGGGGGGCTTCGGCTTCGCCGTGGGCTTCTCCCGGCCCTGGATGGCGGTGGCGTCCCGGCTGATATGCCCCACCAATTCCGGGGTCACCCACTGCGCCACCAAGGCCTTGTGGACCTTCTCGCCCAGCCCGATCTTGGCAAATTCCTTGAAGGCCCGAGAAAAGGTGGCCTCGGAGGGGATATCGCTGCGCCTCACAAAACCGCAGAGGCGCCGGAAGACCGGCGAACCCCGCAAGGCCTCCATGGTGGCCCGGGTGTGGGGGTGGTTATACACCGCCTTGGCCACCAAAGCCCGGGCCAAAGCTTGACGCTCCTTCGGCTTCCGGCCAAATCTCCGGGGCAGCCGACCGGCAAACTTCTCGATTTGGACTAACTCCAAGATGCTGACTAATTGCCGCTCTTTCTCGGTTAACGGACGCTCCCAACATTCTTCCAGGAGAGGAATCAAATTCCGTTGCAAAGTTCCCGTTAACCATGATGCTGCTTCTCTACCTGATTTTCAACGCTTGGAAATTTGCTGGGCCGACGACAGGAGAGTTTGACCACCAAAGATGCTTTCCAGAAGCCGCTATAGGCGCGCCACACCAGCTTTCCTCCTCCTGGAGAGCCGCCCCACGAGGTGGCCCAGGTAAGGGGTTGCACAGAAGACACCGGCGCTTTCGAGGCAGAAATGGTAACATGCTCACCAGAATCTTCCCTTTAGAGGAGTACATTTTGCCATACAAACGCCTTAAAATGTCACAAAATTCCTTCTCGGTCCCCACCTGAAATTTTTCTTGAGGTAAGTTTATTTTATGATAAAATACATACTTGTATTTAACAGCTCAAAATTAAGTTAGTGAAAGCGACTATGATTTTCGGCAGAAAAGCAGTGGTAGATTTAACCGGGGTTTCAGGACGTCAGGTGGATTACTGGGCCACCACCGGCGTGGTGCGGCCATCGGCTAAATCCGCGGCCGGTAAGGGGACCCGGAGGGAATATTCCTTTAAGGATCTGGTGGCTTTAAAAATGGCCAAGAGGCTCAAGGATGAGGGGATTAGTCTGCAAAAAATCAGGAAGGCCCTGGCGTTTCTGAGAAAGCATTTCCCGGACCTCACGCAACCCCTGGCCGAACTTCGTTTTTTAACCGATGGTGAAACCGTCTATGTGGGGCGGGACCGGGAAAAAATTATCGACACCCTGAATCAAGGCCAGTTTGTCTTTTCCCTGGCCCTGGGGGATATCATTGGGGAACTCCAGGGAGAACTCAAGCAGTTTGCCGGCCCCACAGAGGAAAAAGTCAGGGTGGCAGGCCAGACCTTTACCGTGGTCTTGGCTCCGGACTTTGAGGATGGCGGCTTTACGATTCAATGCCGGGAAATCCCTGGGGCGGTCTCAGAAGGGTCAACGGAGCAAGAGGCCCTGGATACTCTTACTGAGGTCCTGGCAGAACTCCTTGACCAGGGGCAAGAGCCAAAGGCCGGGACCGGCCAGGCAGGCTGACCTATGCTGTCAGAGACCTTGGGAAGGTGACCCGAAGTAGAGTTCGGTAAGGGGTAGTCAACCCTCCTGATAATAAAAGAGGGAAATGGGCATGAGCAAATTCAAAACCGGGCAATCGGGAAACCCCGGCGGCCGGCCTAAAGGGGCCTTGAATAAGACGACCTTGGCCACCCAGGCCTTGCTGGATGGGGAGGCTGAGGCCCTGACCCGTAAGGCGGTGGAATTGGCCAAAGATGGCAACCCGGTGGCGCTGCGGTTGTGTCTGGAAAGGCTTTTGCCCCCCCGGAAGGACCGGCACGTTAACTTTACCCTGCCCCGGATTGAGGGGGCGCATGACCTGGTCAAGGCCCTGGGAGCGATTTTAGAGGCTGTGGCCCGGGGGGAGATAACCCCGGGGGAAGGACAAACCCTGACTGCTATGCTGGATGGTTACCGTAAGGGATTGGAGACGGCTGACCTGGAGACCAGGGTAGCGGCGTTAGAAAAGGAGAGGGCTTGTGGGAAATCTTAAGGGAAGAGTGGGACGGTTGGAAGGTGGGTGGAGAGGGAAAGGTTTCGAGATAATCATTGTGCATCCAGGGGAGAACAGGGAAGAGGTCTTGCAAAAGCACCGGGCCCAGCATCCGGAGTGCACAAAGAGGCTGACTCTTAACCTGTCAGAGTCAGGCCAAGATTCACCAGGCGCTCCTCCGCCACCAAGGCCGGAACCAAAATATAACGCTCAGGCCCAGGGGCCCGGTCCCCTCCAGATAACTAGGTAAAGGGACCTAACTTCGCTATGTTCCGGGTCGGCCAGCCGGGCCGCCGGGGAATCTTTGCTCATAGTGGCTAAAAGAGCCCCAGAGACGGGACACACCCCAACGGATCGTGGCAGGGCCGAGACCGCGGGCGCCTTCGCATAAAAGGACCAATTGGCGCCAGGTGCTCTATAAATCTCCATCGGGAGGAGCATGTTTTGCCATACATAGCCCCGGGACCGAGATGACGGCAAAATCGGGTTTATCAGCGGCTGCTGGGGGCCCAGCCAGGTTTGGCCAACCCCGGTCAAACCCGGGCCAGGTAATCTCCGAGATATTAATCTTCTTTTGCCAACTTTTTAGCCGCTGAGATTATGGTAGAGTCAATCCGAAATCCTGCCTGCTCTAATTGAAGCAAAACCGGGCTTACTTTCTTTAGATGGCCAGCCCTTTTCGCCAGTAATAATACCACTTTCGTAATGACATGCAACAAAATATAGCTGATAATCCCTCCAGATCAAACCAATTGAGGGGGGATTATCATGGCTCGACCGAAAGCGGTGATTGATGCAACATTGGCCGAAAAGGCTGAAGCTGCATTAAAGGCTCTCCCGGATTCCAAGGTTTGTATTCGACTGAAGGCCATTATCAGTAGTGCCCACTATCCTATCAGTCTGGTCAGCTCAGTTTTTGGCACTGACCGAACCACATTATGGCGGTGGATCAAGCGGTTTGCCTCCAAAGGCATAGCTGGTCTTGCCGATGAGCCCAAAGGACATAAGCCCCCCAAGTTGGGTGCAGAGCCGCGGCAACAGGTGGCCAATTGGCTGGAAGAAGGCCGCAATAGCCAAGGAGAACCCATCTTTTGGACCTTACAGAAACTGATGCTGGCCATAGAGACGGAGTTCGGCATTTCTTTGGGGCAAACCGCTACTTGGGACTTGGTGCGCCAATTGGGCTTTAGGCAGAAGGTGCCACGGCCCCGGCATGCCAAGGCGGATAAGCAAGCCCAGGAATCTTTTAAAAAAAACCTCTGAGGAAGTAAGCGACTTTCTCTCTTCCGCCAATAGCATGGTGTTCTTTTTTGACGAAAGTCGTTTCGGACTGCATCCCTCCATCGGACGTTGTTGGGCGCGGAAAGGGGTTCGAGTGTCCGCTCCAGTAAACCCGAGTTACCAGAATTTCTATGTTTATTCCGGGGTTTCTCCATTAACCGGCGACGCCTTTTCCCTTTTCTTGCCCTGGGTCAATACGGAGATGATGAACCTCTACCTGGCAGAGATGGCGGCTGCCTTTCCAGACAAGGAAATCATGCTGATCTGGGATCAAGCCGGTTGGCATAAATCCAACTCTTTAAAAGTGCCTGATAATATTGTTCTTAAATCTCTACCACCCTATTCCCCAGAGCTTAACCCCGTTGAAAAGCTTTGGCAGTGGTTAAAAAAACATGTTTGTCGAAACCGTCTCTTTGCCTACCTGGATGACCTGATGGATACTCTGACCGTAACTTTGAATAATCTAAACCCAAGCCGCTTCATGGAGCTTTGTCAGTGCTCCTATTTGTTGCAGTAGAAAGCGAAATTGGTATAAGACACTTATGGTGCCTCGAATGGGAAGATTCAAGGACAGGGCACAATTCCTGGCGGCACGGTCATCGAGGATTACTTCGTATCCAGGGTTTTCATAGGCCCAAGATAGAACTTCGGTTTCTCCCAGACCAAGATTCCAGGCGATGACCACCGGTGGTATCAACTGTACTTCACGAACCAGTTCCTGTCCATAAGATAGCAGCCATTGCCGGGCCGGGTCATCTTCAGGCCCCTGAGCGATCTCCCTTGCCACTCCGGCCGGCACTACGAGCTCTGCAGCCAAATGCTGGAGCAGAAAGAGATGGTTAATCCTGCCCAGGACAATAAGCGGAGAGGCATTTACCACCCACTTTTTAGGCACCTGTTCCTTCCCTGGCAAGTTCTTCGGGATTCACCTGAAAAGGCGAGACCTTGAAACGATTGAGAGCCACCAGAAACTCCTGACGGCTTACCCCCGCTAGTTCCGAAGCCTTGGATTGAGATAGCATCTCCAATTCATACCACTTCACTGCAGCGGCAAGGCGCAACTCCCCGATAAATTCGGTGGGGCTTTTCCTCAGGAGGGAAAAGATATCCTCCGGCAAGTCGATGGTAAGTTGTATGGTCATGGCAGTACTCCTTCCCCGAATTCTACGCTATTTGATCGGATATGCTCATATGGAATTATGTCAGGAATTATCCGTTTTTTCTCAGGTCAGCGCCCGCACCGCCCATTCCCCTAAAAATCTTTCACTTTTAATTTGATGCGCTGTAGTTCGTGTGTGCTCCGAGCAAAAGGAGATGATGACTCCCATGGCCCCTTATTTTAGGGAAATTCCTGCCATCTCAAGCGGCAATGCGCTGCACTGCCTCCTCTGCATCCGCCAGATATAAAACGGCCTTCCTCATACCGGCACCGCCTGGTTCAGCGCCTCGTTCCGAATCTCCCGGCGCAGCGCCCGGCGCGGCACTACGTCCACCGGACAGCCCAGCTTTTCTTCCAGGAAGAGCCCCAGTCCCACCAGGTCAAACAGGGTGACGCCTGCGGCGAAATCCACAAGAAGGTCCACATCGCTGGTAGGGCCTTGCTCCTGGCGGGCCAGTGAGCCGAACAGGGCCAGTTCCCGCACCCGGTACCGCTCCGCCAGTTCCGCTTTCAAAGCGGCGGAGCAGATCCAACACTGTGTTTCGGGTCAACATGGGTCACCACCAGATGAGGAGTTTGAGGAGACGTTAGTCCGGGTTGCGGAGATCGACGCGACTGCCATTCTCGAACTCCAGCTTTCTCTCCCGGCCACGGTAATTATTTCTATAAGTATATCAGGAATTATCCGCTTTTTCTCAGGATATCTTCAGCACCGCTGCATGCCCCTAAAGATCTATCACCTTGACTTTGAAGAACGAGGGTTCGTTGGGCTCAAAGGGACAGAGATGATGAGTGCCATTTCCCCTTATTTCAGATAAATTCCTGCCGTCTCAAAAGGTCAAGAATATGCATCCTTGACCGTCACAGTCGAATTATCCGTCGCCGGATATACTCCTCTGGCTTGCCGGCAGCCGGTGTGGTATTGACCACATCAGCTTAACCTATGGAACTTGATTAAGTAGTTAACCATCTTCCGCTATATTGGGTTACGCCGCAAACCCGAGAATCTCTACCTCAGCCCCGTTTTTAACCGCCTCTTCGGCCCGGCTCAGCAATCGCTCGGCAATGTTCTGGGAGAGGTAGTATTCCCCGCAATTACTACAGACTTCCGTCGGCACCTGCTTAAAAATAATGGTGCTCTCGCCCCGCTGCAAAGTCACAGTGGCCTGGCCGGGGCCGGTCTCCCCCTGTTTACAGATCACACATTTCATGGCATTCTCCTGGTCGTGAAATCGCGGTTCCCAAGGCTGGGTCAGGAATATCGGCCGTGACTACCTGGCACCGCTGATTTTCGGCATCTACCGCCAACACCACATGGAGTGGCCGTTCCTTGACCCAGCCGAGAATAAGAAAACTGGGGAGCGGCTGATCGCCTGGATAACTGGCGATGACCTCGCCGGATTCAATGATGGATTGAACCTGCACCGCCTTTAGGCCGCGCTCGAACAAACGCTGCACCGCAGGCTCACTAAAGATAATTTCTTTACAGGTTATTTCCATAAGCCCTTAAATCTGGGGATAAGGGGAATTATGAGTCTGATAACCACATCCTGGCAACTCCCTGGAGGCCACAAGCGGCGTTTGGTCGTGTCCTCACCTTCAATTGGCTATGTCCCCGTAAAAGATAGCAGGGGAGCTTCCAAAAGCGTCGCTTTGAGATAAACGGTGATGGCCTCATTCATGTTACCCTCTAAGATGGCGAGATCCGAAGCCTGGGAATAGCATCTCAGCATTTCACCACGGCTCCCTTCAGCTAGACGTGTCAAGGCTCTATGAAGCTGGAGGTTTTTTCATCATCTCCCTACGTACCCCTATGTGCCTTAATATTATCATGAAAAATTTGTGGTTACCATTTTTGTTCTTCCTTCCCGCCCGGTGATACAGCGCAACCCCCTACCGATGGTGTCAGGCCTTAACGGGGGCAGTAGAGAAAACTCCCAGAGCTATGGACGGGCGAGGGCATAACCGCTCGACTTACTCTTGCTGCGGCGTCTCTGCGCTCGGTCTTACGAGCGACGCCTACCTTTACCCGCTAAATGGGCAGCCCATCAACCATTCAATGGCGAGGAGGCCATGTTTCTTTTGACTATGAGGATCCCCCGGGTCATAGTCCCTGGCCCTTAATAGAGTATTCCTGCACCCATATCACTCAGGTTACTGGCCCTTGAGCCACTCCCGCACCTGCTGGGCGCTGGGGCCATCCAGTTCTTCCAGCCGGCTGACCTGCCATTTTTCGAGAATCACCTCCAGCTCAATCTCCTTCTCCAGGCACGTCAGGCGAATCGCCTCCAGGTCCTCCGGGGTGGCGGCCTGTGGCAGGAGGCTGCCAGAAGGAGTTGTGTTAACGGGAGCCTCGACCTTGGAGACCCGGGCCCGTTTGGGTTTGGTTTCTTCTTTGGGGATTGCTGTTTTGGGCCGCTCTTCATTAGCCTCGGTGGCGGGGAACAAGTGCTCGGCGGTAACTTGGCCGTCTCTGAGCTGGGAGGCCATACCCCTCAAGCTGGCAATGTCCTCAGAGGCCCACTCGTGCTTGGGTTTGCCTAACGCCGCGATCACCCGCTCTTCGCTGATGTTGTAACCCGCCAGGAATTTCAGGGCCTTGTCCGTGGCCACCGTTAAACCTTCCTTGCTGATCCCCTTGAGCACCGCGTCTTTGGCCCGTTCTTTGGCCTGGTCCGTGAGCCAGCGGGGCACCCCCGCCAGGACCACGTTGCGGATGGCCCGGCTCTGGGCCGCCTGAAAGGTCATGTCTTCGGCTCGGTCATCCTCCAGCTTTTTAAAGGCTCCCTTGCCTTTCTTTTTGCGAAAAACCCGGGAGACGGTAAAGCCCCGCTCCAGGTCCACGAAGTGGGCGTTAAAGACCCATTCCGTGGCGGTTTCGTAGTATTCCACCGGCACCGCGCAGTTGCTCCACTCTCGGGCCACGGCCATGGCCAGGCCGATGCTGGGGCCTTCGATCTTTTTGCCCCCCATGGGGAAGGAATAGTAGAAGGCGTCCCCGGCAAATTCCGCTTCCCGGAGCACCGCAGCCACCACCTTGTCCAGGTTCCGGGGCCGCTGCACCGCCACCGCGGTGTGAAACTGGGTTTGGGAGCGCATCAGGGGGACTGGGGGATTGACGGTTCCGGCCGGATAGTTCTCCGGCTCGCCGGTAAAAGGCACCACTTCCGCAAAGGTGGCAGAGGCTGGTTCTTGATTTGCTTCCATGGTCTTATCTCCTTTTGATGGAGTATTTGCAGGTCCAAAAATAGTTGCACCATTGGGGGCTGCAGATCCAGGCGCTGGGGTCGCAGGGGGGAAAGAGCCCGGTGTGGATCTGGGCCAGCATTAGGTGGATTCTCCGTAAGAGGTTGGCCCAATCCTCCGGCCCCCGGGTGGTGGGTAGGCTCTGTAGTTTCGGCTCTTTGTTGTTCACCAGGATTTCCAGGCTTATCTTCTGGGGCCATTCCCCCGTCTGGTGAGCCACCAGGCCCGCATAGAAGGTGAGTTGCAGGGAGTGGTCCGCCTCCTTGGGCCCCTTGCTCTTGTCCGCGGTTTTGAGATCCGGGAGCCAGTTGTCGGTTGTGAGGACATCAATGGTGCCCTGGAGGGGTAAGTTCAGGCCGGCATCCATGCTCATCTTCTCTTCCACGAGTACGGGCTGGACGGCCGGGGCTAAGGACTCCCGGTAGAGCTTGGTGAGCCGGATAGCGGCATCCAGACCTTTGCCCAGGAGGGTGTCTTTCTCGGCAACCTGGTCTTTGGGAATGAAGACCCCTTCGTCTTGGATCAGTCTGAGGTAATGATCCCGGGCCGCGTCCTGGAGGTCGCCTACGGGCAAGTCTTCATGGGAGTGGAGTTTTTGTTCATGGTTGAGTTGGGCGGCTTTATGTGTGGCGGAGCCGCGGCGGGCGGCAATCCCCGGGGGGATGATTTCGCCCTGGAGGTAGCGGCGCTCAAACTGGTGGGGGCAGCGCAAAAACATTCCCAGCATGGATTGGGTGATCGCTTCCATATGATTTTGCCTCGCAACAATTGATTACACATAACCGAAAAAGCTCATCTGGTTACGGACCCCTTTAAAAAGGTTTCCTTGACGTGCTCCGGTCATATACCCTCTCTCACCTCCATTTCCGTCCGAGATCTCCATTTGACTTCACAACGGTTTCGCGGTAGCGTGTGTTTAACTGGTACACCATTTATAGTCGATTATTGTCGACTTTGTCAAGTATAAAATCGAATATATTAAACTATAGGACGCTTTTTTGAAAACCCTGGGGGAACGACTAAAATTTATTCAGAAGAAGAGCGGAAAGACTTTGCCAGATTTTGCCCAAAGCTTAAGAGTTTCAAGAGACAGCCTGATTAATTACCAGCAAAACCGTACCAGCCCGGACAGTAGGTTTTTGTCAACTTTATGTGCTTTATATCGAATAAATCCGACTTGGCTGTTGATAGGCGAGGGCGAGCCTTTTATTGTAGGCGGCACTCTGGATGGTGAAGCCACCGGCTTGAGCAAAATTGTGACCATCGACCCGGTGGTGCAACTTCTCAATGAGGAGGAGAAGAGGGCAGGGATCACCCTCACCCCTGAGCAACGCATCGCGATTCTTAAAATTCTCCGGGAGTTGGTTGATCGGGATGTCCGGTCCATTCGGGAACTCTTACGTTCCATCCCTAAAGGGCAGAAAAAGAGAGATGAGTAGTGGTGTCAAGGATGACAAGCAGCGGCGACGGATCGCCTTGAAACTGTCCACCCTCTCGAGAAAAGCGTATATCTGCTCCAGGGCGCCTAATCCCCGGCTATCCAGCATTGCCTGCAAGAAAGGCCTCTTTACCACCGACTACCCAGAAGAATGGGCGAGGATAGGAGTGGATATTTTCGGATAGAGGCTCGAGCCATAGTACCCTACTTTACTCGGAAAATGATCCACCAGTAATGTCAGAGTGTGAATCGGGAGAAAGCCGTGAGATGGGCAGGTAACTGAAAACGCCGGAGGAGAATATCAGGATGACGCGGGAAGCGGGGGTGAATATCTTGCAGCATTACAGAGCATTGTCAGCCAATTATAGTTTTACAGTAATCTCATTGAGCTTTTTGTCCAAGGTCCAGAGGGGAATCTTGGTCAACATAACCGAAGCCAGTAGATTCATATGAACGAGCACTAGTTTCTGAGCCTGGAGGATGCTAAAGAAAAGATCGAGGCTTGGCGGGGCAGAGGGTACAAATCAGTTTTTTCCCCTGCTTGGTCATTGGTGTAATAATCGGCTATTTTCTTTGCTCCCGGGAGGTTAACCAATGCTGATTCTAACCAGAAAAGTTGGTGAGGCAGTCCTGATTGGGGAGAACATCCGCATAATGGTCGTCCAGGCGCGGGGAAAACAAATTAGCCTGGGCATTGAGGCCCCGCCGGACCTGTTGGTATTACGAACAGAGGATACACCGGACTCTGAAAAGAAGCCAAAAGTCCAAGCACCTGAAACCTCCCTCCCCACAAATGCTATCGCAAAATAAGGGGATCATATTGACAACTATTTTAATTTATTAATAAATACAAGATAGTGGCAAGATAGCCGCGGTCGGAAAAATATCGTTTATTGCCATCTCTCCCAATTCCTCATACCAAAATTTTTAGTAAATAGTCAAAATGACCATATGAAAATAGTCATTCCGCTTATTGTCTTCCTCAAAAACATTTCATTTATTTGTTGACTTTTGATAAAAAGTTCTATATTCTTTTAACATTAATATAACATTCATAGAATAAAACCAAACCCAGCGCAAGGTGGGGACGGAAAGCCACGGGTCTCTCAGAGACAGCCGGGTTGCCTGGAAGGGTGGCTTGGTTCGTTTATTTTCTGGCCTCCCAAAGATTTAAACAGTTCAGTCTTGGCAAGTTCCATGGAAGGAACAAGGATATGCTCCCCTGCCACGCCTTTACCATTAAGAATTCGTTTAAAAACCGCGGAAGAGGATGCTTGCCGTACGCATTCTCTTTTTTTATTTCAGCATAATTTTATTCAAAAGGGGATCGGAGATGGAAGCAGCGCCGTCCACCATAAGAGGACTGATTAATGATCTAACCCGCACCTTAACCGGTTCCCTGGTCCATATGGATGATTTACTTCTTCGACTGGACAATGATTCAGGAGAGTTCGACGACGCCTGGCTGGCAAATAACCAACTTGAACGAGCCTTGGAATTCTTTATTGAATTGCGTTCAGAATATATGATTCGACAGGAGTCCGTTAATCAAAAAAAGACAAAATCTTATAAATTGACTGCTGTTGAGAAATTATTGCACAATTTCAACAATCTATTAGCGGTTGTTGTAGGTTATTGTGACATAATTCAGGATAATTCTACCGATGTTCCGCATATTTGCCAAAGTACAAGCCGCATCTATAAATCTATCCAAAAATCACATCATTTCATAGATGAAACCATTTGTCTATCCGACCGCAACGTTTTTCTAAACAGGTTAACTTTATCGGGTAGGAGGATAAGGCAATCATCAACTGAACCAAAGGAGAAATTTATAAAAAATAATAGGATATTATTGGTTGAAGACGACCAAGGAATTAAGGATTTTATAACTATGGTTTTGCGTAAACATAAATATATTGTGGTTGGATGTTCAAATGGTGAAAAAGCGTTAGCTAAATTTGAACAATCTAAAGATAGCTTTGATCTTTACATAGTTGATGTTGGACTTCCAGATATCGAAGGCCCCGATCTTGTTAAAAAGTTTTTATTAGAGAAGCCAAATATTAATATATTATTTACCAGTGGCTACAATGAAACCAAATTAAAAGAGCATTTTTCCTTGATAGGTCTGCATCAAATTCTGATTAAACCATTCCGGTTAGAGGAGCTTTTAAATAAAGTAAGGTCAATAATATTCTAATAAATATTCCATAAATTATAAACCGTTCGTATCTGTAACGTATCATAGCCATATTGTTTAAGCAGCGTGGGGAATGGAACAATTAGAGCTAAAAAATTTGCACCCCAAAACCTGTTGGAATGCCATGGCAGAGCGATTAATGGGGACCATAGACCTCAGGTCATTAAATGGGCCAAACTGACCCTCAATTACCCTTGATCGATTACCTCTTTCCCCTACTACTCCCTGATTTTTTGATGCGCTGGGTTCGCCTCCGCTTAAGGCCCCCGTTTTCTGACAATGGTTCCGTCAGCCTTTTGGCGTGGGGCTGTCCCCCCGGTTTAGGGTTGTCCGGGAAATTGGTGCTATTGTCACGCCAGATCGGGCGAGAGCAGGCCCCGCGCCTTGCCATCGACCGCTTGGTGCTGAAGGGGGCGTCAGGGCTGAACTGTCGGGCCAGTGTGGATGTCGGGATAAAGGCAAATAACCCCGAGAAGGGCACGCTGGTGCGCCATTACAATGCGGTGATGGCCTGGGGTCCTAAACTTCTCTGCCTGATAGCATCAGGTTACCGAGGGATTAATATGCTCGAAATCTGATGGAAATTGGCTGTTTGCTTTAATTGGTTTACAGTTGCCACCTGCGAGAAGAATTGGCTTTGAAAAGGGGATTGTTTGGGGGGCAAGAGGTCCAAAAAACTTTGTTGAGACAGAAACAGCTATGGATACGAAATAATTTCAGATAAACCTCCAACAGGGTCAAGGCCATGAAGAAAAAAGACACGACCGTCTCCGATTTTGAGGGCATGCGCCTCCGGGCCGAGGGGCGGCTAAAATCCCGGACCGCTTACTTTGCTGAGCCTTCCCCGGAAGAGGCTCAGGCTTTGATTCACGAACTCCAGGTCCACCAGATAGAACTGGAGATGCAAAATGAACATTTGCGCCAAACCCAGGCGGAATTGGAAGCTGCCCTGGCAAAATATAGCGACTTCTATGACTTCGCGCCGGTGGCCTATCTTACCCTGGACGAACGCGGCCTGATCCTGGAGGCCAATCTTACTGCGGCCACCATGTTGGGTGTGGAAAGAAGCGGCCTGCTCCAGCGGTTAGTGACCAATTATATTGTTAGGGAAGATCGGACGATCTACTTCCGGCATCGCCAGGGGCTTTTCGAAACTCAAGGGCCGCAGCATTACGAACTGAGAATGGTGCGAAAGAATGGCGCCCCGTTCTGGGCGCAAATAGCCACCGTTGGAGCGTTGGATAGCAACAAGGCGCAATTGTGCAAGGCCACGATAAGCGACATCACCGAACGCAGGCAGAATGAAGAGAACCTACGACAGACCCGTGATTATCTCGATAAGCTGATCAGTCATGCCAACGCCCCCATGATCGTCTGGGACCCGGAGTCTAAAATCACCCGGTTCAACCGTGCCTTCGAGAATCTTACGGGTTATGCCACTCAAGAGGTTATTGGCCGGAAACTAGAAATGCTTTTCCCTGAAGCCAGCCGCAAGGAATCGCTGAGCAAAATTGCCCGCACCTCAGGGGGCGAATACTGGGAGTCGGTGGAAATCCCCATTCTTCTCAAAGACAGCAATACCCGTATAGTTCTCTGGAATTCAGCGAACATGCACGCAGAGGATGGCACCACTCTTGTTGCCACCATCGCCCAGGGTCAAGACATCACCGAACGTAAGCGGGCCGAGGAGGCTTTCCAGGTTCTGGTGAATAAAGCCCCCATGGGCATCTTTATTGAGCAAGACGGCAAGTTTCAACTAGTCAATCCTGGTTTTGAAATAGCCACCGGCTATACTGCCCAGGAGTTGTTAGGCCACGATAGCTTAAAACTGGTCTCTCCGGATTACCGGAAAATGGTCCGGGAAAACGCTTTACACATGCTCAAAGGAGAACTTGATCTGCCTTATGAGTTTCCCATTACCAACAAGAGCGGTGAGACCAGATGGGTTATGGAAAAGCTTACTGCCACTGAGTACCAGGGAAAACGGGCCACCTTGGGTTATTTTCTTGACGTCACAGAGCACAAGAGCCTGGAGGACCAGTTTCTCCAGGCCCAGAAAATGGAAGCGGTGGGCCGGTTGGCCGGGGGAGTGGCTCATGATTTCAATAACCTGTTGAGCGTAATCTTCGGCTATAGCGATCTTATGAACCAGGCGCTTCATCAGCACGACCCCCTGGCCCGTTATTTGGCAGAAATTATAAAGGCCTCGGACCGGGCTACTGCCCTGACCAGGCAACTTCTGGCTTTCAGCCGCAAAACCATCATGGCGCCGCAGATATTAAACCTCAATGATCAGCTGGTGGGGACAGAAAAAATGCTGGCACGCCTTATCGGCGCAGACATCGAGATAAGGATGATTCTTGAGCCGGCCCTGGGAGCGGTGCACGCCGATCCCGGGCATGTCGAACAAATTGTCATGAACCTGGTCGTCAATGCCCGGGACGCAATGCCCAAGGGAGGCGAGCTCACCCTGGAGACGGTCAATGTATATTTAGACGAGGATTATGCCCGGAAACGTACCTATGTTACTCCCGGTCATTATGTCATGCTGGCGGTGACTGACAATGGCCAGGGCATGGACGCGGCAACGCTGGGTCGGATCTTCGAGCCCTTTTTTACCACCAAGGATCTGGGCCGGGGCACCGGCCTGGGGCTGTCCACGGTTTACGGGCTCGTCAAGCAAAATGGCGGGTATATTGAGGTTTACAGCGAAGTCGGCCATGGCACCACCTTTAAGGTCTATCTGCCTCAGGTTCAAGAAGCGGTTCCTGCCGTCTCCGAGGCGAAACCCCTTGCCATTGATTTCCACGGTTCGGAAACCATCCTGGTAGTGGAAGATGAGGACATGCTCAGAGAATCAATTTGCCGCAGTCTTAAGATTTATGGCTATACGGTTTTGGCAGCCCGGCATGGAGGCGAAGCTGTCTTGCTCTGTGAGCGGCATCCCGGGCCCATTCATTTCTTGCTGACCGACGTGGTGATGCCACAGATGAACGGCCGCGACCTGGCGGATCGCCTAACATCCCTACAGCCGGATATAAAAGTGCTCTATATGTCCGGCTACACGGAAAACGCTATTGTTCGTCATGGAGTCTTAGAGGCCAACATTTTCTTTATACAAAAGCCATTCCGAACAAATAAGCTCATGGAGAAAATCCGGTATATTTTAACCGAGCGCCTTCGGCAACCTTAACTGGGGCGGAGGTTTGCTATCTGCCCTGATCTGAAACTTATCACTGAGCCAAAAACCTTCCATATCCAGAGTCCAGTTTTCAGGCCCTCCCGGACCGCAGCCAACGCCTCATGGGCGTTGCGGCCAGGGCGGAACCCATAAGAACAGTCTTCAAAGTCCGCCTCGAAGATCGGCTCAATCACCAACAACACCGCCATACTTAATGACAGCAAAGTAAAAAGCCCCACAACGACCTCGCGGTGATATAATGATTTCGACGAAAAACCAAACCAGCGCATGGAGTTAGGGGCTTATGGCACATAATAACACCGTTCTGAGTCAAATGCTACAACTTCTCCCACGACATGTTTTCGAGCATCAGGTGGCGACCCATGGTTGGCAGGGTCCCAAGACCCGAAAATTATCCTACTGGTCCCAACTCGTGGCTATGCTCTATGCCCAACTGAGCAGCAAAAAGAGCCTGCGGGACCTGGTTTTCAGCCTGAAACGCCACCGGCAGAAACTTTATCACTTGGGCATCAATCGTACGGTGAAGCGCTCCAGCTTGGCCGATGCCAACAAGTACCGACCAGCCCGCATTTTTTCAGAGACCTACTTCAAACTGCTGCATCGTTTGGAATCTGACCTCTCCAGGCAAGCCGGACACCGGCGGATCAAAATCCTGGGCGCCACTTACGTGCCATTATGTGACAGCCTCTTCCCATGGGCCGACTTTATGCCGGGCAAGAGCGCCGTCCGTGCCCGCCCTCTATAACTATCTTGAAGGCCAGCCCGAGACTCGCTATGTTATTGGTTTCATCACCAACAACCGGCTGTTGGCAGAGACCGCGCCGCTCCTGGCAAAGGCGCAACGCCAGTATCAGGAGACGGGGGAGAAACAACGGCTCTTCACCTCCTTCAGCTACCAGGCGGACTCCTGGGACCAGCCCCGCCGGTCATCACCAAGGTGGAATATACCCACCTGGGGGCCAATCAGCGCTTCGTGGTCACCCGGTTGCCGCTCCACACCGCGGCCTACTGCCTGTTTTGGCTGTTGCGCCACCACCTACAGGGCACGGAACTGGCTATGGCTCAGGTCAATACCTGCGCCTCAAGCTCTTGAAGATCGGGGCCCGCACCCGGGAGATCAGTCGCCGCATCTGGGTACACCTGGCCTCGGGTTATCCTTATTGCGACCTGTTGGCCGGACTGTTGCAAAACCTCCGGGCCAGTCCCGGTTAATCCCCCTTCCCCCAGTCGTTGTGCTTAACCCTGGGGGATAGGTGCGCCCAAAATCAACCCTGAGGTCGTCTCTGGTGGCATTCTTATCTCTAAGCCCCCGTACACTATCCGCAGCGCCCGACTGCTGATGGAGCAGTTGGATTACAATCTCCAGTTTCGCTGGTTTGTCGGGCTCTCCATGGACGACAAGGTTTGGGACCATTCCGTCTTTTCCAAGAATCAGGAGCGCTTTCTCGACTCGGACCTGGCCGCGGCCTTTTTCGCCCGCATCCTGGAGCAGGCGAAGACCGCCAAACTGCTGTCGGACGAGCATTTCACCGTGGACGGTACTCTGATTGAGGCTTGGGCCTCCCTGAAGAGTTTTCGCCCCAAGGACGCCCCGCCCCCCGAAGGCGGCAGCGAGCAGCTGACCGGGGCCCTGTTGGACCGCCTGACCCATCATGCCCACATCCTGACCATGAACGGCGAAAGCTTCCGGTTCAGGGAGAGCATGAGTAAAAAAGGGGGATGATCTGCCATGGCTCCCTTTCGGGTGGCCAACAGCTTTGTACCTGATAACGCCAGCCTTGGCCGGAAGAAACTTCTTGAGTGATAGGCAGGGCGAGCCCAGACCCGCCCGCATCTGTGGGGTGCCGCCGGCTCTGGGCTCGCTTGCCCCGGCCTGCGGCTGGCTTATCCTGTCAGTGTCGTATTAAAACAGGTGGGTCCATTTTGAATGGCCACTACTGGTCTCATATTGCTTTTCCATTCACAGGCGGCGGCGGTCGCAACCCGGAAGTGGACTTTCATGGGGAGAAGCGGCTGAACCAGACGCACGCTTCCACCATCGACCCCGAGGCCCGGCTTTTCCGCAAGGGCAAAGGCAAAGAGGCCAAGCTCTGCTTCATGGGGCATGTGCTGATGTTGAACCGCCACGGCCTGGTAATTTCGCCCCGGCTCACCGCGACCACCGGCACCGCCGAACGGGAGGCGGCCGAGGCCATGGTGGAGGGCGTTCCCGGCCGGCACCGCATTACCGTGGGTGGCGACAAGGCCTATGATACCCGGGGATTCGTCCAAGCCATGCGAGGCCCAAAGGCCGTGCCGCATGTGGCCCAAAACTGCCAGGGCCGGAAGTCCGCCCTGACGGCCGCGCCACCCGCCATCCGGGGTACGCCGCCAGTCAGCGCCTGCGGAAAAGAGGCGCGCTTAGGTAAAGGTCTCCCTTTGCTCTCCTTGTTGAAACGCTCCAGCATGTTGGTGGACTTCAGGTGCTTATGGTGCTGCAGCGGCAGCTGATAGAACGTTAAAGTCTCGCCTCTGAGCCCTGCCAGGACTCCATCATCTTTGCTTCCAGATCATTCTTACGCCGTTTCCTGCTTACCACTTGGACATTATACGAGCTCAGTTACATCTCTCAGCCTCAAGGGGGGTAGTAAAATAACCCTAAACTTTTTTGGGTAAGATTTCGATAAAGCAATTATCCAGGGTGAGATGTCCCGAAAACCATTGAGGGCTTGCCTGGGTGGAAGGCGGTGGCTGGTGCAAAAGTGGCTCATGGCCTCACCACCACTCGGGAATTGCTTCGGTTTACCCAAGCAATAATAATCTTCATACCCCTTAGCCTGAATTATTCAGTGCGCCACGAAGGCGCGAGATGCCAGTGGAGGAAGGTTCCACCCAGATAATTGACGGTAAGTCTGGTAGCTGACGAGCAATATGTTCGGGTAACTGAGCTTATTGAAGCCTCGTGACAAAGGCGCAGTTCTTCAAGTTCCAAGAGATCTTCCTGATATGCGTCCAGCAACCTTCCTATGCTCTTCTGGTGGCGTGCGATTTCCCGGTAGAGAACTTCTTTCCTTTTCTTGATGGGGTTGAAATTTTGTATTTCCTGAAGCCTTCTCTGGATTTCCTGGCGAATCAATGTCGGATCTTCCAGTAACTCGATGACTTGTTTCCAGATGGTTTCATCTCAGTAATCTTGGCGAATCGGTCTATTTTGGCACACACGTCCGTTGATGTGGCGATAATCATCCGACCCCAGGCAGCGATAATAATAAATCTTCCGTTTGGATGTGCGGGTCGATGTCCGATAATAAGCATAACCGCATTCACCTCAAACCAGCATTCCATGCAGCAAAGTCGGTTCAATCGTACGTCGTGAAGAAAACCGTTTATTCTGTCTTGAAAAGTTCCTTCAGGCAGCCTCCTGAAGGGTTACTTGATAGCCCATATCCTTGATACGCTTGAGGAGATGGGGCAGTAGTCGTTTAGCGTTAAGTTTGTCGAGGTAGTCGCCCCCAAGTTCACGGTAGCCAGAGGCATTTTTCAGCATATGGTAGATGATCGTCAACAGCGAATGGGCCACGGCCACTATAGCCCGCTTCTTGCCGCGGCGGCCGGCCAGGCGGCGGTATTGGGCCTGGAAGTAGGAGTCTTTTTTGCGGGTAGCGGCCCAGGCCGATTGAGACAGGGCCGACCGCAGCCAGCGATTGCCTTTGGTGGTTCTGCCGCTCTTGCGTTTGCCCGCGCTTTCGTTGTTGCCGGGACAGATACCCGCCCACGACGCCAGATGTTGCGCCGAGGGAAAAACGTCCATATCGGAGCCGATCTCCGCCACTACGTTTTGGGCCGACCGCTGATCAAAACCCGGCAGGGTCGCCACCCTGGCTATGGCCGGGGCGAAAGGGCGGCTCACCTCCTCGATGCGGCGGCTGAACTCCTCGATGCGACTCTCCAGGTATTCCAGGTGGGCCAGGAGTTCACCCAGCATAAACCGGTGGTGTTCCGTCACCTTGCCTTCCAGGGCCGGGCGCAGTTGGAGAATCTTGGACCGCAGTTGCCGCCGGGCCAAGTCCGCCATCTTCTCGGCGTCGGTCTCGCCGCGGATCAAGGCCCGGAGCATGTCCCGGCCGGAGGCGCCCAGGATATCCGTGGCCACCGAAGCCAGCTTGATGTTGGCGTCTTCCAAAATCTTCTGGATGCGGTTGGCTGCCCGGCTCTTCTCGGCCACCAATTGGGAGCGGTGCCGGGTCAGGTCCCTAAGCTCCCGTTGGGGCCGCTCCGGGATAAAGCTGCCTCGAAGCAGCCCGGCTTGCAGCAGTTGGGCCAGCCACTGGCAGTCCTTGACGTCGGTTTTACGACCGGGAACATGTTTAATATGCCGGGCATTGACCAAGACCAGCTTGAACCGGCCCTCCAGGATGTTGTAGACCGGCTTCCAATAGGAGCCGGTGGATTCCAGGGCCACGTGGGTGACGTCCGCCGCCGCCAGCCAATCGGCCAACTCCAGGAGGTCCCGAGTCATGGTGCCAAAGGTTCTGGTTTCCTGATGGATGCTGCCGTTTTCCAACAGGAGACGCACGCAGGCCGTGATAATGCTTTTATGCACGTCCAAGCCGCAACAACGCTGGTAGATCAGTTCCATGTCGAAGTTCTCGTCTCAAGGGACTCAACGACGGCAGACATCGCAAACAAATCAGTCTGTCTTGCGCGCTCCTTCATCCTTGATAGGCAACACTTTGGGGTGCGGGGCGATGTCCGGGTCAAACTGCTTCCGCGAGCTCTTGGCATCACAGAGTTACGACCTTCGCCATCGTTGGTCATGATAAATTAGCATGAAAGCCTCCTCTTTTCATGCTTTGCGGGTGGGCTACAGGCCCATGAGGAACTGCTCCAATCGTTCTTCCGCAAGAGCAAAGCTCGCTTCACTTATTATCGCGGGAACGGCGATCTCAATCCATTCGTGCCGTGGACGTTCCCGGTTACTGCTGCAGCGCGGCGAGAAGCCTCCACGCTGACGCAACGGCCGGGTAATTCTCTGCCTTGGCGCCGACTCTGTTTTTCCAAAACAAGCCTTGCCCATATAAGCAGGATTACGCAACATCGCCCAGATGGTGGAGCGTTCCCAACGGGACGTCTGCTTGCGAGTGGGAATCTCGTGATCATTCAGCCACCTCGCGATGGCGCCGATACTTAACCCGACTTCCGTGTAACACTCGAAAACCTTGTGAACCACCTTGGCCTCCAGCTCCATGATTTCATAGTAGGAAGCTGCGGTCTCGGTTTTCTTGACATAGCGATAACCGTAGGGAGCGCCGGAGAGCACACTAATTAAACCCGTCTTGGCGCGATATCGTTTCCCGCGCCGGGTTCTTTCCGCGATTTGCGCCCGTTCATACTCGGCAATCATGCCCTGAAACTGGACCAGCAAATGCTCTTCCGGTTTGGAGGCCCGGGGCGATCTGATAAAAATCACCTCTACCCCATGCCGGGCAAATTCTTCAACCAGTAATACCTGGTAGGCATACTTACGGCTCAAACGGTCTGGTGAATAAACCAAGACGTTCTCGATTTGCCCCTCTGCAGCCAAATCGCGTACTTGCTCAAGACCAAGCCGAATCAGGGTGGCCGCTGTAACCCTCATCCTGAAAAATCCACTCAGCCGGGACCTCGTAGCCTTCTTGCCGGCAATGCTCGATCAAGGCTGCAGTCTGGCTGGCAATGGTCTATTCTTCTTTCTGCCGATCCGATGACACCCGTGCATAAATCGCCGCCACCTTCACAGTTCTCTCCTGATCGTTGCTTTATGGCTTCGTCAGAGCCCGTACGCCAAGTTTTGTCAGGGACGAGAATCTGGTATGCTTGCCCGATTTTTCGTGTTGGTAGTCGGTCAAGGCTATATTCCAGCTCAATTTCTCGAATCCTTTCCCTAGGCTTTTCCACGCCTCCGACCTTTGTAGAGAAACGCCTCCAAGGCCTGCGTGACTACTTCGCTTAATGTTTGTCCCTTGAATTGGGCATATTGCCGTAACGATTGCGTAAGATTTTGGGAGAGTTTGACCGTGAAGGCAACCTTCTGATCCGGCACTGGAATCTGTCTGCCGGCAGACTCGGCCTCCTTCACATAACGATACGCCTGTCGCTTCGATATGCCGTATTGGGCCGACAGGGCCACGGCCGCCTCGGCAAGAGAACGCAATTCCTTGAGAAAGGATATGGCCTTATTGATCCTCTTGGTTCGTTCGGTGTTGGAAGACTTTGTCATGCGTCATATTAATACAACCCTATGTGTCATATTGTCAAGTATTATTCCAACTCCGTTGATACCGAATTATATGGAAAAACTCGAAGTTATCTTTTGCGTTCGGGGAGTCATCAGTCCGCTGCTGGCCAATCTATACCTGAACCGCTTCTTGAAATACTGGCGGTTGAGCCGAATGGGCGAGAAGCTGGAAGCCTGCGTGATCGCTTATGCGGATGACTTTGTCATCCTGAGTCGTCACCGGGCCAGGGAAGCCCTGGCCTGGACCCGACAGGTGATGACCCGTCTGGGTCTTTCCATGAACGAAGCCAAGACTATCATCCGAAGAGCCAGAGAGGAGCATTTTGACTTTCTGGGCTATACCTTTGGGCCGCATCGCTTTCGCAAGGATGGCCACTGGTATCTGGGTGCGAGTCCGTCCCGGAAGAGCCTCGTTCGTCTGAAACGGAAGGCGCGAGCCATCCTGAACTCCGGCAATGTCGGTGCCTGGCCGGTGGTGCGGGATCGGCTGAACGCCTTGCTGCGGGGCTGGTCCAGCTACTTTGGCTACGGGACCCGGTTGCCGGCGTACCGGGCGGTTGATAACTACGTCTATAAGCGCGTTGTTCACTTCTTGAGACGGCGTCATAAGGTGCCGACGCGTGGCACCCGCCGTTTTTCTGATGAGATGGTGTTTGGTGAACTCGGGGTCTTGCGATTGCGCCGTGTTCATCTGGGCCCGCCGCCGTGTGCCTCGGGATGAATCCAGTCGGAGAGCCGTGTGCGGGAAATCCGCATGCACGGTTCGATGAGCGGGGTTGGGAAAACGGAGCTTACTGGCAACCGCGCCCAACCTCGACTCTACTAAAAAGTCCTTAAAAGAGGAAATGGTATCTGATAAGATGCTAAAGTCGTTAATCAAACAGCTTCTCAGACGAAATACCCTATGGAAACAGTCTGCCATAAGCAGCTCATCTTTTCAAGCCTCCGCTAGGCTTCGATCTTTTCCATAGCCTCCTCCTATAATTTTTTGGCTTTTGCCAAGGGCCATCGACCTTATCCAGGTAAGAGGCCTTTAGGAAAACTTTTTATTTCGGAGTTGGGAGGTTTCACCAAAAGCTGAACCCCTCAAAGCTAGGGTCGACTCCCCCGGCCCTGGCCGAAGCTCAGACTAAAATTGCATCGTCAGTTTGAATTTTAGAACCTCTTGTTTAGTTTTCTTTACATTTATTATAACAAAATATGAGTTCTAATGAATAACTATCTTAATCTAATGGTATTTCTAACTTTGGCATGGAGCTTGCTTTTATTTTAAGGCGGGAGACCAGTGCTGTCAGTATCTGAAGCCAGCAAGGCCGGGGCAAGCCAGGGATTTTATTTTCTCTCCGGGGTTACACCATCTCAAAGACAGCAGACGGCAGACTCCGGGGAACTACGAGCCGTCTTAATGAGAGCGATTATAAATATAACGCTTATGTCCTTAGCTCCGAGAAAGTTATGGTAGTTGAGTTGAGATAAGCATGAAGCATCCGGTTAAACATTTGCGGTTCCCAGAAGCGGCGGTTGAAACGGTAACAGAACTCCCCCAGGTATCGGGGCAGATGTTTGGGGCGGACACCATGATGAATACCCCGAATATTACCTTTAATATTGGCAATCGAGGTATGGACCCAGGGCAAGACCTTGGGCGCCTCCTTCCCCGAACCGGGGACCAGCCACTCATGACGGAGACCGGGAGCAGCGTCCAGGAAACTGTAGCCTTGCCAGCCGTCGGTCTTGATCACCCCTCGGCTGCCAGGCGCTCCCGGACCAAAGGTTGAATCTCTGCGCTGCTGACCCGGGGCACCATCCTCATGGCAGCAAACCTGGGCTTGGCGGCTGAAGTTTCCACGGCAACCACCACCTTGGCCTTACCGGCGGCGCCACGTCCACGTTTGCCAGGTTTCGGAGCAGCGAAGTAGGTGTCATCCATCTCGATCGGGCAAGGCAAGTTTATAGTTGGCATCCGGGTCCGTCAGGGCTTGGCGAATCTTGTGGCCCATGGTCCAGACGGTCTTGTAGGTTTTGATTTCCAGCATCCGTTGCAAGGACAACATAGAAATGCCACTTTTCTGACGTCCCATCAGCCAGATCATCCAGAACCATTTGGTCAGAGAGGTTCTGGTTTTGTGAAACACAGTCACTGCAGTCAATGAGGCTTGATAGCCGCAGGCCTTGCAATGATATAAGTGGCGGCGGCGATAAAAATAAGCCTCACCATGCTGGCAGCGGGGACAGCGAAATCCTTCTGGCCAACGCAGGCGAAACAAATGTTTCTGGCAGGCTTTCTCAGTGCCAAACTTTTTCTGAAATCAGGCTGAGAGCTTTTGTTGCATCACCTTGCTCCATTTAACCAAATAATTAAGCTAATTATACCATATTATCTGCACCAAAGGTAATATTTTAATGTGTAAGAAAACCTGGACAGGTAAACTAAGAACTTGCAAACGTGAATTGTTTCACTTAAAATTGCTAATATGTATGATGATACGAAAATTAAGGAATTTCAAGCGGACAGGAAGGTGCTATAAATTTTGGCCAAGATCATCAAGGCTAAAACCGGCTATGGATGCGAATTGTATGTCAAGCAATCTGTCTTTTCTGTAGAAAAATACAGCTAAAAATTAATTTAACTTACTGATTTCATTAAAATAATAATATATTCCGATATGTAATTAAGGGGACGGTAGTTTGCCCTGAGGATGGCAACAAGTGTTAGGAAGTGTTCAAGAGTGCAATCCACTTTCATTGCAAGCGCAGCCAGAAAACTTTCTATCCTGGTATATAATTCACACCCACAGCCGTCATGAAGTCAGGGTCAAGGATGGTCTGGCTATGAAAGGTCTGGGGGTCTTCCTCCCCAGAGTAATGGTACGCAGCCGGCGCCGGGACAGAGTAAGGATGCTGGAAGTGCCTTTATTTCCGGGATATCTTTTCGTGCATACCGACTTCAGTTACTCAGACTACTATCATATAATTAGGCAAGATGGAGTGGTCCGCATCTTGGGAATCAAAGGTCAGTTTACCCCGGTGCCCGAAGAGACGGTGGCCAGCATTATGACGTTAGTAAACAGCGGCCAGCCAATCTTTACCTGGTCCAAATTAGCGGCAGGCAAGCGCGTGCGGGTAATAGACGGCCCCATGGCTGGCGCAAGCGGGGTTATTTTGCGGCTTAAAAAAGGGAATAGGCGTTTGGTGGTTGGGGTGGAACTCTTGGGACGGGCAATATGCGCAGAGTTAGCTGAGGAAACCGTTGAGGTTTATGAATAATCACTTCCAGGCAAGGCCGATTCAGTATCAGCCTAAACAAACCTTCTCAAGGTCACAGAATATGAGCTATGTTCCCTATAATTTTGCTGATGCTTTGATTATTCGGGTTTGGCGGCCCTCCAGCTAAGTTACCCTTAGTGGATCATTTCCTGATGAAAACCTCACCCCCAGCAACTCCTGACCCAGTTAGGGTGGGAAACCCTGGTTAATTAATGAGCCCCAAGGCTTGTCCCTGGGGATCTTCTGAAAATAAGGATTTTCGGTGGTGTTACTTTGACTGCTAATATTGCGAGCGACACGAAATTCGTCGGTGTAACAATGGGTGCAATTGTTACATTATTGCGAACGACACGAAATTTCGGAAGTATTACATTCCTCCGCCCTGATATGTTGAACGCCCAATCTTTTGTAGGAGGGCAACAATGCCTAACAGGCTGATCAGAGAGGCTTCTCCAGCCTTTGGCAAAAAAGTCTCAGGAAGGGGAAATCTTGTTCCCCTCCAACCAGGCAGAAGCAACTGCTGGTTCTCATTTGCCTTTATGTTAATAGGATTAGGTCTTATGGTAGGCTGCTCTGGCCCCTCCCAGCAAGTGCTCGCTACTCAGGCGTTGGCCCAGCGGCAGGCTCCGACCCCTAATAACACCCTGCAACCCCAGGTGACGCTCCCTCCCCCGCAATCTTCGGGGGCCAGCTATAAAGACTATCAGGTGGGGCCGGAAGACCTGCTGGAAATAGGTATCTATGGCCAAGAAAAATTGAACCGGACACTACGGGTCAGTGGGCAAGGGGATATTACTATGCCGTTGTTGGGGGCGGTGAAGGTGGCCGGTTCAACCCCCCAGAAGATCGAAAATCATCTCAGGGAATTATATGACGCCAAGTATCTGGTAAATCCACAGATAACCGTAATGGTTAAGGAATTTCGTTATCAGCGGGTGTCCGTCACCGGCGCAGTGGCCAAGCCGGGAACCTATGAATTAATCGGCCCCCGCACCCTGCTGGAAGTGTTATCTCTGGCCGGCGGGTTGGCGAGCCAAACCAGCAGCATACCAGCCGGAGACGTGATCAATGTCACCCGGCATCCGAGCCCCCATGATCCGTCCGGGACGAAGAAGGGGGGGGCCTCCCAAATTTCTAACCCGCCAACAGAGACCGTGGTGATCAATCTGCGTCGCCTGGTAAGTGGGGAGTCACCGGACTTGAACATCATGGTGGCCAACGGCGATGTGGTGCATGTCCCCTTTGCTGATACTGCCTATGTTATGGGGTCGGTTAAACAGCCGAAAAGTGTCGCAGTCAAGGAAAACCTGACCGTGTCCCAGGCCGTGGCGATGGCTGGAGGCCTCGACCCTCTATTAGCAACAAATAATATTACCATTATGCGCTTTGATAAACAAGGAAGCCCCATAAGCATTAAAGCTAATTTGAATAGCATCATGGCCAGAAATGAGCCGGACATTCCGATTAAAGGCAGCGATGTGATAATAGTCAACGAGAGCGCAGTGAAAAAGGCTTTATATCTTTTCAAGGCGTTAATACCTCAGCCCTCAATTCCCATTCCTTTTTAAGTTGGCATTAATAACTATCTGGAGATTAGGCTTATGCCGATCAATGATCAGCACCCTATAGTAAAACCGCCGTTCCCTCCTCCCGTGGCGCCCCCATCTCCGCCGCGGCCGATGGATTATGATTATTATTCAGAGTCTTATAAAGGCGGTGACCTACGGGAATATCTGCATATCGTGTTGAAACGTAAGTGGTTTATTATTGGAACTTTTCTCAGCGTTTTCCTGACCGCGGCGCTTTATACATTTATTCGGACTCCTATCTATCGCACCAGCGCAACACTCCAACTCACCCAAGACAACCCCGGCTCTCGGGTGATGGATGACAAGCTTTCTCAACTAACCGGACTCGAAGAGGTGGAGAAGTTTCAGCAAACGCAATACAAGATCCTGCAGAGCTGGTCTCTGGCCGAACGCGTCTTCCAGGCCTTGAACCTGCGGGACCAAGCCGATTTCAAAACCATCAGGGAAAAGAACCCGGATATGACCGATGCCAAGATTGAAGAGGCCATGGTAGGTCAACTTATGGCAAACATAGAGGTCGCCCCGGTCAAGAATTCCTTCCTGGTGGAAGTGGCCTATCAGTCCCCGGATAAGTCCCTGGCCCAAAGGGTGGTCAATGCCATCGCCGATGAATACATGTTCCTGTCCATTGACCGGCGCAATGAGTCCTTTGCCCTGGTGAGAAAGTGGCTGGATAAGCAGCTTCAGGAAATGGCGGCCAAGGTGCAGGAGGCCCAGAAGAAGCTCTATAAATTCGGACAAAAGACCGATATCTATACCACGGAAGACAAAGAAAACGTTGTGGTCCAGAAATTTATTGATCTGAGCGGCTTGCTCACCAAGGCCCAGGCTGAAAAAATGGCCAAGGAGGCCCAATATCAGCAGATCAAGGATAAAGGCCCCAATGCCCCGCTGATTGTCAATCATCCTTTGGTGGCCCAACTGCGTCAACAGTTAGTGGGCCAACAGGCCAAAGTTTCTTCCCTGAAGCAGGTTTATCGCAGGGAGCATCCGGAACTGCTGGCCGAAAAGGCTAACCTGGCCGAACTGCAGGGCCGCCTCCAGGCCGAAGTCCAACGCCTCCAGGAAAGCGTCAAGGCGGATTATGAAGCGGCCAGCCGGACGGAGAAACTCCTGAGCGGCAGTTTTTCGGACCAAAAAGGGCAAATGGCCAAGTTGCAGGACAATCTTACCGACTTCCAAATCCTGAAACGGGACGCCCAGGCCAATGAGCAGCTCTACCAGGCCCTGCTGGCCAGGGTCAAGGAGGCCAACATTGCCGGCACCATGGTGCCCACCAACGTGGCGGTCATCGACCCGGCAAGGCTGTTGGACAAACCTTTTAAGCCTAAAACCCAGCGGGACCTGGCCCTGGCCGCGGTCTTGGGTTTGACCCTGGGCGTGGGCCTGGCCTTCTTGATGGAACACCTGGATGACTCCATCAAGTCCATCGAGGACTTGGAGCGGTCCTGCAACCTACCCTCGTTGGGGATACTACCCTTGCTTGGCAGTAACGGCGGAATGCCCCTTGGCAATCGTGAAAAAATTGAGGCGACGGGTGTCAGGCGCTATCTCCCTCTGCGGCTGCGCCGCGGCCAGGCCTTCGCCGGGGCTGAAGACCGGGATTTAATGGTAACCAAATATCCTCAATCGCCGGCGAGCGAAGCCATCCGTCATACTCATACCGCTATCATGCTTTCGGCATCAGGCAGGCCCCCGGGTGTCATCATGGTTACCAGCGCCAATCCCAGTGAAGGAAAAACCATGGTCGCATCCAATCTGGCCCTGACCTTCGCTCTCGGTAGTAACCATACGCTCATAATCGATTGCGACCTGCGAAAGCCTAGGTTTTACAAAATCTTTCAGCTTGATCTCCAGCCCGGACTCAGCAATTACCTCACCGGCAGCGCCACTCTGGAGGAGATCCTGCGCCCCAGCTCCGTCCCCAACCTGTCGGTCATAACCGCAGGGACGCTCCCTCCCAACCCAGGCAATCTCTTGAATTCCAAAGAGTTCAAGGAGCTTCTCGCACAACTCCGCCAGCGGTTTGACCACATTATCATCGATACTCCTCCCATCCTGGGATTTTCCGATGGTCTGATCATTTCCGTTCTGACCGACGGGGTGTTACTGATAACCAGGCATAATTCCACTCACAAAAGCGCCAGCCGCCTGGCCGCCCAGATCCTTAACCAGATCCACGCCCCCCTGATGGGCGCCGTACTGAACTGCGTCGACGCACATGGCCAAGCCTATGGAGGCTATTATTACCAATACCAATATAAATATTATTCCAAATACTATGACGGCGATAAACCCGGGCAAAGCTAATTGAGGATTGGGACCACCGGTTTCCGCCCTTTGGATATTTTTCTGTCGGCCGTATAGAAAAGTATCTTTGGCCTCCAGAAGAAACAATTCGCTAACTTGAATAGGTTATAACTCTACCCCAAACCCATATAGGCACTCGCTATGCTCGGCCAGTTCAGCAATCATCGATTTTACGTTATCCTGGCAGCCGACTTCGTGATCTTTGTTATGGCGTTTTTCGGAGCCTATCTGCTGCGCTTCGATTTTATCCTGGAGCCGGTTTACCGCGCTCAGATAGTGAAAATGTTGCCCCTCCTCTTGCCTGGCAAATTGGCCATATTTTTTCTCTTTGGCCTGTACCGGGGCATGTGGCGCTATACTAATATGGTTGATTTGTGGAAACTGGCTCAGGCCAGCTTGGTGTCCACTGTCTATTATACTGCTTTTACCTTTGTGGTTTTTGGCTTCCAAGGCGTTCCCCGGTCAGTTTTATTTATAGACGGTATTTTGACCTTTATCATGTGCGGCGGACTAAGGGTGGGCATTCGGTTCTTTTACGCGGCCTCTCGGAGGGTAAACAGATTTTCTTCCCTTTCAGACACCGGTTCTCGGCCGAAAACCAAATCCATACTTATTATAGGGGCTGGTGACGCTGGCGAAAAGATGTATCGGGAAATTACGGGTAACCCGCGTCTCAACTACCAGGTGGTGGGCTTTCTCGACGATGATCGCTCCAAGTGGCGACGGAGTCTGCATAGACGGAAAGTCTATGGTGGTATAGAGATGCTTCCTGAAGTGGCCGGGCGCGAGAAAATAGATGAAGTGCTCATTGCCGTACCCGCCGCCACCGGCCCCCAAATGCGGCGTATTATCGAAATCTGCAAGAGGTGCGAAGTTCGTTATCGGACCTTGCCGGAAATCGGCGCCATTATTGATGGCAAGGTGAGCATCAAGAGTCTGCGGGATGTGAATTACGAAGATCTGCTGCGGCGCCCTCCGGTGAAACTGGATGCCGCAGAGATAAGCCAATATCTGCAAGGCAAACGGGTGCTCGTCACTGGCGCCGGCGGGTCCATCGGCTCGGAGTTATGCCGGCAAATAATCCGGTTCGACCCGCAAGAACTCATCCTGGTGGACGCCGGCGAAACGAACCTCTATCATATCCAGATGGAACTGCAACATGAGCTGAATTTCTCTCGCTACCGGTGCATCCTTGGCCAGGTGCAGGACCAGCCGCTGATGGACGACGTGTTTAGCGGAAACCGGCCGCAGATTATTTTTCATGCTGCGGCTTACAAGCATGTGCCCATGCTGGAAAAAAACCCCTGGCAGGCCATTTCTAACAATGTATTGGGCAGCCGTGTAGTTATGGAATTGGCGATAAAATACGGCGTGGACCGGTTCGTTTTAGTCTCCACCGACAAGGCGGTGCGTCCCACCAGTGTCATGGGTGCCAGCAAGCGCCTTGCAGAGATGCTCATGCAGTCGTTAAACGGGAACGGCACTCGCCTCATGACGGTGCGCTTCGGGAACGTTATCGGCTCCTCGGGATCGGTGCTCCCTTTGTTTCGACGTCAATTGGAACGGGGCGGTCCGATTACGGTGACCCACCCTGAAGTGACCCGGTATTTCATGACTATCCCCGAGGCAGCCCAACTCATCCTGCAAGCCGCGGGGCTGGGCGAAGGGGGTGAAATTTTTATCCTGGAAATGGGCACCCCGGTCAAAATCAGCCATATGGCGGAAGAGTTGGTGCGGCTATCCGGCAAAGAACCGGGGAAAGATGTGGAGATCATCTTCACCGGTCTGCGGGATGGAGAAAAACTTTACGAAGAGCTCATCACCCAGGGTGAAGACATCGTGGGAACCAAGCATAAGAAAATCCTGATGCTCCGCTCCAACGGCTGGAATAGCAAGAATAATCAGAATGAGTTTATGCAATGGCTGGATGAAGCCCTTGAAGACCTTTATCGCATTGCCAGTACTCATGATGCACTTGCTATAAGAGGCAAGCTCAGGAAAATTCTCCCTGAATACGTCCCTCAGCAGAACATCAAATGCGCCCCGGAATCCAAATGCTATAAAAGCAACAAGGCAGCACCTGATGCAGCAGTGAGGCATCCTGAGAATCAAGCTTCTGACAAGGTTTCACCTTTGGCGGCTTCACATCTAAAATTAACATAGAAAACTGTGCGGGGTCATTGCGGCTTCGGAATATTATCATTCATATGGGGAAGATGTTGTTCATGGCAGAAAAAGAGCTAAAAAACAAGATACTCTCAAAGGAAGCCTGCATTGGGGTTATCGGTTTGGGTTATGTAGGATTACCCCTGGTGCTGCGTTTTACTCAACAGAATTTTCGGGTTCTGGGGTTTGATACGGATCCTGAAAAGGTTCAAGCCCTCAACGCCGGTCGGTCCTATATCAAACATATATCCGCTGATGAGATCGCCGCTGCCAGGTTCTCGGATAATCCTGATAAAAAGTTTGAGGCGACGACTGAACTTAACCGGCTTGGGGAACCAGACGCTCTCCTGGTGTGCGTACCCACCCCTTTGAACCGGCATCGTGAGCCCGACCTCCGCTATGTGGAACAAACCACCCGGGATATTGCTGCAACTTTGCGGGCTGGACAGTTAATCTCGCTGGAATCTACCACCTACCCCGGCACCACCGAAGAAGTCATGCTGCCGGTGCTTATGCGAAACGCCTTGAAAGTAGGGCAAGATTTCTTCCTGGTATACTCACCAGAGCGGGAAGATCCGGGGAATCCCGTTTATCAAGTGCATAACATACCCAGGGTAGTGGGGGGTGTGACGGAGAGTTGCCTTCGCATGGGTGAGAACCTTTATAGTCAGATCATCGATCGCATAGAACCGGTATCCTCTACTCGGGCGGCGGAGATGACCAAGCTTCTGGAAAACATTTACCGCGCCGTCAACATCGCTCTAGTCAACGAACTCAAAATGCTCTGCCTGCGTATGGACATTGATATTCACGAAGTCATCAATGCTGCTAAAACCAAGCCTTTTGGTTTCCATGCGTTTTATCCCGGACCGGGTCTGGGTGGGCACTGCATTCCCATCGACCCGTTTTATTTGACCTGGAAGGCCAGGGAATACGATTTTAGCACCCGGTTCATTGAGCTGGCCGGAGAAATCAATAGCTATATGCCCTATTTCGTGGTGGAGCGGGCCGTCCAAGGGCTCAATGAAAAATGCGACAAATCCATTAAAAGCGCCAAGGTACTGGTGGTTGGGCTGGCTTACAAAAAGGATGTAGATGATATGCGGGAATCCCCCAGTTTGAAATTGATTGAACTACTGATGCAGCGGGGAGCCAAGGTGGATTATCATGATCCGTTTATACCGGTGATGCCCCGCACTCGCCGTCATCAGTTCGATCTGCGTTCCGTGCCCTTGACCGCGGATAATTTGGCCGCCTATGATCTGGTAATTATTGCCACCAACCATTCCTGCTTAGACTATGGGAACATCATGACGCATTCCCGGCTGGTGGTGGACACGCGTCATGCCATTGCTACGGATAATCATCACCACAACCTGATAAGGGCCTAATGATGCATCACGATGAAAGGAATATCAAAGTTGCCGTAATCGGGGCAGGGTATTGGGGAAAAAACCTGGTCCGTAATTTTGCCAATCTGGGGACCCTATCGGCTGTGTGTGATTCTGATCCCCAGGCCTGCGCTAGGGCGGCAGAATTTGCCCCGGGGGTCACCACCTGCAACAGTTTTGCCGATATTCTCAGCGATCCTGCAATTGATGCGGTAGCCATCGGCAGTCCGGCCATCACTCATTATTCCTTCGCCAAAGAGGCGCTGCTAGCCAGTAAGGATGTCTTTGTGGAAAAGCCCCTGGCCCTGGAAGTGCCGGAAGGCCAGGAATTAATCGACCTGGCGGCACGCCAGGGACGGATTCTGATGGTGGGACACATCCTGCAATACCATCCGGCCGTCCTCAAGCTCAAGGAGTTGGTGGATTCCGGGGGGTTAGGCAAAATCCAATATGTCTATTCCAACCGGCTCAATATTGGCAAAATCCGCAGCGAAGAAAATATCCTCTGGAGCTTTGCCCCCCACGATATCTCCGTTATCCTCCTCTTACTGGGAGAAATGCCCGTAGAAGTCAGCGCCCACGGCGGTAACTACCTGCAATCCCATGTGGCTGATGTAACTCTGACCTCACTCTCTTTTGCCGGTGGGGTCAAGGGCCATATCTTTGTGAGCTGGCTCCATCCCTTCAAGGAACAGATGCTGGTGGTGGTGGGCGATAAAAAAATGGCCGTGTTCGATGATGTCTCCAAGGATCGGAAGTTGGTCCTCTATCCACACCGCATCGACTGGGTTGAGCGGCTCCCGGTGGCGCACAAGGCCGAGGGGGAAGTAGTGCCGTTGGAGCCAGGTGAACCGCTGAAAGCCGAATGCGCCCATTTTCTCGAATGTATTTGCACCCGCCAAACGCCTCAGACCGACGGTGCAGAAGGACTGCGAGTGCTCCAGGTTCTGGAGGCCTGTCAGCGTTCACTGGATCGGAAAGGGGCTCCGGTACAATTGGCTAGCTTGATCGGGCCGACCACGCAATTGCCCTATTTTGTCCATGAAACCGCATTTGTCGATCAACCAAATCACATCGGCCAGGGTACCAAAATCTGGCATTTCTCCCATGTCCTGAAAAATTGCCGGATCGGTGAAAGCTGCAATATCGGCCAAAATGTGGTCATAGGTCCCGATGTCACCATAGGCAGGGGATGCAAGATTCAAAATAATATCTCGGTCTATAAAGGCGTCACCCTGGAAGACTACGTGTTCTGTGGGCCTTCCATGGTCTTCACTAATGTCTACAATCCCCGGGCTCATATTGCGCGGATGGAAGAAATTCGCCCCACCCTGGTGAAGACCGGCGCTTCCATCGGCGCCAACGCAACTATTGTTTGCAGTACCACTATTGGCCGCTACGCCTTTGTTGGCGCAGGAGCAGTGGTCAACCGAGATGTCCCAGATTATGCTTTGGTTGTCGGGAACCCAGCTCGGCAGATCGGTTGGATGTGCGAGTGCGGCCAGCGCTTGAATACTCAGTTTATCTGCGAAGTCTGCGGACAGGCGTTCGAGATGAGAGGGAAAACCTTGCAACCGCTCAACACCCCTGCCGACACGACTGAAGTTGGCAACGTGGCGGCCAATTAAATTCTATTTTTCTTATAGAAAGGTAAGTTATAAACATGTCAAAACCTATTCAATTTATCGATCTTAGCGCCCAGCAACAAAAAATTTACCCTACGCTGATGGAGCGGATTCAAAAAGTTCTCGCCCACGGCAAATACATTATGGGCCCGGAAGTAACGGAATTGGAAGAGCGCTTGGCCGCTTATGTGGGCGTCAAGCACGCCATCACCTGCTCCTCCGGCACCGATGCGCTGCTTATACCACTGATGGCTTACGGGGTTGGGCCAGGAGATGCAATCTTCACCAGCCCGTTCACCTTCATTGCCACCGCGGAAGTGATTCAGTTACTGGGAGCCACGCCTGTCTTCGTGGATATTGACCCGAAGACTTTCAATATCAATCCGGAAGCCCTGGCGGAGGCGGTCGCCAACTTGGGCCGGCATCCTAAAACTGTCCACCTGCGGCCCAAGGGAATCATTCCGGTGGACCTCTTCGGCCAGCCCGCGGATTATGAGCGGATTAATGTCATCGCCAAAGAGCACGGCCTCTTTGTTCTCGAGGACGCAGCTCAGTCCTTCGGGGCCACTTATAAAGGCCGGATAGCCGGCGCGCTGGCCGAAGTAGCGGCCACCTCTTTTTTCCCGGCCAAACCCCTGGGATGTTATGGCGATGGCGGAGCTATTTTCACCAACAACGATGAAATAGCTTCGGTTCTCCGTTCCATCCGGGTCCATGGCCAGGGAAGCCATAAGTACGAAAACGTACGCATCGGTATAAACGGGCGTCTGGATACCATCCAGGCGGCCATCCTACTGGCCAAGATGGACATATTCGACCAAGAAGTGTCGGCCCGCCAGGAGGTGGCCCAGCGCTACAGTGAAGGACTCAAGGATTTGGTAGGGGTTCCTTTTGTGGCCCCGGAGTGTACCTCTGTCTGGGCCCAGTATTCGGTCTTAACTGACCGCCGGGAGGAATTGCAGGTCAAACTGAAAGCTGCCGGCATCCCCACGGCCATTTATTACCCCATACCCCTGCACCTCCAGGGTGCCTTTGCCCATCTGGGTCACCAAACTGGAGACTTCCCGGTTAGCGAAAATGCGGCCCAAGGAATCTTCAGCCTCCCTATGCATCCCAATCTGAATTTTACGGATCAAAGAATGATTTTGTTGGCTCTGTCAACATGAGGCAGTACCTTTTCCGATTGAAGCGCCAACGCTGGGTAGTAGGGACAAAAAATTAACTGAGGGCGAGAGTAGAATTTGTCAAAACGATTGTATCCTTAGCTCTAAAAAGTTAGGGTTACAGGGTCGAGGGAAGCATGAAGCATTTGGTTCAACATTTGCTGTTCCCAGAAGCGGCGGTTGAAATGACCTGCCCCGTTATGAAGAGCATTGGAAGTGTTAGAATTCCTTAGTTAATTTGGGTCAGGCTCTATGATATCAGGTTTTTGGCCCTCATGATATATTGGCGTTGCCGGTGCGGAGGATAGGGCTACGCTGGAAAGCAACCCGAGCGCCGATTCCGGCGGACATACGGCTGGGCAGGGCATCTTGCTCTGCCCCTTTTTTGGTGTGCCGGGCATGCAAAGCAGCTCGGACGTGAAAGTCCTCTACCCAACCTGATGGCGGTGAAGGGTTAACGAAGCGCAAGGGTGTCGTCGTGAGGGGGGTTTTAAGGAAGCATGGAGCAAAGCCGTGACCTGACGGACAGAAACCGGATACGAGGCAGGTCTGGTCGGACGAGTGGGCCAATGACCATGAAGTCCATATCCATCAAGGGCCAGGGCTGTAAATCCGGCAGGTGTACGGTGAAGGCGGTTATGCTTACCCGGGAGGCCTGCATCGTGTCTCGAATTCGGGACTGAGGGGGTCGTGAGGCCCTCTGACCGCGATGCAGGAGTCAGCAGAGGCCATAGTAGGGCTTTATGCCTGAAGGGCCGAACGGTTGGAGTGGTAATAGGCTGTGCGTCTTAAAGATGCATTGCAGCGGCAAATCGGGATAGTTCCCGCCTCACTTCCGAAGGTAGGGGTGAAGCCTCGAGGGTTGGCGGTGTAGGGACTGAAGCATCCTTAGCGACGCATGTGTTCGAAAGCCCGGCATCACCTGGGCCAATATTTTGGCTCCAGTGAGATAGCACAACCAACCGAATCGCCGTGTACGAACCCGTACGCACGGTGGTGTGACAGGGAAAGCCCGCGGGGCAGACCTATGTCGATTCCTGCCCAGCCTGTGGCCCGGAAAGCGTTAAACTTCGGGGACCGGGGGCAGAGCCCCTACCAGGTCTGTTTTCCAGGCGGTGCGAAACTCCACCGGAGTCCGTTAACCCAAGCTGCTGTGGGGCTGTTCCTCGTTGTAATACTGCCGCCAGCTAAGAGTAATGAACCAGGCCTCGGCCACACTGTGAAACTATTCCAGGTTCAAACATTCATCCTGGAACTTGTCATTAAAGCTTTCGCCATAGTCGTTCTGCCAGGGGCTGCCGGGATCGATGTAATGGGTCTGTATCCCGGCACCCCTGTAGCCAATCGTTCTCGGCCAGAGCCACGAATTCTGGCCCGTTGTCGCTGCGGAAATAAGCTGGCGTGCCTCGTGCCGCAAACAGGCCGGCCAGGACCTCGATGACCGTCTAAGCCGACAGGCTGCGAGCCACGGCAATTTCCAGCATCCGCTCAAAGGAGCAAAGGCGATAAGCGTATTTTTCAAAATGCAAAGAGAAGGCGGAGTCCGATAAGACTGTAACTCAAGCAAAATAATATAACTGGGCTATGCACTTCACTCTCGTACATACTATATGTTGTGTTTCACTCCGCCAATGATCGAATTGCCCGTAACCGGCTCAATAGAAACGGCTTGTTGAACCAGGCGATAGAAGAGTTTTCCTCGTGACCGTGAGGTCCTGCAGTCCTGCGATTAAATCTGAAGGTGTATTCATCCAGGTAGTAATCAAGATGAGATATTTGTACAGCCCCTTGGTGAATTCCCAGCAGCCAACGTTTCAGCAAAGCAATGACGCGGTTGGCCAGTGGCCAAAGGTTCTCCCCTATGGACGCATCTTTGCGGACCACATCATGGATATATCCATGCCTAACCAAGCCTCGGTATCCAGACCAGTCATCGGTCCTAACTATACTGCCCGGCACCACCATTTCTGGTACTGCTTCTTCCAAGCTATTTGCAGAAGCATCCGCGATTCGACGAAGACGAATACGTCCAATCCGGTTTCCATCCTCTTGAGCGGCAACGAGCACCAAAACTTTGCCTGCGGCGCCACGGCCACGTTTACCCGGTTTACTGCCGCCAATGTAGGTTTCATCAACTTCCACCGCGCCACCGAGACGATCCCGACCAGGGCGGATCATGGCACAACGCAACTTGTGCAACCATATCCAAGAAGTGTGGTAACTCCCAAACCCCAAAACACGTTGAAGTCCCAAGGCACTAACCCCTTGCTTTTGATTAGTAATGTACCACATCGCTTGGAACCAGAGTTTCAAGGGTTTCCTGGTATCTTGGAAAATAGTCCCTGCGGTTACGGAGGTCTGAAGATCACAAGAGGTGCATCTAAACAGACCCCGGTTCATGCCCCAAAATCTTTCATGACCGCATCGTGGACAGCGAAAACCGCCGGGCCATCTTAATCGGAACAGGTAATCAATGCAGGATTGTTCCGAGGCGAATTTCTCTTCAAATTCCTGCATGGTTCTGGGATATTCCTCCATATGAGGAATATACTACATATAGGGGCTACGTGAGTCAAGTGCATAGCCCAATAATATAATTCTTATATCTCCCCCATCTTTCTTAGATACTATCTGCGATGCTATACCACTATAAGTATGAGGTTATCAGGCATTAAGCATATAATAAGTAATAATTGATTTTTTAATGGAAGACTCCAGATTTTTTGGTAAGACAAATCTTCAAGGCGCATCATCTATATGGCAGGCTTATTGATATCGTTCAGCGGCATAGATGGAGCCGGTAAATCCACCCAAATAGGGTTGCTGCTAAATCATCTGCAAAGAGCAGGGAAGAAGCCCATATATATCTGGTCAAGAGGTGGTTACACCCCATTATTTGAAACTGTGAAAACCTTGTTGCGCAGATTCTTTGGAAGGTTAATGCCACCTTCGGGAAAAAACCCGCAACGGACTAAGGTATTGACCAAGCCATGGATGTCCCGTTTGTGGCTATTCTTAGCCTTGGTAGATATGATCTGGTTATATGGGTTAAAGATTCGTTGGCTGAGATGGCGTGGGGAGGTTCTGGTTAATGATCGGTACCTGGATGATACAATGATAGATTTTCGACTCAACTTTCCTCAAATGAACATAAAAAATTGGTGGTTGTGGAAGGGTCTTTCGCTGATGTCGCCAAAACCTGATATCGCTTTCCTGTTACTGATTCCGGTGGAGGAATCTATCCGTAGGTCCGATCTCAAAGGGGAGCCATTTAAAGATTCTCCCGATGTGCTGGCGCAGCGCCTGTGGTATTACCAGTCATTAGCGCAAACAGGTAATTGGCGTTCGCTGGACGGTCTCAGGCCAGTGCCGGAATTATTCAAAGAAATAGAGGCATTAGTGAACCAAAGAATCGTGTTTAAGAGTGGGATGCATCTTAAGGAAATCTAATCAGATGCGGATTAGTATACTTTTACAAAGAGAGCCGTTCGGAACGATCATAGAAAAAACTCTGTCCAGTTTTTTGCAATCTAGAGATGGTCAATCCTATGAAGTCCAATGGCAGCAGGGGCGGTCACGCCTTTCTACAATCCGCTCCACAGACCGTCAACTATGGCTTTGCAATATTTATTTAAATGCCATTTTTTTATCCGATGCCCCTGCGATAGTCTTTGATCCGGTAAAAAAAGAATTTGCGCGCAGTACGGTTTGGTGGCGGCGTCCCGCACAGATGGCCTATGCTATCATGGCTACTTCCAATTTGGGGGCGCCATGGCTGGCGCAAGCTCAGCTGCTTATCTCCCCCGGGTTGCCGGATGGACTTCATTTACTGATTGTCCCAGGTAATAACAAGATCCGTCTGTTAGACTATCGGCAGATGGTGGCCTATGGTATTTTAAAGAGTGGCTTTCCGCCTGGTTTCTTCCAGAGGGAGATACAAAGCCGACGTTCGGTCACGCAATTGGGCCTGCCAGTGCCTCAGCTGAAAAGTGTGGCAGAAGATAAAAGTTGGTTTATTGAAGACTACATTAGCGGTACCCCAGTTAACCGAGTGGGAGATGTGGTTCAGGCTAGGCAAGCCATTGCCCAGGCTTTTCATGTCATAAAACTACTGCAGCAAAACACCATAACTCAAGAGAGCCTTTGTGAATATGCTGATCGACTGGCGGAGCAGGCCCAGAATCTCATCGACGCCAACTTGCTGCTCAGTGAAACTCAGAAGCGGTCTTCTTTTAAGGCCGTAAATGCTTTATTAACACAGATTAAATTTTGGCAATCTTCCGCTAACGGTCCCTTTTTCACAACGTTCACTCACGGAGATTTCCAGTCTGCTAATATCTTAGCAGATCAGAATAGGATATGGTTGATTGATTGGGAATATGCGGGCCGACGCCAAAGGGCTTACGATGCTTTGACCTTTCTATTAGCCTCCCGCTTTCCCAAAGGTCTGGCCAGTCGTTTGTGGAAATTTGTTTTGCAAGGGTCGACGTTGTTTAAAATGGATGACATTCCCTGGCCCGGTATAAAATGGCATCAAAAGAATATTCGACAATTTCATTGTTCCCTGTTTTTGTTGGAAGAAATGTTGTTGCGTCTTGAGCAGAATGACAATATTTTATTTAAAAGCCTTGATCAAGGATTTGAAATTTTTCTAAAAGAGGTTAGCTTTTGGATGAGAGCTGTGGGAGAAGCTGATGGCTGAGAATACGACGCCCCGGCTTCTGATCCTGAACCAGATGGCGGGGCCAATGACTTGGGAATTGGCGGAATATCTGGGGAATGAATTGGGAAGGGTGGCCCTTCTGACCGGACATCCCGACACGTTGGCCAAGGGGAGTCAAGAAAAAGTTGTCATATATCCGGCAGCTCCTTATCTTCGTGGTAATTACCTTCGCCGAATTTTATCCTGGCTGCGCTATTTGGGTCAGGCCGTCCTTTGGCTTTGGCGCTGGCCACCAACAATACCGCTGCTTCTCTTTTCAAATCCGCCATTTCTACCCTGGTTGGGCTATTTGATGCATCACTTGCGAAACCAGTCTTATGCAGTCATGGTGCATGACATTTATCCGGACGTATTGGTACGCTTGAAATGCTTAAAAGGAAATTCGTTTATTGCGCAGATATGGAATAGGCTGAATCGGGTGGCCTATGAACAAGCCAAGGTAGTGCTGACTTTAGGGGAATCCATGGCCACCAGCCTGACCAAACAATTTGACCCCCTTCTTACCAAGGCCAGGCGCGTAGAAATAGTGTACCCTTGGGCCGATACCGAAGTTATTCATCCCATTCCTAAAGGAAAAAATTGGTTTGCCAGACAATACGGCCAAGTAGGAAAACTTACAGTTATGTATTCCGGCAATATGGGTATTATCCACGACATTGAGACAATGTTGGCCGTAGCTAATAAGTTTCGAGCTGTACCAAATGTTCACTTCATGTTTATCGGAGCTGGTCCCAAATGGCAACTTGTCTCGGATACCCTGCGGGAACAAAGGTTGCAGAACGTAACTCTATTGCCGTGGCAGGCGGAGGAAATCATTCCCTTTTCACTCACCACTGCCGATGTGGCACTGATTTCCATCGAACCTGCTGCAGCCGGATTAGCTGTGCCGAGTAAATTCATTTATTCGATAGCAGCAGGCTCAATGGTTCTGGTTTTAGCCACCGGCGATAGCGAAGTGGCTTCCTGGGTGCACCAATACGATTGCGGGAAAGTGCTGGAACCTGGTGATATTCAGGGCGTCTGCGATACCATAGAGTCCTTATTGAAGGATGAGGAAACGTTGAAGGGCTACAAAAATAGAGTGCGTTCGATTGCCCTGCAAAAATTCAGCCGCTCCAGGAATAACTTGATTTTTGCGTCGAAGATTCAGCGATTCCTGTTTAACGGAGAGACAGTCTAGATTGGCCACTTCCCGCACCCGGCGGAGCTTCTTACTTGGATCTGGCAACATATTATCGGGACTGGTGGGGCTCCTAACCCTTGCCTGCCTGGCCCGGCTCCTGTCCACCTCGGATTACGGCTCCTACCGTCAGGTCTTCCTGGTGTTTGGCACCCTGGCCCCGATGCTGAGTTTGGCCTTGCCCCAAGCCCTTTACTATTTCCTCCCCCGGGCTCCGGAAGAGAGCCGTTCCATCCTGAGCGCCAATCTTTTCTCCCTGTTGGCCATGGGAGGCGTATTTACGCTTATCCTCTGGGGCGGCAGCGGTCTGATCGCGGCGCGGTTTCACAACCCGGGGTTAGAGAGGCTACTCCTCTTCTTCGCCCCCTACACCCTCTTTGCCCTGCCGCTAATCGCGCTCAACCCCTGCCTTGTCTCCCTGAACCGGGTGCAACTGCTGGTACCCTTCAATCTATTGAGCCGCCTGCTCATGCTGGCCGGAGCCGTCCTGCCGGTTCTCTGGCTGGCCACTACCGAGGCGGCGGTCATCGGCGTGGTAGGCGCCACCGCCATCGCCTCCGTGGCCGCGGTATTTTTGATGTACTGGGTGTGCCGGGAAGGCCCGGCGCTCCCCCGCTGGTCCCAGGCCTCGGCCCAACTGCGCTACAGCTTGCCGCTCGGCGCCGCGGCTATTTTGGGAATGTTGTCGGTAAATCTGGACAAGCTTCTAGTTTCCGCCATGTTCTCCCCTGGGGAACTGGCGGTGTACGCCAATGGGGCCATGGAACTCCCGGTGATCGGGGTGATCACCGGCTCGGTAACCGCGGTGCTCTTGCCGGAATTTGCCGGGCTGTTCCAAAGGGGGGCACACCAAGAAGCCCTGCAGCTCTGGCATCGGGCCATGCTCAAGTGCGCCTTGATTCTCCTGCCCATCATGGTCTTCTGTTTCGTCATGGCCCCGGAGATCATCCGCCTGCTGTTCTCCGCCAAATACGGCGCGAGCGTCATCCCTTTCCGGATCTACCTGCTCAATATGCCCCTGCGCATCGCTTCCTACGCCATTATACCGCAGGCTGCCGGCCGCAACCGAGTGGTGCTGATAGTGGAAGCAATCAGCGGCATCACCCAGATTGTTCTTGGGATTCTGTTGATGCGAGGTCTGGGGCCCAATGGAGTAGCCATAGCTTATGTGCTTAATTTTTACGGTGCAATCTGGTTTGGATATCTTCCTTGGATTCGCAGATATTTGGGGGTTTCATGGGCCCAAATCGCCCCTTGGCGGCAACTGATCAAGGTATCTTTGGCCTGCCTGGTCCCGGTAATCCTGCTGGCGCCGGCCCCGTTCTTGCCCGAGGGCAATCTTTTTCGCCTGCTTATTCTGTTCCCTCTTTATGCCGCGGGAGTGGCGTGTCTTTTTCATCGCTGGGCCTTGGTTGACCTGAAGGCCCAAGGATTGGGGATCTGGCGGGCATTTACTCCGGTCGTTTGAGGAGGATAGCATGGCGGTTATTGAGACTTTAAAGCACTTCTTAAAGCTATATATATCTCCCCTCAATCGGATAAAATTGCGCACTCATTATCGATGGTGGTCCGGGTTGTGGTACGTAGGAAATAAATGCGAATGCCCTTGTTGTGGAATCCGGGTGCGACGCTTTCTCCCCGCGGGTGTGGTTAGCCGCAAAGGGGCGCAATGTCCTTGCTGTGGCGCCTTTGAACGGCACCGGTTGATGATGCTGTATCTACGGGACCGGACTGATTTCTTTACCCAGACGCATCAAGTACTGGAAATTTCCCCACGCTATTTGGTGCAAAAGAAGTTTCAGTCCATGAAGAATCTGACATATCTGAGCGGTGACCTTTTTGATCCCTTGGCCATGGTGAGACTGGATGTGACCTCTTTGCCGGTGAAAACGGCATCATGCGACTATATCCTGTGTTATTCGGTTTTTGAAACTGTGCCGGATGATATCGGCGGAATGAAGGAGATATTCAGGGCATTAAAGCCGGGCGGGAGTGCGATAATTCATGTATACGTAGACTGGTCGAGAGATGAAACATTTGAGGATGCCGCGGTTACCAGTCCTGAAGACCGGGAGAAGACGTTCGGCGGCCGGTTCAATTGCCGAGTTTATGGGGCTGATTATCCCCGGCGCCTGGAGGCAGCCGGCTTGCGGGTTCAGTGCATTGACTTTGTGTCGGTTTTTTCCGCCGGGGAGATCGCCAGGTACGGCCTCACCAACGTGAGATATATCTTCCTTTGCTCTAAGCCGGAAGGCCAAAATCTTCGGGGGGAGGCATGATCTCCGGGACGGTGGCCTCAGCCAGCCAGTCAGCGCCTCTCGAGGGAGTGCGTATCAGCGCCATCCGCCCTGATGGGGCACCGGTGACGGAGGTCTTGAGCGACGCTGACGGCAGATGGGTGATAGAGAATGTTGCTGGGGCTGCATTGCTGGCCTTTAGCAAGGAAGGCTATCTGCCGAAATCGCTGGCTGTCGGGAGCGCCGCCGGCCTGACGATAAGATTGCTGGAAGAAAGGCTCATTGGCTATCAGAAAAGGCTGTGGGCCCAGCCGGGACAGAACGTGGCGGTGTTGGTCAATTCCCCGAAACCTTACCGGGCGCAACTGCTGCGCCATGGCATTGCTACAGAAACGGTAATGGAACTGGGACCCTTCGACCCCATAAGCCAGGAAGTTCCGGACGGGAATTTTGTGGATCGGGGTCTTAACTGGCGGGAGGCGTTCTCGTATACTATCCCGCCGGAAGCGCGTCCAGGTTTGTACAGTCTACGTCTTCTGGAAATCGATCAACGGGACTGCTACGGCATTACCTTTGTAGTGTCTTCGCCGATTAAAAACCGGACGGCCCCTGCAGGCCTATTGGTGTTGGCCAGCACCAACACCTGGCAATCCTATAATTCTTGGGGCGGGCGCAGCCGATACCGTAACTACGAAGACCAGAAGCCATCTCCTGCGGCTATCAGAGCAGGGGTAAACAAGTTTGCCAGGACGTTGCTGCCAGCGAAAGTCCGGGTCTGGATCAAGCGGAGCTTAGGGATGCATGAGCCGGTGCAGGTGCAGGACTCCCCCAAAGATTGGAGATTCCGCCGGCTTTCCATCAGGAGGCCTTTCCCCAATTGCTTCATCATGGATGATGATCCCCTGAAGTCCTTTTCCAGTCACCTGGCCGCGGGTGAATGGCGGGTCCTGGCCTGGCTGGAGCGGGAAGGGATCCCTTATGATATAATCAGTGGGTGGGAACTTTCGCAGTATCCGGAACGGGTCTTCGGTTACAAGGCCTTGATGTTGAACACACATTGTGAGTACTGGACCAGAGCCATGGTTTTGGCCGTAAAAAGATTCGAAGCGCAGGGAGGGTGGCTGCTGAACCTGTCCGGCAACTCCATGTACCGGGAAATAGAGTGTTTTGAAGATGGAAGTACGCGTTGTATCTCTCTTAGATTAAGCGAGTCTATTGAAGATGAGTCAGCGTTGCTAGGGGTGTGTTTCAGTATGGCCGGATATAGAACCTGTGCACCTTTCGAGGTGAGAAACCATGAGCATTGGGCCTTTCAAGGAACAAAGCTGAAAAATGGGGATCTTTTTGCAAAGGAAAGCCTCAACCATCCCACCAACGGCACCGGCGACGGCGGGTCTGGTCACGAAACCGACAAGATGACTCCTGCAGCTCCATCGTGCACGGTGTTGTTGGCCAGAGGGGTAAATCCCAAGGATGGTGGAGCGGATATGGTAATCATTGAAAATCCCCAGGGGCGGGGAGGGGTTTTTTCTGCCTCGTCCATCACCTTTGGAGGGTCCTTGTTAATTGATGATCCCTCCTCCAGGCTGGTGCATAACCTCATCACGCGGGCACTGGCTGGTTAGTCAAATTGTACCTCGGGCCGGTTACCATGTTCTTTAAATGGCTGCGGAACTTGTTGATACGGAATTGATTATATGATCACAGAACGTTAAGCCAATGATTGTCGTAGTCGATTATGGTATGGGAAATCTGGGTTCCATCGTCAATATGCTCCGGAAAGTAGGAGCAGATGCAATCATTTCCTCCGATCCGGAAGTCATCCAGGACGCGGGAAAGATTATCCTGGCAGGAGTGGGAGCCTTTGATAGCGCCGTCAGCAAACTGAAGGAACTACAACTCTGGGAACTGATTGATAGGAAAGTTACTCGGGACCATGTTCCTATCCTGGGTATTTGCCTGGGCATGCAGCTGATGACCCGAAAAAGTGAAGAGGGGGTCCTGCCCGGCTTCGGATGGCTGGATGCCAAAACCATACGAATTAATTTACAAGATTTTTCCAATAAATTACGTGTACCTCACATGGGGTGGAATTTTGTGGAAATAACCAGCAAGAGTATGCTGTTCCATGATATGTATGACAATCCTCGTTTTTATTTTATGCATTCATATCACTTGGTCTGTAATAATAATGACGATATTGCTGCTTATACAACACATGGCTATCAATTTGTTTCGTCAATTATAAAAGATAACATTATGGGAGTTCAGTTCCACCCTGAGAAAAGCCATAAATTTGGTATCAAGTTATTTACTAATTTTGAAGAAAGAATACCATGCTAAGAACTAGAGTTATTCCCTGCCTGCTGTTAAAAGGGAAAGGGTTAGTTAAAACGATCAAATTCAAGGATCCTAAATATGTCGGCTGTCCAATTAATGCCGTAAGAATATTTAATGAAAAAGAAGTGGATGAACTTATTTTTCTGGATATCTTAGCTTCAGTAGAGCAGAAAGAGCCATTATTTAAGTTTATTGCCGAAGTCGCTAGTGAATGTTTCATGCCGATATGCTATGGGGGCGGTATTAGGTCTCTGGGAGATATAGAAAGGTTATTTCATCTCGGCGTGGAGAAAGTCTCTCTAAATACCATTGCCTTTCAGAACCGATCCCTCATTCGTGAAGCCGCTAAACTCTTTGGCAGCCAGAGCATCGTGGTCAGCCTGGATGTTAAGAGAACCTTTTTCGGAAAATATGAAGTGTATACGTTGAACGGGAGGAAAAATACCAAGCAAGACCCAGTTCAATGTGCTCAAGATATGGAGGAACTGGGAGCAGGGGAAATTTTGCTGAACTCCATCGATCGTGATGGCGCCATGCAAGGATACGATATTCCCATGATTCGCAGGGTAACCGAAGCAGTGAATATTCCGGTGATTGCCAGTGGTGGCGCCGGCAACATCCATCATTTCAGCGAGGCAGTGAAACAGGGCGGCGCTTCGGCCGTCGCCGCCGGCAGCATGTTTGTTTTTCATGGTAAATATCGTGCTGTTCTCATCACGTATCCGGAAGTCAGTGAACTGGAGCCTGTACTTGCGTAAGGGTGACGATGGAAACTGAAACCAACAAGAAAGATTATCGTATATGCGCCCGCTGTATTATGGACACCAGCGACCCGGATATTATTTTTGACGAAGAGGGGGTATGTAATCACTGCCACTATTTTGATACAGCAGTTAAACCTAAATGGTTCCCCAATGACCAGGGGAAAGAAATGCTTTTAACTATTGTGGAGCAAATTAGGAATGAAGGGGCAAAGCAAGAATACGATTCCATCTTAGGGCTCAGCGGTGGGGCCGATAGTTCTTATCTGGCTTATCAAACGAAAAAGTTAGGTTTACGTCCTTTAGTGGTGCACGTGGATGCGGGGTGGAATTCTGAACTTGCGCAAAATAATATTGAAAACATCGTCAAGATTCTCGGCTTCGAGTTGTTTACTTATGTAGTGGATTGGGAGGAAATGCTGGACCTCCAAGTGGCTTTCCTCCGTTCCGGTCTTGCCAATCAGGATATTCCCCAGGATCATGCATTTGTGGCTAAATTGTATGAATTCGCCGTCAAAAACAAAATTAAATATGTATTGAGTGGCGGCAATTATGCGACTGAATCAATTTTACCGCTATCCTGGGCCTATTACAACACAGATTTGAAACATTTAAAATCTATTCATAAAATATTTGGCAAGCGCCGGCTGAAAACCTTTCCTACTGTTAATTATTTTAAGTCTTTTATTTATTATCCACGTGTTAAAGGCATGAAAGTAATTACTCCCCTGAATTACATGCCATATGACCGAAAAGAGGCTATTAAGCTGTTGGAGCACGAATTGAAATGGAAAGATTATGGCAAAAAGCATTATGAATCTCGTTTTACCAAGTTTTTTCAAGGTTTCTTTTTGCCGATGAAATTTGGTTACGATAAACGCCGTGCGCATCTCTCCAGCATGATTCTATCGGGCCAAATGACCCGAGACGCAGCCTTACTTGAAATGGAGCATGAGGTCTACTCACCTTCTCAGGCCAGGGAGGATATGGTTTTTGTTGCCAAAAAATTAGGTTTAACCTACGAGGAATTTGATGTTCTCTTGCACCTGCCCAATACGACTTACAAGGATTATCCGTCTAACAAGTGGTTATTTGAATTTACGCGCGAGCTGATGCGGCTGTTGAAATCTTAGATTGCGTTTTTCTCTGTTGTGCGGCATACAGATCGGGTCGCAACGGGTGAATTTACCCGGTTGAGCAGGTTGGCAACCCAGGCCCTGAAATCCTTGCTGGCAGACCTTGGCAGGCGCCGTAGCCTGAGCCTGGCCTAGCCCGCTTTATTCAGTGCGCCACGAAGGCGCGAGTATGCCAGTGGAGGAAGGTTCCACCCAGATAATTGTCGGTAAGTCTGGTAGCTGACGAGCAATATGTTTGGGTAACCGAGCATGTTGAAGCCTCGTGACAAAGGTCGCCTTGGGCGATTGAGCAATCCTGCGGGCCGTAACGCGAGTGAACCCTGAGCAGGCCTCGAAAGTGAAGTCGTGAACGCCGACCTGTCTGAATTTCAGGGAAGGCAGCATGGGCCGGGAAGAAACCGTCATAAGCACCGGTCCGGTTCACCGGGGTAGTGGGGACGGCACGCCGGAAAGGTGTCTCGGGCAACGTGGGAGGCCCGGTGTGGCTGGGGGTCGCGTCCCCAAACGCCAGATGAGCTGGCGGCCAGGCCAGGAGTCGGAGAGGGTCATAATACCGTTGAAGCCGGGTAACGCCGGGGGAGGGAAGGACCCTCACTTCTGGAACGCTTCCGAGGAAGCCGAGGATAGGTGATTGACGATGAGTCTGACAACACCCGAAGGTATCCGGAGACTTCAGAGGAAGCTTTATCTCAAGGCGAAGGCGGAGCCGGATTTCCGTTTCTACCAGCTTTACGACAAGATCTATCGGGAAGATGTGCTGCTGCATGCCTACCGGCTGGCGCGTGCCAATCACGGAGCGCCGGGGGTGGATGGGCAGACCTTCGAGATGATCGAAGCGGCAGGGCTGGAGGAATGGCTGTCCGGCCTTAGGGAAGAACTGCCTACCAAGACGTATAAGCCCCAGCCCGTACGCCGGTTGTTGATCCCCAAGCCTGGGGGCAGCGAAAGACCACTGGGCATTCCTACCATTCGGGACCGGGTGGTGCAAACGGCAGTGAAGTTGGTTATTGAGCCGGTCTTTGAGGCGGATTTGGAGCCTGCGGCCTATGGATATCGGCCGCAACGTAGCACCCAAGATGCCATCAAAGAGGTACACACCCATCTTTGCCAGGGGTACAACGAGGTGGTGGACGCTGACCTGTCCCGTTACTTCGACACCATTCCCCACCGGGAACTGATGCAGTCGGTAGCCCGGCGCATCAGTGACCGCCACGTTTTGGCCCTGATCAAGATGTGGCTGAAGACCCCGGTGGAAGAGGTGGATGATCAGGGACGGCGGCTGTTGACAGGGGGTAAGCGGAGCAAGTGCGGCACTCCCCAAGGTGGGGTGGTTAGTCCGCTGCTGGCTAATCTGTACCTGAACCGCTTCCTGAAATACTGGCGTCTGAGCCGGATGGGGGAAAAGTTGGAAGCTTGTGTGATCTCCTACGCGGATGACTTTGTCATCCTGAGTCGTCACCGGGCCGGGGAAGCCCTGGCCTGGACCCGACAGGTGATGACCCGTTTGGGTCTTTCCCTGAACGAGGCCAAGACTTTCATCCGAAGAGCCAGAGAGGAGCAGTTTGACTTTCTGGGCTATACCTTTGGGCCGCATCGCTTTCGCAAGGATGGCCACTGGTATCTGGGTGCGAGTCCGTCCCTGAAGAGCCTTGCCCGCCTGAAACAGAAGGTACGAGCCATTCTGAACCCCGGCAATGTCGGTGCCTGGCCGGTGGTGCGGGATCGACTGAACACCTTGCTGCGGGGCTGGTCGAGCTACTTCAGTTACGGGACCAGACTGCCGGCGTATCGGGCGGCTAATAACTACGTCTATAAGCGCGTGGTCCATTTCCTGAGGCGGCGTCATAAAGTGCCGACGCGTGGCACCCGCCGTTTCTCTGATGCTACGGTGTTTGGTGAACTTGGGATTTTGCGCTTGCGCCATGTTCATCTTGGCCCGCCGCCGTGTGCCTTGAGGTGAATCCAGTCGGAGAGCCGTGTGCGGGAAATCCGCATGCACGGTTCGATGAGCGGGGTTGGGAAACGGAGCTTACTGGCCACCGCGCCCAACCTCGACTCTACCGAAGGAGATGAGCAGATCGTTTTCAAGGGGTTTTTTTGAGGTGTAAAGGTGTGGGGGAGGCTGAAAGAAAACGGAAAAGCGTCTCAAGGTGGTATTCACTGGCAAAAACCCCACCAGAGAAGACCTCAGGGTTGATTTTGGGCGCACCTATCCCATAGGGTTAAGCACAACGACCGGGGAAGGGGGATTAACCGGGGCTGGCCCGGAGATTTTGCAGCACCCCGGCCAGCAGGTCGCGGTGAGGATAACCTGAAGCCAGGTGGACCCAGATGCGGCGGCTGGCCTCCCGGATGCGGGCCCCGATCTTCAAGAGCTTGAGACGTAAACTGTTGACTTGGGCCGTGGCAAACTCTGTGCCTTTAAGGTGGTGGCGCAGCAGCCAAAACAGGCAGTAGGCCGTGGTGTGGAGCAGCAGCCGGAACTGGTTAGCCAGGAAGCGGTGGCAGCTCAATCGGTCGGCCTTGAGTTCCAGCTTCAACTCTTTGATCCGGTTTTCCACATCGCCCCGCAGCACGTAGATGTCGTCATAGACAAACTGGGGATTACGGCTCGGTTGGTTACTACAAAGCGTTGATTGGCGCCCAGGCGAGTGTATTCCACCTTGGCGATGATCCGGCGGGGCTGGTCCCAGGAGTCCGCCTGGTAGCTGAAGGAAGTAAAGAGGCGCTGTTTTTCTCCGGTTTCCTGGTACCGCTGTTGGGCCTTTTCCAGCAGCGTGGCGGTCTTTGCTAAGAGCCGGTTGTTGGTGATGAAGCCGATCACGTAGCGCAGGTCCGGCTGCTTTTCCAGATAGCGATAAATCGCCGGAATGGCAAAGCCGGCATCGCCCCGAAAGAGGATCAGGGCTCCTGGATAGGCCTGCCGCAGCTTCTGGATCAACCTTTTGAGCACCGCCAGGGCCCCGTGGGAAGAGTGGGTGTTGCCGGGGCGCAGCACCGCAGCCAGGGGGAAGCCGTCCCGGCCCTCAAAGACCAGGAGCGGATGATACATGTGCTCCTCGTAATAACCGTGAAAGCAACTGAGTTGCAGCTTGCCGTGGGTGGGGTCATCGGTAGCGTCCATGTCCAGGACGATGACCTTCCTGGGGCCGGGATGAGTCTTGAGATAGAGGTCCAGCAGGCAACTGGAGAGGCGGCGTAGATCCTTGGTGGTCACCCGGTTCTCAAACCTGGACAGAGTGGGCTGCGAGGCCAGGTCGCCGTCACTCTCCGGGGCCTTGCCGGCCATGATCTTGAAGGCCGGGTCCTTGGCCAGGGCGGCGGCGTCGTTGTTGTCTTCGTAGCCCTGGGCAATGGCGAACAGGCGTTGCCGCACCAGGGTCAGGAGATCATGTTTCACCTTATGGGAATCCCGGGGATCATGGAGGCAGCGGGCAGCATTTTCAGCAATACGGTAGCGCTGGTCTAACTCTCGGAGGAGCAAGCCGCCGGCATCGGAGGTGATCCGGCCCCCGGCAAAATCAGCCACAACTTCCTTGGAGAAAAGACTTTCAAAGATGAGCTGATTATGGCAGACTGTGTTCATAGAACATCCTTGCTTCGAAGCTGATTATTTGGCGATAACAGCATCTTAGCAGATGTCCTTTCCTCTTTTAAGAACTTTTCGCGAATAATCCGGGCTAGCGGAGCTTCTGTTTAGAGAAGAGTAAATAAAACCGGGGCAGCCAACAGGGCAGGGACGAGGGCATCTTTACCCTTGCTTCGCTGGCTCAAGAACACGGATTGCCAATGGCTTTCAACTTTAAGGCATCCGCACCCGGCCCCTTCGACCAGGGGTAATCGCGGCCGGTCAAGGAAATGGCCCAGCGACTCAGGGACATGGGGGGCCATCGGTTTTCACCCGGGCTACCGGGTAGGCACGGATTCTTCCCTCTGGCATCGGAAGGTGGACCGCTTCAGACGGGCGCTGGGAGAGCCCATTATGGGTGGGCGCCAACACTACCTGCAAGTGTCCTATCCCGATACCTGGTGTCTATTTGAGGCGGTGGGGTTAGGGTGGGGATCGAACGTGGCTTTCACCGGAGCAGCAGATTTTCGGGCCGGGGGGCGGCCCCTTATCGCAACTGGGACCTTATCGAGCGGCGAGAGATGGACTATATAGAGCGGCCCTTGATCTTCATGGACAGCACTTATGCCCAACGGATAGAAAGGGCCCTGAAAAAGACCTTCCAACGGTCAGGGAAGTACGGGCACCGTCTTACCGTTTTGTTTCATAACACCTCCATGGCAAACCCCCTGGGCCTGGATAAGTATGTTCAAGCTAAGGTTATCTGGATGAAAAGATTATGATTATATGCTTAACTATCCTAAGGCAAATATAATGGTGCGTAATCGACTTATCTCTGGTGGCATCGTAACCTTTTTTACGTCCTTTTTGATTATAACTTTGATATTTTTAAAATTGGGAATGGTAGAGAAGCTAAATTTATTATTTATTCCTATTACGTTAATTTTAGCCAATTTAATCTACTTTTATGAAGGCTTGATACTTTACGTAATTCTCGCGCCCTCAATGGCGGCTATTCCTTTTTTGGAATTTATTGGCGATGAGCCAACATTACTTTATGTAAGGCTGACTGTATTTATATATTTCGGCATGGTCATCATTGACTTATTTAGGCGGCGGAAACATGTACGATTGTTGACTCCTATTACTATTTCATTTGGAATTTTTATTCTTATTTTAGTTTTAAGAACCATTCTGGAAATTAATGTTTTTGACCCATTTGGAAAAGATAAATATTGGTTTGTGAATCTCTTTCAATTAGTAAACGGGTTGGTTTTTGCATTTATTGGTGGCTTTCTTTTGCAGTATTTTCCCGAGAGATATAAACGGCTGTTACTTATAATGCTTCTTGTTACAATTATATGTAGCATAGGATTACTCAGCTTTAATTATGACTTTATAAAAGGTGATAAATTATATAAATTAATGATAAGAGGAAAAGAATATTTTTTTGACTCCATAATGGTTGGTCGACTGATGGGGGCCAGTACAATTATTTCTCTAGTTTATCTGCTTAATAAAAATAGAATAGTTATTAAACTTGGAGCTGGCATTATGAGTGCTTTTTTCGCAATTTTGATGGTTATCGCAAATCAACGAGGACCTCTTCTGTGCTTTTTGTTAATTTTAGTAGTAATTTATTTGCTTAATAGGCACAAGTTCACTAACAAAGTCTATTTTTTTATAAGTATTACTTTTATGATTATTATAATATATTATCTTACTATTGGATTTGATTTTCTTCAAAGCCGTTATTTTTTAACCATGGATATAGGAATTAGCGAAGAATCTCGATGGCATTTATTTGATGTGGCATTAAAGCTATTCTCAAATAATATAGTGATGGGGACTGCGTATGGTGGATACAATCTTGCCACTGGTTTTGGATATCCTCATAATATCTTTCTAGAAGTATTGACTGAAACAGGCTTCGTTGGTTTTATCCCATTCCTATTTTTTTTGATTAATTTAATTAGAGTTATTCCAAAGGTTTTTAAAAGAGGTTGGCAATATGAAACGGCAGTATACTTGTTTTTATTCTTTTTTCTAAATGCCCAATTATCCGGTAATTTTCCCGGAAATGTTTTTTTCTTTTTATTTGCAGGGATTATCGGCGGCGCGGCAGTAACACTCCCCCCACTCAATCAAGAGAAAATGTTCGCTGTGCCGCAGGTTGCTGCTGATAGGATTGGGTGGCGACCGCTATTAATAAAAACAAAACAATAATGTTACGATAATGAACACCCCTTTTAATATTTTCCCCATTAGCGGTTGAGCTTACAGGAAAGATTCTTGCCCATGCCAAAGTGTTTCTCTATTGAGAAAAACATAGGATGTGACGTTATCCTTTGGGCCTTAGCGATTATTGCCTTGTCACTGGGGATCTCAGCGCTGCCGGCGCAGGGACTGGAGGTCTTGATAGATAATCCAAGCGCTGAAGAAGGACTCATATTGCCGCGAGGGTACCGTTCTTACGTGACGCCGGGAAGTAATGCCGCCCTCCGTTGGGAACAAGGGGTGGCCCGATCAGGAACCCGTTCTCTCTATATTGCCAACCGCGGACCTCATACCGGAGCCTGGCTGGCGGGTTCTTTCCCGGTTATTCCGGGGATGCGCTATCGATGCGGAGCTTTTGTGAGGATGAGCGAAGCCGAGGGAAAAACCTGTGTGTCTGTTAGGATCTTAGATGATACGGGCAAGTTTATTAGACTGGTGCCCGGCCGACCTCTCTCAGGTACCCATGATTGGAGCCGGATCTGGGTAGAGTTTACCGCTCCTCCGAATTCTGCCTCATTTTATCTAGTCCTGGGCAATAGTGGAGGCGAGCGGGGGGAAGTATGGTTTGATGACCTCTGGGTAGAAGATGATCTGGAATTGATCATCAAAGGAGGATTAAGGAACCTTCGGAAAGCTTTATCTGACTATAAAGAGACCAGAGAGGCTTTTTCAATTGTGCCCAATCCCCTCAACCATGCCGAAGAACGGAAGCTCATCGCACGAACTGCAGGATTCCAGAAACTTGTGGAGACCACGGACTTCAATCCCCGTCTCTCGACTGAACGTCGTAGAAAGATTTTTACAGATTGGTTTCCGCTGAGTCGCTATCTTGATCTCTTGAGGCGCTATCACTGTTTAGTTGCTATTTATACAAAAGCACAAAAAGTTTACAGCCAAAATCTCCCTTTCATAGTGGGCTGGGAAAGCCCGATGCGGCGAGTTTTTCTCAAGGACCTTCCTGTCGAGGTCCTGGTTTCGCGTTCTCATCAAATCTCTCTCTTCAAGGGGGAGGTGGGTGCGGTCCAGATAGTCTTGATTCCTCTGAAGAGGCGATTGCAAGAGGTGACGGTCTTCGCCAGCGACCTGGTTTCAGGACAGGGACGAATTGCAGCCAATGCCATTGAGGTGCACCCGGTAGGGTTTGTCCGAATCGATTCTCCGGCAACCAGGGACCCCTACCCTACTGAGCACGAATATAGAGGATGGTGGCCTGATCCGCTATTGGAGAATTTTCCTTTCGAGGTGGAAGCCGGAGCCAGCCAGCCTGTCTGGATAGCGATCCGTGTTCCCCGGAAAGCCTCGCCTGGAATCTATCGATCACGAATTTCAATAAAACCTGCCAATACCGATGCGGTGGAAGTTGAGCTGGTAGTAAAGGTTTGGGATTACCTTTTTCCCCATTCCTGGCACTTTGCCAATGTCCTCAGCTTTTATGAACAATTTGCCCATCAACTATACGGAGCCCATTGGACTACGGGACTCAAGCGCAAGTTTTTAGAGTTTCTTTTAGAGCGTCGAATAAATCTTACCTCTATTTATGGAGGACAACCTTTCAGTGAAGAAGAATTACGGAATGCTGCTAAGGCGGGGCAAAACACTTTTATTGTCACCACTCTCGCCGGGACGAATGCGTCAGAACACCCTTATTTCACGCCTTCTCAACAAAAGCAAGCTGAGGAAGTTTTAGACCGTTGGACGCCATTCTTTGCCCGGCTGGGGGTGTCTAACCGGTCCTGGGCCTATGGGTTTGATGAACGACCATTAAAAGCGGTACAAGATATACAGACTGCGTCTAAGTGGCTTAAGGATAAATACCAGATCAAACTCCTTACCACGGTGCGTGATGACAGTTATGGGATGCGTACAGGAATTTCTGGCACGGTGGGTGCTTTCTGTCCTTATGTGGATGAATATGATTCGGAACAAGCGGCCGCGACGCGCGCCAGGGGTTCCCAGGTATGGTGGTATATAACCGACTGGTCCATTGAGCAACCTGCGATTCGCAGTCGGCTTTTTGGTTGGATGACCTTCAAGGCCAAAGCTGATGGCTTTCTCCATTGGGTCCTGAACCGGTGGGTAAACAATCAAGGTCCGCTGAGCCGTCGGATCCTTCAAGAGGCCTGGAATCCGCGTCTGGATGGAGTTCACCCGTCTTCCAGCGGCATGCTGGTCTATCCTGGAGAGGATGGCCCTTTGTCAAGTATCCGGCTGGAGAACTTCCGCCAGGGCATTCAAGATTATGATTTATTGAAGGAAGCGGAAAGGCTGCTTAGCCAATTGGAGACCTCGGGGAAAAAAAATTCGGCCACATCCCGAAGTTTGCGCCGGGTGGTCTCCATCGGGGATGATTTTATTCACGACCCCCTGGATTACTCCTCCGATCCTAAGGTCGTAGAGGAACATCGTGAGGCCCTGGCCGCCGCACTCCTGGCGGCAAAACGAGATTTGGCGACCCCGTGAAATCCGGGCTGCCCCGGCCCCAACAACCTTTCGCAAGGACCGGTTCTATCATGATCGAGCGTCCTTTTATTTATTCACTATGAGATTCTGCTTGATATCCAATTCAATTTCTTTATGGAGTGGCGGACATTCCCGGAACTTCCGCCTGCTATCCGAAGCCCTGGCCCGCCGGGGCCATGACGTCACCCTGGTTACGGCCTCGTTCGGAGAAGAGAAGCTTGCCCCGGCAGGCTGTCAATTAGTTTCCTTACATGCCAAGATAAAGCCGAAATTTTTGGGTTTTGCCCTGGCCGTGGATCGCTGGCTCGGTAAAAGATCGGCAGAATTCGATCTGGTCCATGTCAACGGGGCTTATGAACTGCCGTATGCTCTCCGGAGGGGACTGCGGTCGCGGCTGGTCCGGCATCTTCGGGGCACCTATTGGACCATTCTACGCGCCGCTTACCGGGATGAATATTTCAGTCGGCGCTCTTTTTACATGCGCAAGCTGGGAGGGGCGGCTATCGGGCAAGCGCTGGACAGGCTGTCACTGCCGGCCTGCGACCACATCCTGGCCAATTCCCCGGAGACCCGCCGGGATACCCTCAGGAAAGTTCCGATAGCACCGCACCGAATCTCGGTGCTCCCCAACGGCATCGAATTTCCCTTCTTGCCTCCTGACCATCAAAGGTCCTCGGAAGTCCGGCGCGATTTTGGTTTCCTGGAAGATGACTTCATCATTTCCTGCCTGGCCAGTATGTATGCGGGAAAGGGGTGGAGCTATCTCTGCCGGATTGCCGGGGCCCTTCACCGGCAAGGGGTCCGGTTTAAGCTCCTGCTCCTGGGGGACGGCTATTTCCGTTCCCGGGTGGAGGCCGAAATTGCCCGTTATGGCCTGGCGCAGCAGACCATCTTTGCCGGCGCTATTCGCAACGATGCGAAGAAAGTTACCTTGCTGCAGGCCTCCGACCTGTTCCTGTACCCATCCAGTCCGGGCACCACCGTGCTGGAGGCCCTGGCCCTGGGAGTGCCGGTGGTTAACGCCATTCGCCCCCGGGACTGCAGCGCCGGGATGGACTGGGATCCCCTGTCGGCCCTGGGAGTGGGAAAGGTCTTGTATGGTCTGGCCCCGGAGGAAGTGGCGGCGGCACTTCGGCCGATAATCCGGTCCAGAGATGGGCTGGGAAGTGAGGCGGGCAGGGAGTATTGCCGGCGAGAACTGAATTGGGACCGGGTGGCGGAGAAGGCGGAAGTTATCTACACCAGTATCCTCAATCAGGCCAACCGGGTCCCGGGAGAGCGGCGATGAAAATCGCCATGGTCCTCCAGCGCCCCCTGGATCTGTTGCCCTCTGACTCCCGGGTGATGCGGGAAGCCCAGGCCCTGGCCGCGGCCGGCCACCGGGTAGTCATCGTGGTGTATTGGACCGGCAGGGGAGTCCGGCGTGAATCTTTGGCGGCAGGAGTGGAGGCCGTTGCCGTTCCCATGCCGGACATTACCGGCTTTGAGGCCATGAATATCTTCCGGCCGGGCCGGCCTCCCGTCGCCGGGCAGTGGGGGCGGCTCAAGCAACTCCTGGCGCACCGCCTTTACCGGCGGCTTTACCTCCGGGAAACCGTGAAAGTGCTGGTGGCGGAGCAGGCTGACGCCTATCACTGCCATGATTTCCACACCCTGAAGGCTGGCGCCCTGGCCGCCCAGGCCCGGGGGAGCCTCCTGGTGTATGATTCCCATGAAATTTTTACCGAGACCATGGCCTTTGAGGGGCTGGCCGGACGTTTGAAAAAGCCGCTCTATCGGCAGATGGAAAAACGGCTGATCCGCCAGGCGCATCGGGTGATCACCGTGGGAGAGGGATGCGCCCGCTTTTTGGCGGCCCGCTACGGCATCCCCAAACCCCTGGTGCTGGAAAATGTTGCCGACCCTCTTGAGGAGCACGGCAACTCCCGGGAAGCAGTGAGGAGGGCCCTGGGGGTGGGGCCGGAGCAAAGGCTGCTGATGTACCAGGGTCTGCTGGCCCCGGGACGGGGCCTGGAGACCCTGCTCGAAACCATGCCCCGGCTGCCGGCCAATATCCTCCTGGCCCTGGTGGGAAACGGGCCCAGCGAGGTAATGCTCCGGGCCAGGACCGGGGAACTGGGGATTCGGGATCGGGTGCGCTTCATCGGAATGGTGCCCCGGGAGCAACTGCTTTATTGGGTCCGCGCCGCGGATGTGGGGGTGATTCCCCTGCAGAAACGCTGCCTCAACTACTATTATGCCCTGCCCAACAAGGTCTTCGAATGCATGGCCGCAGGGGTGCCTTTTGCCGCCAGCGACTTCCCCGACCTGCGTCGCCTGGCAGTAGAGGAGGACCTGGGGGTGGTCTTCGACCCAAAGGACCCGGCCAGCATCTCCCGGGCGGTGCTGGCGTTGCTCAACGAACGGCCCATGTATGAACGGAAACGGGCCAATATTGTGCGGTCCGTGGCTAATCGCTATAACTGGTCCCGGGTGAGTGTAAAGTTGCTGGGCGTCTATGCAGAAGGGCGATAGAGGGGGACCTGCGTGAGGCAAAGTAGGCTATGGAGGCGCAGTCCATGAAGGGGCCGCGGGTGGCAGTGGTTACCAACATGCCGGTGCGTTGCCAGGTACATCTCTTCAATGCCATCCAGGCCCGAGGAGAATTAACCCCGTGCGTCTTCTACTTGCGCCGCATGAGTTACGGCCATACCTGGACCTTCATAGAAAACATCCGCCGTGAGGCCGTCTTTATCCCCGAGGTGCGGATTCATAAACACTTGTATCTCAGCCCCGCCGGTGGAACACCTTGCCAAGGAATGCCAGTTCGATCTGATGGTTATGGGGGCCGGCCCTCTGCAAGGCTTGCTTTCCAGCCTTTCCGCCACGGCCCGAGAACGGGTACGTTACCTGGGCTTCAAACAGCGGGAGGAACTGCCAGATTATTTTACCGCCAGCGATGTACTCCTCTTCCCATCCCGCTATGATGGTTGGGGGATGACGGCAGTGGAAGCCATGGCCGCCGGTATGCCGGTTATTGGCTCAATTCATGCTGGCTCCTGCATGGACTTGATCAGCGATGGTATCAATGGATTTCTCGTGAATCCGTTTCAGCCGCAGGAACTCGAGGCCCGGATGAAATATTTTATAACACACCCGGACGAGGCTACCGCCATGGGGCGGCTGGCCCGGAGAAAGGCCAGGTTGTTTGATACTGGTGTGGGTGGGCAAAGATTCGTTCAATATGTCCAGAATATATTGAAGAACTAAAGCGCGGGGTTTTCCGGATTAGACCGAAAACAACCCCGGATAGCGGGAAACTTAGGTTTATTGAAGGGGCGATCCCATTGCCGAAGGGAAAAATCTGAACATGCGCATCCTCCAGGTAATCCCTCATTATATTCCAGCTTATCGCTTTGGGGGTCCCTTGCGGATGGCCCATGCCTTGTCCAAGGCGCTGGTGCAGCTTGGACATAGCGTGTACGTTTGCACCACCAATTTAAAGGATCGTCGGGAAGATGTTTTCGGGCCAACGGGCGGTACGGCGATGGTAGACGGGATAGAGATCTTCTATGAGCCCGTGCTGCTCTCCCGCTACTGGGGGTTTTCCCCCGCCATGGTGCGGCGCCTCTGGTCCGAGGTGGCCCGGGCCGATGTGGTCTTGATCCACTTTCACTACCAGTTTGCCAGCCTGGCCGGCGCCTGGATCAGCCGGTGGCATAAAAAACCCTATGTGATTTTCACCCATGGCAGCTTGAACTATTATGGCTTGAGGGCCCGCAAGGCAATCTTCAAAAAGGCTTACCTCTACTTTCTGGAGCGCAATAATTTTCACCAAGCCCTCTTTTCTGCCTATCATTCACCTGAGGAGATGGAAACTTCTGTGCGGTTCGGCAGGTGTCAAGTGGTGCCCAATGGGATTGACCCCCAGGAATTTGCCGATAGTCCCCCTAGAGACTATTTCCGTAGCCAATATACGGAGTTGACAGACCGGTTGATTTTTCTCTTTTTAGGAAGATTGGACGCGGGCAAGGGGCTGGATTTATTGTTGCCGGCCTTCAAGCGGTTAGCGGCAGCGCATCCAGAAGTGCACCTGGTTCTGGCCGGGGGCGACGAGAGGGGTTACTTGGTCAGGGTAAACAGTATGGTAACTGAGTTTGAGCTTGCCAGTAAAGTCACCTTGACTGGCCTCATATCAGGTGTTGATAAACTTGCTGCGTTCCAGGATGCGGATGTTTTTGTCTTGCCCTCCCGTTCCGAAGGCCTGAGCATGGCCATGCTGGAGGCCATGTACATGGGCCTGCCGGTGGTGGTTACCGATCGGGTGGGTCTGTGGCGGCAAGTGGAGAAAAACCCCTGCGGTCTGGTGGTACCCTATGATGAAGACAGCCTGGCCGGGGCCCTCGAGCAGATGGCCATAGCGCCTGATCGCCGGGAAATGGGCCAGCGGGGGCGGCAACTGGTGGCTGCCGGCTACACCTGGGATAAGATTGCCCGCCAGTTAGTAGCTGAAATTGAGGGGGCCCTGTCTGTATGATGCCGGATTTAGCCCTCACGGAGCCGCAAAGGCTATTATGCCGGGCCATCGCCGATGAGCCGGTCGAAGTCCGGGGGGCTGCGGCCCGCCAGCTTCGGGAGAAACTCGGGGACCAGGCGGCCTTTGCCTTGGCCCAGGAAAACCAGGTCGATTCCCTGCTGGCCCATATCCTCCTCGAAACTTTCAGCTCCGAAGTTCCGGCACCCTGGCGTCAATCCCATGAGGATACCTTTAAGCGCCTCTCCCTCTATCTGGGGGAGTTGGACCGCATAGCCGCCAGTCTGGCGGCAGAGGGAATTCCACTTGTGGCCTTGAAAAATGGCGGTATTGCCCGGGGGATTTATCCTTGCCCCGGCTGCTGCCCCATGGGTGACCTGGATGTATTGGTGGAAAAGCACCATTTTCGCCGGGCCCACCAACTCTTGCTGGAAGCGGGATACCAGTTCGAGTTTCGCAGTCCGTTGGAAACTGCGGAACTGGCTGCGGCGGAAAAGGGCGGCGGCGCGGAATATTGGAAGATTTTGGAAACCGGTGAAAAACTCTGGTTGGAACTGCAATGGCGGCCGGTGGCTGGGCGTTGGATCCGTCCGGACCAGGAGCCCACGGCAGAGGAGTTGATGGCCCGTTCCCTCGCTATTCCTGGCACGGCGGTGCGTCTGCTGGCGCCTGAAGATAACCTGCTGCAAGTGGCGTTGCATACCGCTAAACACTCCTATGTTAGGGCCCCTGGTTTTCGATTGCACCTGGATGTGGATCGGATTGTGCACCGGCAGTCCATCAACTGGCCGTTGTTCCTGGATCGGGTCTTGGGTTTACAGGTAAAAACCGCGGTTTATTTTTCCCTGGCCCTCCCCGCAACCCTGTTCAGGACGCCTGTTCCGGACGCAATTCTAGACAGATTAAGACCGAGGCAATGGAAGGAGCGTTGGCTTAGCCGTTGGCTTTATCGCGTCGGCCTCTTCAACCCGGATGAGCCGAAATTTAGCCACCCGGGTTACATCATGTTTACCGCCCTGCTTTACGATGATATGGCAGGTCTCCGGCGGAGCATCTTTCCCAGCAAGGCCTGGCTACGTCAGCGCTACGGGTTTCAGAGCGGCTTGCTGGTTCCTTATTACCATGGCCGGCGCTTGTGCGATCTCATTTTTCGACGGATTAATATATGAGTTTCTATCGCAGGTACGGCAAACGGGCCTTCGATTTGTTGCTATCCATTCCAGCCACGATTATCCTGGCCCCCTGGATGACGCTGATCGCCGGGCTCATCCGTCTGAGACAGGGCTCGCCGGTTTTCTTCCGCCAGCTGCGTCCTGGCCTGGCGGGACAACCTTTCTTTCTCATCAAGTTCCGTACCATGACGGCCGCTTGTGACCCGCTTGGCCGCCTGCTGCCCGATGCCGACCGCCTGACCCGCCTGGGCAGGTTCTTGCGGAACACCAGCTTGGATGAACTGCCGGAGCTGGTCAATTGCATCCGGGGGGATATGAGTCTTGTTGGGCCACGGCCACTGCTGATGCGATATTTGGAGCGCTATACGCCGGACCAAAGGCGCCGTCATGACGTGAAGCCCGGTATCACCGGTTGGGCTCAGGTCAATGGCCGCAACGCCCTCACCTGGGAGGAGAAATTTGCCCACGATGTCTGGTATGTGGATCATTTGTCATTTTGGCTGGATGTGAAGATCATCATCCTGACTCTCGGGAAAATAATCAAGCGTGAGGGCATCAGCCAGCCGGGCCAAGCCACCATGGAAGAATTCTTTATATCAACCGAGCCTTAGTACTACTGTGTCATAAAGTGCTTGCAAAAACATACAAACTATGTCTATGCTGGATGCATGAAAAATGCACCCTTACCCAATATCGAGGCCAGGTTTCGTGCTTATGCGGCAAAGCTGTCCACCGCGTTGGGTCATACAGACAGGGTGGAACCTTTTCAGGCGTATTGCACGGGCCTGTTGTTGCCTGTTGAGCGCAAAAGTGTCGAACCCATGGCGGCACAACTTGCTCCGGGCCAGGTGAGTGCCAAACACCAATCCCTGCATCATTTCGTGGCCAAGGCATCTTGGAGTGATGGCGCAGTGATGAAGGCAGTTCGAAATTATGTCTTACCAAAGATGCAGAGTCAGGGGCCGATTCTGGCCTGGATCGTGGATGACACCGGGTTTCCCAAGAAGGGGAAGCATTCCGTGGGGGTGGCGCGACAGTATTGCGGACAATTGGGGAAACAGGACAACTGCCAGTGCGCCGTGTCCGTCTCCGTAGCCACCTCCCATGCCAGCCTGCCGGTGGCTTATCGGCTCTATGTGCCCCAAGAATGGAGCGCTGATCGCGCCCGCCGTACCCGGGCGGGAATTCCGGAGGAGCTTGCATTTCAAACCAAACCCGAGATCGCCTTGGAGCAACTGAGCGCCTTGAGCAAGACGGATACGCCCAAAGGAGTGGTACTCGCCGATGCGGGCTACGGTAACGACAGCGAGTTTCGCCGGGGTGTCCGCAGTTTGAGCCTCTCCTACGTGCTTGGCATTCAAAAGAGCACCAAGGTGTGGCCACCGGGCACTGAACCCCTGCCTCCACCTGAGTATTCGGGCTGTGGGCGGCCGCCGAAGTTGCCGCGCCGCAGCCTGCAGCACACCCCGGTGAGTGTTTGGCAAGTGGCTCAGGACTTAGCGAATAGAGCATATCAGACCGTCACCTGGAGGGAAGGCACCAACAAGATGCTCTCCTCTCGATTTGCCACCGTGCGGGTGTGCGAAGGGCATCGTTATTATTGGCGCAGTGATTGCCCTCCGGAAGAATGGTTGCTGATCGAGTGGCTTGAGGGAGAATCGGAACCCACAAGATATTGGCTTTCCAACCTTGATGCGGCCGTTTCCCTTGCAGAGTTGGTAGATACGGCCAAGCTGCGGTGGCGCATTGAACGCGACTACCAGGAACTCAAACAGGAAATCGGCCTGGGTCATTTTGAGGGCAGAGGCTGGCGGGGATTCCACCATCATGCCACCCTCTGTATTGCCGCTTATGGGTTTCTGGTGGCCGAGCGAAGTTCTTTTTCCCCCTCCGGCCCCGACATCCGGCCAAGCTTTACGGTACCTCAAGTACCCGAAGGTTGGCAGCCGAGGGGATCCTCCCCTCAGGCCGGAGCGACATAGTCCTTCTTCCATAGCCACCATAAAAAGGGAACTCATGATTATCTTGTCAAACAATCTGTCTCGGTGTCCATGTTGCCATCGTGGCAACTGCTAATTAGATCTATTTATGGCACAGTAGCATTAGGGGGTTGCTTTTATGAAGTTCTCTTTGTTGGTTTGGCATAAGTTGCGGCTCTTGGGCCGGTTGCCTGGCAGCTATCAGTTGTTTTATTTTCTGGCAAATCTTATTTATAGAAACGGCAGTTTGGTAAGAGTGCGAATGGGGCCTGCTGCAGGTTTTCTCTGGCGTCACTATCATGGCTATCAGCCATGGATGGCCCTTGGATTATATGAACCTGATACCGCAGAGCTTATCTATCGATCTTTGAGCCCCGGCCAGGTTTTCTATGATATCGGCGGCAATGCCGGGTATTTCACCTTGATAGCAGCCAAAGCAGTGGGCCGAAACGGTCGAGTAATTGCCTTTGACCCGATGCCCAAGCATGCGGCCACCATTCATGAGCAAATCACCATCAACAGACTGCAGGATATCTGCTGCGTCAGGCAGTGCGCACTGGCCCATATCGAAGGAGAAAGACCCTTCCTGATTCCCAGGCGCAGCGCTAACGCCCACCTGGCTGAGGTGGAAGCGCCCCATGTGTTGGGGGGCGAGGTGGGGGAAACTATTACCGTACCCCTGATGACGTTGGATCGCGTGGTTTCCCAGGAACCCTGGCCAAATTTCATCAAAATGGATATTGAAGGTTCGGAAGTAAAGGCCTTGCAGGGCGCTGAATCGCTGCTCAGCAGCCCCCAGGCCCCGGTTTTCCTAATTACCGCCCATAGTGATGCATTGGACCAGCAGGTACGATCCATCTTGCAGCGGCATGGCTACCAATTCGGCGCATTTCGCCCTATGATCCATGCTTTGCCGCATCACCGGCAGGGGGAAAGACATTAACCTATTATTCACCAGCGCCGGCCGGCGGGTGGAACTCTTGCGGGCCTTTCGCCGGGCCTATCAATCTCTGGGGCTGGGGGGAAACATAATCGCCGTCGATATCGATCCCCTAGCGCCAGCCTTGCAGGTGGCGGACCGGGCTTACATAGTCCCGCGGCTGGACTCACCTGACTTCATCCCCACTCTGGCGGAAATCATTCGGCGGGAACAGGTGGACCTGATCTTTCCCCTGATTGATCCGGACATTCCACTGCTGGCGGCCTATCGGCCGGTGCTGGAAGCTATCGGGGCGCGGCTGGCAGTGGTCTCTCAGGAGGCGGCGGCCGTCGCCGCGGACAAGTGGCTCACCGCGCACTTCTTTCAAAACCTGGGGCTGGCGACGCCGCGCTCCTGGCAGGCGGGGAAGCTGGATCCGGCTGCGGCCGAGTTCCCACTCTTCATCAAACCGAGACGGGGCAGCGCCGCCCAACACACCTTTAAGGTCAAGGATGCCAGGGAATTAACTTTTTTTTCTGACTATGTCTGCAATCCCATCATCCAGGAATATCTCCCCGGCCCGGAGATCACCAATGATGTGATTTGCGATCTCAAAGGCGAGGTCTTAGCTGTGGTGTCCCGCCGGCGCATTGAGGTGCGATGGGGAGAAGTAGCCAAGGGCGTAACCATTTATAATGCTGGAATCACTGCGGCCTGCGTGAAGATTGCCCAGGCTTTGCCAGCAGTAGGGCCGATAACGGTACAATGTCTGATGCAAAACGGGCTCCCCCATTTCACTGAGATCAACGCCCGACTGGGGGGTGGCGTCCCTTTGGGGATCGTAGCCGGTGCTGATGGCCCCCGCTTGCTGTTGGCTCGGGAAGCAGGCCTGCCAGTGGATATTCCCCCTTTGGGAAGTTATCAGCTTGGGCTCTATTTGACCCGCTTTGACGAATCCTTCTTCCTCACTGAGCCCGATTATGAGCATATTAACGTGCGTAGTGTTTGACCTTGATGACACCCTTTATATAGAAGAGGATTATGTCCGGAGCGGATTCCGAGAGGTGGCGGGTTGGCTCCACCAGAACTCGGGGGTTTCCGGCCCAGATACCTTTCAGGAACTTATGGGCCTCTTTCGGGAAGGAGTTCAAGGCCGCATCTTTGATATTTGGCTTGATCGTCACCCTCAACTAATTACTTGGGTAAAGGTCAACCAACTGGTGGAAGTGTATCGCACCCACCATCCTGACATTGCTTTGCTGCCGGGGATGCTCCAGGTATTTTCCTGGCTTCGAAACATCGAAGTCGGACTCTCCCTCATAACTGATGGACCCCTCCTCAGCCAGGAACGCAAGGCAACTGCGCTGGAATTGACGTCGTGGTTCAGTCCCCTTATTTTCACGGACGCTTGGGGTAAAGCGTTCTGGAAACCGCATACCCGGGCCTTTGAGGATGTCATGCGACTCTATGGCGGCCCGCCTCAGGGCTTGGTCTATGTCGGTGATAATATCCAAAAGGATTTTGTTGCCCCCCGTCGACTGGGGTGGCGAACGGTGAGGCTGCGTATTCCTGGGCAACTCCACTATAACCGGGAGCCGGAGGGCGTGGCCTTTGCCGCTGAGGCGGAGGTGGCGTCACTGGAGCAGCTCACCGTTCTGCTGAGACAATGGTTGTAACCATACTGGGGCTTTAACCTCACCCGGATGCCAGGGCTCTGGGAGAATTAAGCAAGCCTGAACGAAAAGGACATTTTGTCGAAGACAAACGAGCAACACCGGATATTCTTGTCTCCCCCTCATATGGGCGGAGAAGAAGCCAGGTTCGTGCGCGAGGCGTTTGAAAGTAATTACATCGCTCCTCTGGGGCCACAGGTGGATGCTTTTGAGCGCGAGTTTGTTAAGAAGTCAGGGATTCGCTATGCCGTGGCGGTAATAAGCGGGACCGCGGCAATTCACCTGGCGTTGCGAAACCTTGGGATCAGGTCTGGAGACGAAGTCATTGCCTCAACCTTGACCTTTATCGGCAGTGTTACCCCTATCATTTTCCAGGGCGGCGTTCCTGTCTTCATTGACTCAGATCGAACCTCCTGGAACATGGATACTAACCTTCTGGCAGAAGAACTGCATGCCTGCCGGAGACGGGGGCGGATGCCCAAAGCCGTGGTTCCCACGGATCTCTATGGCCAGTGTGCCGACCTGGAGCGGATTCTGGAAGTTTGCCGACCTTTCGGCATCCCCGTGGTGGTCGATGCGGCGGAAGCACTCGGCGGGAGATACCAGAGAAGGGTTGGGAAAGGCGCAGGAAGTTGGATGCATGCGGGTACTGGCGCCAAGGCGGCGATATTTTCCTTCAATGGGAATAAGATTATTACCACCTCTGGTGGGGGGATGCTGGCCTCCGATGATGAAGCGTTCATTGAACAGGCAAGGTTTCTTTCTCAGCAGGCACGTGATCCTGGACCTCATTACGAGCACTCTCAGATTGGCTACAATTACCGCATGAGCAACATCGTGGCCGCGATCGGCTTAGGTCAACTTCAAGTGCTGGATGACCGGATCGAGCAGAAGCGCCGAATTTTTGGCTACTACCAGGAAGCTTTGAGCACCCTTCCGGGGATTGATTTTATGCCGGAAGCGGCCTATGGAAGATCCACCCGATGGCTCACGGTGATCCTGATAAACCCGGATAAGTTCGGGGTCGACCGTGAATTTGTCCGCCTCGCCCTGGAATCCGAGAATATCGAATCCCGGCCCATCTGGAAACCCATGCACCTGCAGCCGGTTTTCAAGATCGAGAAACCGGGACCGAGGGCTGAAGACGGTAGAAGAGGCAAGGAAAGTCAAAGGCATACGCAATGTTTGGAGCATAGAGCGCGAGTTGTGGGTGGGGCTGTTAGCGAGTATTTGTTCGAGAGAGGTTTGTGCCTGCCTTCCGGTACCCAGATGACCGAAGATGATCTCGATAGGATTGTCAGAATCATAAGGAAGGTTCATACATAGCAAACTCTGGTGTTAATGCAGATCGACGAGCAAAACTGTTAAGGCATCTTTGCGATGAATAGATGACGCACGATATTAACCTGTAATCAGTTCTGTCCGGTTAATTGATTAAAAAAAGCCCGAAATCTCCTGTGAATCTGTTAAAATGTGTTAGCCATAACCCATTAAACAGAAAGGAGATTTCGGACTATGGCCCATTGTAACACAATCTTTCATCAGATGCTTAAACTTATTCCGAGACATGTTTTGGGCAAGTTGGAAACCGAGCACGGCACTGGCCGGAAAGCCCGGACTTTTACCCGCTGGAGCCAGTTGGTGCATCTCATCTCCATGCAACTTACGGCCCGAGTCAGTCTGCGGGATGGCATCTCCAGCCTGAAAGCCCGGATAAAGAGTCTCTACCACCTGGGAGTCAAGCCGGTGGCCCGTTCCACTTTTTCTGACGCCAACAACGGTCGGCCCGCCAGTTTTTTCGCTGCTGTCTTCGCCCACATGTATCAGCGCTGTCTGGCCCATGCTCCTCGTCACAAGTTCAAGTTCAAACTTATTTTCGACAGTTGTGAGCCAAATCGAGCTATAACTTGTTGAAATTGTTAGGTGGCTTTGGGGAAATTCCGAAAATGTAGTGCCAACCCTGGCCTCCATAAACCCCTGAAAATGCTTGACAATGCTCATTGATATCTGCATATTAATCGCATGTTCGTGCGGAATAAACGTAGTGTTGGCAGGGGCGGTGAGTATGAATACCTCCAGATCGTCCGCTCCTACCGGGAGGGCGGCAAGGTCCGGCAGCAGATTATCGGCACCCTGGGACGGCGAGACCAGTTGGTGGCTTCGGGCGAACTGGACGGTTTGCTGAAGAGCCTGGCCAAATTCAGTGAAAAACTGCGGGTGGTGGAGGCCGTCCGGGAATCGGGCCTGGTGGCCCGCACCGCCAGGCAGTGGGGGCCGGCCCTGGTCTTCGGGCGCTTGTGGGAGCGGCAGGGGCTCCCCGACTTGCTTCGGAGCTTGGCCCGGGACCGGAAGTTTGAGTTCGACCTGGAACGGGCCGCCTTCGCCCTGGCGCTGCAGCGGCTGTGCGCCCCCGGCTCCGACCTGGCCGGCTCGCAGTGGCTCAAGACCGTGGAGGCGCCGGGGTGCGAAGACCTGGTCCTGCAACACTTCTATCGCACCACGGCGTTTCTGGCCAGGGTCCGGCAGGACCTGGAAAGCCGGCTCTTCCACCGGGACCTGAACCTGTTCAACCAAACCCTGGAGGTGGTGTTCCTCGACACCACCAGCCTCTACTGCTACCGGGACACGGAGACGGAGTGGCGCAAGCGGGGCTACTCCCGGGACCATCGCCCCGACCTGCCCCAGTTCGTGTTGTGCGTGGCGGTGAACGCCACCGGCTGGCCCATCGCCTGGGAGATTTTCCCCGGCAACACCGCAGACCAGAAGGCCCTGGTCCAGGTGGTGGAGTTGCTGCGGCAGCGGTTTCGCATCCGCCGGGTGACGGTGGTGGCGGACCGGGGCATGATCTCCCGGGACACCATCACCCTGTTGACCGAACACGAGCAGGCGCCCTTCGATTATGTCCTGGGCTGCCGGATGCGCCGCCAGAAGGAGGTCAGCGCCGCGGTCCTGGCCCGGGCCGGACGTTATCACCAGGTGGCCGACAACCTGGAGGTCAAGGAGGTGCGGGTGGGAGAGCGGCGCTATGTGGTCTGCCGCAATCCCCAAGAGGCGGCCCGGGACGCCGCGGTCCGTGAGGCCATCCTGGAGAAACTCAGGGAAAAACTGGCCAAGCAGGGGGCCAAGGCGATGGTGGGCAACAAGGGCTTTGCCCGGTTTCTCAAGGTGGCCAAACACAGCGTCAGCATCGACGCCGAGGCGGTCAAACGGGACGCCCGGCTGGACGGCAAGTTCGTCCTGACCACCAACACCGAGCTGTCGACGGCGGAGGTGGCCCAGACCTATAAGAGCCTGTGGCGGGTGGAGCGGACCTTCCGGGAACAGAAATCTACCTTGGAAGTGCGGCCCCTCTATCACCACCGGGACGACACCTGCCTGGGCCACCTGGTGGCTTCGTTTCTGGCCCTGCGCCTGGAGGTGGACCTGCAGCAACGCCTGGAGGAGCGAGAAAGTAAGGTTTCCTGGCCGGACCTGATGCGGGATCTGGGCCAGGTGCAATCTGTCCTCGTGGAGTTGGACGGCCAGCGTTACCAACTGCGCACCGACATGGTGGGCGCAGCGTATCAGGCCTTTGCGGCGGCGGGCGTTCGGCCGCCTTCCCCGGTCACTCACCTGGGACCGGTCAGTTGAAGACCGGAAGCCGGATTCCAGGAGTATGTAGTGCCAACCTTTTTTAAGCATAACTTAACTTGCTGATAATCCTAAACTATTTTTTATTCACTGTCGAATTTGAGTTAAATACTACTGCGTTAAGTATTGACATTTAATTTTTTTCGTATGACCATGGGCGCATGAACCGAGAAGACTTGATCGAGGCCCGTGGTCGCCTGGAGGCTTTTTTGAAGCCTTTGTTGAGCCTGAAAGCCCGGATAAAAAGCCTTTACCACCTTGGGGTCAAGTTGATAGCTCGCTCCACATTTGCCGATGCCAACCACTATTGCTCCACTTTTCTTTGTTGAGGCGTTGTTTGGCTTGATGTACCGGCACTGCCAACCACTGGTCTCGGGCGAAGCCCAAAATTCAATTGCTGAAATAAGTTTATCATCCTGGAACGCCACGGTGGTGAGCTTCTGTCTATCGCTTTTTCCTTGAGCTTCCATCCGGCCGGTGCATCCAACCACATCCCCTGTTGGACCACGACGGATATCTGTCGGTCTTTGTGGCCATCTCCCAGCCCGGGAACGAATTCACGAAAGCCCGCAGCCTCAGCCTGCCCTAAGGCTTCATTGTCGCAGAGGACGCGAGCTATACCGACTATACCTGGTATGCGCAACTTACCGCCCAGAACATCTTCTTCGTCACCCGCAGGAAACGCAACGCACGCTACAAGGCCTGTGGCCATTGAGAGAAGCCCAGGTTGGTAGTCATGATGAGCGATTGCCGTGTGCCGCTCATAGCTCTGGGCCGCCACCTGGAAAAAGAGCTGGGCTCCCTTTTTCGAGAACGCACATAGCCGATCTCGTCGATGATCAACAAGTCCATCTGGGGCTAAGGTCCGCTCCAGGTATTAGAGCCTGAGGCTCGCCTGGGCCTCGGTCAACTGGTTGATGTGGCCGGCAGCAGTAAAAAATCGCACTTT
>Ga0351941_1012_pt1 | contig 78061 bp, 54 predicted proteins | sample TotcelHT113001N9_FD_206853 | JGI IMG/M metagenome (GOLD analysis project Ga0351941, IMG submission 206853) | Enriched cells from coal bed in the Powder River Basin, Montana, United States - Total cells T11 rep2 HSBNCT.T11.300.1.N9 ...
CGTCCGTAGCGTAATAGTCGATCGGGGCCTCCGTCGCAAGCTGCTCGGGCAGGAAGCCGAATCGCTGCATCTCGCGGATGTAGTACTTGTTGGGCCGGAATCCGGGCATGTCAAACCGCTTGCCGGCGGCCAACTGGCGGCCGGCAACGTGGATCGCTTCTACTAATTTCTGGTAGTCCGCGTCGCCGGTGCCGGCGAATACCTCCCCCTGGCAGATTCCCAAGCCACCCGCCGCTTTGGCCAGCGGGGCTCGGACTAACAGGGATTTTTCGGGCCGATCGAGGTTGCAGGCCACCTGGATGCGGTGGCCGTCCATCGTCAACCGGCCCTTGTCCTGACCGTGACAGGACACGCAACGAGCCGCCAACACCGGCTGCGGCAGATGCACCGGATAGATGCCACCGCCCAAGCTGGCGTACGTGCCGGCATAGGGCGCGCTGGCGTCGATCCACAATCGCACCGTCTTCCGCTCGTCGTCCGACAGCTTGGCGTCGTAGTGGCTGCCGTCGATCAGCCGCATCAGGCGGCTGGCCGAGCTGCCGATCGTCCGCGGCGCGCGGTTGCCGTAGGGCTCGTTGCGGCCGTCGGCGACCAGATTGAACCGCCGCATGTTGTAGTAGCTGCTCGACCACTGCGACTGGCGGTCGCCCGTCAAGTCGACGCGGCCTTCGTAGCGATCGGGATTGTGACACTCGACGCAATGCCGATCCAAGATGGGTTGGATGTCCCGCGGATAATCGGGCGGCGACAACAAGCCGTCGATGGGCGTGATCGGCACGGGCCGGCGATGCTTGTTGGCCAGCAAGCCGGTGGCGCCGCTGTGCGGAAACGTCTGCGTCCGCTGTTCGTGGCAACCCACACAGCCGCTGGTCTCGCCCGGTTGGACGGTGACGAAACTCTGCATCCGCTTGATCGACAAGTCGTTTTCGTCCAGGGCCACGAAGAACACGGATCGCATCGCCGGCACTTCGAAGAATGCGGAACCGTCCTCCTCGACCGGCACCGTGCCCAGCACGCGGGCCAAGGTGAAGGTGCCGCCCAGGCTGATCGACTCCATGCCGCCGGAAAAATGAACGGGCATGGGCAATTGTTCCAGCACCAGCAGCTTCTTGACTTCGCCCCGCTGCACGTCGGCCATGTTGCGGCCGTAATAGATATCGGCCAGGAACAACCGCCCCGTCGCCTGGCTGACATCGACCCGCGGCGGCATGACGCGCTCGCGAGGCCGCGCACGCAACACCCGCGGTTCGTGGCACTGCATGTGGCCGTCCGACTTGGGCAACTGATACACCAGCTCCGTTTTGCCTTCGCCGTCCATCACAAAAACGCCTTGGCGGCTGGCGACCAGGAAGCATCGTTCGGATACGGCGTAGGGATCGCGCCAGACAGCCGGGCCCTTGCTGATCTGCCGCTCGGCCCGCCGATCGTCCGGGCCGAACGCGGGATCGACGATGGCGACATGTCCCTCATGCTCCGGCCGGCCGTGCCCCGGCGAAAACGAGGCCACGACCTTGTTCGTCCCGGGAATCGGCTTGGCGTCCATCATGGCAATGCCGCCGAACGAGTTGCCGTAGTACGTCATCTGGCCCGTGCCGTCCGGGTTCACGGTCCACAGATGATGGAAATGGACTTGCGAGCGGTCGACGTACTCCCACCGCATGTACAGGATCCGTCCGTCCGGCAGAACCCATGGCGTGTTGTCGTGATCGTTGTTGCTGGACAACATCCGGATGTTGGAACCGTCGGCCTCGCAACGGTACAGCGTCGCCACGCGGCTGTACCAGCAATTGACAAACCGCCGGCAGCGGCTCGAGCCGAATACGATCCCGCCATCGGGCAGATACGCCGGTTCGATGTCGTCGTCGGGGCCGCTTGTCAACTGCGTCAGGCCCGTGCCGTCGATATTGATTTCGTACAGGTGATAGACGCCCGTGCCGCCCGGGCGGTAGGAGAACAGAACCTTCTGCCCGTCGTAATGCACTTGCGGATCCCGCACGCCGCCCGTCGGATCGTCCAGCAGCACCGCCACTTGACCGGTGCGCAGATTCAGTCGGCACAGTCGGCCCCCGTCGCCGTACCCGCGCAGCGACACGCCGTCGACGTACTTCCCGAACGCGTGCTCGGCGGGCGGCCCGTAGTCGCAGCTGTAATACCCAAAGTTCACATACCAGTGATCGCGGCCGGCCACGCGCACGGCAAACACGATCTCGTCCGAATCCCGCAGGTCGCCCTCCAGCATCATCTGCAGCAGCGGCCCGGGCTGGTACGCGGGCGAATCGGCTGCCGTGGCGGAAAGAACCGCGGCGGAAAGAACCGTGGCAGCGATACCGCAGACGGCTGCCAAGCGAAACACCAAGCGGTGAACCATGGGGAAAGCGGAAAACATCGTAGCAGCCTCCTGGGGGTCGGGGCCTGCCATTCGTCGCCGGATGGCAGGAGGGGGACGGCGGGTTGGCTCGGCGAGAGCACAATCAGCTTCGCGCGCCAACGGCGCGACTTGCGACATCGCGCCCGACGGCGATTCTAATCTTCCGGCCTGCTTGTCGCAATTTCAATCAGGCATTTCGCAGATTTTGCGAATTCCTGTAGAATGCCGCAGAGGGATCCAGGTTCACGACCATGGGACGGTCCGGAAAATCGCCGATGCGGGGCGAGGGTCGAGCGTTCACGAGGGCGGTTCGCCTGCCCCTCTGCACCGGCGTGCTACACGAACGTCGCCGGGGTCCGGCGTACCACACGGGTTAGGAGCAGGTCGAATGCGAACTCGAATGAGTTGGACGGTTTTGTGCTGGGGTGTGTTCTGCGGGACGATTGCGTTCGCGGCCGAGGCCGCAGGGGGCGAGGTCATGCGCGAGAGCTTTGATGTTTCCGATGGGACGCTGCCGGACGGCTGGCGGTCCTTGCAGGGACGGTGGGCGGTCCAGGACGGCGGGCTGGTCGGCGACGGTACGGAAGCGTACATCCTGGTCGGCGACGAGAACTGGCAGAACTACGAAATCGAGGTGACCGCGACGTTCCTGGCCGTACAGAACGAATCGCGGTGGCTGTCCGTACTGTTCCGCGCCGCGCAGGACGGCACGCCGCCGTGGATGCAGTTTCCGCTGCGGTTCCGAAGCACGCTGCGCAATGGGACCGAGTTTGCCGTCCGCACGCCCGAAGGCTGGAGCGTGCGGCAAACGGCCAAAGCCAAGGCGGATTCTGAGTTGGGCCAGCCGCGCCGGCTGCGCGTGGTCGTCCGCGGCTCGAACGTGCAAGGATACCTGGACGGCGACCTGGTGATCGAGACGGCGTACGCGCTCGAGCGCCAGCACGGCTGCGTGGGATTGGGGTCGAGCGGTGCGACCGTGCGGTTCGATGATTTCTCGGTTCGGCGTTTGCCGGACAGTCCGCCGCTGCCGCAGGGCGATGTTCGCGCTTGCGAGATCGTCGGACATCGCGGCTGGTCTGCCGTGTACCCCGAGAATACGCTGCTGGCGGCAAAGATGGCTGCCCAGGCCGGCGCCGACGGCACGGAATTCGACGTCTACGCCACCCGCGACGGCGTCGTCGTCCTGATGCATGACAAGACCCTGCAGCGGACGACCGATGGCACAGGCGAGGTCACCGCGAAAACGCTCGCCGAGTTGCGTCTGCTGGATGCCGGATCGTGGAAAGATCCGCAGTTCGTCGGCGAGCCCGTGCCCACGCTCGAAGAGGCACTCCAAATGCTCAAAGACTCCGGCTGCATGCCCGTGATCGAAATCAAGATGCCCGGCATCTCCGACAAGGTGGTCCAGGCGGTGCGGGACCTGGATATGGTGGACCAGGTCGCCGTGATCGCCTTTGACGGCGAAGTGGTCCGGGAGATCCGCACGCTTGAACCACGAATCCCGTGTGCCTGGTTGTCCAGCGAGAAACTGACCGGCACGGTCGCCGAGCGAGCGGATTGGATTGTCGCCCAAGCCAAGCGGTACCACACCGACATGGTGGACTTGAATTACAATCTGCTCTCGCGCGAGCTGATCGCCGAACTGAAGAGCCGCGGCCTGAAGGTCTGGTGCTGGACCGTCAACGATCCGGCCGTCATGGAAGCCCTGATGCGGTGGGGCGTGGACAGCATCACCACCGACCAGGTGGATGTGCTGGTCGGGCTGCGGGCGCAGTTGCTGCGGGAGTAACCGAGGAGAACACTGCCGAAGATCGTCCGGCCTGCGCTACCGCTACGTGGATTCCGACTCGGCCAGTTGGTAGAACTCGTGAAGCTTGGCTTGGAGGAGCTTCTTGTCGGGCATGCAGGTCTGGTACTCGGCCACCAAGGCGGGCGACATGGCGCGGCTGAGGGCTCGCTGCCGACGAAACAGAAGTCGCGGCCAAGTTCCATGAGGAACTGCTTGAGCTTTTCGACCAGGCCGCGATGCAGATCGGCCTCGGAATGGGCTGGCGGGAGATCTAAAAACTCCAGGAGGTAGCTGTCCTTAAACACCATTGCGGCATCGGGATTCAATTCTGCCAACGGTGTTGACAGTTTTACCGGAGACAGGACGGTTCGCTCGAACAGGGCCCCGTTCAGTTGACGCTGAAGTTCCCGAAAGGACCAACGTTCACGGGCGGCCAGCCGCAGGTAGAATTCCCGTTCCTCGTCCCGCTTGCAGCGACTCATGATGGCCAGATTGTGGCTCCACGATAATTCTCTCAACAGTGTTGAGAGAATTGGCTGGTTGCGGTAGGTTTCGTAGAACTGGCGCATCCGCCAGAGGTTCTGGCCGGAGAAACCGCGAGCGTTCGGCTGCCGTTTCTCGATGTATTTCGCGAGTTGCTCCACGGTCCCCTGGCCCCAGCCGTCGGCCGCAATTCGTCGGCTGATGTGCTCGCCGATCTGCCAGTACAGGTCGATCAAGGCGGTGTTGACTGCAGCGACGGCCCGCGTTCGTGCGGCGTCAATGAGCTGCAGGACTTCGTCAAATCTTGTCTGGGACGAAACGGTGGCCGTCGATCTGACGAGCGACCGCTGCCTGCTCTGCTTGGGCTTCTTGCTCATAAACGCCTCCAATCGAATAGTGCCACAGCCTGTGGCCCTTTCGTGGCCGTCGTCGCGCTGGGTGTCTTGACGTATTCCAGCACCTGCTTGCGGAGGATCCACTTGCAGATCGGCCGGAGCCGCTCCTTCAAGTTGTTGAAGTCGTTGTCGTCTATTCTCCGGTATTCCCACAATTCGTCGACCGTCAGGACACTGCTGCCTCTGTCGGCTGGCATGGCCAATGACTCGCTCGTTCGCGGGGGACTATCGCGGCACGAAAACGGAGTTCATTATCGGTTTCTACCAGATACTGTCAATTAGGCCCTGTTCGCGTGAATCTCCCGAGTTAGCCCCCGCGGCGGCGGATCTCGGCCAGGACCTCCACCAGCGCCAAGTCGATCTGTAACCACTCGCCAAGGCCGTCCGACCGGCGGACCCGAATCGGAGCCGACTGGCCATGCTCGCGGATGTTGTGGGCGAAGCGGCGCAATACGTCCGGAACAAACTCGACGCCAGGCTGCTCAGGATCGGGGACAACCGATTCGGTTTGGGACTTGCTGGCCTGAATCTTGTTGCTAAGCTGTACATGAGCCGCAAACAACAGCGGCGTATGTGGTCTGCAAATTCCGGGTCGGACGGACCTGGAGATCCGTCCTGCGGGGACCGGGTGGGTATCGGGCATGATTAAAATCAAGCGTGGTTTGGATCTTCCGATCGCGGGGGAACCGGATCAGAACATCGAATCGGGGCGGCAAGTGAGCCGAGTCGCCTTGGTTGGGGACGACTACGTCGGCATGAAACCGACGCTGCACGTCGCCGAGGGGGATTTCGTCCGCTGCGGTCAACTGCTGTTCACGGACAAGAAGATCCCCGACATTCGTTTCACCGCGCCGGCATCCGGCAGGGTGGCGGAGATCAATCGCGGGGCCAAACGCGTCTTCCAGTCGCTGGTGATCGACGTGCAGGGAGACGAGTACGAGCGTTTCCCCAGCTTTTCCCAGCCCCAACTCGCGCGTTTGGATCGAAGTACGGTCCGCGACAACCTGGTTCAGTCCGGGCTGTGGACGGCGCTGCGGGCTCGTCCGTTCAGCCGAATCCCCGACCCCCAGTCCGTCCCTCACGCGCTGTTCGTCACGGCCATGGACACCCACCCGTTGGCAGCTCGTCCGGACGTGGTGTTGGCGGAGTCGGGGGACGAGTTCCGTTGTGGGCTGCAAGTCCTGCGGCACTTGACGGATGGAAAGCTGTTCCTGTGCAAAGCTCCGCAGACGGAGATTCCCGGCGAGGAACTCGATTTCGTCACGGTCGCAGAATTCGCCGGGCCGCACCCGGCCGGTCTACCGGGCACGCATATCCATTTCCTGAGTCCGGTCAGCGAGCGGCGGACCGTCTGGCACATTGGCTACCAGGATGTTACGGCGGTCGGCCAGCTGTTCGTATCGGGGCGACTGCCGGTCGAACGGGTGGTTTCGTTGGCGGGGCCGTCGGTCCAGCGGCCGCGATTGCTGCGGACTCGAATCGGCGCGCACATCGGGCAGTTGGCGGGTGGTGAACTGGAGGATGGCTACCACCGCGTGATCTCCGGCTCGGTGCTTTGCGGCCGCAAGGCTTCCGGCGCCTTCCAGTATCTGGGCCGTTATCACGCGCAGATTGCCGCGTTATCCGAAGGTGGATCGCGTGAATTCTTGGGGTGGCAGGATCCCGGGTTCAACAAGTTTTCGGTCAAGCGGGTGTTTGTTTCGTCGATTTTCGGACGATGGAAGAAATTCGCGTTTACCACGTCGTTGGAGGGCAGTCCGCGGGCGATGGTTCCCGTCGGCGCGTATGAACGGGTGATGCCGCTGGACATCGTGCCGACTTTTCTGCTGCGGGCCCTGATCACTGGCGACACGGAACAGGCCCGCTTGCTAGGCTGCTTGGAACTGGACGAAGAAGACCTCGCGTTGTGCGTGTACGCGTGTCCCAGCAAGTACGACTACGGTCCGCTGCTGCGGAAGAGTTTGATGGAGATCGAAAAAGAAGGCTGATCCGGCGGAACGGCTCCCCGGCTCGGAAATGATGGAATCCCAAGCGAAACAACCTCAGAAATCATTGCCCCCATGAAGCCGCTGCGACGCTTCCTCGATAACCTGCACCCCTTGTTCGACAAGCGGGGGAAGCTGGAAAAGTTGTACCCGCTGTACGAAGCGGTCGACACCTTCCTGTACACGCCGGGGACGGTCACCCAGGGGACGGCGCACGTCCGCGACGGGCTCGATCTCAAGCGGACGATGATCACGGTCGTGGCGGCTCTGGTTCCCTGCATTGGGATGGCGTTTTGGAACACCGGCTACCAAGCCAACGTGGCCATGCAAGCCATGGGCATCTCGGCAGCCGCCGGATGGCGCGGGGACGTGATGGGCCTGCTGGGCGTCGGCTACGATCCGGCCAGCCTGGTGGCGAACCTGGTCCACGGCGCATTGTACTTCCTCCCGATCTTTCTGGTCTGCAACATCGTCGGCGGACTTTGGGAGCTTCTCTTCTCCGTCGTCCGCAAGCACGAGATCAACGAAGGCTTTCTGGTCACCGGCATGTTATTTCCTCTGGTGTTGCCCCCCACGATTCCCTTGTGGCAAGCGGCCTTGGGCATTAGTTTCGGGGTGGTGATCGGCAAGGAGGTGTTCGGCGGCACAGGCCGGAACTTCTTGAATCCGGCTCTGACGGCTCGGGCCTTCCTGTACTTTGCTTATCCCGCTCAAATCTCCGGCGACTCGGTATGGACCGCCGTCGACGGCTTCAGCGGCGCCACGCCGCTGGGAGCGTTGGCGGTCGCGGGCGTCGAGCGAGGCATGGAGGCCATCCACGTCACCTGGTCGCAGGCATTTCTGGGGACCATACAAGGATCGATGGGCGAGACCTCGGCCGTGGCCTGCCTGCTGGGGGCCCTGGTGCTGACCGCCACCGGAATCGGGTCCTGGCGGATCATGGTCTCGATGTTCCTGGGCGCCCTGGGATTCGCCTCGCTGCTATATTTCACCGGCAGTTCCACGAATGCCATGTTCCTGATGCCGCCGCACTGGCATCTGGTGACGGGCGGGTTTGCTTTTGGGATGGTCTTCATGGCCACCGACCCGGTGTCGGCGTCGATGACTTCCACCGGCAAGTGGTTTTACGGCGCCTTGATCGGCGTCTTGACCATCCTGATCCGGGTCATCAACCCGGCCTTTCCGGAAGGGGTCATGTTGGCGATCCTGTTCGGCAATGTATTGGCTCCGCTGATCGACTATTTCGTGATTCAGGCAAACATCAAGAGAAGGCTGGCGCGCAATGAGGCGTGATTCCGTCGCTCAGACATTCCAAGTCGCCATGCTGCTGTGCGTGGTCTGCTCGGTCCTCGTCTCCGGGGCTGCGGTCAGTCTGCGCGAACCTCAGCGGGCGAACAAGGAGCGAGCCCGCAAAGCGAACATCCTGGCCGCCGCCGGACTGGCGGACGAAGCGCGGCGATCGGGGGTCGAAACGGTCTATGACCGGCGGATCATCGAACGGCTTGTCGATCTGGAAACGGGCCAGTACGCGACGGACCGGGATCCGGCGGCCTTCGATCAGCGTCGTGCAGCGCGGGATCCCAAGCAGAGTGATGCGGTGGCCGCGGAAGACGATCTGGCCCGAGTTCGGCGGCGCGAGCGGCTTTCGCTGGCGTACCTGGTCCAGGGCGATGACGGACATACCACCCAAATCGTGCTGCCGATTCGCGGTTATGGCCTGTGGTCCACGCTGTGGGGGTTCGTGGCGTTGGATGCCCAAGCGATTGGCCAGGGGCCAACGGAAATCACCGTCAGCGGCCTGAATTACTACGAACACAGCGAGACGCCGGGACTGGGCGGCGAAGTCGATAATCCGCGCTGGCAAGACAAGTGGCGAGAGGACAAACGCGTGTACGACGACCAGTGGAACGTGCGACTGCGGGTGATGAAAGGCGAGGTGGCGTCCGACGACGCACAGGCCGCTTATAAAGTCGATGGGCTCTCGGGCGCGACGCTCACGGCCAATGGGGTGACGAACATGATCGCGTACTGGTTTGGCGAGCACGGGTTCCGCCCGTTCCTGCAAAACGCCTACCAGCGACCCGAGATGCTGGCGGCGGAAGGAGGCGGCAATGGCTGAAGCCAAGGCAAAAGACGTGCTGTTCGATCCAATCCTGAACGCCAATCCGATCGCCCTGCAAGTGCTCGGCATCTGCTCGGCCCTGGCGGTGACCGTCAAGTTGGAGACGACGCTGGTGATGTGCGTGGCGGTGACCGCCGTGGTCGCGTTGTCCAACGCCTCGATCAGTCTGATTCGCAATCACATCCCGTCCAGCATCCGCATCATTGTGCAGATGACGATCATCGCCTCGTTGGTGATCGTGGTCGACCAGTTTCTGCAAGCGTATCTGTTCGAAGTCAGCCGGCAGTTGTCGGTATTTGTCGGTTTGATCATCACCAACTGTATTGTGATGGGCCGCGCCGAAGGCTTTGCCATGAAGAATCCTCCGTGGCTCAGCTTCCTGGACGGCATCGGCAACGGCATCGGCTACAGCCTGGTGTTGCTCCTGGTCGGGACGTTACGAGAGTTGTTCGGTTCCGGATCGCTGTTTGGACTGTACATCCTGAAGCCACTGAATGCCGGCGGGTGGTATCTCCCCAACGGGCTGATGCTGTTGCCGCCCAGCGCGTTTTTCCTGATCGGGATGTTCATTTGGGTCTTGCGGACGCTGAAACCCGAGCAAGTGGAGCACGACTGAGATGCTGGAACATTATCTGAGTTTGTTCCTCAAGGCGGTGTTCGTCGAGAATCTGGCGCTGGCCTTTTTTCTCGGCATGTGTACGTTTTTGGCGGTCTCGAAAAACGTCAAGACCGCGATCGGCTTGGGGATTGCCGTGATCGTGATCCAGACGATCACCGTGCCGGCCAACAACCTGATCTTCCAATACCTGCTGAAGGAAGGCGCGTTGTCGTGGGCTGGCTTGAGCGATACCAACCTGGCCTTCCTGGGACTGATCAGCTACATCGGCGTGATTGCCGCGATGGTGCAGATCCTGGAGATGACACTGGACCGCTTCGTGCCTGCCTTGCACATGGCGCTGGGGATTTTCCTGCCGTTGATTACCGTCAACTGCGCGATTTTGGGCGGCACGCTGTTCATGGTCGAGCGGGACTACAATTTCGGCGAGAGCGTCGTCTTCGGCTTTGGCTCGGGCGTCGGCTGGGCGCTGGCGATTATGACCTTGGCCGGAATCCGCGAGAAACTCAAGTACAGCGACATCCCCGCCGGCCTCCGCGGGCTGGGGATCACGTTTATCACCGTCGGCCTGATGGCGCTGGCCTTTATGGCGTTCTCAGGAATTCAACTGTAGAAAGGACGAGCGGGGATGAAGACGCACCACTCCCAATTCCAGCGGGAGGCAGGCCGAGTAGCTCAGATCTCAGATCTCAGATCTCAGATCTGAAATCTCAAATCTGAAATCTCAAATCTGAAATCTCAGATCTCAGATCTGAAATCTGAAATCTGAAATTCCAGTTCCGACCTCTGACCCCCGAACCCTTGACCCCTGACCCCTCATGACCGGACTGATGGAAATACTGCTTGGCGTCTCCATGTTCACGGCGATCGTGTTGGCGCTGGTCGTGCTGATCTTGATCGCCAAGTCACAGCTCGTGGCTTCGGGCCAGGTTCGCATCGTCATCAACGACAAGAAGGAGTTGGTCGTTCCGGCGGGCAACAAGCTGCTGGGCGTGTTGGGCGACAACGGGATCTTCATTTCGTCGGCATGTGGCGGCGGCGGGACGTGTGCGCAGTGCAAGGTCAAGGTGCTCGAAGGCGGCGGCGACATCCTGCCGACGGAGCGGAATCACATCAGCCGGCGTGCGGCGCTTGACGGGACGCGTCTGTCTTGCCAGGTCACGGTCCGGGAGGACATGAAGATCGCCGTTTCGGACGAGGTTTTCGAAACGAAGAAATGGGTCTGCCGGGTCCGCTCGAACCGCAATGTGGCCACGTTCATCAAGGAGTTGGTGCTGGAATTGCCTGCGGGCGAGAACGTCCACTTTACGGCCGGAGGGTACGTGCAGATCGAAGTTCCGCCGTATCACGCCAGGTTCGCGGACTTTGAGATCGATGAAGAATACCGCTCGGAATGGGACAAGTACAATCTCTGGAAACTCGAATCACGAGTCACCAATACGGTGCATCGGGCGTACTCGATGGCCAATTATCCCGGCGAGAAGGGCATTATCATGCTCAACGTCCGCATCGCCACGCCGCCGCCCCGTGCGTCCCATCTTCCGCCTGGAAAAGTGTCTTCGTACATCTTTCATCTCCGGCCCGGCGACCGCTGCACGATCTCGGGGCCGTACGGCGAGTTCTTCATCCGGGACACCGAGGCCGAGATGATCTATATCGGCGGCGGGGCGGGGATGGCGCCCCTGCGATCGCACGTTTTCGAGTTGTTCAAACGCCGCAGGACGAACCGCAAAGTCTCATACTGGTACGGGGCCCGCAGTCTTCGCGAGATGTTTTACCAGGAAGAATTCGCCCAGATCGCCGCTGAGAATCCCAACTTTGGTTTCCACGTCGCGCTCTCGGAGCCGATGCCCGAAGACCAGTGGAACGGTCCGACCGGATTCATTCACCAGGTGCTGTACGACAACTACCTGAAGCACCATCCGGCGCCGGAAGACTGCGAGTACTACGTGTGCGGCCCTCCCGTGATGAATCAGGCCGTTTTGAAGATGCTCGACGACTTGGGGGTCGAAGCGGACAACATCGCCTTTGACGATTTCGGCGGCTGATATCCCGCCCGCTGGCCTGTGGGGCGGGGATGAGGTACACTGCAGGGCGAAAAGGCAAGCCCCTTGGCAAGGACCACCCATGAACACTTTCTTGATCGCGTTGCTCGTGTTCGTTGTCGCCTTTGCTGCCATGGCGGTGGGGCTGCTCGGCAATCGTCGGCTGCGCGGAACCTGTGGCGGGGCGTCGAAACAATGCGAATGCACTGGCCGTTCCGCTTGCGACAACAGTCGCGACCGTTCCCCGGATTGTGGAGACTCACCATGAAAGCGAAGACCGCTCCCCAAGTCCAAGAAATCATGATCCGGCACATCCAGACCGTCACGCCGGAGATGTCGATGGTCGAGGTCATGGAGTTCCTCGACCGACACCATCTCACCAACGCGCCGGTTATCGAACAGGGGGCGGACGGCCGAAAAATGCTGGTCGGATTTATCTCGGAAGGCGACTGCCTGGCGTTCCTGGCCAACGAGGTCTTTTTCGGCGGTCCCTGTCCGGTTCAAACCGTCCGCACGATGATGAAGCGTCATCCGATCTGTGTCGAGCCGGGAACGGACCTCTTCTCGTTGGCATCGATCTTCGTCAGCCATCAGCATCGGCACTTGCCGGTCGTGCAAGACGGACAATTGCTGGGCATGGTCGATCGTCGGGACGTCCTCAAGGCTCTGGAGGCATACTACCGCGAAGCCATCCATGATCGGGACTTGGCAAAATTCCCGCCCGACTTGCATGAAGTCCTCAATCTTCGTTGTTTTGTGTCCAAAGGGCGATGAGTCCAAACGCCGACATCACGCTTCGCCGAACGGCACGGCCTGGTCCTCGCCGTCGGTGCCAGGGAACGGATGCCCGTGGCTACCATGCTTGGCCTTGCCGTGATAGACTCGCCCATTGACTGTTTCGTGCGAATCCTGCAAGTGGTCACAAGAAAAAGGAGTGTAGAACCATGCAACGTTTGGCTTTCATCCTGTTCGCAGCTCTCTGGACGTCGCTGTTTGCCGGCTGGGCACAAGCCCAGTCCTGGGGCGATCTTTCGGCGACGTTTGTGTACGATGGCGAGATTCCGAAGGAAACGCCGCTGAAGATCACGACCGATGTCGAATTCTGCAGCAAGTTCCACGTAATCGACGAGGCGTTGGTGGTCAACGCAGAGAACAGAGGCATCCCCAACGTCTTTGCATACCTGTACTTGGCCCGTACCGATGAAGCGCCCAAGCCGCATCCGGCGTACAGCCAGACGGCGTCGGCCAAGGTCATGCTGGACAACAACTGCTGCCGGTTCGACCCGCACGCGCTGGTGTTACGGACGTCGCAGACGTTGCTCATGGCGAACAGCGACGACATCGGCCACAACTGTAAGATCGACACGCTGGTGAATCCGCCGATCAACTACACGCTCCCGGCCAAAGGCAAACTGGAGCACCGCTTCCTGCTGGCCGAACGGTTGCCCGTCCGCGTCAGTTGCTCGATCCACCCGTGGATGTCCGCCTGGCTGCTGATCCGCGACAATCCCTACATGGCCGTCAGCGACGATAACGGCAAACTGGTGATCCGGAACTTGCCGGTGGGCACGTGGTCGATTCAGTTCTGGCACGAAAAGGCGGGCTACGTGAGCGAAGTGGCTCAAGACGGCAAGAAGACCGAGTGGAAACGGGGCCGGCTGGAAATCGAGATCAAGCCGGGCGCGAACGATTTGGGCTCCGTCACGCTGGCGCAGACGGTATTTGCTGAGTAGGCAGATTCGCGGGAGTCCACGCTTGAGCGCCCCGCCCGTCACGCGGGCCGCGCGCGGGACCGACTCGACGACGAAGCACGCCTGCCAGAAATGTGACCCGCTGGCCCGCCACGAATCGTGGCGGACGCGTCATCCGACCGTCATCGCTTGACGATCCAGCGGCTGATCAGTTCATCTGCCGCAGCAAGCGGGCGGTTTCCACGGCAAAGTAGGTGAGAATTCCGTCCGCGCCGGCGCGTTTGAAAGCCAGCAGGCTCTCCAACATCACGCGGGGCCGGTCCAGCCAGCCGTTGGCTGCGGCAGCGCACAGCATGGCGTACTCGCCGCTGACTTGATAGGCGTACGTCGGGACCTGGAACGTCTCTTTGACGCGGCGGACGATATCCAAGTACGGCATCCCCGGCTTGACCATCACCATGTCGGCGCCTTCGGCCAAATCCAAGGCGACTTCGCGCAGAGCCTCGTCGCTGTTGGCCGGATCCATCTGATAGGTGCGTTTATCGCCTTTGCCCAAACTCGAGGCCGAACCGACGGCGTCGCGGAAGGGACCATAGAAGGCCGAGGCGTATTTGGCCGCATACGACATGATCCGCACGCGTTGAAAGCCGGCGGCGTCCAACGCGATACGGACCTGCCCGATGCGGCCGTCCATCATGTCCGAGGGTGCAATCACGTCGCAGCCGGCTTCGGCTTGCACGACCGCCTGACGGCATAACGCCTCGACCGTCTCGTCGTTGACCACGTACCCGTCCCGCAGCAAGCCGTCGTGACCGTGGCTGGTATAGGGGTCCAACGCCACATCGCAAATCACGCCGATGCGGTCGCCGTATGCCCGTTTCAGCGCGCGGGCCGAACGGCAGACGAGGTTCTCCGGGTTGAATGCCTCCTCGGCCTCCGGCGTCTTTTTTTCCGGAGGCGTGGCCGGAAAAATGGCGACTGCCGGAATCTGCAGTTCCACCGCCTCCTCGACGGCTTCGACCAGCAGGTCGACCGACAACCGCTCGACGCCCGGCATCGAGGCGATGCCCACGCGATTGCCCTCGCCCTCATGCACGAACAGCGGCCAGATCAGATCGTCTGCGCGGAGATGATTCTCCGAAACCAGGCGACGCGACCAATCGTCCCGGCGATTTCGCCGCAACCGCGTGGTGGGGTATTGCCCCAATCCCGTGCCCCGTCCCGTCTCTTGTCCTGTCATGGGTCTCGTCCTTTCTGTGCGCCATGGGTGGCAGGCTGCGATCAACCCACCCGGCAGATGAAACACTTGAGGTATTCGCTTTCCCGACACGTCGCACTGACGGGATGGTCGGGCGACGCGCCACGTTGTTCGAGCACTTGAATATCGCGGCCGCACTTCTGGGCCACGACGGCCAGCATCTGCAGAAAGTCCTCGCGACTGACGCTGCCGGAGCAACTGCACGTGACCAGGATGCCGCCAGGTTCGAGCAAATCCACGGCGACGCGGTTCAGTCGGTGGTAGGCCCGCAACGCATCGTCGACGCCTTGCCGCGAACGCGTGAACTTGGGGGGATCCAGAACGATCGCCTCAAATCGCCGCTCCGCCGACAGGAATTCGTCCAGGACTTGAAAGCCGTCCCCTTGTTCGAAATGCACGTTGCTGATGCTGTTCAGTGCGGCATTGGCCCGCGCCAACGCGACGGCCCGGTCGCTGGTGTCGATGCCCAGCACCTCGCGGGCCGCACCCAGCCGTGACGCGGCCAGGCTGAACCCGCCGCTGTAACAGAACAGGTCCAGCACCTGGCGGCCGCGCATGTAAACGGCGGCTGCGCGGCGATTCTCGCGCTGATCGAGATAGAAACCGGTCTTCTGTCCAGCCAGCAGGTCCACCCCGTATCGCAATCCATGCTCTTCGACAAACACCGGCCCGCTGGGCAGCCGGCCCCAACGCAACCCCTCGGCCAGCGGCGGTGAACCCAGAGGGCCAGGCTCCGGGCCGGCACTCGGTTCCTCGCCGTACTCGAGGTCTTCGCTCGAAGCCGGTTGCATTTCTGCATCGTCCGGCAGGGAGTCTGCGAACGCGCCGCCGGACGCCGTCGGCGTTCGGCTGCCCAACACGATGCCCTCGGCTTTGGCGATGCCCGCGTCGCAACGCAGCGTAATGCTGTCCGGCGCCAGCTGTTCAGCCAGCAACTCGACCAGCCGGTCCGCGCGAAGGGCGACGGCCAGCGAGTTGACTTGCACCACCAGATGCCCCGCATAGCGATCGATCACCAGGCCGCTGAGTCCGTCCGCTTCGCTGTACACCAGCCGTGCGGCGTCCGTCGGTTGGTCGTACCCCAGCTGCGACCGAAGCATCACCGCTCGTTCAATCCGCTGACGCCAGAAGTCATCGTCAAGCCCCTGGCTGGCCTTCCATGTGTACAGGCGGACCATCAGCCGACTGCGGCGATTGAGGATCCCGCGACCGATGAACTTGCGTTTCTCGGAGACCAGGTCGACCACGTCGCCGTCGGTACATTCGCCTTCGATCCGATCCACCGCCGAATCGAAGACCCAGGGATGTCGAGCGTAGAACGGGGTGGACTTGCGCGGCTTGAGCACGACGAGCGCCCGAGCGAAACCCACGGCGATTTCGCGTTCGTCGGTGGACGTTGGTTCGGACGGCGAGGAGAGTGAATTCATTGTTTACGGCACGGGACGGACGAGTTCGGTTTCGAGGCAACGGACTATGATTGTAGTGCTTCGCCCGAGATAATACAGTGGCCTTTAACCGGACGGGGGGCAAGTTGGAGTCCAGCCCTCAGGCGACGGGAAGAAGAAAAAACGTAACCCAAAACGTAAGCAAGGCGATGCGGCAAGCCAGCGGAGGCGGCAACGGGCTCGATCCTCGCTGACGCCGCGGGCTCCTCTCACGGGGGAACGACACATGATACACATTCGGCAGATGGCCTTGCATGATCTGCCGCTGGGCTTGCGGCTGTCAGCACAAGCGGGTTGGAACCAGACCGAGGCCGATTGGCGGCGTTTCCTGCGTCTGGAGCCTGACGGGTGTTTCGTGGCCCAATGGGCGAACGTGCCGGTCGCCACTACCGCCGCGTTGGTGTTCGGACCGATCGGATGGATCGCGATGGTGCTGGTGGACGAGTCGTTCCGGCATCGCGGCATTGCGTCGCAGTTAGTCGAGCGGGCGTTGGAGTACCTTGCACGGCGCGGCGTGCAGACAGCCCGACTGGATGCCACGCCGTTGGGCCGGCCGGTCTACGAACGCCTCGGCTTCTTGCCCGAGTATTCGTTGGTGCGCGTGCAGACCGACGTTTCGCCACCCGCCGCGGGTCCTGGGTTCGTGCCGTTGGCGGCGGAACGCGTGGAGGAAGTCTGCGAACTGGACCAGCGGGTGACCGGCACGCCGCGCGGCCGGCTGATCCGTGCGTTATACGGCGAGCGGCCGGAGGCGGCCACGGCCTCGTTTTCGGACGCCGGGATCGCCGGCTATGCGATGCGGCGACCCGGCAGACGCGCGTCGCAGATCGGGCCGGCGGTGGCCCTGGCTCCACAGATCGGGGAGGCATTGCTGGATCAGGTGTTGCACCGTTGCCCCGCGGGCCCCGTGTTGGCAGACATTCCGACGGACAACATCGCGGCGATGCAGTGGGCCGAATCTCGCAGGTTCACCGTCCAGCGGGAGTTCACTCGGATGTACCGCGGCCAGCCCGTCGCAGATTTTCCCGACCGGATTTGGGCCAGCTCGGGACCGGAGAAAGGGTGAACTCCGAGCTAGGGCATCCGGTGCGGCTCCTGCCGCTTGGAAAACCACCTCGGGAGGGCGGATTCGGCGGCATTCCAGCGCGTGGCGCTGAGCGGACGCACGCGGACGGTTTGCGGTTTGTGAAACACCACGGTATCGGCTTTCAGGCGGGTCAGCATGTCGACATGCCGCAAGCTCAGCAGAACCCAGATCTGGAATTCCTCGTCCTGGCCGAGGATCTCCCCGTGGACGGCGCCCTCGGCCACGCGCGACGCGTAGAGCAGATCCGTCGAATACAGTTCCTTCTGCGTCTCTTCTTCGTTGTAGTAGAACCGCACATCGCTGAAGCGGCGGAGCAGGATCGTGACGTGCCGGCAACTGATCGGCTGCTGGACTTTGACCGTCCAAATCAAGGCTTCGTCGCCAAAGTCCTCGGATCGGCCCAGTTTCACGTCGGTCAAGACCAGGTGTCCGCTCTGCTCCAACCCGGCAATGTTGCAGACGACGTTGTCCAGCGGCGCGGGAAGTACCGCGGCGGCCGGACGCCCGGCGGCTTGGTCCGTGGTCGCTGCGGGCAGTGGGCCCGCCGCGGAATCGCTTGCCGTCTGTGTTTCCGCCGCGCCCGCCTGTGCAGCAGCCGTTAAGCTGACGAGCAGAGCAAACAAGCAAAGGGGTGGGTTATCGAAGCGACATGGCATGGTCGTACCTCCCGGTCGTGCGTGTAGTCTTCCCCTTAGCATAATCTGTTGCAGTAAGACGTGAAACCGGATTTTTCGCAAGCCGGATTGCCAATCCGGCCGACACCGATTCAGTTTCCGCCGACCACTTCGCCGCCGTTCTTGGTACACATCGCGGCCATGACCGCCAGGTCGATCGACTCGTCCAGGAACTGGACGTGGGCGTCGGCGAACAGAAAATTCCCGCCGCCCGGATGGAAGCTGTACGGCTCGTTGTCGTTCTTCTTGTTCATCGCGGCCGTGCAGCCCAAGACCGGTCCACATCCTTCGAGCAGACCATCGCCGCTGGCGCCGTCCAGGCTGAACGGACCCTCGCTGTCCGCCCAGCCGATTCCCTGGTCGTCGCCGATGGCGGGTTCGGCCACCCGCACCCGGTAGACCAACGGACGCCCACCGCACTCGACAATCGCGATCGTGGTGGACGTGCCGTCGAGGATATCGGCGAGCCGAATCGCCGAGTTCCGGTACATGACGGAGAACCGGTTGGCGTTGTTGTACAGCGGACTGCTCAGATGCGGGTTGATGGACGCCGGCTGAACTCCCATCATCGCCTCGTAGTCGGTGGGCGCGACCGGATTGGTGAACGTCATCGTCGGCCTCGGTGGCTTGGCGACCGCCGACAGAACCTCCGGACGCGTGGGCACGCTCGGACACTGGTAGGTTTTCACCGGCACTGCGGCCACTACGGCGTTCGTCCCTTCCCACCAGTGCAGGTCGAAGTCGTACAGTTTTTGCAGGTTCTCCTGCTCGATGTACGGCAACGTCAGCGATCGCCAACTGACGTACCTGCCCGTCGGATTGCCGGGTCCGGGTTGCGTCCATCCCGAGGCGGGAAAGACATTGTGGACGCTCTCGAAACTATGCAGGGCCAAGCCGATCTGCTTGAGATTGTTCTGGCAGCTGGTCCGGCGAGCGGCCTCGCGAGCGGTTTGCACTGCCGGCAGCAGGAGCCCGACCAGGATGGCGATAATCGCGATGACGACGAGCAGTTCGACGAGCGTGAATCCGCGGCGGATCGACATCCTGGACTCCTTACGCGGCCTGCAGCCACAATTCCAAGCGCTGGCTCTTCGGAGCCGGGCAAAGCGTCTACGGTCAATCCTACTGTAGCTCGCAAAATGCGGCAAGCAAATCGTTACCGCCGCAGGCCATGGCGAAAGACGACGCCGGGGATGGTCTCGATAAAGTCCCCGCCCAAGGCCGACGCGGGCGTAGAAAAGCCTGCGGGGATGTGGCCGCTGAGGACCTGTTGCAAGATGGCCAACGACGTTTCGACGGTCAAGGCATAACCGTTGGGCGTCTCCAGTGCGGCTTCGGCGGTCCGGCCCGCGGCGTCGGTGACGCGCCCCCAGAACTCGGTCCGCCCTCGGCTCAGTTCTTCTGTGTCCGGCCCTCGGACCCGCCGCTCGATCCACCAGCGGCCCGCCGCTTGAACGGGCGGCCATCCCGCCAGCGGTGCAAACCGGCGGACCGCACGCAGCACCTTCAACGGTCCGGGCGGCACCGCGGCGTAGACTTCGATGTGGGGAATCCCTGTGGTGTGATACGCCGACGCCACATCGCCCCAAGGGATCGTCATTGCCAACTGCGGTCCCCGGGGAAAGGGGATCTCTTGGACTTTCCACGCCACCCCGACGCGGACGATTTTGCCGTCGCGACGAATCCGACCGCCACGGCCCGCGTTTTCCCAGATCGTTGCGGCCGTCCCGTGACTGACCGACAGCATCCCGGCGAACGCCAACTCCAGCTTGATCGCGTGCGGGACCGCGGCGGCCAGACGCGCCGCCAAACAATCGCTGGGCACCACGTCCATTCCAACGGCCGGCAGCAACGCGATCCCCGCGGCCAGGGCACGGTCGTGCCGCTCCGCAGCCGATTCGATCACGTCAATCTCGCCAGTGATGTCCAGGTAGTGGACGCCGACCGCCAGGCAAGCTTCCATCATCGGCGCCGCGGTCGCGCGGAACGGCCCGGCACAGTGCAATACGGCGGCCATGCCGTCCAGGTGCCCGGCGGTTTCCGCCGTCAGCGGGAAGACACGGGAATCGCAGCCGAGTTCCGCAGCCAACGGCTCGATCTTCGCCTCGTTGCGCCCGGCTAGCACGGGCCGCAGTCCCCGCGCCGCAGCGGCGCGAGCGATCAAACGTCCCGTGTAACCGCTGGCTCCGTAGATCATCCATGGTTTCATCGAAGATCGGTCTCCTGGTTTTCAGGGAGCCTGCTGAAAAAGGGGCTGCTGAAAAAGGGGCTGGCTCCACAATCCGTTGTACCTGCGCGCACGCCAAACCGCTACTAGCACCAAATGGGTTTCATGGGATTTGACATTAACCTTGAGCTTTGCAGCAGGCCAACGGTGACGATGCCGGTGCAAGGATCTCGCTATGGTATCATTCGATTCTGGGTGTTACGACAACAATCTGAAACCGCTATGATGGATCAACGCGACACGGGTCTGCAGCCCACGACCGGAAGCCTCCTGGACCCGTCCTGGCATATCAAGACAGCCACGAACATCAATGATTTCGGATACATCGCTGGGATCGGAATAGACCCCAACAGGACGCGAACGTGTGTTCTGCTAACGCCAATCGCTGGCCCCCCAGCCTCCGTCCCCGAACCCAGCACCTTCGCCATGTTCCTGGGCCTTGGCAAAATGACGCTAATTGCAGCGTGGCGTCGCCGCAAGCGACCCGCGTAGCCCCGAGTCCGTAGCGACACAAGATCATCCGCAAGGGTGGTCTTTCTTTATCGGTCAGTTGCGTTCGACCACAAATCCGCCGCCCCGGCACCACAGAAAAATTTCCTCTTTTCTTTCATGCTGGCTCCGTCACTTCGCCTGAAAACAATCACCAGGATCCGCGTGTGGGGTGGCACGCGACGGGGACGGTATGGTGCATTTTACCGGATTGGTTACTCGACCCCGGGTGTCGTGACGGGGCAGACGTCACGATTCCGGAGGAGTTGCCGAAAATCCTGCTGCTGACCGGCTTCGTTAATTCTGTACTGCGGGGGGGTGGTTGTGACTGTTACGGAATGGGATAAACTCATCTGAGAATAAAACCCTGGGAATGCTGGAGCTGAAGTCAAATCAATCGGTAATCGCCCCAAATGGATGCCCCCCTTGAACTTACGCACCTGATGAAACTGCGGTTGGCCGTGGCCCGCTTCGGCGAGATGGATGTCGCCCGCTGGTGGAATACCAAAGGCGTGTTGGGAAAACTGGGAGAAATGGCGGTCAAACGTGGATTTCCCAGGTCGCATTTCTTTGCCCAGGCTCGGGTAGTTTTCGCGGTCGCCGCGGACCGCTGCCGCGCGGTGTTTGACCCGCCCGAGGCAGTGACGCTGTGGAATCTGCCCGCTGAGTTGGAGGACGAGTTCGATTCGTGCTGGGCTGGCTGGACCGAATCGGCGGACCAGTGGACGGACTTCTTCCAGCAGCTTCAGTCGGTCAAGGGGCCGGACCTGCTCGCAGTTTTGAGCGATTTGGGCGTGATCACGCCAGACGAGGTACAGCTGACCCGGAAGCTGCGTCGCGAAGCGGAGAATCGGGCGGTCCGCATTCCCGACGTTAAGTCAATCGACCGAGCCACCGTCTCGCTGCTGGCGGCGGGATTTTTCCGCGGTGAGCCAGGAGAACCGGCCATACCCTATGCAAGGATTGGGAAGGCATGACGACGACCGCGAAGGCCAATGCCGTCTCCTCCTTCACGATCATCAAGGGGGCGCTCATCCCGGAAACCTACGCGGTTCTGCGGAACTGGGACCTGGACAAGTCGGCCTCGGACAACTTCGACACACTGCGACAGAACAACACGGTTGGCGCCGGCAGCTCCAACTGGCTTCGCGACGTGATCCGCGCGATTCGCCGCCGACTGGACCCCGGCGGGCGCGATCGCCAACTCGTCCGGCTGGCGAAATCCGGCTGCACGCTCGATGTGTTCAAGCCAATCCTGCTCTGGCATATCACGCGGGGCGAGTTCCTGTTGCGCGACTTCCTGATCCATTGGCTCTACCCGCGTTTCCGCGAAGACGTGCCTGTGTTGCGTCCGGCCGATGTCTTGCCCTACTTGAGCCGACTGACCGTGAGCGGAACCGCCGTCGCCGGATCGTGGACGGAAACGACAGCCCGGCGAGTCGCCCAGGGACTGCTGTTGATCGCGGCCGACTTTGGTCTGCTGACCGGAGTCGCCGTTCGCCGGTTTTCGCCCTATAGCCTGCCGGAGCCAAGCCTGCTTTACTTGTTGCATGCCATCATGGATGACACAAGCAGCGCCGCCAAGACGCTCGACTCGCCGGACTGGCGGATGTACCTGATGTCCCGCGGCGACGTGGAAAACGAACTGCTTCGCCTGCACCAGTTTCGCAAAGTACACTACGAATCGGCCGGCAGCATTGTGCAGTTGGAACTGCCGTGCCGTTCGGTTGCCGAGTACACGGAAAGGCTTGTCGCATGAGTGACTGGCTTCAGCGACTTACGGAAAAACTTGAACCGTTGCTGGCGATGAACGACCCGCGCAAGTCGATCAGCGCGTATCACGACATGCCGTACGCCATCTTCCGCTATCCGCCGGAGGACGAGTTTGCCGTGCGCAAGGAACTGAGCCTCCTGCGCACGCGACTGGAGCATCGCGGCAAACGCATTACTACCATCAGCCTCGCAGAGTGCCTGCGTGCCGCCTTGACCGCCGAAGGGGCGGTCGAGCGGCTGTTCGAGGCGGAGCGAACGGTGGGTCTGACTCAGGCCGTCGATACCGTGCATGAGATTCTGAATAGCTACCAGCCCCTCGACGAGTTGGTTCTGCAACGCATGCCCGCGGACGCCAGCCCCACCCGTAACATCTTTTTCCTTGTCCGAGCCGGAGCCCTGTTCCCGACGTATCGCACTTCCACTTTGCTGGAGCAGATCAAGGGCCGGGTCGAGATACCCGGTGTCCTGTTCTTTCCTGGCGACCTGGACGGTGCCGCCGGATTGCAGTTCATGGGCCTCCTGGATGCGGAACACAATTATCGGCCGATGATCTTCTGACGAGCCTGACAACCATGAATCCAGTCAAAATCAAAGAACTGTTTGCGGGCCGAATTGATCGCCGCATCGAAGAGGTGATCAAGGTCGACCAGACCAACGCGCAGATCGTGGTGGAAGAGATCGAGGAGTACGTGGCGACCGATTCGATTCGGCGCGCCTGTACCCGGATCCTGGAGCGTTACTACGAGACGCGCAACAAGCCGCACGAAGGCGTCGGCATCTGGATTTCGGGATTCTTCGGGTCGGGCAAATCCAGTTTCGCCAAAAACGTCGGACTCGCCTTGGAAAACCGGGATCTGCTGGGCACCGGCGCCGCCGAACGGTTCGGGCAGAAAACGGCCGATGACCGTATCCGGGTGTTGCTGAACAACATCACCGAGCAGATTCCCACGGCCACCGTTGTGTTTGATCTGTCGACCGACCGCGGCATTCGCAGCGGCAACCAGATGCTGACGGAAATCATGTACCGCGAGTTGCTCGAACGGCTGGGGTACGCTCGCGACCCGGACCTGGCCGAGTTGGAGATTACGCTGGAAGACGACGGTCGCTTGGATACGTTCAAGAGCACCTACGAGGGGCTGTTCCGGAAGGATTGGGACACGGAGAAAGGCAAGGTCGCCTTCGCCCTGTCGGAAGCCAGCCGAGTGATGCACGAACTGGATCGGGACACCTACACCGCCGCCGATTCCTGGGTCAAAGCCGCCAAGTCGCGGGCGGAGTTGAGCGCCAACATCCTGGCCGAACGAGCGATGCAGTTGCTCGGCCGCCGGTATCCGGACCATGCCTTGGCATTTGTGATCGACGAAGCTGGCCAATTCGTAGCTCGCGACGTGCAGAAGATGCTCGACCTGCAGGGGATCGTCCAAGCTTTGGGTCGCGCCGGCCGCGGCAAACTGTGGATCATGGTCACGTCGCAGGAACGGCTCAGCGATGTCGTGGGCGGGATCGACGACAAACGCGTCGAATTGGCTCGCCTGATGGACCGCTTCCCCCAGGAATTGCAGGTCCATTTGGAGCCGTCTGACATTTCCGAGGTCACCAGCAAACGCGTGCTGTCCAAGAACGCCGAGGCCGAACGCGTACTGCGGGAATTGTTCGAGCAGAACCGGGGCCGGCTGACCACTAACACGCGGCTGACCGCGGACATCAAGCTGCCGGAGTTGACCGCGGAATCGTTCATTACCTTGTACCCCTTGCTGCCCTACCACGTCGACTTGATCATCCAGATTGTCTCGGGGCTTCGCATGCAGGGCGGCGCCAGCAAGCACGTGGGCGGCGCCAATCGCACGATCATCAAGCTGGCCCAGCAACTGCTGATCAATCCGTCCGTGGCCCTGGCCGAAGAGCCCATTGGCAAGTTGGCCTCCGTCGAGAACGTGTATGATCTGGTCCGCGGCAACATCGAGAGCGAGATCCGCGACAAGATCGATCGCATCCCGGCCGAGGTCGATCATCCCCTGGCCCAAGCGGTGGCCAAATCGGTCTGTCTGCTGCAGTTCGTCCAGAGCGTCCATCGGACGGCGGAGAACATCGCCGCGACGCTGCATCCCGCCGTCGACGCCGACTCGAACTTGCCGGCGGTCCGCGAGGCCCTGGAGAAGTTGGAGCAGGCACACAAGGTTCGTAAGGGAGACGACGGTTACCGGATCCCGACTCCGGCCGAGGATGACTGGGAGAAGCAGCGGGCTCGCCTGTTTCCGAAGCCAGCGGAAGTGAACCGCATCCACGGCGAAATCATGGAAGGGCTGTGGGAGCCTCAGCCGTCCCACAACTTCCTAGACACCAAGCTCTTCAAAGCCGCCCTCCACCTGAACGGCCGCCCACGAGTGGACGGCGACATCGCGGTCCAAGTGTATCTGGCCGAAGCCGGCGAAGACTTCGACCAGCGGGCTGCCGAAATCCGCTCCCGCAGTCAGGTCGAGCACAAGGCCATCTTCTGGATCGCCGCTGCGGACGAACGCATCGACCGGGCCACGGTCGAAGTGTTCCGTTCCGAGCAAATGCTCTCCAGCAAGGAACGCAGCGCACAGACCAAGGCCGAACTGAAGCTGGTCTCGGAAGAGAAACGCAAGTGGACGGACACACACCGGCCGGCACTCAAAAAGCTCCTCGAATCGGCCCTACTGCAGGGCACCGTCTATTTCCAAGGCAACGACCGCAGTCCGGACGATGACGCCACCGAACTGGGACCGACCGTCAACAGGCTGCTAGGCAAAGCCCTGCCGCTGGTGTTCGGCAAGTTTCACCTAGCCGGCGAGCGGATTCAGAAGAAGGATCTGGACGCCCTGACCACCAGCGAAAACCTGCATGGTCTGACACCCGTGTTCTCCGGCCTCCGCCTGCTGGAAGACAAGGGCGGCAAACCGGTGTTCGAGTTGGACACGGGGCCGCTGCAGGAAGTCCTGGGGCGCATCGAGCGAGACCACAGCTATGGCAAGGCGGCCACCGGCAAGACCTTGGCGGACGAGTTCAGCGGCGAACCCTACGGCTGGTCGTTCGAGGCGGTCCAGTTGTTCGCCTTGTGCCTGTTGCGCGGCGGCAAAGTCCAGGTCAAGAGCAAAGGCCTGATCATCGAATCGGCGTTGACGGTCGAGGCCAAGAACGTCTTCGGCAACAACAACCTGTTCCGAGCCGCGTCGTTCGAGCCCAAGCAGACGGGCGTCACCTTTGAGGATCTGCTGCAGGCTGCCACAAGTTTCCAGACCGTATTCGGGCGGGACATCCCCGAACTGGAACAGGGCACGGTCGCCCGGACGATTCGCGAGGCGGTGGGCGGTAGCGAGGATGGCGTCCGCGACCAGGAGACCGTGCTCCGCACGCACCGTTTGCCCGGCAGCGATGTGCTGACGGCGGCCCTCGACCAGATGCGCGTGATTCGCACTGCCAGTGAAGAAAACGCCATCCTCGGTTTCAACGGAGCGTACGCTGAAATCAACGAAGCGATTCGCCGGGCCAAGCAACTGGAACAACTGCTGACCGAGCCCGCTTTGCATCGGTTAGACACCGCCCGAACCGTGCTCGACCGGCAATGGTCATTTCTTCAGGACGAGTCCGATACGTCTGCCGACCTGCGCGAGCGGGCGGCACAGCTGGAGGACATGCTCCAGCGCGAGACATTCTTCCAGCAGTTGCCGCAGATCGACCAGCATACACACGCGATTGAGACTGCTTACGACGCCGTATTCAGCGCGGCGGTTCAGATGCGGCATCAGGCCTACGCGGCGGCCGTCTCGACGCTGGAATCCACACCCGGCTGGGAGCAACTGGAAGCCGACCAGCAACAGCGGATCGCTCAGCCGCTGGCCAGTTTGGCCAAGGCGAGCGCTCCCCAGGCGACCGCAATCCCTCAGATTCGCGCCGACACGGACGCCTGTCCCAAACGTTTGCGGGACGCCGTCGAACAGGTGCGCCGCGCCATTGAGGGCAATCGCTTGGTCCAGGTGGACGCCACTTCCTATTTCCGGGACGGGATCGAGACGGATGAGCAGCTTGACGCAGCCCTGACCGGCCTGCGCGACGAGTGCGCGAAACACGTGGGTCACGGAAAGAAAGTGTTTCTCAAATGAGCCCAATCGAACCGAAGTCCCCGGCCGCCACGGAGCTCGCCTCCGTGGAGCCCCGTTTGGCCCCAGCATCGCCGCCCCGCGAGCGCGCCGGCCGCCACGGAGCTCGCCTCCGTGGAGCCCCGTTTAGCTCTCAGCATCGCCGCCCCGCGAGCGATCCGGCCGCCACGGAGCTTGCCTCCGTGGAGCCCCGTTTAGCTCTCAGCATCGCCGCCCCGCGAGCGCGCCGGCCGCCACGGAGCTCGTCTCCGTGGAGCCACGTTTAGCCACCCGACCCCAACGTGCCTTCAGCTTCCAGGACTTCCCCAATGCCTCCTCCCGCTCCCCTCTATCTTCCCGAGAACTGTCGCTTCATCACTCCGTTGACCTGGGGCGTCTCCGCGTTCTGGCGATCTCCGCAGACATCTGCCCCCTGGCTCGACGACCTGGCAAAGGCACTCGAACCTGACGGAATAAGCGTACTCGGCCATCGCCTTTCCGCCCCCGACGTCAGCCAAGTGTCAGTAAGCACGGTGCCGACGGTCGCCCCGGAGTTCATCGTGCAACGCGTCAAAGGCCGCATGCAATACTTGGTACGAGCGACTCAGCCCAAAGCATTCCACCGCAATTTTGCGATCCGCAGTTACGGGCACGTGACACGGTCGGTCGTCGAGAACTACGTCGCCACGCAACTCGGGCATCACCGCATGGCCGATCCTCGCATTCAGGAGCGGTTCGAACGGTTTCAGATCGAAGATTCCACGGTCGATCTTTCACAGCCGGAGCACACTTCGCACGGGATCTTCTGGCACAATCTGCATGTCGTGCTGGTGCATCGCGAACGCTGGGCGGAAGTCCGAGAGTCCGTCTTGGAGGATGTCCACGACATGATTTGCAAAGTCGCGAGACTCAAGGGATATCGCCTGTCTCGAGCCGGACTCTTGGCCGACCATATTCACCTCACGCTGGGGTGTCCCTTCGGCGTTTCGCCCGCCGAGGTGGCGTTGAGTTACCTGAACAATCTGGCGTACGTCCACGGGATGAAGCCGGTGTTCCAGTATGGGGCATACATCGGAACGTTTGGCGAGTACGATCAGCGGGTTGTCGCCAGCGACGAAACACCGTCCCACGGAGACGAGCTCCGTGGTGACGCCTGAGGCGTTGGCGTGCGTTGGGGGAAGGGCGTCTGGTGGCCAAACAGCGCTCGACCGGGACAAGCCCGGCCGGGGCGGAAGCGTCGCGGCCAGCCAGCCCGCGGCATCGCCCCCGCCAGCCGCCACGGAGCGACTGCTCCAGCCGCCACGGAGCTTGCCTCCGTGGAGTCACGTTTAGCTCCCAGCATCGCCGCCCCGCGAGTGCGCCGGCCGCCACGGAGCTCGCCTCCGTGGAGCTACGTTTAGCTCCCAGCGTTGCCGTCCCGCGAGCGAACCGGCCGCCACGGAGCTTGCCTCCGTGGAGCCACGTTTCTTTTGGGCCGGGGATCTCGCGGTAGCCCCGTGGCGTCAATCCGACATCCACCTTACCATGAACCAAATGGACCAAACCACCCGCAACAAACTGCAACGCGCCGCGCAGGACGCCCGCCGGCTGCTCGAACGGGAATTCGGCGAACAGTTGGAAGGCACGTTCGACGTCCTGCCCGATGGCACGATCCTGTCGGACGCCGGCGCGCATCTGGACTCGCACCAGCGGCTGGTCCGTGGCAAGATCGTCGCCGCCGTCCAGCACCGGATGGCCGGCGGCAAGCAACCTGCCGAGGCGGTCGAAGACTACCGCCGCGAAGCCGCCTTCACCTGCCTGAACCGATTCGTAGCCTTGAAGATGCTCGAAGCCCGCGGGCTCGTCCAGCAATGCGTCACCAAAGGCGACGAATCAGCCGGGTTCAAGGAGTTCACCGGCCTAGCGCCGGGCTTGAGCCAACTGCCGGACAAAGGCTACCGGCTGTACCTGGAATCGCTGTTGGACGAATTGAGCATCGAAGTCAAGGTGCTATTCGATCGCCGCGACCCGGCCTCGCTGCTGTGGCCACGATCGGCGGCCCTGGCCACGCTGCTGGCGGTCTGGAACGACACCGAGCTGGCCGGCGTCTGGGGCCAGGACGAGACCATCGGCTGGGTGTACCAGTACTTCAACAGCCAGGACGAACGGCGGGCGATGCGCGAAGCCTCGCAGGCCCCGCGCAACAGCCGCGAATTGGCTGTGCGCAACCAGTTCTTCACGCCCCGCTACGTCGTCCAATTCCTGACCGACAACACGTTAGGTCGCATCTGGTACGAGATGCGCAAGGGCGACACGCAGTTGAAGGAGCAATGCGAGTATTTGGTCCGCCGGCCTACCGAGATCTTCCTCGCGGAAGGCGAGTCACCGCCCGACGACCAAGGCCACGTGGCCGACGACCTATCCCAGGAACAGTTGCTTCATCAGCCCGTCCACATCCCGCATCGTGCGATGAAGGATCCGCGCGAACTGAAGATCCTCGATCCGGCCTGCGGCTCGGGCCACTTCCTGTTGTACTGCTTTGACCTGTTGCAGACGATCTACGAAGAGGCGTGGCACGACGAGTCGCTCCCTTCGCCCGTCGGCGGGGGCGGGGATGATGATCCGTTGGCGCTGCGGGAAGCCTACCACACGGTGGACCGACTTCGTGCGGCCGTCCCCGAACTGATCCTGCGGCACAATCTGCACGGCATCGACATCGACCCGCGGTGCGTCCAGATCGCCGCCTTGGCGTTGTGGATGCGAGCGCAGCGCGCCTGGCAAGCGGCCGGCATCTCCGCTGCCGCCCGGCCGCCGATCAAGACGATTCGCGTCGTCTGCGCCGCACCGATGCCCGGCGAGAAATCGCTGCTTCAAGAGTTCCTGGACAAGCAGCTATCAGCAACGCCCGAGGACCGCGTGTTGGGCGGACTGCTCCGGCAAGTCTTCCAGGGGATGCGATTGGCGGGCGAGGCCGGTTCGCTGCTGAAGATCGAGGAGGAGATCGCCACCGTTGTGGCGGAAGCGAAGAAGGCAGCTTTGGCCTGTCCGCGACTGGAACAGCGCCAGCTGTTCGACGCTCGCCCCACGCCGCCGAAACAGAAGCAGTTAGATTTCGAGACCTTCGAGATCACGGACGCGGCGTTCTGGCAACAAGCGGAACAGCGGTTGTATGCGGCGCTGCGAGATTACGCCGAGCAGGCCGAACGCGAGGGCGGTTTTCAACGGCGTCTGTTCGCCCACGATGCCGCTGATGGATTTGCCTTCATCGACGTGTGCCGCCAGCGGTACGACGTCTCGCTCATGAATCCACCGTTCGGCGCGTGCAGTTCGGCGGCCAAGCAGGAGTTCGAGCAGGCCTATCCCCGCACCAAGAACGATTTGTACGCCGCGTTCGTCGAACGGGGCTTGGCGCTGCTTGGTCCGCGCGGGATGGTGGGCGCCATCACATCGCGCACCGGGTTCTTCCTGTCGTCGTTTCAACGCTGGCGCGAGGAAATCCTGCTGCGGGAGGCTCGGCCGACGGTCTTTGCCGATCTGGGCTACGGAGTGCTCGACACCGCGATGGTCGAGACGGCGGCCTATTGCCTGGAGGTAGTGAAGTGATCCAAGGTTCGTCGATGCAACGCTCCCGCCCCGGCCGGGCTCGCCCCGGTCGAGCGCTGTTTGGCGACCAGCCCGCGTCCCCGGCGGAACGTGCGACGTCACCACGGAACTTGCCTCCGTGGGACGCTGTTTGGCGACCAGCGCGGGTCCCCGGCGGAACGCGCGACGTCACCACGGAACTTGCCTCCGTGGGACGCTGTTTGGCGACCAGCCCGTGCCCCCGGCGGGACGTGCCACGTCACCACGGAGCTTGCCTCCGTGGGACGCTGTTTGGCAACCAGGGGCGTCACGCCTTCAGGGAAGGGAAACATCGCCCCACGGGGACAAGCCCCGTGGTGGCGGGACGGCGCGGGAAAGGGCGGGCGGCTGCTGGTTTCAAACACGGCGTCCACGGGGGCAAGCCCCGTGGGGGCCACACCACGCGGATCGCACGGATCGACGCATCGGCCGCAGGAACGATAAGGTAGGGGAGCGATGACCGTTTTCTTTCGATTGCTCGACTGCGAGGATAAAGCGGCAGGGCTGGCCCAAGCGATCCGACGACTTGCCGAATCGACAGATCAGCCCCGCGATCCGCGAGAACCCTGCAAGGAGACGAGCACGCGGGACCGCAAAGGCGAAAGCCCCTCACACTTCGTCGTCGACCCCAAGTCGTTCGCACAGGTGCCCGGATCGCCGTTCGCATATTGGGTGAGCGAACGGGTGCGGCGTTTGTTCCAAATGTTGCCGCCGTTTGAAACGGGAGGTAGACGTCTTAGGCTCGGTGATCATCCAAGCGATGACTTTCGATACCTGCGACTATTCTGGGAACTGCCGTTTGACGTTGGCTCGCGCGAATGGCCACCGTATTACAAGGGAGGTGTTAACACCCCGTACTTCGGTGAGACTCCGCTCGTTGTAGACTGGGACCGCTCACGGCAGACATATCGCGCGTTTCTGGGGCGTCCCGGTCGCTCAAACGAAAGACCATCGAACTACGAGTCTTTCTTCTTGGCTGGGCTGACCTGTCCCAATCGCCCGCACCGCCGCGGATACTTCTCGCATATGCCTCCCGGCGGTGTGTTTGGTCATACCAGCCCGGTCGTCCAGCTGCCGCGTGACTCTCATTGGGCGGTATGCGCGGTGTTGAATTCCGACGCCTTCATCTCGCTGCTGCATCTGCTAATGCCTCGCGGAATAGAGGGTGGTCAAACTCTCAAATACGAGGTGGGCTATATTCGGTCTGTCCCGATCCCGATGATTGATCCAGAATCAGCAAACGCGTTGGAACGTCATGCGTTGGCGAGCTATCGAATTGCGATGTCCTTGTCCACTTCGTGTGACACGGCACGAGTCTTCTGCTTACCTGCGTTCGTTCGCGATTCCGGCAGTCGGCTGAACCGTCGTAGCGCTGACGACGACCGTGACGGCGCCATTTGCGAGCGCGAACTCTGGTGTCACCACTCCGATGTCGACTCCATTGTCTTTCAGTTGTACGGCATCGTTGGAGAAGATCGCCGGCGGTTAGCGGATATGCTCGGCGCCACAATTGGTTGCGAAGATACTGTGTTGTCGGACTTGAACGAGGAAGCCGAAACACAAAGCAGGCCAGCTGAACGAAATGCGAAGAACGAACTGATGGAGATGATCCCGTACTTGCTGGGCTGCGTCCTAGGTCGCTGGGATATCCGCTTCGCCACCGGCGAGAAACTGGCGTCGGACTTGCCCGACCCTTTTGCGCCGTTGCCCGTTTGTTCTCCGGGGGTGTTACAGAATGCCGATGGATTGCCGGCCGACCCATCAGATGTTCCCGCCGATTATCCGCTGCGGATCTCGTGGCCGGGCCTGCTGGTGGACGACGAGGGCCATGACGACGACACTGCGGGGCGGGTTCGCGATGTGCTGCGTGTCATCTGGCAAGAGCGGGCCGAGGCGATCGAACAGGAAGCCTGCGAGATCCTCGGCGTTGCATCGGTCCGCGATTACTTCCGCGCGACGTTTTTCGCGGACCACATCAAACGCTACTCCAAGAGCCGCCGCAAGGCGCCGATTTATTGGGAACTGGCGACGCCCTCGGGCAGCTACACGGTCTGGCTTTACTACCACCGCTTCACGAAGGACACGTTCTATAAGGTACTGAACGACTACGTGAAGCCGAAGGTCGAGCACGAGCGGCGGAAGTTGGATCGGATGCGAGGCGAAACGCGCGACGAGCCGACGCGATCGCAACGCGAGGAACGGGACGCTCAGGAATCGTTCGTCGCTGAACTGACGACGTTCCAGGAAGAAATCGAGCGGATCGCGCCGCTGTGGAATCCGGACCTGAACGACGGCGTCATCATCAACTACGCTCCGCTGTGGCGACTGGTCAAGTTGCGATCCTGGCAAACCGAGTGCAAGGACTGTTGGGACAAGTTGGTGGCCGCCGATTACGACTGGGCGCATCTGGCGATGCACCTGTGGCCGGAACGCGTCGTTCCAAAATGTGCGAACGACCGGAGTCTGGCCATCGCTCACGAATTGGAAGACATGCTGTGGGTCGAAGATAACGGCAAGTGGCGGAAGCTGAACGAGCCGAAGCGGGAGACCGCCGAACAGATACGGCGACGCGACAAGGAGGGATCCCGGCGACTGCGGGACGAGTTCCAAACGCTGGCGGAGCGGATCGATGCGGATCTGGCGGCGGCCGACCTGTGGCAGCAATTGAACGGTGGCGAACTGGACGAGTCCGTCGCCGCCCTGTGTCTGTGGCCGCGGCGCGTCCTGGAGCTGTGCATGGGCGATCCGGATCTGGCTCGCCGGCTGGAGGTGAAAGTGCCAGCCAAACGCACCAAGGCGGCGCTCGAGAAACTGGTCAAACAGTACGAAGCCGCGGGCTACGGCGAGTTGACCGACACGGTTCGCGACGCCCTGGCGGACTGCCGGGAGCCGTTCCGGGAACTGTGGCGGCGGTTGAGCGATGGGGAACTGGACGACCAGCCGCTCGCCCTTTCGCTGTGGCCCGAGCGCGTCGTGGACCGCAGCACCGAGGACCGCAACCTGGCCGATCTGCACGAATTGACTCGATACCTCTGGTATCATGAACTCGACGGCGATTGGCGTCGGCGCAAGTCGCCGCAGCAGGAGGTGACCGACGAAGTCGCTCGACGGCATAATCCCACCGTCAAAGCCGCCCTGCAAAGTCTGCTGGACGCGGGCAAGCCCGGCGGCAACGGGGGGACGCGACGGAGGAAGCGATCGAGGTGAGGGCGGTGGCTAAACAAACACGGCGTCCACGGGGGCGAGCCCCGTGGTGGCCGTCAGGGGTACGCAGGGCTGGGCTGCTGGCTAAACTTGGCTCCACGGGGGCGAGCCCCGTGGCGGCAGGCGAATGGGCGAGCCCCGTGGTGGCAGGCGAATGGGTGGGCTGCGTGGCCGCGGGAGGATGAACGGGGCTGCGCGGGGCCGGCGGATGGCGTTTCCGCCCCGGCCGGGCTTGCCCCGGTCGAGCGCTGTTTGGAGACCAGACGGCATCCCCGCCCCCCATCAAACGCCACCACGCAGCTCGCCTCGATCCGCCTCCGCTGTTTGCGGCTGGGGTCGCGGTTGGTAGAATCAACCAGAGATCCCAACTGCCACACGGCGGCACTACCAACGACAGCAACCCACCATGCACGCATTTCACCAATACATCCTGGATCAACTGACCGAGCGGCTGAACAAGCATCGCGTGGTCGTCTGGTACGACCCTCGAGCGGAATTCCGCCCTTTCCTGCAGGATGTTCTGGGCGTCGAGCCATCCGGTTGCCGAATCCAGACGATTGATTTCGATGGCATGCAGGTAGGTGTCTGCGTGTCTTGTGGTTCGTTGTTCGAGATCAAGTTTGTTGTCGAGCCGCAGGTCGAAATGGACGAGCCGCAGCCGCTGCTGATTTACATGCCTGCCGCACGGCCGGACCGCACGGAATCACCGCTGGCGGAACTGGAACAGGCGGGCGATACCTACGAACCGCAGCTCAAGCGACTGGCCCGGAACGTGCTCCGCCATCAATACAGCGATGGTCAGATCGATGACATGCTGGCATCCGATGTCGTGTCGTACGCGGACGTGGTTGGCTTGCTGGCCGAAGACGATGGTCGGCAGAAGTCGATGCTGAAGGTCATCTTTGCCGACGCTCGCGACAACGGACAACTGCTGGCGGACTGGATCGGCCAGCCGGAATTGGACAACATGGTTCAGGAGAAGGCCGGGGGTGGCGAGATTCTGCAGCTGGCGCGTTCCCGGCTGGGACTGGAACTCGATGACACCGGCGATCTGGCTGACGCTCGGCGCCAGGTCTTACGGTACGTGTTAGTCGGCGAATTCCGTGGCGACTATGACGGCGAGCCTCCGGCCGCTGCGGCCATGATCCCAGCACCGGCCAAGAAGGAGCAGCAGAAGTTCATCGGCGAGGTAGCCGTCGCCCTGCGTCGTCGGCATCCCGAGGTCTATGCGACGCTGGCGGATCGCGTCGAGTCGGAACTCGGACTATCGTCGTCGGCTCTTCCGCCCGAGCGGCTGGGAAGGATTGACACTTTTCGTTTCGAGGAGCGGTCGCTGCTTTGCTATGTGGGCCAACTGATCGTCGATCACCGTTACGAGGAAGCCGCTCAGTTGGTGGCTGACCACCGCCGCAGCTTCTGGACCGATCGGGACTTGCGGCGGCAGAACCAGTGGGAAGTCTGCCGCTGGATGGCGGAACTAGGCGTCCTGGCAAGAGAAGTCCGCCGGACGTTGCCGGCAGGCAATCTGGGGCCGGCTGCCTGGATCGAACGTTACACAGGCGTGGATGGCTGGTATCGGCTGGATCTGACCCAGCGGCGGTTGGAATGCCTGGTGGCCGGTATGACGGAAGACCCCGAATGCGAAGCAGCGTTGAACCGTGTCCGAGCGGATTACGAAGCCGTGTTACAGGAGATGGCGACCGGTTTTCTGAACTCGCTTCGCGAAGCGGGCTGGTCGACGGCCGGCGTGCTCAACCAATCACGGACCCACACCGACCTGGTCGCCGGGGGCGGCCGCACGGCCTACTTCCTGGTCGATTCGCTGCGTTACGAGATGGGCGTCGAGCTTCGGGAGCAGTTGAGTGATGCAGACGAGTTGGCCCTCGCGGCAGCCGCGGCAGCGATCCCGACGATCACGCCTATCAGCATGGCAGCGCTGATGCCGGGTGCCGCAACGTCCTTTACGGTAACCGACAGCGGCGGCGAGTTGGCGGCCTCGGTCGATGGCTCGCCCCTGCCCGGTCTGCAAGCCCGGCAGAAATACCTGAAGTCCCGCGTTCCCGATGTCGTCGACCTCGAACTTGGCCGCCTGCTGGGGATGGCCCCCAGCGACCTTCGGAAGCGGAAGAACTTTGACAATGCGTCATTGATTGTCGTCCGTTCCCAGGATATTGATGCCTTCGGCGAGACGGGCAGCAACCACCTGGCTCGTCAGGTCATGGACACGGCCGTGGGAAATATCGCCCGGGCTATCCGCAAGCTGGCCGATTTGGGCGTCGAACGGTTCGTGATTACGGCGGACCACGGACACTTGTTTACCTGGGCCAAGGAGGAGTCGATGCGGATGGACAGCCCGGGCGGTCAAACGCTGGATCTGCACCGTCGCTGCTGGATCGGACGTGGCGGCACGACGCCCGCCGGCGCCGTGCGGATCAATGGGGCCGAGCTGGGGTACGGGACGGACCTGGACTTTGTGTTCCCCAGCGGGATCAGCGTCTTCCGGGCTGGCGGCGACCTGGCGTACCATCATGGCGGACTGAGCCTGCAGGAATTGGTCATTCCGATCCTGGTCGTGCGCATGGCTCGGCGCGTGAAAACGCCCCACGGCTTGGCCAAGGTGGCGGTAAGCGATGTCCCGACGACACTGACCAATCGGACGTTCGGTGTCACGGTATCTGTTCCGGTGGATATTTTCCACCCGGAGCCGATATCCGTGCGTCCGGTGCTATTGCACGGCGGCGTGCTGGTGGGTGAGGCCGGGATGGCGTTGGACGCCGATTACGACCAGAAGACGCACTGTGTGGTGGTCCAGCCCGGCAAATCGGCACGGGTCGCGATGTTCCTGCAAAACGACAACTGTGACAAGGTCCGCCTGATTGTACTGGACCCGGCGACCGACGCCGTGTTGTTCCAGTCGAACGACATCCAAATCAGACTGGGGACGAGATAATGCTTGCCGGAGAACGCCACAGCTGGACTTGTCCCGGTCGAGCGGTGTTTGGAAACCAGCCGGGGCGCCCGGGCGGAACGCGTCGCGTCACCACGGAGTTCGCCTCCGTGGAACGATGTTTGGCGTCACGCACCCGCGACGAAACATCGCCCCACGGGGACAAGCCCTCGTGGTGGCGGGGGCCGGTCCATGAGCGTCCGATCTGGTTCGCAAACAGGGCAGCCACGGGGACGAGCCCCGTGGTGGCCGGCGGCGCGCGAACGGGGCACCGCGCAGGCTGGTGGCCAAACAGGGCAGCCACGGGGACGAGCCCCGTGGTGGCCGGGCTGCGCCGGTAGACGAGGCATACCGGTGCTGTTGTTTATGGGGAAAGGCGATTTACGCAATGAGAGAACACGCACCTCCGGCGCGCGATCCGCTTGACGACAAAGCCAACCAGATCTTCTCCGGCAAGGTGGTCCGCAAGGATCTGGTCCGCAAGGTCAAAGCTGGCGCGAATGTGCCGGCCTTTGTCCTGGAATTCCTGCTGGGCAAGTATTGCGCCTCGTCCGACGAAATGGCGATCATGTTGGGCCTGAAGGTGGTCAACGACACGTTAGCCCGCAACTACATCCGGGCGGACGAAGCAACGGTCGCTCAGAGCAAGGTCAAGGAGGCGCACGGCGGGACGTACACTTTCATCGACAAGGTCAAGGTGCGGCTGACCGACTCGGATTACTGGGCCGAGGGCGTCAACTTCGGCAATCGTTTCCTGCACATTCCGGTCAAGTACGTGCGGGACTACGAGCGGCTGCTGATGGGCGGCATCTGGGCCCAGATCGACGTGCGGTTTGAGTACGACGAGGAGTCCGGAGGCAAGCACCCATTCTGGATCGACAAATTAGCGCCCATTCAGATCGCCGCTTTCGACGTGGACGAGTACTGCCGGCAGCGGGACGCCCTCAGCAGCGAGGAGTGGGTCGACCTGATGATCCGCAGCATGGGCTACGAGTCCAGCCAGATGAGCCGTCGGCTGAAGCTGTTGTTCTTGGTGCGGCTGGTCCCCCTGTGCGAACGCAACTACAACCTGATCGAACTGGGGCCGCGGGGCACGGGCAAGTCGTACGCCGTCCAGGAACTGTCGCCCTACGGCGCATTGCTGACCGGGCCTACCACCGTGCCTAACATGTTCGGCCACATGAACGGGCGGCAGAAAGGCATGGTTTCCATCTGGGACATCGTGGCGTTCGACGAGGTGGCGGATCTGCAGAAGATGCCCAAGGAAGTCATCACGACCTTGAAAACCTACTGCGAATCCGGAGCCTTTCAGCGCGGCAAGGAGGCGGACAGCGGCGAGGCCAGCATCGCCATGTTCGGCAACACCAACCAGCCGGTCGACGTGATGGTCCAGACGGGACACCTATTCGCGCCCATGCCGGAAGTGATCCGCGACGACATGGCGTTCCTGGACCGCATCCACTTCTACCTGCCGGGCTGGGAAATCCCGAAGATGCGAAACGACCTGTTCACGGACCATTACGGTTTTGTCGTGGACTATCTGGCCGAGGCTCTGCGGTCGATGCGCAAGCGGAATTTCACCGAAGTGGTCGACGCCCACTTCGCGCTGGGATCGCACTTGAATGCCCGCGATCGTAAGGCCGTCCGCAAGACGGTATCGGGACTCATGAAAATCATTTACCCGCACGGACAGGCATCGGCCGAGGAACTGCGCGAGATCCTGGAACTGGCGTTGGAGGGCCGGCGGCGGGTCAAAGAACAGCTGAAGAAAATGGGCTCGTTCGAATTCTATCACACGTCGTTCAGCTACCAGCGGAACGCCACAGGCGAGGAGTGCTTCGTGGGCGTCCCGGAACAAGGCGGCCGCGACTTGATATCGAGCGATCCGCTGGCACCGGGAGCGGTCTACACGGCGTCGGTCAGTGCTGACGGCACCGTGGGCCTATACCGGCTGGAGGTCGCGGTCTCCGCAGGCAACGGCAAACTGAAGATGGCCGGGCGCGTTACGGGAGCCATGAAGGAGTCGATTCAACGGGCCTTCAGCTACCTCACCGCCCGCAAGGTCGAGTTCGGCCTGGGCCGCGAACTGGACACGGCCGACCTGCACGTCGAGGTTCTGGATCTACGAAACAACAAGATGGAGGCCGAAATGGGCGTGGCCTTCTTCGTCGCCGCGTTCTCCGCATTGCGAAAGGCCCCGACAAGTGCGGCCACGCTGATTCTGGGCGACATGAGCATTCAGGGCAACACCAAGCCCCTCCGGTCGCTGGCCGAACCTCTACGGGTCGCCATGGACAACGGCGCCAAGCGGGCCTTGATCCCAATCGAAAACAAGCGCGACTTCCTCGAAGTCAGCTCCGACATCGTCGAACAAGTCGATCCGGTATTCTACGGCGACCCGAAGGCCGCTGCGTTCAAGGCGTTGGGCATCAGCTGACGAGCGACACCGCATCACCACGGGGGGAACAGGACTACCCCGCCATCGCCTCCGGCATCAAAACGTCTGCCGCTGGTCCCAGCCGCACGTTCTGACAGCGTTCCAGGTGGAATTCCGTTTGAACGTTGCAGCCCAACTCCAGGCGATCTTGTTCCACAGACATCTGAAGGTCGGCTTCTCGCTGTTCCCCAAGTCTTGCAGCGACGGAGAAAGAGTGTTGGAGTACCGTCTCGCCGCTCGGAGGGCTGCCGGTTTGCAGAAAGTCGCCGAGGGACGGGGTCAGGGCCGTCGTTTCCGCTCGATCGGCTTCGTACACCGTGTTGTTTCCGATCGCCCGAAATGGCGTCTCAGGAAGTCTCCGGAGTACCGCGGCAACCAAGGCCCCGCAATCGATGGTCGGATCATCCGATTCGATCACGATCCTGTCGAAAGCCACGGTTTACCGTCCGTCCCCTCGACTAAATCAGCCCACAACGCTGTCTAATTGTACGCAAGACGCCAACCGTCGGTTCGCGCCGAGTAGCGTGGTGCGGACTTTACCGAAAGCGTTGATTCTGTCAACGTGAATCGCGTCAGCCCAAACTTACGACCTTACTTTAACTTAAGTGGCCAGCTATGCAACATGTCTAGCCAAGGAATGCCACCCCTGCTGGGTATCCGCTGCGGCAAAGAAAAGACGGGGGTCTTTTCGTCGGTCGGCCGGAGACGGCCGCCGTCCCCTTTGATACAATCACAGCGGCCAGAACACACTGCCTGAATGGCCGCCGGCTTTTTTGTTGCCAGGATTCCATCCCATGCTTTCGTCTGCTGTTTCACCGGTCGAGATGCCTTTGTCCCCGAGTTTTCCGCGTGGTGTCGCGCCCGAGACCGGCCGCCGGACCGTCCAGTTGACGCGTGGCGAGGGGTTCGCCTATCCGCTGTACTTTTTCATCCCCAGCATCACCCGCGATAATCGCTACCTGATCTATCATCATGCGGCACGCGGCGAACTGCAGTTGTTCCGCTTGAATCTGGCCACGGGCGAGTCGCAACCGTTGACGCATGCCACGTGCCTGGACACGCAATGGCGGCCGTGGTGCGTTGATTCCGGGCGCGGCGTGCTCGATCATCGCAGCGTGTTGAACGTGGCTCGAAACGACGTCGTGTACTTTGACGGCAATCAAGTTCGCACGGTGGATGTCGAGACGCTGGAGGACCGGCCGCTGTTCGTGTTGGCCGACGATCGCGAAGCCTATGGCCAGAACGATTGCACGCCGGATGGACGCTGGTTCGTCTACATCCACGTGCCGCGGGGCAGCGTGTGGGGCCAGCCGTGTCAAGGTGCGGCGTTGGCCGCGTATGACTTTGACACCGGCGAGCAGCGGGAATTGTGCCGGATCGACAGCGCCGTATTCCACGTAACCGCTTACGACAACCAGCGTTTTATCGTCACGCATCCCGCCGACCATCCGGGCATGCTGCTGACCGATCTGACCAGCGGCACGATCGTCCCGTTGCGGGACGGCGATCCGGGCGTGCGCGGCCACTTGATCCATTGCCACGTCACGCGGCGCGGAGTGGCTTACGAGGTGCCGGACGCGCGATGTTCCGGTTTGTACGACCCGCGGACGCGCGGCCGCTTTGAATTTCCCTTTGCGGACGAACTGCAGTACGTCCACACCGGCCGCGATCCGGAAGGCCGGTTGTGGTTCTACGAGAACTCGACGTCGTGGGACAAGTTTGACGTCCACGACCTGTGGGCCCTGCAGCGACTGGACCACCAGACGCGGCGACACCAGTGGCGGAAACTGACCGGCAACTGGCCGACCTACGGGGGCGGACAAAAAGCCCACTTCCATCCGCAATTGACACCGGACCGAAAATGGATTCTGTTCTCGGCAGGCGATCCGGCGTCGCAGACCTGCCAGCTGTTTCTGCTGGACGTCTCGGACCTGGACGATACGGAAGGCATCTCGACGGTGCTGCTGAGTCCGACGGGAGCGAATGACTTGATCGCTTGACAGGAAACAGGAGAAGGGCTCAGACGTACAGAATTCAGTTTTCGCGGGCGGGCATCCAGCCATGAGGAAAGCGGTGTCTCCGCGAAAACGGAATTCTGTACGTCTGAGCCGGGATCGGGAACAGATTTTTGGAGAACTCGCTATGACCACTCGCCTGGACCGCCGCCAATTCATCCGCCAGTCATCCGCCGTTGCCGGCACGGCCGCGACGTTTCTGATCGTCCAGCCTCATGTGCTGGGCGGCGCTCGCCAGAGCGCCCCCAGCGACAAGCTGAACATCGCCGGGATCGGCATCGGTGGCATGGGAGCCGCCAATCTGCGAAACGTCGAGTCGGAGAACATCGTCGCCTTGTGCGACGTGGACCCGAACTACGCGGGGCGCACGATCAACCGCTATCCGGACGCCAAGTTCTACGTCGATTACCGCGAGATGCTGGACAAGCAGAAGGATCTCGACGGCGTGGTCATCGCCACGCCCGACCACACCCACGCCGTGATCTCGATGGCTGCGATCCGGGCCGGCAAGCATGTGTACTGCCAAAAACCGTTGACGCACAACGTGGACGAAGCTCGCCGCTTGACGGCAGCGGCGAAGGAAGCCAAGGTCGCCACCCAGTTGGGCATCCAAGGGCATTCGATGGAAGGGCTCCGGCTGGCTTGCGAATGGATCTGGGCGGGCGTCATCGGCGAGGTTCACGAGGTGGACGCCTGGTGCGACTTGTCCTACTACCCGTGGGGCCATGCCGGCTGGAGTTCCCAATGGTCCGCCCGTCCGCAGGAAACCCCTCCCTTGCCGGACAACTTGAATTGGGACCTGTGGATCGGTCCCGCTCCCATGCGGCCCTACCATCGCGCGTACCACCCGGCCACCTGGCGCTGCTGGTGGGATTTCGGCAGCGGCATGATGGGGGACCGCGGCGCCCACACGCTGGATCCGGTGTGCGCCGCGCTGCGGCTGTGCCCGCCGACCAGCATCGATGCCACCTCGTGCGGCAACACGGACGAAGTGCATCCGTTGTCGGCGATCGTGACGTACCAGTTCCCGGCTCGCGGCGAGTTCCCGCCGTTGAAATTGACCTGGTACGAAGGCACTCGACCGCCGCGGCCGGCGGACTTGGAGGATGGCCGCAAAATGCCGGCCGAAGGCGGCGTGCTGTACAAAGGCACCCGCGGCACGATCATGGCGGGCGTCTACGGCAACAGTCCGCGGATCATCCCGGAAGTCAAAATGCGCGAGGCCCAGTTGCCGGACAAGACGCTGCCCCGCGTGCCGGACAACCACGAACAGGATTGGGTGCGAGCCTGTAAGAGCGGCGATCCGGCGGGCGCCGATTTCGCCTACTCCGGCCCGCTGGCCGAAATCTGCTGCCTGGGAAACATCGCCAAACGGGTCGATGCCCGCCTCGAGTGGGACGCGGTCAACCTGCGCGTTACCAACCTGCCCGAGGCCAACGCCTTGGTCGGCCGCCAGTACCGCGAAGGATGGCAGCTGTAAATCGTGGGGCGAGCGGACGAAAAGAAAAGAAGTAACCCCGAAGCGTCATTGGAGGCTGCGGTTGCCTTCGCAGTGCGATGTTTCGGGAGACGCGAGAATATCGCCGTCGGTTCCGGGCGAGGTGAGGTTGTTGCGGATCACGACGCCGCGGGAATCCGGAGCGACTCGGATTGCTGCGGCCATTCGGGGCGGCGTCGCGTCTTGCTGGATCAGGCATTGTTCGATCTGGACGTTGCGGCTTCGCGCTACGTGGATGCCATCCGGGGCGGGCTCGAACAGTTGACAGCCGGTGAGCGTCACGGCGTTGGAATCGTGGATTTCGATCGTCCCGTGGCGTCCCTCGGCCGGTCCGGCCGCCTCGATCTGAACCGCCGAAACGATCACGCCGCGGCTCCGCCGGATGCTGATGCCGTTGCCCGCCGACTCGCCGTAGTCCGGATTATTGTCGATCGAATTGGCCGACAGCACCACGTTGCGACAGTCCTCCAGCAGGATGTTTCGATCGATACCACGAATGAAGGAGTTGCCGGTGATCGTAAAGCCGCGCCCGTCGGTGATGTGGATGTTGGCGGTCTGGTTGCTGATGTGATTTCCGGTGATGCTCCACAGGCCGACCTTGTCCGGTGTCCCGGGCGTGCCGATCCAGCGGATGTTCGAGCCGCCGGGGGTGGGCACGGCCTGGATGGTGTTGCTGGCAATGGTGCCCTCGCGGACGCTGCCTTCGCGACTGTCGATCCAGATGTCGGCCGACTGCTCCGCCTGCTGGTCGTAGTTGTATTCGATGTCGTTTCCGGTGATCTGCAGGTTGCGGATCGCGCTGCCGACGATCCGAATGCCGCCCTGCCGGCAGAAACTGATGTGGCTTCCCTGGACGATCGCCTGATGGAGATCGACCCGATCCAGCAGCAGTCCGGAACCGCTGCAGTCGTACAGGTGGCTGGCGTCGAGAATAAAGTTCCGGTTGCGCTGGCGCAGCACGATGGCGTGCCGGACGCGGCGGATCAGCACGCCGCGGACCCCCGGTTGCAGCGTGCCGAGAAACTCCAGGCCATCGGCTTCGGGATGCTCCCCCACGATCTCGAGGTTCTCCACTTGAGGCATCCGCTGCTGCCTCCAGACCTCGTCGCGGACCGTGTCCGGACCGGACGTGCCCTGGTGCGATCCCAGAAAGCGGAAAGCGGGGCCGGGGCCGGTCATGACCACCGTGGCGGTGCCGGCGTCGCCGCTCAGGCTGATCGGTCCCGTCTCGGCCAGGCGGATTTCGATGGTCTCGCTGATGCGGAACCGGCCGCGGGGAAAGCGAACGAGGCCGTTCGAGTCGCCGACCGCTCGGCGGATCGCTGCGGTGTCATCCGTCTGGCCGTCTCCGCGCGCTCCGAAGCGGTGCATGTCGGGGGTCTGTTGGGGTTCGCACTGTGCCGATGGCAAGGCGGCTGCAAAGGCCAGTGGCAACAGCAGCGGGACGAGGCGCGAGACGAACGGTCTCCGGCAGAAGGACGTCACTGGCCGTGCGGGCTGTGCGGTGGTCATGGCAGGTCGCTTTCGGGGGGCATGGGGTGGCTCGCGATGCAGACGGATTGGCAATCGTCTCCGCCGAACTCGGAGGGGGCGGAATGCCAACACCGTCGCAACGTCAAAACGTACATGTCGGGTCATTACGCTGCACTCCGCCGCGGCTTCCCCCGGGCGGAGGATTATCCCGGCGATGGCCTGTTCATTGCCGCTCGGCGGGCAGGGGAATGCGGCGAACGGCTGCTTCCACCGGGTTGCTGTTTCCCAGGCAGAGCACCGAACCATCTTGCGTGGAAATCACCAGTTTTCCTTGCGCGGCGATCAGGCCGTCGAACACGGGTTTCGACGGCAGCGGGTAATTCGCGAGGGGCTGCCCGTCGGTCACGCGGACCGCTCGTAACACGCCACCCAAGCGGCCTTCCAAGGCGGCGAGCGGATCGTCTTCGGGAACCACGTCGGGCGGCCCGGCGAGGAACAGCTGCTGGCCGGCCAGCACCATGGCCTCGACGCGCACATCCACCCATGACGTCCACAGCGCCGGGCGGGACCGCGTGAAGCCCGGCCCTTTGTCCACCGCGGCATCCTGCTGGATGCTCCAGCGAGTCGCGGCGGGAAGCTCGACTTCCCATGCGATCGGCCCCGGTTCCCCCACGCCGCGATAGAACAGCGGTTCGTTGTCATTCGCATCGGCGAACACCAAATATCCGCGTCCGGGAAACAGCATCGGACTGTGCCGGTTGCGGGTCGTATAGTGCTTGACGGTATACGTGGTCCGCTCGTCAAACACCAGCATCTGCCCGCTCTTCGGAGCTTGCTGGGCGTAGTGAAAGCCGGGCCAGACGTAGGAATGCATCCACCAGGTCCGGTTCCAGAAGGTGTCATTCAGCAAACCGCCGGTGGCCACCAGACGCATCCCCGGCATGATTCGGTACTCGAGCTGGTCTCCCCGCTGGGTTCCCACCAGGCTGACCCGCTGCGACTCGACGACCTCCAGCGAGCGGTCCAGGACCGTGCGGCCCATGTACAGATACTGGCCGTCGGTGGTCAATACATCCGCCCGATGCCCCTCCTCGTGAAACGCGAAACTGGGCTTGCTGATATCGGGCCATGGGCCCTCCAGATGCGTTTCGTGAACCAGTCTCCCGCTGGCGGGTTCCAGCGCGAACAGGAAAATCCCTCCATCAAGAAAACTGGATCGTCCCGCCGTGCCGTAGACCAGGCCGTCCAGAACGAGCAGGCTTCCAGGCACCGGCCAAGCGGATTCCAGCCGGTCGTAGGACACCACTTGCCGATCCTCGGGAGCCGCGCGGAAACGCCACACCAGACTGCCATCGCTGCCGCGCAGGCAGTAGACGAACCCGTCTCGCGAGCCGAACACGACGAGTCCCTGGAAAATGGTGGGAGGCGAGTCGAGGCCCCCGGCGGTTGTGCTGCTCCACAACAAGTCTCCGGTCTGGAAGTCGAGACAGTGCAGAGTGCCGGCATCCTTTTGAGCCACAAACGCTTTCCCACCGGCCACCACGGCCTGAGTCAGTCTCCCGCCCAGCTGCCGGGACCAGAGCGGCCCCAAGTCGTTCGGAACCGTTGTCGGCACCGAACCGCCGCGCTGCGCATTCTGTCGATAGCTGGGCCACTCGTCGGGTTTCGGTTCACCGCGGTCGGCCGGCGTCCCGTAGGCAGCACCGGTTTCAAGTCGCGGTGCCGCTGGTCCGGCAGACGCGGCCGGGCGATCGTCGCGCTGCGCAGCGACGGAGAAGAAACCATCCAGCCTGACGGCGGGGTAGCAGAAACATTGGTGAGGCGGGACGTAGAACAGCCCGTTGGCCGGGAGCATTCCATGCACGCACGGTCCGCGGATCCAGTTATGGCGCGAATGGTCGTCATTGCATAAAGCGAGGAATTCACTGCCCCGTTCGCCGCTGATCATGTAATTCGCGGTCGCCTTGTCGGCGAAACAGCGGCGATGATGGCCCGACTTCAGCACCTGCTGCAGTTCCATTTCCTGGACGACCTCGCCGGTTCGCAGATCGCGGGCATGGAAGCGTGGGCGGCCATACCAGACCCGCTCGTCGACGACGAACAGATCGGGCGATCGCCCCCGGCTTTGCACCCCCGGGCTCTTCCAACGCAGCTCGCCGCTGTCCGTGGCCAATGCCCATACCGTCTGGGCCTGAACGACCAGTACGATCTCCTGGTGAGCGACAACCATCGCCGGACGCAGCTGTGTCTCGTGCCGCCAGAGTTCCTTGCCTGAACGCAGATCGAGCGCGACGAGTTCGTTGCGCGTGTGAAAAAACACGCGGTTTCCCGCGGCCGCCAGCGTCCGACCGATGATCGGGTCGCCAACGTGGCGCCACAGCAGGACGCCGTCATCGGCCCGAATCGCAAGGATCGCAGGTTGGGGATTGTCGGTGCGGACGAGCAGCACCCCGTCGAGGACGATCAACTCGGACGCTCCGTCGGTTTCCGCATAGGTTCGTAACACCTCGCCCGTCCGGCCATCGAGGGCGCTGAACGGGGCCCCCCAGCCGAGCGTCACGTAGACCGTATCCTGTTCGGCTGCCAGCAACCGGTCGACATCGCCGGGGTTGGTTCGCCGCCCGAGCCATTGATGGGGATCATTTTGCCGCGCCTGCTTGCTCCAGGCTTGCCAGCCCCAGGTGGGCAAGGCGCGTTTCCATAACTCGATGCCGTTGAACGCATCGCGGCACACCAGCGACCAGCGGGCGGGAAACCGGGCGTCGGTGATCCCGCGCGGGCCATCGTCGATGATGTAGTACAGCCGCCCGTTGGCGGTGACGAGACCGGACAGGCCGGTCTCGATTTCGTGGCTCCGCATGACGCGCGGGCCCGCTTCCCATTGCAGATGCCGTGGCGGTCCCACCCGTCGATCGTCGTTGGCCCCCGTGCCGCCGGCGTCGGCGCGGAAATGCGTCCACTCCTGGATCTCATCCGGCCAGGACTTGACCAGCTTTTCCCAGCCGTCGCCGGTGTCGAGATAAGCGACACCGCGGGGCGCAAGGACGCGCAGGATCTCGCGGCGATCGGCGTCTGGGGCCGCTTCCTCCCAGAACAGCACGTTGACCAGATTGTCGGTATAGGGCAGACGGTCGCCGCACCAAGGCTTGAACATCAGCCGGCCGTCAAGATCGAGCGAGCGGGCATGTTGCCGGGCGCGGTCAATCATCGCGGCGTCGCGGTCCAGTCCCTGCACCCGATCGTTCGCATGGCGCACGAGCGTCGCGGTGCTTTGCCCGTCCGTGCAAGCGACATGCACGATCAGCCCCCCGGAAATCCCGCTGTCCTGCAGCATGTTTTCCAGCGTGGAATTGGCAGGCAAAGAAACGCTCGCCGTCGGCAAAGCGTCGGGCGCGCGACCGCCGAGCGGCTCGTTCGCCGCGCAGAAATGGCCCCAAGAGAAGGCGATGCTCAGGCTAAAAACGCAGCCCACCATCGAGACGGCTTGATTCCACGGCATGATTTCTTTCCTATCTTTCGACCGCAACGCGTTTCACGCCCCGTGGGGCATATTCTGACAGAACCCGGATTCCGCATCGGCAAAGCTCCAGCTGGCATCGCCGCAATCGGGGCAAGTGCCCCCAGCCCTCGGCGCGGCCACTCGCCCGGTTGTAAGCCGCTGACAGGCATAAATCAAGCGGATTATCCGCTCCCTTTCGTCGTCGTCGCCCCAAGTCGTACTTGACAACCAACGCCAAACGGGTCATGGTGCGTATACACGCGAGGACCGACGAACGTCCCGCCGGACGAAACAAACCCAGAGGAGTCGCCCATGCCCGCTTTTCGCGCGGAAGTTCCCCACAGCCTTGGTCAGCCGGAAGCCACCAGCCGCTTGAAAGATTTCATCGAATCCGTCCAGCAGCGGTTCGCGGACCAGATCTCGGCGGCCGACGGTGCTTGGAATGAAAACGTGCTGAATTTTGCCATGTCCACCAACGGGATCACCATCAAGGGGACCCTGACGGTCGAGCACGGCACGGCGCGGGTGGAAGGCCACTTGCCCATGCTAGCCACGCCGTTCCGAGGCATGATCGAACGATCGATCGCCGGGGAACTGTCCCAGGCCCTGGCTTGAACCGGGAACGAGACAGGAATTCAAACCCGACTTGATTTGCGTCGGCAAGACGAGCCTTGCGCAATCCTGGGGGGGGCGACAACCAATTGTTCCGCAGCGTAACGCAGATCGGACACGTCAAAGTGTCCGATCCGCGCCTTCCGTGAACTGCGAACCCCTTACACCCCGAACGCCGCTTTGAAGGCGTCGGCGATTTCGGGGTGGACGGTGGGGTTGATGCCGTCGGCGTCATAGGGCAGGCCGAGGGTCTGGAGGTCGTGTTTCAGTTGGACCGTCTCTTCCTCGGGACTGACGCGGGGCGGGACGGAGCGGCCCAGCGGGGTGAGCCAGGCGTTCAGCGTGTGGCCGCCGTCGACCATCAGGTCGTGGCCGGTGACGTAGTTCGAGGCGGCCGAGGCCAGGAAGATCGCGGCGCCGTACAGATCTTCCGGGCGCTGGACGTGGCCCAGCGGGGTCAATTCCCGAATCCGCTGGCGGACAACCACCGGCGTCGAAGCATGCATCGGTGTCAGCACGTAGCTGGGGCTGATGCAGTTGACGTTGATGTTGAACCGGCCCCACTCGGCGGCCAGCATCCGCGTCATCTGCACGACGCCGGCCTTCGAGCCGTTGTACGAGGCGTTGCAGTTGCAGATCGTCGCGGACATCGAAGCGATGTTGATGATCTTGCCGTCGACCGGCGACTGGCGGAGGAACTGCTGGGCCTCGGCTTGCGCACACAGGAAGACGCCGGTCAGGTTCACGGCGATCACCTTGTCCCAAGCCGCCTGGTCGATCTCCTCGTCGGCGCCCAGGATGCCGATGCCGGCATTGTTCAGGGCGATGTCCAGGCGGCCGAACTGGGCGGCAACGCGTTGGACCATCGCTTGCACCTGGTCCTTTTGCGTCACGTCGCAGGCGACGAACAGCGACTGGCGGCCGAGCGAACGGATTTCGTCGGCCGTCTGTTGGCCGGCCGCTTCGTTCAGATCGACGATCGCCACGTCGGCGCCGGCGCGGGCCAGCGCCACGGCACAGCCGCGGCCAATGCCGACCGCGCCGCCGGTGACAAGGGCTTTTTTGCCGGTCAGATCAAACAGAGAAAGGTCGGGCATGGCGGGAGATCCTTGGGGTTGGAGGGGCGGTGGTTACAGGGTGGCCTTGGGGTTGGAAAACCGCAGGCCGTCCATGTCGTGGAAGGTGCCGTATTCGGTGACCAGTGCGCCTTCGGGACCGGCGACCATAAAGTGCCAGGCAAGCAAGCGGTTCAGGTCGCCGAGTTCGTCGATGCCCAGCGGTTTGCAGTGCCGCGATTTGACGACATCCCGCTGACTGGCCGGGATCTTGTCGATGAATTCCGGCGTCGGCTCGCCTTCGCCAAACGTATAGATCATGCCTCGCCGCGGCTGCCAGGATTCCATCTTCGGCGCGCCCTTGTCGGTGGCCAAGTGGCAATGCTCCGGAATCATCTGGCCGGGCAGCAAGTAGATCTCGTGGCCGAAGTAGTTGTAATCCTGGCGGTTCAGCCAGAAGATGCCGGCCATGCCGACATGGGCGAAATCGTTCAGGCCGAAGTCCAGGATCCACATTTCTTTCTGCAGCTTGTCCGAAATCGGATATTGGAAACGGCGGAACATGTCGTAGTAGGCTTCCCGCGCTTTGTCGACCAGGAAGGCGCCGTCGGCGCCGTAGAAGTCGGCGCTGCTGTACGTCTTGACAGCGGACGCCGCACAGCTCGAGGCGGCGGCTTCTGCGGCGTGCAGTCCGCCCGTGGCGAGGGCTGCGCCGGTCGCGGTGGCGGTGCCGATCAACAGGGAACGACGGGAAAGAGCGCTGGGGGAAGGTTGGTTCATGGTGGTTGTCCTTTCTTCGACACGAAACATGGAATGGGGGGGGGCTCAGACGTACAGAATTCAATTTTCGCGAAGGACTGTTCAACCACTTGGAAACGTTATCCTCGCGAAAATTGAATTCTGTACGTCGGAGCCAAATATTGTCTAACGTTCGCCGCTGGCAATCGCGGCTCTCATGCGAGCTTCTTGGGCGGCCTGTGCCTGATACTTTTCCTCTTGCTTCCGTTCCACGGGATGCTCGATGCGAAAGCCGGGCATATCCGGCCGCGGCTCGGCCGCCAAACGCGACTGGCCCGCGCGGAGGAGGGCCAAGGCCTCTTGATACCGCGCATCGTCGGGTCCGCCTAGCGGTGTCAAGCAGGGACTCGACGCGGGACGCGTGAAACTGACCTGCGTCAACTGGCCGCGGTCCATCAGATTGAGACCGATCAGTTCGTTCAATCGTTTGAGTTCCAGCCCGGTGATCGGCGCGCGGCCGAAAGGGTTGTCCCGATACGCGCCGCCCGCGTAGTCCGGATAGTAGGGCGCGTTGATGTCGATCCACGTGACCAGTCGGTCGAAGCTTTCCGGATCGAGTCGCACCTGGTCGTCGATCTCCGGATCGCCGTGGCCGTCCCGCAGCACTTTCGTCAACCGGCTGGCGTGCGAGCCCCAGGATTTCGGTTTTTGCACTTGGAACGGCCCGGCGCCAACCACCTGGACCAAGCCCTTGGAACGGAGTTCGGTGTACGAGGTGTTGAAGACCAGCCCCAAGTCGCCGGCCAGGTTCAGTTTCTGGCCGGCTTCCTGGCCGTAATCGTGACAGCTGGTACAGTGCCGGTCGAACACCGGCTGGACCTCGGCCGCATAGCTGAACAGCCGTGGCGGGCCGTACCAAGGTTCCAAATGGCGCGGACCTTGTTGCCAAGCCGTGCCGACATTCTGCCATTGGGCCGACGAGTGGCGAGGCTCGTGACAGCCGACACAGCCGGACGTCTCGCCCGGCCGCACAATCGTGCCGCTGCGCATCGACTGGATCATCATGCCCCGCTCGTCGAGCAGCTGAAAATACACAAACGTGTCTGCAGGCACCGCGACATACGCGCTGCCGTCGGGCTCGACGGGCGCCGTGCCGATGATCCGCTTGTTGTTGAAATCGTTCCAGGCCATGCCGGGCGCTTGCTGGCCCGTGCCGCCATCCCAGGCGGGGCCGGTCCAGAAGCGTTTCTCCGGCGATTCGACCACCCGCAGATACTTGACGCTGCCAGGCTCGATCGTCTCCATGCCCGTGCCGACATAGACGTTTTCCACGTAATAGTACCCCTCGGTTTTCGTCAGGTCGATCCGCGACGGGATGATGGGCGGACGGGGGCGGGGCCCCAGCGGCATGGGATCGAAACAGCCGGGCGATTCGACGTGCAACAGCACCTCGTTGCCGAACGTGTCCAGCAAGTAAATGCCCGTCTCTTCGCCGCGACCCGTCATCCTCGCACACAGAAACACTTTGTCCGACAGCGGATACGGGTCTTCGTATTTCGGATTGACGCCGACGAACGTGTCATAGTTGCCTTTGCCGACCAGTTCGATGGCGTCCGCCGGCCAGGTTCGCAACACGGGCGTGCGGCCATCCAGCCCCAGTCGCCGATCGACGATCGCTAGCGCGCCCCAAGGCCGATCGTGGCAGGACGAGAAATTGGCCAGCATCAGTTCCGTGCCCGGAATCACGCGGGCATCCAACACCGCGCCCGGCGAGTTCGTATTGTTACCCCAGTAGACGGCGTGGTTGGTGCCGTCGGGGTTGCAGCTCCACACGCCTTGGGCATCGCCGAAATTGCGATCGACGTATTCCCAGCGATCGTAGAGGATCCGGCCGTCGGGCAACAGCGCCGCATGGCCCTCGTGCAGCGTGCTGCGGCCGATTTGCTGCATGTTCGAGCCATCGGCGTCCATCGTGAACAAGTTGCCCATGATGTGCCGGTTGCACATGCAGTACTTCGGCTCGCGCGTGGACGTGAACAAAATGCGTTCGTCAGGCAGGTAGATGGGGTCGATATCGGACAGGCCGGAGCCGAACGTGATCTGCCGCAATCCGGAGCCGTCGGCGTTGATCTCGTAGATATGGTAATCGTCCTCGCGGTTGCGGCGCATCGAGAACAGGATTCGCGTGCCGTCGAAACTGACGTCGGGGTCCCGCGCTACGCCATCGGGCACGTCGAGCAGCGTCGTCACCGCGCCGGTTGCCAAGTCGATCGTCTTCAGCGCTCCGCCGCCTTGAAAGCTGCCCGTGTTGATCTCGCCCGTCTGGAACATGGTCGCTGTATTGTGATGGTCGGCGCGGTACTGCGGGCGGGCGACGAACAACAGCGGCCGGCTGCTGACCAGGGGATTCGCCGCGAGCGCCTCGCGACGCAGCGTGGCGAGTTCCGCCGCTCGCCGGTCAGCCTCTTCGCCGGAAGCCTGCTCCAGCGCAGGGATCAGCTGTTGCAGCCGAGCGAGGTAATCGCGGCCTTGGGCTTCGTGAGCCGGCGCCAAGGCCATCCCATCCTCGATCGCCGCCCGCAACGCCAGAATGCCATGGGGATCTTGGGATTCTGCGGGCGGGGACTGGGCAACGGCGTCCGCGGTCGATATCAGCAGCCAGGCGATGCATAACAAGGACAGGGATCGAATTCGTTGCATGGAGTACTCCTTCAAAATTATCTCTTCGCAGGCTAGATTATGCCTCAGTGACCTTGCTTTGGCCAGACGGTAACGCAACTTCCCGTTGTGTAAGGGGCCAGCGATGAAACACGGCTGAGGAATGGCGTTGCACGCAAAAAGGTGGACAACTCGTCGTCCGCGTCCGAGTTTCATCGGTGGTGAAAAGCACGCGGTTGCAGCGTCCCTGGATTGGATTGAACGAAACTACGGAAGATTTCATGAGAAATGCAATCGTGTTGGTCGTCGACCGTCTCGGCGCTGGCTGCTTGGGCCCATACGGCAATACGTGGATCGAGACACCCAGCTGGAATCGGGTGGCCGTTCAATCGGCGCTGTTCGAATGGGCCCTGACGGATGCCCTGGATTTGCCGACCGTCTACCGGTCGTACTGGCAAGGTCAACATGCCCTTTGCCCGGCGCGACCGCGGGCCAGTCTGCCCGAAGCGCTCGCCGCTGCCGGGGTCCACTGCACGCTGGTAACCGACGAGCCGCAACTGGCGGATATCCCCGGAGCCGACTGCTTCGCGGAACGTATCGCCCTGACACCAGCGGAGGCAGAACGGCCGGCAACCGAAGTGTTTCAGACCCAGATGGCTCAATTATTCGCAGCGGCGGCCAGCCAGTTGGAACGGATGCCCGAGCCGTTCTTGCTGTGGATTCACTCCCGCGGGATGGCCGGAGCGTGGGACGGGCCGGTCGAGTTACGGAACGAATACGCGGACGAGGACGACCCGCTGCCACCCGAGTTGGTCGTTCCGCCGGTCAAACGATTCGAGTCGGCTTACGATCCGGACGAACTGTTGGGCTACCAGCACGCGTATGCCGGGCAAGTCGCGCTGTTCGACCTGTGCCTCGGGGCTTTCTTGGACACTGCCTGGGCAACGGCGGGCTGGGACCGCACCCTGCTGGTCCTGACATCACCCCGCGGCTATCCGCTGGGCGAACATCGCGTGGTTGGCCCGTGCGATGCGGCTGTCTATGAGGAGCAAGTTCACGTGCCGTGCCTGGTCCGTCTGCCGCACGACCGCGGCGCCGGAATCCGTTGTCAAGAACTCGTGCAACCGCCCGACCTGGACGCCACCCTGCGAGAGGCCTTTCGGCTGGAGCCCGACGGAGAACCTCGCTGGGGCCAGAGCCTGCTGGCCTTGTTGGGCACGGAACCGCCTGCTTGGCGCGACCGCGCGGCGACGATCTCGCCAGCAGCGCAAGCATTGCGGACGCCCGCCTGGCTGTTAGTGCGGCGGCACGGTGACCGGCACGATGACCAACACATTGACCAGCACGAAGTGTTTGCCAAGCCGGATGACCGCTGGGAAGTCAACGAAGTCGCCAATCGCTGTCCGGAGGCGGTCGAGCAGCTGGAGAATGCATGGGACGAGTTCCAGCGGGCCGCCCAGGCATCTCCGCTTGCCCAGCCTTCCCCGCTATCCAATTTGCTCCGGGAAGGCTTCGGTTGATTCGCGAAAGGCCGTTCAGCGTTTCTCGGCCAGTTCCTTCAGGTGTTGCCGAATCTCTTCCATCTGATGACGCAACTCTTGGACTTGTCCCCGCAGTTCCTGGACGGCCCGTTCGAGGTGCGGCACAGGAGCGGGGCCATCGCGCGGGGTTTCTGGCCGCCGGGCGCCTTCCGGTGATGCCGGTCGCTCGCCGCGTACCAGTCGCTCGGCATCCCGTGCCAGCGAGTTCGCCTGGTCATTCAATCCCGCAGCCCGGAGATTCTCGATGGCTGCGTGCAGGTGCTTCAGGCGGCGTTGCGTCTCGCCGCCTTGGGGGTGGACGGCCGGACGATCGCCGTCATGCGGTTCCAGCATCCGCATCAACTCGTGGGCTTCGCGCCCGAGACGCTCCGCTTCGTCCGCCCTACCGGCTTCCCGAGCGCGGTGGTGCGCGGCCCTCAACTCTTCCAGTCGCGCCTGCACTCGCTCGCGATTGGGCGCTGGAGGCTGCAGCTCGCGCAGCTGGACTTCGATCCGCTGCAAAGCGCCCTTCAACTCCCGCGCGTCCGCGTCCTGATGGGGTTGCAAGGCTTGCAGCTTGCCGCGGATGTCCCCGGCTTGCTCCAGCAAATGAGCGCGGCGCTCCGCCAATTCCCGCATGTGCGCCTCGCGCGCTTCGCCGCCTTCCGGGCCGCGTTCGCGTTCGGGCCGCGCTTCCGGCTTCCGCTCCGCATGTTCTCGGGGCGCTTCCTCGCGCTCCCCTTCTCGCGCCACGGTGATCCGCGGCACGTCGCGCTCTCCCTCGGCTGCCAGGGCTTGGGAAATATCTCCCGAAGCGGGCCCCAGCACCGCCGCCAACGTGACCGCGACCAGCGATTGACGCCAGCCATCTACAAATACCTTCATCGTCGTCACTCCTTCTGCATCAGGGGCCCGGGTGCGCGCCCAGGCCGTACACGAAACCGCCGCCAGAAACAAAGCCACAGCAATCGTGGCTGTCACCACGCTGATTCGTCCGCGCTTCGGCGGACACCACGGATGGGACGATAGCTCGAGCAGACGTTCCACGCGCCGGCCTAGCGCAGAACGCCAACCGGGACCCGCCATCGCCAGTCCAACGACGTGCGGACCCGACGCCATTCGCCGCGCCTGTTCGACCAGGCAGGCCGCCAACGTGTCCGCACCTTGAGGCACGAGCAGACTCGCCTCGTCGGCCGCCAGCTCGCCCGCCGAACGCCATTGGCGGCGAGCCGACCATACCAAGGGATGCCACCAAAGCAGGGCGGCCGCTATGTCGGCCAGCAGCTGCCAAACAGGATCGCCCGCTGCCAGATGCGCCAACTCGTGCGCCAACATGGCGTCCTGTTGACGAAGATCAAAGTCATTCAGGAAGCCCGTCGGAAGCGCGATCACCGGGCGTACCACCCCAAACGCAATGGGCCCTGCCAAGCAGGGTGATTCCAATAGGTCGATCCGGCGACGCAATCGCAACCGACCGGCCAACTGCTCGACGCGCTGCTGCAGCCCTGCATGATCCAAGCGTCGTTGTCGATGACGGAAACGCTGGAGCCGCCAACGGGTCCCCGCAAGGCGAGTCAAAAGGAAGGCCGCGACCAGACTCCAGACAACCCCCAGCCCGACGTCCCAGGAATCGTCGCGCGACAGCCACCGGGAATCGGTTGCGCCGAAGCTCAACCGTTCGCCGCTCGTGGTTTGTTGGGCCGAGCCAATGCCGGTTTCTTCGTCGCTGCCGTGCGGCCCCGAAACGGACGCGGCCAGCACCTTGTCAGACGCGTTCGATGCCGGTACCTCGGCTGGGCCGAAATCACCGACGGCCAGCCGTTCGGATCGCAAAGGCCGATCGGGCACGTCAGAACCCGGCCCTGAAACACCCCGCACCGCCAGGCTTGCGAGCGGCTCCACCCCAGCGTCCGAGGGACGAAAAGGAACTGTCGAGGCATTCGCCCGCCGAGCCACAGGCAACTGCATCAGGCCTGGAGCGACGCCGTGGACGTGCCACCACTGAACGATTCCCGTCGAGACCCCCGTCGCCTCGGCCGCCAGCAACGTCAGGATGCCCAGAATCGAGACCTGCCAAAACGCGCGCTGCCAAACGGCGGAACGTGCCAGACGCGCGCCAAGGGCAGCCCCCCCCACAACGACGCACGTGCCCAAAGCCACAACGAGGGCAACTCCGGACCATAACGGCAATTCCCAGGCGAAGGTCATGGTTTGCCCTTTCGCTGTTGGATCAGTTGCTCCAAGCGGTCCCATTCCTCGCGGCTGACCTCGCGGCTCTCCAGCAGATGACTGACGGCCTCCGTCAAGCTGCCGTCGAACAGCCGATCGACAAAATCACCAGCCATGCTGCGCGTCACCTCGCCCATGCTGACCGCCGCCCGATAGTGAAACTTCCGATCTTCCTCCCGATGGACCACCAGCCCGCGGTCCTCCATCTTGCGCAACATCGTGGCGACCGTGGTGTAGGCCAACGGGGGCCGACCCAATTGCTGCTGTACGTCGGAAACCGTCGTCGCATCCGTGTCCCACAGTACCCGCAGGATCCGCAATTGAAGTTCGCCCAGGCGTATCCTTCGCTCGTTCGGCATGATGATCAACTCTCCAGCTTCAGGCAACTACTGCGGTAATACTACCAAATTAGTTTTTCGGCTGTCAAGCGTTCGGCGCGAAGATTTTCGGCGTTGGCGAGGTTTGCAGAAATGCGGGCGGATGCGACGTGCCACAAGGGAGTGGTTGTCACACGCCGCGATCATCCCAGGCCTGCGTTTGCAGGCGATTTCTTAACCCGGAGCAGGCAGCGACCGGAGGACCCGCCAGCCTTGGAGCAGCAGGCAATACTGGGCGGCGCCGAACCAGAGGATCAGCAACACGATCAGGCACTGCCCGGCGAAAACCCATAGGCGAATCTTGCCCTGAAGTTGACCAAGTCGGCTTCTCGTTTCCTCGAGCCGGTTCCGCAATGTGGCGAGTTGCTCTTGGACGATATCCAGCTTGGCGACGATGCCGAGCGAGAGTTTCGCGATCTGCTTGAGATGGACGTCCACCTCGCGTTTCTGGCGAATTTCGGCCAGGCCCCGCTGGACACCCGCCAACCGTTCGGAGGCGTTGGCCAGCGATTCCCGCGTCGACCGGATCGTCGCCGTCAGCTCGGAGGTGTCCTTCTTCAGCTCGACGTTCCTCGCCGAGGCGATAACGCCGATGGTGGCGAGCAACTGCTCGATCAGTTCCGCTGTCGATACCGATACCTGAATCAGACCGTCAGCACGTTCCATCGCCGACACGAGCCGCCGTTCCAGGTCGTCGATCTCCGGCAGGGACGCCACCCGCTCGGCGAACAACAAGTCCTTTGCCGAGTCCCGCAACGCTTGCAACAAATCATCGGCCTGCTCGCGTGTCCACACGACCGCATCACGGGATTGCACCACGCGCCGGTCGACCTGGACGACCAATTCGTCGGCTTGCCGGAACAACTCCGAATTGACCTGCTGCACACGGGATCCGACGATCCACACGCCGACGACTCCGGCCAGGCAGACGACGCTCCCGATCGCTCCCAGGATAACCAAGACCAGTCCCGTCAGACGTTTTCCCGATGCCATGATATTCACTTCGATCCCTGGATGGCCCGCTCATGCTCGTCCCTGCGGACGAACAACGTGACCCCAGCCCCGTTCAATCCCGCCAGCGGTAGCGGACGATGCAATAAAAGGCGTTGACGCCGTCCCGCCAGCCGATTTTCTTTCCTTCGTTGTAACCGCGGCTTTCGTAACGGATCGGCAGTTCCTTGATCCGCGCGCCGCGGCGCGCCAGTTTGGCGGTCACCTCCGGCTCGAAGCCGAACCGGTTTTGTTGGATGTCCAGCGATTGCAGCAGCGGACGGGGAATCATCTTGTAGCAGGTCTCCATGTCCGTCAGCCGCAGGCCGGTGAACAGATTCGATGCCCAAGTCAGCACCTGGTTGCCCAGCCGGTGCAGGAACGAGGGATCCTGCGGCACCGCGTGCAAGTACCGCGAGCCGTACACCACGTCGGCTTCGCCGCGGAGGATCGGCCCCAGCAGGGAGGGAAGATCGTTGGGATCGTATTCCAGATCGGCGTCTTGGACCACGACCACGTCGCCCGTCGCGGCGGCGAACCCCGTGCGCAACGCAGCGCCTTTGCCGGCATTCTGCGGCTTGTGGATCACCCGCAGTTCCGCCCAATCTGCCAGCTGTTCCAAAACGGACCGCGTGCCGTCCGTGCTGCAGTCGTCGACCACGATGATCTCCTTGGGGATCGGCACCGCGCGGACCCGATGCAAAATTTCGGCCACCGTCTGCTGCTCGTTGAACACGGGAATGATGATCGTCAGCTTGAAACCCGCAGGCCACTCGCGGGGCGCGGGCGAATCGGGCAAAGTTCTGTCATTCATGGTTTTGTCGTTCCTGACCTTCTGCTCCGTTTTATCCCGCAGCCTTACTATCTTCGGCAGGTTCTCGATGTTTTGTCCACCTACCCGCCCCGCTGCGAACATGGTAGCATGTTTTGTCATTTTTTTGCCGGTGGAACACGGAACGGGACCATTTTGCGCCATGCCGCGAGACTTTCTCAAGGGTACCAAAGACCAGTATGACGTCGTGGTGATCGGCAGCGGACTGGGCGGGCTGACCGCTGCCAATGTTCTGGCGCGCGCCGGCCATGCCGTGCTGTTGTTGGAACAGCACTACAAACTGGGCGGTTTGGCCACGTGGTTCAAACGTCCCAGCGGGCAGATTTTCGATATTTCGCTGCACGGATTTCCCGTGGGCATGATCAAGAGTTGCCGCCGCTATTGGACCGCGGAAATCGCCGATCGGATCGTCCAGCTCAAGCATATCCGCTTCGACAACCCCATGTTCTCGCTGACGACGGCCTATACGCGAGACGATTTCACCCGCTTGATGACCGAGCGTTTCGGCATCGCCCCGGCGACCGTTCAGGCGTTTTTCGACACGGCACGGGGGATGAATTTCTACGACGACCAAGCGACCACGACGGGCCAGTTGTTCGAGCGGTTCTTTCCCGGGCGCCAAGATGTCGTTCGGTTGCTGATGGAACCGATCGTGTACGCCAACGGTTCGACGCTAGAGGACCCGGCGATCACGTACGGCATCGTGTTCTCGAATTTCATGTCCAAAGGCGTGTTTATCTTCGAGGGCGGGACGGACCACCTGATTCGGCTGATGCAGGACGAGCTGGTTCGCAACGGGGCCGACGTGCGGATTCGCTGTGACGTCGAGCGGATTGTGGTCGAGCGGGGCCGCGTGGCGGGCGTCCAGGTGAACGGCCGGACCATCAAGTGCCGAGCGGTGGTGTCCAACGCGAACCTGAAATCGACCATCCTCGACCTGGTCGGCCCGCAGCATTTCGACCACCGCTTTGTGGACGACGCCCGCGAGGTCCGTTTGAACAACAGCAGCACGCAAGTCTACATGGCGCTGCGCGAAGGCGATTTGATCGAGGAATCGACGGGCGACTTGCTGTTCAGTTCGACGGCCCGCGAGTTCCGCACGGACCTGTTGTTAAGCCGCGACATTACCAGCCGGACGTTCTCGTTCTACTACCCGCGCACCCGGCCGGGCACCTCGCCGCGCTGTTTCGTGGTGTCCAGCACCAACGCGAGGTACGAGGACTGGACCGGGCTGACGCCAGAGGATTACGACCAGAGCAAACGCGACTTGATCGAAACCACGTTGGCGGCCTTGGAACGGTACGTGCCGAATTGCCGTCAGCGGATCGTCCACGCCGAGGCGGCGACGCCGGTCACGTTCCAGCATTACACCAAGCACGTGGCGGGAGCCAGTTTTGGGACCAAGTTCGAGGGGCTGGCGGTCAGCCGCAGCCTTCCGGAGCAAGTCGGCGGCTTGTACCACGCCGGCAGCGTGGGGATCATCATGTCCGGTTGGCTGGGCGCGATCAATTACGGCGTGATCGTGGCCAACAGCGTGGACGGGCAATTGACGAAAAGGGAGCCATGAACCAAGACAAAATCCTCGCCGCCATCCCGCATCGGCCGCCGATGCTGTTGGTCGATGACATCGTATTCCAGGACCAGGCGCGAATTGTCTGTCGCAAGACGTTTCGTGCCGACGAGTTCTTTTTTCAGGGGCATTATCCCGGTCACCCGCTGGTGCCGGGGGTGATTTTGTGCGAGTGCGCCATGCAGGCGGGTGCGATCCTGCTGGCTTCGTCGATGCAGCAGACCGAAGGCGTTCCGGTGGCCACACGATTGAATGACGTGAAGCTCAAGAAAATGATCCGCCCCGGCGATACCATTGAGATGGAGGTCACGCTGCAGGAGCGACTGGCGGATGCGTTTTTTCTGCAGGCCAAGGTGACATGTGGCGGCAAACTGGCCGTGCGTTTCGATTTCGCCTGTACGGTGGCCAAGGCTGCGGGGTGAGGCGATGGCGATCCTGGACGTCAACTGGAATCCCACGGCCAAACAGTTACGGCAGTTCTCGCTGCTGCTGGTGGTCTTTTTGGCTGCGCTTGGTTGGCTGTTCTGGAAATCTCAATCGCCGGCCTGGGCGATCACGGCGACGACGGCGGCCGTTGTCTCCGGGTTGATCGGCATCCTGCGGCCGAACCTGATGCGCGTCGTGTACGTGGCTTGGTTGGCCGCCGCATTTCCCATCGGCTGGCTCGTGTCGCATCTGTTGTTGGCAGCCATTTATTACTTGGTAATCACTCCGATCGGCGTTATGATGCGGATATGCCGTTACGATCCCCTGCAGCGGCGATTCGATCCGCAGGCCGAGACGTACTGGAAGCCGCGCGAGGATCGCCGCGACTCGAAACGGTACTTCAAACAGTATTAGCGTCTTTTATGTCGGGCTTTCCAGCCTGGTTGGTCGGGCGGGAAAGCCTGACGTCCAATTTGGTTGCGGCCATGAGGCCGCGTGAAGGGGGTTTGCATGGCGTCCTCCGAACCGAAGCACGACGGCCCTGGCCACCACGAGACGGGTTCCGATCAGGACGAGCGGTGCCTGTCCCATGCTCAGAGCCCCACCGACTTTGCTCAGCAAGCGGAGCAAGACCAGCCGGGGATTGTGGCCGAATTCTGGGACTTCTTCCTGCACAACAAAAAGTGGTGGCTCACGCCGATCATCGCCGTGCTGTTGCTGATGGGGCTGCTGATCCTGCTGAGCGGAACCTCCGCCGCGCCGTTCATCTACACGCTGTGGTAGCTTGTCTGAGTGACGACGTTTGGCAGAATCCCATCGAACTTGGCTGGGCCATCCCCGCGACCGCCGGCTTGCGAAGTTGCGTCTTGGCTTTCTGCCACGCAACTTCTGTTCGCTGCTGTTGAAATCCGTGGCGCAGCGAGCCCAGCGCACGGCTTCCAGCACGGCTTCAATCCTGCAGTGATACATCCTTGGGCGGCTCCACGAAGAACCGCGTGTCGATCTGTTGGCGGCCGCGGTCGGCGTAGAATTGGACCAGCTGGGCGCGCAACTCGCGCGGCGTCAGGCGGTCTGCGGCCCGCTGGCGAGCCAACTCGGGATGCTGCTGGTGGTAGGTCCGCCGCCGCGAGAGCTCCTCGGGGGGGAGCTGGGCGGAGGCTGCTGCGTCGGGCGATCCGGCCAGCAAGGCCCGATAGGCGGCCGCGAACTCGTTCAGGTTCTCCTCGGCGATTTCATCCAGCGTTTCGATCACGGCGGCGGTGCGAGCCGCTGCCTCCAGGTCCATGCGGGCGTTGACGTCGGCGGCCCGGGCGATGGCTCGGGCCAGCCAGGGGCTGTTCTTGGCCATCACGGCCAGCTTTTCCCGCAAGGCCTGAAACGCGTCGGGCGAAGGCCGCAATGTCTTGCGGATCATGCCGTCGGCGAAATGGTCGAAAATCGCCTCCTGGACCTCGCGGCCCGGATCGTAAACGGGCTCGCGGCGCCCCACAATCTGCAAGTGCGGCGAGAAGATCGCTCCCGTGGGCGAGAGAAAGTCCTCGCCGAACGACAATCCCAACTGCTGCAGATTGCTCGCCATGTTCCCCCCGGCCACCGATTCGGCGATCGGAAAGAACTCTTCCCGCGGCCGCGATGTGGGCAGGGTACAGGCGAGCAGGAACCCGGCACAGTAGGTGTGGATCAACTCGCCCCGCAACGGTTTGTCGCGCAGCGCCGCCACGCGGCTGGTTTCAAACTGCAAATCGAACTGCGATTCGTTCCCGATCATGTCCGCAGCCGCCTGGCCCAGGCTCGCGCCCACTTTGGCGTCCGGGTGCCGCAGGAACAGGTAGTGCAGCGTCCGCGAGAGAAAGGTCTCGACGTTGGCGGCCGGGATCCGCGCCCCACGTTCCGGCAAGTCGACGATCACGAACCGGCGGATGCCGTCTTCGCCCCGTTCGACGGTCACCACGCCCACGTGCGTGAACAAGCCGGGCGACAAGTCGGTGAACAGGTTGTAAGGCGACGGATTGCGCATCAGCAGCCAGTCGCCGGGACGGAGTTCCAGCGATCCCAACCGCAGACTCTCGTCTTCGATCCCACGTTCCATCCGCCCCTGCAGCCACGCCAACAGGTCGCGGCGAAAGGTGACCAGGTGGTTCGGCAAGTCCGCGGTCTTGACCGCCGACAGGATCTCGTGCAACTCCTCTGCCAAGATCGGCGGCTGTGGCTGGGCGGCATCGCCGCCCGGCCGCGGTTTCTGCGGCAGTCCCAACCGGCGAATCAACTCGGCGGCAATCACCACCAACGACGGATTCTTCTCGTGGCGGACAAAGGACGCCACGTACGGCAGTAAATCGTGGTGCCGGGTGGCCAGGATCAGGTTCAGCAGCAGGTACTTTTCTTGCGTCGTATAGGGTTTGGCGCCGCTGTCGGCGGGCGGGTCGAACAGCATGTACGACATCACTTCCGCGCCGACGGTCGCCTGCTGCTGGCTGAGCAAATCCAGCAGGCGGCGGAAAGCCTCGGGCCGGGCGTCCAGGTGGTACGCCGCCATCTCGATCGCTTCCCGCGATGCGGTATGCAGGCGGCCGGCCAAATCGATCAACAGCGAGGCCGTGTGCAGGTAGGTCCGCAGCCGCTGGTGGCGCGGCTCGCCCGTCGGCAAACCGGCAAACTCGACCCGCAACTCGAACACCTGATCCAACGCGCGGGACGCTTCCTGTTTGGCATCCAACAGCCGCCGGACGGTCGCCAGGATTTGCTCCGGCGAGTCGGCGGGCAGCGGTTGGGCGGCAGCCCAGCGTTCGACGTCGTCGGCGGTCGCCGTCAAACGTTCCAGCTGGGCCGGGGTCAGCTGGGCCGCGGACGACGGCGTACGGGAGCGAAGCTCGGCAACCGGATCTCGCTCGGCCGCCCCAGCGGCCGGAATCGCGGCCGGAATTGCGACGAGAATCCAGGCAGGCAACCAGATGGGCAGAGCGGGACCGCGCATGATCGAACCGATTCCTGTAAGGAGCTGTCAAGAAACAACCTCGCAGGGCGGAATTCGTGCCGCCACAGCGCACTAAAATCCACTCTACGCCAAAACAGGGCCGTTTCTTTCTTGACCGCCGCCACGCTCACACAAACCAGGAAACAGCGACCAAAATCGCCACGATAATCAGCATAAAGCCGACGATCCACACCGCGGTATGATAGGCGTGCAACAGGATGGGCTTCAGCAACTCGTGCCGCGTCGCCCCGTACACCAGGCTGATCGCAAAGATGATCGGGATCGCGTGCCAGAGCAGCCCCACCGAATTGGCCAAAAGCGGATCGAACACTCGCCGACTCCCAAAATGCATAAAGGAACGATGCGGACAACTTGCCCGCTTTCCCTAGACTTTAGCACGGCGACGGCGATGGAAACAAGGGCTACTGACGCCGGGAGCGGGCGGATGCTATCATGGGCTCGGTTGTGAAGACGCGTGCCCAAACCACTGGCGGCGGGCCGTGGATACCCGTTGCAGTCCAGCCTTCAGGCTGCCCGGACAGGCGGAAGCCCTGGACTTCGGGGCAGGTTGCGCCCCCACGCCGCGTTAGGAGATTCGCCCCGATGGACCATTTTGCCGATCGCCTGATTGCCGCCGTTCGCCGCTGCCGAAACCCCGTGCTGGTGGGATTGGACCCCCGCGCCGACAGTCTCCCCTCGAGTCTGCAGGCTCCCTTGGACGACTTGCCGGCGATCGCCGCAGCTTACCGCACGTTTTGTTGCGGCGTGATCGACGTGGTGGCTTCGCTGGTCCCGATCGTCAAGCCGCAGGCGGCGTTCTTCGAGGAACTGGGCCCCGCGGGCATGGCGGCCTTGGCCGACGTCATCCGCTATGCCCGCGATCTGGGGCTGCTGGTACTGTTGGACGGCAAGCGGAACGACATCGGTTCGACGGCGACGGCTTATGCCCGCGGTTATCTGGGGGCGCCGCCAGCCAGTCCTTGGGGCGCCGACGCCTTGACGGTCAGTCCGTACCTGGGCGACGACAGCCTCGATCCGTTCGTCCAAGTGGCTCGCGAGCGTGCCGCCGGCGTGTTCGTGCTGGTCAAGACCTCGAATCCCGGCGGCAAACTGTTCCAGGACTTGATCGCCGAGGGGCGGCCGCTGTACCAGCACGTCGCAGCGCTGGTCGAAAGCCTGGCGGTTCAAACCGTGGGACATGGCGGTTACGGCGCGGTGGGCGCAGTGACGGGGGCCACGTACCCCCAGCAGCTGCCGGAGCTGCGCAGCCTGATGCCGCACGCCTGGTTCCTGGTGCCCGGCTATGGGGCCCAAGGCGGCACGGCCCGCGATGTGGCGGGGGCCTTTGATGCCGAGGGCCTGGGCGCAATCGTCAACAGCTCGCGGGCGATCATTTTCGCCCATTCGCGAAAAGAGTATCGAGACCGATTCGGCGATGCTCGCTGGCAACAAGCCGTCCACGCCGCGACGTGCGACATGATCGCCGAACTGGGCAGCGAAACACCCGCCGTGAAACCAAACTGATCCATCCTTCCCCCCCCCCGGAGTTCCCCGATGCCGACAACGGAAATCAAACACTTTCTGGAAATCCCCTACGACAAGCTGGAAGAACTGAACCTGGAGGCGAAGAGCAAAGTCGCTCAACGGACGCCTGCCGGCGATTTGCAGGAGCACTACACGAGCTACCTGACTGAGGAAAAGCGATTGAAAGCCGTCACGGTCTGCTTTTCCGACCTGGAAGGCCGCTTTCACATGCTGGACTATGACAAGCGGTTCCTGCTCTCGTCGTTCGATAATTTGACCTTCGACGGCTCGTCCATCCGCGGCTTCTCCCAGGTCCGCGAATCCGACCTGCGTCTGGAGATCGACTGGGGCAGTTTTCGCTGGCTGCCCTCGGATGTGTTCGGGCCCGGCAAAGTGCTGGTCTTTGGCTTGATCAAAGACCGGGATGGGACCGCCTATGCGGCGGACATGCGAGGCCAGCTCAAGGTGCTGACCGACGAACTGCTGGCCCGAGACGGGATCGAGGCCAATTTGTCCGTCGAGTGCGAGGGGTTCCTGTTCGAGGGCCTCAATGCGGAACAGAACTATCTGGCCTCGCAGGGATTCAAGCTGGTGTCCAGCGGCGGGTACTTCAATTCGCTGCCGAAGGACGCCCTGAAGCTGTTTATCGACGCTTTGGCCGAGGCCCAGCGGGCGCTGGGTTTTGAAAACGAAAAGGACCATCCGGAAGTCGCCCCGTCCCAGTTCGAGTTGAACTATCGGTACTGCGGCGCCCTGTTGGCGGCGGACCAGTTGCAGCTGTACAAGCTGACGGCTCGGCAGATTGCCGCGAACATGGGATTGACGGCCAGCTTCCTGCCCAAGCCGATCAGTGGCATCAACGGCAGCGGCATGCACTGCAACCTGTCCCTGGCCCAGAACGGCAAGAATCTATTCCACCTGGACGGCGGCGAAGACGGACTGGCCCCGATCGCCTGGAACTTTATCGATCGGCTGCTCGCCAATGCCAACGATATCTGCTTGATCCTCAATTCGAGCGTCAATGCCTATCGGCGGCTGGATCCGCACTACGAGGCACCGAATCAGATCAAAGCCTCGGCGGTCGACCGCACGTCGATGGTCCGCGTCCCGCTGGGCAACGAGCGCACGGCCCGCATCGAAATGCGCGCCGTCGCGCCCGACTCGAATCCCTACCTGACTTTTTATGGGCTGTTGTGGACGGGACTCAACGGACCGCTGGCCGAGGAGCTGACTTCCGAGCAGCGGAAGACCCGCGCCAGTTTCCTGCCCAGCAACATCTACGAAGCGAGCGACAAGTTTCAATCCAGCCATTTCGTCACGCAGATGCTGGGGCCCCGCACCCAGGAGCGGTTCGTGGAACGTAAGCTGGCCGCCGCGCATCGTTCGCCGCGGGAATTGGGCAGCATCGTCAAGACCACCGAGGTCCGCTTTCACCACGAGGTCACCAACCAGTACCTGTGGAGCCAATTCTGAGTGGTGCGCCGGGCTCCGGCGTGCGGAGACCCCACGCGTTTCCAGCCCCTGAAAAACCGCCGACCCTTCACGGCTCGGCGGAATCGTCGAGGCCCTCGAGGTTCCTCGCCATTTTCCCCTCTCCTGCAAATCACTTTGTCAGCCCGTGTTGCCGCAGGTAGTTGGACACCAATTGGTCCACCGGCGTCCGCGTGCTGGTCATCAAATAGTTCATGCCCCGCCGCGTGCAGAACTCCCGCGCGCCGTCGACAAAGGCGGCCAGCGTGCGGCGGTAACGCTCCAGCAGCGGTCGGCTGACCGTGATTTCGGCAACGTCCCGATCTTCGCAATCGACCAGCTTCAAATCGCCCACCAGATCCGGTTCGAGTTCTTCCGGCGACAAGACGTGAACCACGTAGACGTCCAAGTCCTGGGCCAGCAGGAACCGCAGCGCGGACTCGTAACCGCTCTTGTCCATCAAATCGCTGATCAGGACCAGGATGCCTTTGCCGCTGTTCCGCAGGCAGAAGTCCTTGACGCCTGCCGCCAACGGCACGTTCCGTCCCGCGTCGAGGCCCTCGACGTATTGCAGCATCCGCCACAAACTCTGCCGGCCTCGTAACACAGGGCCCGACCGCTCGCGGCTGGCGCCCAGGGCCTCGATCTTCACCCGATCCGCGCGGCACAGGCCGATGAACCCCAGCGCCGCAGCCAGCTGCTTTGCAAAATGCAGCTTGTTGGGCTCGCCGAAATCCATCGACGCGCTGGTGTCGATCAAGGCATAGAAGTGCAGGTCTTCTTCCTCCAGAAACAGCTTGAGGAATAGCTTTTCCAAGCGGGCATACAGGTTCCAGTCGATGAACCGCAGATCGTCGCCCGGAACGTAGTTGCGAAAGTCGGCAAACTCGACGCTCTGCCCCCGCCGCCGGCTGCGGCGTTCGCCTTTCATCCGCCCGCGGAAGACCTTGCGCGTGACCAGCTCCAGATGCTCCAACTGGGCCAGCAGCTCGGGACACAGCAGCGGCGATGCGGTGGTGGAGGAAGCCATGGCGTCAAGGAACCTTTCGTCCGCAAAGGGAGGCGAGACAGGGGGCGGTTCATCAGACAATGGACAAGGCGTCGTTGGGGTTGAGTGATTCACTTGGGGGTCAGCCCGAGTGACCGTGTTTCTCGTCCGCTTTTTCGGGCAGTTTTTCCAGGATCTCCAACAGCACGTGGTCGGTGTCGATAGCCTCGGCCTGGGCCTCGAAGTTCAAAATTACGCGGTGCCGCAGGGCGGGCAGGTACACGCGCCGCACGTCTTCGAAACTGACATTGTAACGGCCTTCGAGCAGCGCCCGGACTTTGGCGGCCAGCGCCAGCGTCTGCGCGGCGCGCGGGCTGCCGCCCCAACGCAGGTACTGGTTGGCGATCGGCACGGCGAACGGCCCGCCGGGGTGCGTGGCCAACACCAGCCGGACGATGTAATCCTGGACGTGTGCCGCGAGGATGACTTCGCGAACCAGCTGCTGCCACTGGAGGATCTCGCGACCGTCCATCGCTTTCTCCGGGACCACCGTGATCCCGCGCGTCGTCCGCTCGACGATCGTGGCCAGCTCTTGGCGGCTGGAATACCCCACCAGCAGCTTGAAGAAAAACCGGTCCAGCTGCGCTTCGGGCAGCGGATAGGTGCCCTCCTGTTCGATCGGATTCTGCGTGGCCATGACGAGAAACGGTTTCTTCAGTTCGTAACGCATTCCGGCGACCGTGATGGTCCCCTCTTGCATGGTCTCCAACAGCGCCGATTGCGTCTTGGGCGTGGCGCGGTTGATTTCGTCCGCCAGGCAGATCTGTGTAAAGATCGGCCCTTGCTGGAACTCGAACACGCGTTTTCCGTCCGGTGTCTCCAGGACCATGTTCGTGCCCAGGATGTCGGCGGGCATCAGGTCGGGGGTGAATTGGATGCGGGAAAAGTGCAGGTCCAGCGTTTGGGCCAACGTCCGCACCAGCAGCGTTTTGCCCAAGCCCGGGACGCCCTCCAACAGGCAATGCCCGCCCACGAACAGGCAGGTCAGCACGCCGTGAACGATCTCGTCGTGCCCGACGATCACCCGCCCAATCTGCTCACGCACCGCCGTGTACCGCCGCCGGAATTCTTCGGCCCGCTGCTGCATCGACTCGCCAATACTCATGCGTTCTTGTCCTTCCAGGCTTTCTTCTTCGCCTCCAACAGGCGTTCGGTGTACGATTTCTCGGTCGGCGTCTCCGGCGGCTGATCCGCCGCGCGCGGCGATCGAGGCGGTCCGCCGCCGGAGTTCGCCAGAAGGTCTTCCAACGGCACCGGTTTTCTGCCGACGGCGTCGTCCGATTGCGGCTCGAAACGCGCCGCGGCCCGCCGCTCGTCCAGTTGCTCGCCGATCTCCGCCTTGCGGCTTCGCAGCCGTTGCATGCGCTCGTCCGCCGCCTGCTCCTGCGGGCGTCGCAGGGTTCGAGCCCACAGCCAAGCCAGTGCCGGGCCGACCCAAGCAAAATGAATCGTCACGCGGCGGACCAGGACGTCGCCGAAAAAGACGCAGGCCGTGATCAGCAGCACCAGCGGCCAGATATCCTGGCGGCGGATCGCCTTGGCCAGATTGTGCCGGAACGTGTCGAACTGTAACAGCCCCTGCAACCGTTCTCGCTGCAACAAATCGCCTTCGACCATCTGGCCCGGCTGGCCCCCCCGAGGCGTTTGTGCGGCCAGCTGGCGGAGCAGTTCCAGGTTCGTCTCGCGGTCGCGGAATTCGGACGAATAGGGCACCGTCACGCCGGCCAGCAGCGGCGCTTTGCCGGCTGCCGGCACGATGTTCACGAAGTAACTGCCGGCCTTGTCCGCCGGGAATTCGCCCACATAGCGGCCCGGGGCGACCTGTTGGATACCGACTCCGAAAGCGTCCAGATCCGGGTCCACCCCAACCGCCGACATGTTCAAAAAATTCAGGAATTGATCGTCCTTGTCCAACGCCGTCACGACCACCCGCACCTTGCCGTCCCGGACGTCGGTGGCCACCGAGAACCTGCCCTCCTCGTGGACCGGCCGCATCGCCCAGCGAATCAGCTGCGAGAAGAACTTGTCGTAGTTCTCCCACCGCGTCCAGGCGTTGGCCCAGCGATGCCCGGCGTCGGTCGTCAGGACCACGGTACGTCCCAGGCCGTACGTCCAACTGGCCAAGACCGTCGCGTGTTCACGGTCGGGCGGGTCGGGCGACAGCAGCGCAACTTCGACCAACGGATTCTGCTTGACCGTCGTCATCACAAAGCCCCTCAGCGGCGGCAGAGGCCCGGAAATGCCTTGCAGCATCTCGTGCGGATATGCGATCTGTGGAGGCACGTCGGGCAGATCCTTGACCAGCGGTCGAGCGACCCGCATCGCTTCCTTGATGAAAATCCGGGGAATGGCCCGCGGGCTGGTGACCTGATAGAAGCGGCCTCCTGCGGTTTGTGCAATGCTTGCGAGCAACTTGCGGTCGGCGTCGGTTCCCACCGCCACGGTCGAGACGGTGATATCGGCGCGCCGCATTTCCCGGGTCAGTTGCCCAAACTCACCCGGTTGCGTCAGCCCGTCGGTCAGGATGATCATGTGCTTGACGGCGGCGGTGACGCCTTGCAAAGCGACAAAGCCGTTGCGCATGCCGGGAAACATGTCCGTCCCGCCGTCGGCTTGCAGGCTCAGGATCTGCCGCCTGATCCCCTCTTGCCGGTGCCCCACTTGCCGCATCGGCACCACCCACCGGGCCGCGCCGTCGAACGCCACGACGCCGATGTGGTCCCGGGCGCCAAGCACCCGCACCGCTTCCGCGGCGGCCGTGCGGCACATCGCGATCTTTTCGCCCGCCATCGAGCCCGACTTGTCGATGACCAAAACAAGCGCTCCGGAAGGGACGACTTTGGCATTCTGGATCGTGAAATCGACGGGACTTGCCTGCTCGAGTGGCGTGTTCGCCCAGCCGCCTGCGCCGAAGCTGTTTTCGCCGCCCAGCAGGACCAATCCACAGCCGAACCGCTCGGTGTTCTGCGCCAGCATCCGGATCTGTTCATCGCTGAGGCTGGTCACGCTGGATCCATCCGCTCCGCTGCTCCGCGGCACGTTGGCCAGAATCACGCAGTCGTACGCCTGCAGTTCCGCGAGGCTGGTGAACAAGGCGTCGCTGGCCTGGACGGCCACCTCGATGTTATTCTCGCGAAGCCGGCCGACCAGGTAGTCGAAGCTGCCTTTGTTGTCGGCGTCTTCGATCAACAACGCGCGGCCCTTGCCGCGGACGTGGGTAAAGGCCGTCGCCTGGTTGTTCTCCAGCACCCGGTCGTCTTGCGGATCGTCCGGCACAAAAACGGCCTTGTACGTGTACACGGCCACTTCGTCGATGCGGTGCGGGAACGCGAACACGTTCTTGCCCGGCTTCAGCTCGACGTCTTGACTGTCCTCGTTCAGCAACTGTTCCTGCCGGCCCGCTTGCCGAATCAGCCTGAGCTTTCCGCAGACCGTCCGTCCGATCCCTTCGGCTGGGGCGAGGTTGTCGATCACCACGCGGGCCTCGATCGGTTGCCCGCGGCGAATGTCGGCCGGCAGCACGACCTCCTCGACCTGGATCTCGCCGCGGCCGGCTAGACGTAGAGGCACCACGTCGATGCCGATGCCTTGGTCCGCCAGCAAGGCGGCGATCGCCCGGGCATCGCCGATGTTCTCGTTGCCGTCGCTGATGATGACGACCCGTTTCGCACTGTCCTCCGGGAACGTTGCCCCCGCCATATTCAAGGCCGCTGCCAGATTGGTCGCGTCGGTCCGCAGACCCAGCGTGCCTTCCAGATTGAGAAACGGAATGTCGTCGTCAAACGGCGGAACCTCGATCACCGCATCGCGGCCGAACACGATCACGCCGGCACAGTCCTCCCGGTCGGCGTTGCGGTGCCGAGCCACGGCCTGGCGGACGTAATCCAGCATGGCCTGACGTTGGGCGACCGGAATGCTCTCGGATTGATCCAGCAGGTACGTCACCGTCATCTTGTCGCTGGTCCGCAGCGTTTGCACTTCGGCCAGGGCCAATACGATCAGCACGAAGACCAGCGTCCGGAACGTCAGCGCGAACAGCCGCCGGTAGTAGCCCAAGCCGGCCAGGCTGCGGAAGCGGAAGACCCACAACAGGGGCAGTAGCAACAACAGCGCCAGGTACCAGGGATGAACGAATCCGATCTCGATTCCAAACATGAGTTCTTGCAGATCGCGGACCAAACAGCAACACGGTCTGCGGATATCTTAGTCGTTCACGCGGCCCCAGGGCAAGCAACGCTTGCCGGAAGCGCCGTCCGCTCAAGACCGCTCGTACCCGTGTTCGTCGCCGCGAGCGGGATTGCCCACCCGCGTTCGACTGGGCAGTTTTACGAGCAACGGAGGCCTTCGGGAAGCAGACGTTCCGTGGCAAATCTCGCAAAACCACAGGCTCGCTACGGGCTTGCTACGGGCGAGCGATTTCGTAACACAGCACAGCGCCATGCTCGCCACAGCCCGCGACGTCCGCCAGGAACGTCAGTTCACCGCCGCTGGCGCGGCGGGGGATTTCCGCCAGCCGTTTGCCACTGGTCGCCAGCGCCCACACCTGGTACGCAGCCGGATCGGCCAGTTGCACGCGGACCTCGGCCTTGCCGGCGCGGACCAGGTGCGGCAGCTTGCCCCAATCGAGCAGCGTTTGCCGCGCTCGTTCGGCGTAGCGGATTTCCGTGTTCTGCAGGTCGGTCAAGTGGGTGACCAGCAGCCGCCGGCTTTCCCGTAGGGGCTGATCGTCCAGCGAGCTGACCCAGACCGTGGCATCGGTATCCTGGACCGAGATTCCGACGCCGTTTCTTGTGCGGATGCTCTCGCCCGCCGGGGCAAAGCCGCCGGCAGTGCGGGGCGTATCGAGCGTCAGGCGGTCGCGCGGCGCGTCGATCGTAATCTCGCCCGTCTCGGATTGAAAGACATCCGCGCCGGGATCAGTCGGGTTGCCCGCCGCAAGGATGCCGCGCTGACGCAGCAATTCCACCAGCTTGTCCCGAGCGATTTGGTAGGGATCGCCAACCCGGGCGGCGTTGGCAAAGTCGCCTTCCGGCGTCGCCCATCCCAAGGGCAGCACCAGGTCATGGGGCAGGGACCGCGCGGGATCGTCGACCACGTGTGTGCCGACGCGGGTCAACCAGGCGGCCCAATGCCAGCTGGGCGCCAAGCCGGGAATCTGCGCGGCCGGCTGGAGGAAATCGGCTTCCGTCATGGCGATGCTCACGCTGTGCGGCGCGGCTCGCATATCGCCGCGCAAAAACAGGCAGATACTGGCCCGCTCGGCGGCCTGGCTGAGCGGATCGGTGGCCATGTTGAAATAGTCCAACCTAGCGGGCTGGAACAGATTGTCGCGGCTGTGACTGTAGGCAAACCGCCAGATGCCGTTCCAGCCTTGAATGGCGCCCAGCGCCCCGGTCAGGATGCCGCCGACGCCGCGATAGCGTCCCGGACCGGAGTAGTTGTATTCCGAGACCGTAAACGGTTTGTCGAACAGCCGCGTAAACGCCAGGTGCCGGCCGCCGCTCGCGCCGCCCGCGACGGGGCTGGTGTTCGGACAGCGGCTGGGCAAACGCCACGACTGGTCCAGGAACCGCGGATGGTCGACGTAGAAGTGGTCGTCCACAAAGTCCATCGCGGCGCGAACCCGCTGGCTGACCGCGTGATTGGTCCAGCCGTTCATGTTGGTCACCAGGGCCCGCACCCCCAACTCGTCGCGCAGAAACGCCGTGGCGCGAATCAGAAAATCCTTCTCGACCTGCGTCAGGAACAGCACCAGGTCGCGGCCGCGCAAATCCTGGCCGTGGACCGAGCCGTCCAACGTCACCGTGCCTTGGCCGGGATCTTCACCGGCTTTCAGGGCCGACCCCCAAGCCGTCGCCAGGGCGGCTCGATCGCGGTATCGCCCCGCCAGGAAGCCGTTCCAGGCGACGAGGTAATCAGGAATATCCTTGGCCAACGACAAGAAGTTCGTCAGATTGCCTTCGTTGATCAACGCCAGCCAGGCCAGCCCCGGTTCGTCCTTGTACGCCCGTTGCGTATACGGATTGACGTGTTCCAGTAGGTTTCGCGCAAAGGCTTTCCAATTCTCATAGGCGGCGGGATTCAGCGCCGCCAGTACCTTGAAACGGTTCATGGCATCGCTGCGCGCGGTCGCCGAGTCGGGAAGGAACTGGGCCACGTCCACGGGCCGCGACACGAACAGGTCCGTGGTCACGTAGATTCCGCGGCGGATGCAGGCGGCCACCAGATAGTCCAGCTGGTCGAGTTTCTGGGGGTTCAAGCGGGTCCGCTCCCGATGCGGTTCAGTCAATTCGCCTTCGTAATGGTGCAAACGCACGGTGTTGTAGCCCAGCCGAACCAGGCGGTCGGCCAGGCGGTCGGATTGCTCGTGCGTGATGTAGTGGGCCGAGAAGCAGAAATTGACGCCGTAGAACCGCGCGGGTTTCCCGGGTTGTCGCTCGAAGAAAAACGTCCCGTCCGTGTCCGCTTGCAGCCAGCCGTGCTTGCCGGCAGGCGCATCCTGCAACCCCAGGTCCGAGAAATCCAGCGCCGATCCGGGCAGAATGTCCAGTTCCAGCGAGAGCGGAATCCAGTCCTTGTCGGCGACGATCGTCACCGGCGTGTCATGCTCGACGCTGACACCGCCGCTGGCGGACAGCGAGAAGTCGATCTTGACGGGGACTCCCTTGGCAAACGGCCGCGAGGTGCCGCCCGAGCGAGAGATGCGGACGGAGAACGACGGCCCCCATTGGCGATTGTCCTGGACCAGGACCGACATCGGCTCGGGGAAACCCCAACGCAGGCTGCCGCCCGCAGGCAATTCAAGGGTCAGCGAGCGAATCGAGCCTTGAAAGATCGAAACCTGGCCAAAGTCCTGCGGAAACGTGCCGGATCGCTCGTCGGCGGTCCATCGCCCACCCGCCAAGGTGGGGATACTGAAATCGACGCTGACGTGCAGCGAATTCAACGCCACATCCTGGGCCGGCGTGAACACGTATCGGGCGCTCAGTCCGTCGCCCTCGGCAGCGATCACCGCCTCGCCCGTGACCTCCCCGCCGCCGGGCACGGCGATCCGCAGGTGGCGTTTTTCGACCGTGTCCGTTCTTCGCGAGTCGGCGGAGGCGTCTGCCGAGGACCATTGCTGATTGTACAGTCCTGCGCCGAACTCGCCGAGGCTGTCTTTCCCGCGTGCCAGTTGCACGCGGCCCGCTTTGCCCACCAAAGCCTCAATGCCTTCCGCACGCGCCGCCCCCGCTGCCAACACCGCCAACCCAACCACGGCGAGCGTCAATTTCATTCGACTCATGGATCTATCCTCCAAATGTAAGGAATAGGATGTAAGGAATAGGTGTAAGGAATAGGGACACAGCTTTTCGTCGGCCTCCTGCTTGACAGCGATTTGGGGGATCGCTGTGATTTCCTGGTCATGCTCTGTATCGGTTGGCCGGTTGCGGTAATTGAGGCGGTCAGCGATGGCACGCTTGGCGAGGGTCGAGTTGTTTGCCGCCGAGGAGGGATCCTTGTTGGCGTGTGCGGCCTACGTGGATCTCAATCCGATCCGCGCGGCGCTGGCCGAGACGCTGGAGGCCAGGGATCACACGTCGGCACAGCGGCGGATCGAGGCGGAACGGGCACGAGCAGACAGCGCGAGCGACGCAGAGAAACGGGATTTGCCGACCGATGATCGCCCGATGGCGGAGACGTCTGCAACGACTTGGTGCGAGTTGGTAAGCAACTTTGGGCGTTTGTTGTGCGTGCACATAGCGGTTCGCCCCCGTTGCATCTCTTTTCCTGACCCCCTGGACGCCAATGGCCGATGAAGGCGAAGGACAAAGCCAGAGTACAGGCCCATCCAGTGCGTGGTCTGCGATACCACCTATAAAATGCTGTGTCCCTGTTTCCTTCGCTATCATGGTTGCAGGACGACAACTGCGGACACACCGGCCATGTGCCGCCTACTTACCCACTTGGCCGCGCAGCCGGTCCAGCTCTTCACGCAACTGCTCCGCCTGTGCCTCCGCCACTTGCCACTTGGCTTCCATTTCGTGACGGGCCGCTTCGGCTTGCTGCCGCTCGGCTTCGGCCTGCTGTCGCTCGGCTTCGGCTTGCTGCCGCTCGGCTTCGGCCTGTTGCCGCTCGGCTTCGGCCTGCTGCCAGTTGGCCAGCATGGCTTCGCGGGACTCCTGCAGCGTGGGAATCCACTCGCCCGTAGCCGGATCCCAGAACCGCAGGCGGCGATCGTGAGGTTCCAGGTGCAAACCCAACTCGCGGCTGGGCAGCCGGCCCGAAACCGGTTTGATGGGCTCGTATCGGCGGGCCTTCAGACGATACCCTTGCAGCGCGGGCTGCAGGTACTCGCCCCGCGGATCAAACTGGAAGTATTCCGGGACCCGAACGGAATCGCGGTAGATCTCGAATTTGTCGTACAGGTCCTCCTCGCGCGTTGATTCGCTGGTGACTTCGATCACCACATGGGGCGGGCGGCCCTCGTCCCACAGCAGATAGTTCTCCCGGTCGTGCGGATCCAGCCCCTTGACGACCAGCACGTCGGGCGACACGTGCCGCCGCCGGTTGCCGGGCTGATACAACAGCAGGATGTTGCCCGAGACGTAGACTTGTTGCCCGGCGTAGTAGAGCTTGAGCGCGTCGATCGTTTCGACCATGATCGAGCGGTGCAGGTCGGTTTCGCCCATGGGTCTGCCGTCCGACGTGGGGTAGATGATGTCGCCGCTTTGCGGCACCAAGGTCGCAGCGTTGATTTCGGTGATCGGGGACACGCGTTGGCTCCTGTTCTGGCGCACGTCCGGCAAGCTCCCGGCACGCGCTGGTCCTGCGCCCAATTGTATCACCATCCCGGCGGCCTTGGCAACGGACAAGGAAGTCGTTTGCCTATAGCTGGGTTTCGACGTCCGTGCCCCGGCTTTGCCATCCCTGCTACTTCTTGCTTCGGTGCGCTGACGGGCGAACTTTCTTCTCCCGAGCCCCCTTGCGGACCAGAACCGTGGTGGTCTGTTTCTGGCCGTCTGCCTTAAATCTGAACCGAGACACGGATTGCCCATTTTGCCAGTCGCATTTTCGATTTTCGCTGGGGCTGCGCCGCCTACTTCCGTACGTCAGCCTTTCCAGGCTGAACAAGTCAGGCTGGAAAGCCTGACGTACCTCCCGCTCCGTCTTCCGCTACGGCTGGCTTGAACTCGCCTTACCGGCCGGACACATCCACCGAACTACAGGCCACGCGGAACCCGAGGTAGTAGAGCCGGTCCCCCGGCGCGTCCCCGCCCCGGACCGCCGACCGGCAGAACCTCGCGTAGAAGTCCCAGCCGCCGCCGCGACGCACGCGGCCCGAGCCCGCCGTTCCCCCCGTCGGATCGTCCAGCGTCGTCGATGCATACTCCCGCTTATCGTCCGAACACCACTCCCACACGTTCCCGTGCATATAATACAAACCCCAAACGTTCGGGCGCTTCTCACCCACAGGGTGCGTCGTGTTGTTCGCATTATCATCGTACCAGGCATGATCCTTCAACGACGACTCGTCGTCCCCAAACGACCATTTCGTGGTACTCCCCGCGCGGCACGAATACTCCCACTCCGCTTCCGTCGGCAGCCGATAGACCCGGCCAGCACTCGGCTCGGCCGGCAGCGCCGAAAGCTTGCGACAGAACTCGACCGCGTCCCCCCACGAGACCTGCTCCACGGGTAACTGCGCACCCTTGAAATTGCTCGGATTCGTCCCCATCACGCGTTCGTACTGCCCCTGCGTGACCTCCGTCACGCCCAGATAGAACGGCTGGGTGATCCGCACGGTATGCTGCGGCTTCTCGTCGCTGGCTGCAGTCGAATCGCTGTCCGGCGAACCCATCTGGAATTCGCCCGCCGGGATCAAAGCGAACTTCATGCCCAGAGAATTCGTCAGCGTCGGCCCAGCGGGGGTGGCGTGGGCACCCGGCGAGCCCAGGGCGTTAGCCCCGTGGGTAATCGGCACACTCGGGACCGGCGGCGGTGGCGTGGGCATCGGTTGCAGTGCAAGCGTCAACGCTCGCGACTCGCCCGGCACGGGTTGCAGCTCCAGTTCCTGGTTCTCGTAGCCGGACTTGGTCGCTAGCAGCACGATCCTCGCCGTGCCGTCCGGTCGCGCGACGGTCACCGTCCAAGCCTCGCCTTCCGATACGACGCTGGCTCCCTCGCCGCTCACGAGCAGCTTGCCATCGGCCGGCTCGACGCGGACGTTGTACACCGCCGGTTGCGGCGCCGTGGGCCGCTCTTCCCCGCCTGCGGTTTCCGGTGTATCAGGGCGAGCGGAGTCGGGCGTCTTGGGAATCAGTGTGATCCGCATGGGTTCCTCCTTGCCGCGTTTGACGGTGAACGAACGTGTGACCGTCTCGAAGTCCTGGCCCGTGACCACCAGCTGATGGTCGCCGGTGCGCAGTCGCAACGGCTCGCCCAACCCTTCCAGATGGATGTCATCGCCGTCGACTCGAATATCGACGTCGGCCTGGGGATCGCTGAGTTCGATCTTGACGGTGCCTTCGGGCGTGGGCAGCAGAATCACGATACCCAGCCACAGCAGCGCCACCGCTGCGAACGCGGCGGCGGCGAGCGCGGTCCAACGCCATACGAGCGGGAGCCGCTGCCAGCGGCCTGCGGCGACGGGCGGAGGTGCTGGAGTTTCCGGTCCGGGTTCCGGCGGTACAGCTTGGGGTTCGTCGTCAGGAATGGCCAAGACGATCGACTGGCTCGCTTCGGACGAAGCGGCGGCAGGGCGGGCTGGAGACTTGCCGCGGCGTGGCTGCGGCTTGGTCCAACGGCGCGGGGCATCGGGGGCTGAGGACGGATCGG
>Ga0351941_1020_pt1 | contig 65961 bp, 66 predicted proteins | sample TotcelHT113001N9_FD_206853 | JGI IMG/M metagenome (GOLD analysis project Ga0351941, IMG submission 206853) | Enriched cells from coal bed in the Powder River Basin, Montana, United States - Total cells T11 rep2 HSBNCT.T11.300.1.N9 ...
AACATATTAAACGGGGGGGCGCATGCGGGGAACAACATCGACGCGCAGGAATTCATGGTGATGCCCATCGGGGCGCCCACCTTTGCGGAGGGGCTCCGCTGGTGCGCAGAGGTTTTCCACAGTTTGAAAAAAGTGCTTTCGGAAAAAGGGCTTTCCACCGCCGTCGGGGACGAGGGCGGATTCGCGCCCGACCTTGACGGGGACGAAGAGGCGCTCGCCGCCATCCTTAAGGCTGTTGAGAACGCGGGATATAAGCCGGGCAGCCAGTTGGTGATCGCCATGGACCCCGCTTCCAGCGAGTGGTATGAAAAGGAAGGCTCTTACTTTTTGCCCAAAAAAGGCGTCCGCATGACCAGCGGGGAACTCGTATCCCACTGGGAGCGGCTGATAGAAAAATACCCCATCATATCCTTGGAAGACGGACTGGCCGAAGAGGATTGGGAAGGCTGGAGGCAGCTGACCCAAAGGCTGGGGAAAAAGGTGCAGCTGGTGGGGGACGATCTTTTTGTGACCAACACAAACCGCCTGAAAAATGGCATTGATACAGGAGTCGCGAATTCGATACTGATCAAACTGAACCAGATTGGCACGCTTTCAGAAACGCTGGGCGCCATCCGGATGGCGCAGAAAGCCGGGTATACCGCCGTGATCTCCCACCGGTCGGGCGAAACCGAGGATACCACCATCGCCGATCTTGCGGTGGCCGTGAACGCCGGACAGATCAAGACCGGCGCGCCGTCCAGGAGCGAGCGGGTATCCAAATACAACCGGCTTTTATCCATCGAGCGGGCGCTGGGCGGGGCGGCCGCGTACAGGGGCAGGGACACTTTTAACAACCTTGCGAATCTGAAATGACCATTTTTGAGCAAAACGGCTGTGCGCAGCACGTTTATTTGCAAAACTATAAATAACGATTGAAAGAGGGAATAGCCATGAAAGAAATCAAATTTTACCGTTGCGAAGAATGCGGCAATATCGTTGCGCTGATCAACAATGGAGGCGGCACGCTGGTATGCTGCGGGCAGGATATGGTCGAACTCAAGGCCAATACCACCGACGCGGCTTTGGAGAAGCACGTTCCTGTTGTGAGCAGGGAGGGCGGAAAAGTAAAGGCACAGGTGGGAAGCACCCTGCACCCCATGCTTCCCGAGCATTACATCCAGTGGATTGCGCTGGTTTCGGGCGAGCGCGTGGACTTTAAGTTCCTGGAACCGGGCGGGCAGCCCATTGCGGAATTTGAGGACGCGGCATCGGGCGCCGTCTTTGAATACTGCAACCTGCACGGCCTGTGGAAAGCGGACTTCTGACATTTGAAGCCTTAAGGAAAAGGGTTCCCGACTGTTTGGGAACCCTTTCCTTACATTCATTTCGGGAAGGGACGCAAAAGGAGAGGCTATGTATAATCTTTTGATTGGCGGGGCCGCCGGGCAGGGCATCGATACAACGGCAGCCGTGCTGGAAAAAATGCTGAAGCGGGCGGGCTATAACGTGCTGACCGTACGGGATGTGATGTCCCGCGTGCGGGGCGGGCATAATTTTTCCCTGATCCGGTTCGGGGACGCGCCCGTACAGTCCCACGCAAACGAATTGGACGGCATCATCGCCTTAAACGAGGAGACCGCCCTTTTACATAAGGGCGATCTGAAAAAGGACGGGTTCATCCTGTGCGACAGCGGCATGCAGGTGGACGACCCCCGCGCGATAAAGATCGCCATGACCGAAATGGCAAAGGAGATCGGCAATCCCAAAGTCGCGGGGACGGTCGCGGTTGGGGTGGTCTTGAAGCTCTTCGGCGAAGGACTGCAAAACGCGAAGGACGTGCTGGGCTTAAGCCTGAAAGACAAGTACCTGAAGGTCAATCTTACGGCCATAAAGAAGGGATACGACGCGGCGAAAAGCCGCTACCCGCGCAAGAACGGAACGTTCGGCGGGTGGATGAACATCACGGGCAGCCAGGCAATCGCGCTGGGCGCGATCGCGGGGGGCCTGCAGTTTTATGCCGCATACCCCATGTCCCCTTCTACGTCCATCATGGAATACCTGGCATCCAAAAGCCTGGAAGCGGGACTGGTGGTCGAGCAGGCCGAAGACGAGATCGCCGCGGTCAATATGGCGATCGGCGCTTCCTATGCCGGCGCGCGCGCGATGACGGGCACGTCGGGCGGCGGTTTCTCCCTGATGGTGGAAGGACTCGGGCTGGCGGGCATATCCGAGACACCGGTAGTGATCGCCCTTGGGCAGCGCCCGGGGCCGGCGACCGGGCTGCCCACCCGTACCGAGCAGGGCGATCTGAAATTTGTGATATCGGCGTCCCAGGGGGAATTCCCGAGAATCGTCATTGCCCTTAAGGACCATAGGGACGCTTTTTACGGGACGGCGCGGGCCCTTGCCCTTGCGGAAAAATACCAGGTGCCGGTGATCATTCTTTTCGACCAGTACCTTGCGGATTCTTCCGCGACGGTGGAGCCGTTTGATTTGAAAAAAATAAAGAACGAAGAGCCTTTAGAAGTCTCCGAGGGGGAGGAATACCTGCGCTACCGTGTTACCGGGAGCGGCATATCGCCCCGGCTGGCGCCCGGGCAGAGCGGGCATCTGGTGTGTATCGACAGCGACGAGCACGACGAGAAGGGATGGATCACCGAATCGGCCGAGATGCGCAGCCGCATGGTGGACAAGCGCATGCGCAAGCTGGACACATTTCAGCCGGCCGAGCCCGATTTTCTGGGGGCGGAGGATTTTGACATCCTGCTTTTAGGCTGGGGATCGATGTACGGCCCCATTGCCGAGGCGGTCGGGACCCTGAACGGCGAAGGGAAAAAGATCGCGGCGCTGGTTTTCGGGGATGTGTACCCCCTGCCCCAAAAGATGCTCAAAGAAAAGGCCGGAAAGGCGAAAGTGATCGTGGGCGTGGAGCAGAACGCCACCGGGCAGTTTGCGGGCCTGGTCCGCGAGTATACCGGGATCGCCTGCGGCGGCAGGATATTAAAATACGACGGCAGGCAATTGACCGGCGAAGAGATTGCGGACCGTTTGCGGAAGGGGGCTTTTTAAATGAGCGGGACTTTTGAGACCTATGAGACGGCATGGTGCCCGGGCTGCGGCAACTTCAGTATTCTGAAATGCGTGCAGACCGCGTTGAATGAAATTGGAAAGGACCCGAAAGATATCCTGATGGTGGGGGGCATCGGCCAGGCGGCCAAGCTGCCCCAGTACATCAGCGCAAACGCTTTTTGCGGGCTGCACGGACGCGCCCTGCCGGCGGCGGCGGCCGCCAAGATGGCCAATACGAACCTGACGGTGATTGTGGATACCGGGGACGGCGATTCTTACGGAGAAGGCGGGAACCATTTTATACATAACATACGGCGAAACGTGGACATTACGCATTTTACGCACGACAACCAGGTTTACGGCCTGACCAAGGGGCAGGCGTCCCCCACCAGCATGGCGGGGATGGTGACCGGCGTGCAGGTGTTCGGCAACATCAATGAGCCGCTAAACCCGGTTTTGATGGCGATTGCCGCGGGCGCGGGATTCGTGGCCAGGGGATTCACCGGCAACTTAGAGCAGCTAATATCCCTGATGAAACAGGCCATCGAATACAAGGGCTACGCGCTGGTGGACATTTTGCAGCCCTGCGTGAGCTTCAACAAGCTGAATACTTTTGCCTGGTACAAGGAGCGGGTGTACGCGCTTAATGATTCGTATGACCCCAAAGACAAAATGGCTGCCATGCAAAAAGCCATGGAGTTCGGGGGCCGTATCCCCACCGGCCTGTTGTACCTGGAGGAAAAAGAGACCTTTCATGCGAAAAATCCGGTATTGAAAAACGGGGAACCGCTGGCCGGGCGCAGGAGGGACTTAAAAACCGTGGAAAAACTGGCCGCGGAGCTTGTGTGATTTAAAATAAAAAATAGATACCAATTGAAGGAGGGTAAAAAAATGGCTGTAAAAAATGCAATGACCGGTGAATTTCTGCATTCCGCCTACGGCGGAGAGAGCATGGCGCATATGCGCTACCTGATCTGGGGCGATATGGCCGCAAAAGAGGGCTTCCCCAAAATAGCGATACTTTTTGAGGCGATATCCTACGCCGAGCGCGTGCACGCGACCAACCATTTCCGCGAGATCGACGGGGGGACCGAGGCCGCGACCGTTGCGGCCGGCGGCGCTTTCGGCGCAGGAAAGACCGTGGAAAATTTGGACGGCGCCATTATGGGCGAGGAACACGAGATCGCGCAGATGTATCCGGTGTACCTGCATACCGCCGAATTTCAGAACGAGAAGGGCGCGCAGCGTTCTTTCCGCTATGCGCTGGAAGCCGAGAAGATCCACGCCAAACTGTTCCATGAGGCGCAGGACGGCGCGAAAAAAGGCAGGGACATGGACCTTCAGGCGGTTTTCATCTGCCCGGTCTGCGGACACACGGTACTGGACGAAGCGCCGGAATTCTGCCCGGTTTGCGGCACAAAAAAAGAAATGTATAAAAAGTTCTGAGAAGCTTGTTCATTGAATAAAACAGCCCATAAGCGTTTTTTACATGCGCATATGGGTTGTTTTTTTGTTTGCCTGTACGCCCGATATTTTTCCCTAGCCTCTTTAAAATATAACATCTCACCCGTTATAACACAATAAATGTTAATAATATCATATAAATATCAAAAAATAATATATACCTATTTATCAATAATATGTACCATATACCCTAAAAATCAAATAGTGTAGGATAAATGTATGCCATCACCAAAACAATTGAATCATATCACAATGAAAGTTGAGGAAGAATTATGAAAGACGTTTTTAACTGGGGTATATTGGGCCCAGGAACGATCGCAAACAGTTTTGTTGAGGGATTAAAGGTTTTAAAGGATGCGAACGTTGAAGCGGTGGGAGCGTTTCCGCCCGAGCTTGAAAACGGCAAATCATTTGCGAAAAAACATGGTATCCCGAATTGCTATGAGAGTTATGAGGAACTGATTGATGCAAAGAACATCGATATCATTTATATTTCTGCGCTCAACCCCGCCCATAAGAAATATTCGATGATGGCGCTGGAAGCGGGCAAGCATGTTTTGTGCGAAAAACCGCTGGCCATAAATGCCAGGGACGCGGAGGAGATTGCACGGTGCGCGCAGAAGAACAAGCGCTTTTTAATGGAAGGCATGTGGACAAAATTCCTGCCGGTAACGGTCGGTATAAGAAACTGGATCGCCGATGGTCTGATTGGCGAGGTACGCCAGGTAAAAGCTGATTTTTGTTTCCGTTGTGACTGGAATCCCGGCAACAGGTTGTTGTGCATGGAACTGGGCGGGGGCGCATTGATGGACGTCGGAATCTATAACATCTCCTATTCAAATATGATTTACGGCTCGCTCCCGCAAAAAGTAACCCATGACGCGTATATCGGGCCCACTGGGGTGGATGAACAGAGTTCCGCCATCCTGCAGTATGAAAACGGGCAGATTGCGACCATTATTCAGGCTGTTAGAACGCAATCGCCCTGGGATGCATGGATCATAGGAACTGAAGGATATATTCATCTTCCGGAGTTCTGGCATGGCAAACTTGCTACGGTTTACCTGAAGAACAAGGAACCGCTGACATACGATTTTCCGTTTGAAGCGAGCGGATACAACTGCGAGGCCGAAGAAGCGATGCGCTGTATCAGGGAGGGAAAACTGCAAAGCGATATCCATCCTCATGAATCGACCATATCGACCTTGAACATTATGGACGCGATGCGGAAAGACTGGGGAATGGCGTTCCCGTTTGAAAGTTGATGCCAATCATTTTTAATATAAGCAGGAGGAATAAAAAATGAAATACGGAAAAATAAATGCGGTCGACAAAAAAGTATCGCGCATCGTATTGGGCACTATGATCATTAATACAACCGATCTGGAGCAAAGCATGGAACTGCTGGATTCTGCGGTGGAACTCGGCTGCACCACGCTGGATACGGCGCATATATACGGCTACGGAGAGAGTGAAAGAGGGATAGGTAAATGGTTTGCCGAACGCGGTAACCGGGACGATGTATTTTTGATCTCGAAAGCCGCGCACCCAAACATGGACAGAACCCGGGTGACGCCGTGCGATATCACGTCCGATCTTAACGATTCTCTGACCAGACTCAATACGGACTATATCGACCTGTATTTATTGCATCGCGACGATCCGCTGCTCCCGGTCGGGCCTATTGTGGAGGTACTGAACGAACATTTGAAAGCAGGCAAGATCAAAGCATTCGGCGGGTCCAACTGGACGCATAAAAGGATACAGGAAGCCAACATCTACGCCGAGCAAAATGGACTCGTTTCTTTTTCGGCAAGCAGCCCGAACTTCGGGCTGGCCGAGCAGGTGCAGGACCCATGGGGATACGGCTGCGTCACGATAAGCGGGGCTCAGCACGAGGAGGCGCGTGAATGGTACAAAAAGACGCAGATGCCCGTCTTTGCTTATTCCAGCCTGGGGCGCGGATTGTTTTCGGGCAGGATATCGCGAGAAAATTACGACGAAATCAAAGACACCATCGATTCGGCCTGCAGGCGCGCGTATTGTTATGAATCGAACTTCGAGAGGCTGGACCGTGTGAACACGCTGGCGATCGAAAAAGGCCTCAGCATTCCGCAGATCGCCATGGCGTATATTTTAAACCAGCCGCTCAATGTGTATGCGATTGCAGGAGCGGCAAACAGAAGCGAACTCGAATCTTTAGCGAAAATTGCTGACGTTGAATTGACGCCAAAAGAGAGAGCCTGGCTGAACCTTGAAATTGAAGAACTCTAGCCAAACGCTGTATACTTTCCTCCCTGGGCGAATCCGGGACAATGCACATAGGCCCGGATTTGTCCAAGAAAACAAAATCGATTTGCCGGACTGCAAAATAACAATCAACTTGTTGATTTTTGTTGAAAGTGATATAATAAAGTCAACATATTTGACAATTGTAAAGCCAAAACAGTAATTTAATAGAAAAACGGAAGTGATCCTATGATACCGAAGTATGTATATCTGCCGACGATCGAAGATTTTTCCAAAAAGAAATCGAAAAAATGCGAAGGGAAGTATATCCTTTTGCGAAAAGACAACCTGGATATCGAAGAAAAATTTGCGATCAACAGGTATGAAGAAAAAATCAAGGAACAGACAAAATTCCACTACCACGATTTTGTTGAGATTACGTACATTGCGAGCGGAAGCGGATTTCATGTGGTGAACGACAAGGAATATGAAGTGTCGAAAGGCGATGTGTTCATTATCAATTATGATATGTGGCACGGGTTTTATAAAAAAGACAACCAATCGACCCTGATCGTATACAACCTGTTGTTTACTCCGGATTTTCTGGACGACAATCTGGTGGATGTGATCGATTACAGTTCTTTCCCCAAGGCTTTTTTGCTGAAAGGAATGGACGAACAGGATTGTTCCAAAGCCGATTTGCATATAAACCCGAACCATCAGGTGCAGTTTGAAGACCTGCTGAGCAAGATCTATATGGAATACACGTTAAAGCCAGCCGGGCACCTGAATATGATTCGGGCGTATATGATCGAAATGATTGTTACGATCGTCAGGCGGATGTCCAAAGAGAACATGGACAGGAACAGCACGGAAGCACGCATCATTGAAGAAGCGATCGATTTTCTGTATAAAAATTATCTGGGCAATATCAGTTTGGACGAGGTCGCGCGAAAAGCGTTCTTCAGTAAAAATTATTTCTGCAAGATATTTAAGCAATATACCGGTATGTGCGTGTACGAGCTGGTACATAAACTCAGGATAGAAAGCGCCTGCGATATGCTAGCGAATCAGGACAAACGGATTGTGGACATTGCAATGGAAGTTGGGTATTCGGATTACAAGGCGTTCAGCCAGAATTTTAAAAAAATAATGGGCATGAAACCGCATGAATACAAAAATCTGAAATAAAATTATGCAGCCAGGCAGCTTGCAGGCGAATGAATGACGAATGGAAAGAGAAATAAATATGAATGAGATACTGAGGCTTAATAATATTATAAAAACATTTCCGGGAGTGCTTGCACTCTCCAATATGAGTTTTGACCTTAAGGCCGGAGAAGTGCACGCGATCTGCGGAGAAAACGGAGCGGGCAAATCGACCCTGATGAATATCGTTACGGGGGTCTACAAGGCGGATTCGGGAGATATCATTGTGGACGAAAAAAAATATGTTTTTGAAAAACCCAACGACGCATTTGATTTGGGCATCGCGATCATCCATCAGGAAACCAGCCTGTTTGAAGAAATGACGATACTGGAAAACATTTTTTTGGGACATGAAATCACAAAAAAAGTTGCCGGAATAAGAGTGATCGATTATGAAGGAATGGAGAAAGAGGCTGAAAATATATTCGATCTGATGAATCTGTCCATCGACCTGAACGTAAAAATAAAGAAACTGGGCATGGCGCAAAAACAGATGGTGGAGATTGCAAAAGCGCTTACCTTTAATTCAAGGATATTTATCCTGGACGAACCGACCGCATCTTTAACGCAAAGGGAAGTGGCGGCGCTTTTTGAAATTGTTCGGAAATTGAAAAGCAAGGGAGTGGCGGTGGTTTATATCAGCCACAGGCTGGAGGAAATATTCGAGTTGTGCGACAGGGTGACCGTGGTGCGCGACGGCCAGTTTATATCATGCAAAAATGTTTCGGAAACCAACAAACATGACCTTGTGTCGGATATGGTTGGAAGGAGCATGGATAATTATTATCCGAAGGCCGACGTTAAGATCGGCGGGGAAATTTTTAAAGTGGAAGGATTGAATCAAAGAGGCGTGCTTTCGGACATCAGTTTTTCTGCGCGTAAAGGAGAGATTCTTGGGTTTGCGGGACTCGCGGGCGCGGGGAGAACCGAGCTTGCGCAGGCTATCTGCGGGCTTACAAAAAAAGACCGCGGAAAGATATACATGAACGGCCGGGAAGTGAAGATCCATCATTACCAGGATGCGATGCAAAGTGAGATCGTTTATGTTTCGGAAGACAGGGGCAAATACGGCCTGATCGTTGAGATGAGCATCAAGCACAACATTTCGATGCCACAGCTTGAAAAACTTTCAAAAAACTCTTTTATCGATTTTAAAGCGGAACAAAAAGTCGCGGACGAATATATAAAAAACGTTGGGATCAAAGCGCCGGACGCGGATTTCTTTGTGGAGAACCTCTCGGGCGGCAACCAGCAGAAAGTATCCGTATCCAAGGCGCTGGCATTAAAACCCAAACTTTTGATTCTGGACGAGCCTACGCGCGGTGTGGATGTGAACGCAAAGGCCGAGATCCATTATATCATCAGTAAACTGGTTGAAGAAGGGCTCACCATCATACTGATATCTTCCGAAATGCCTGAATTGCTTGGCATGTGCGACAGGATCATTATTATGAAAAACGGCAAGATCGCCGGGGAATTCGACAGAAAAGAAGTCACCCAGGAAAAAATCCTGAAGGTGGCGCTGGAAATAGAATAAATAGAATAATAGTTAAAACGGGGTATATAGGATGAAACATAATTCGGATGGTTCCGGGCAGCCGGGATCCGGCATAAAAAAAGGCTTGACAACGGAAGTTTACTTGTTTATTTTGGTTATCGTTATAATGCTTATATTAAGACTGTTTGCGGCGGATTTCTATTCGCTGAACAATGTGATGAGCACGTTCAACTACTTCAGCTATCTTCTGATTGGCGCGGTGGGCATGAATTTGATTATCATCACGGGAAACATTGATGTTTCTGCGGGCGCGATCATTTCGGTCGTTGGGATCGCAGTGGCTTTTGTGGGAAAAACCAATGTTCCTTTTGAGGTGTTCTTGCCGGTCGGTATGGCCGTAGGCGCCGGACTTTCTTTCATGAACGGGATATTTATTACCAAACTCAGGATCCCTTCCATTGTAGCCACGCTGGCCACCACCCAGTTGTTTGCGGGCATATTGCCGCTGGTGGTTGACGGAGCGATTTATGACCTGCCTGCCAATTTTACCTGGCTGGCATTCAACGCAAAGCTTTTTGGGATTATTCCCTCCAGTGTGCTGTTTATGATTATTATTGCTGTGATTGCGATTATTTTTATGAAATATTCCAGATTCGCCAAAAAACTTTATGCCATAGGCAACAATGCCAATGCGGCCAAGCTGGCGGGGGTTAACGTGAACAAAACGGTTGTTAAGGGTTTTGTGATCGCGGGCGCGCTTTACGGGGTTGCGGGGACGCTCATTGTTACCGCGGGCCAGCGGGTGACGATGACGATGGGCAGCGGACTGGAAATGACATTGATCGCCGCGGTTGTACTGGGAGGAACCAGTATTGCGGGCGGCAGCGGAAAAATCATCGGAACGGTTGTAGGGGCGTTTATACTGTCGCTTATATCTCCGGCTATGAATTATATGGGGCTTTCGTCCGACTGGTCGGACGCCGTTATGGGAGCGATCATACTTGTATCCGTCATCGTTTCGCAGATCGCCGTTATGACGGAGAAAAACAAGCTGAACACCATGAAACTGAACTGCAATCCGGAGGTAAAATAAATGAAAGCGAAGGAATTGAACAAAAAGAAATCCGGCCTCTCTTTTAATAGTTCGTTGCTGCTGATATTTGTTGTGCTGTTTGTTTCCATAGGCTTAATGAACAACAACTTTTTAAACCCCAACTATATCATAAACGTCATGCTGAAAAACATTATAGAAATCGGCCTGGTGGCCCTGCCGCTCACCTTGATCATCATCACCAGCGGCATCGACCTTTCGGTGGGGTCCATTATGATATTATCCGCGATATCGGGCGGCATTGCGGCCGCGAGCCTGGGCAGTGTGCCCGGCATCATTGTGGGCCTGGCGGTTGGCGTCGCCTGCGGACTGATGAACGGGCTGGTTGTGGCAAAATTGAAGATATCGCCGCTGGTAACAACGCTTGCGACGCTCTTCCTGTTCAGGGGGATCGCGAAGGGCATCACGTCCGGAGACAGCGTTTATTCCTACGATTTTACAACTTTTATGGGAAACCAGACATTGTTTGGACTGCCAATTTCGATCATCATCTATGCCGTCGTCGCTGTCATATTTTGTGTGATACTTTCAAAAACGACCCTGGGGAGAAGTTTGTTCGCGATCGGATTTAATGAGAACGCGACAAGATACTCCGGGATAAAAGCGGACAAGGTACTGATAACGATTTATACGCTTTGCGGGCTTCTTTGCGCGATCGCGGCATTCATCTATCTGGGCCGGTTCACAAGCGTGAAATTTGATGTTGCGAACACGCTTAATTTGAGAATCATCACCGTCGTCGTTTTGGGAGGGACAAGCATAAACGGCGGCATAGGCGATATGAAAGGGACGATTCTAGCGACACTGATCATTGGTGTCTTAAACAGCGGGCTGACCGTGCTGAACATTCCAATAGACGTGCAGACCATTATCAACGGCATTGTGCTGGTAATCAGCTTGATCGTTTATTCGATCCTTATTGAAAAAGAGAAAAACAAAAGGATATTGGAAGTCGCTGCAATGAAAAAAACATAACGCGAGGCCTGTTGTCAAATAGCCTCACAATCAAACAGCCAGTCTTTTTAAAAATGCTTTGATTTGAATTGAAAGGCATGGCGGTCTGTTTCGTATATGCTTGAAAGGCTGACACACGAAAATAAATTTAAACGTTTTGCCAGCGAACCGGATCGATTCCGGCTGTCAGAAGCCGAAACGATAAAAAAACAGGACTATAAGGAGGAGAAAATGAAAAAACTATCAATCTTAATGGTTGCCGTACTGGTTGCCGCATTGGTTTTCACAGCGTGCGGAACCCCAACGGCAACGGAATCCGCTTCTGCGGACACGTCGGCTACTGCGGCGGTTTCGGAAGAAGGCACTTCCGAATCGGTTTCAGTAGTCACTCTCGCGATGCTTCCAAAATATAAGGGAGAAAATTACTTTGATGCATGTAAACAAGGCGCGGAAGAAGCCATTCAGGAGTTGAATGCAAACGGAACCGTCGCGGAACTGATCTATGACGGCCCGCCGCAGGATGCGGCGACCAACCAGAAACAGGTGGATATTCTTGAAGGATGGATCGCACAGGGTGTGGACGTACTGATCGTCTCTCCGAACGACCCCACCGCTATCGCTCCTACTTTGAAAAAAGCAATGGAGGCTGGCATCAAGGTTGAGACATTTGACGCCGATGCGGAGGCGAACGCCCGAGAGTTGTTTATCAACCAGGCATCCTATGATACGATCGGAAAAGGTTTGGTTAAAGCGGTAGCGGACAGCTTGACGGGAAAAGGGTATGGACCGGATAAAACGGCGAACGTCGCAATGCTTTCGGCAGACAAGACCGATGCGAACCAGAATGCCTGGATCGCTTCGATAAAAACATTGCTTGCTACAGATGAATACAGTTGGTTGAAACTTCAAAATGAAGAAACGGATATTTATTATCCGGGCGCCGACGAAACCAAAAACCAGCAAGACGCCGCTACCATCATAAGCAGAATGGGACCCGGTGCCAACCAGATACAGGCCGCAATCGGCCTTTCTTCGGGTGCAACCCCCGCTCTTGGAGCTGCCTACGCTTCGGCTGCGGAAAAACCGGATGCAATGGCCGTTACTATGACCGGCCTTGCGACTCCCAATGCACTGAAAACCTACATCCTTGACGAGACCAATCCAATGGATACCGGCGTGCTTTGGAATTGCATGGATCTTGGTTACTTATCCGTGATGGCAGGCTATCAGATGGGTACAGGCGTGATTACGCCTGAAATAACCGCCATGACGACCACGAGACTTGGAGAGAGGGCAATTGACACTGACAATAAGATGATTCTTTTGGGAGATGCCTTGATTTTTGACAAGTCAAACGTGGAGCAATACAATTATTAATCCTATGATCTTCTGATCTTGAATAGGATAAGCTTAAATTCATGTTTTTTCCTGATGGTTATATGTTATTGGAGCCAATACTCCAATAACATATAACCTTTTTTATTGGAATTTTAAGATTTCAGCATATGATAAGATACTTCTAATGAGCACACAAATAAACCGGCGTAGATTGCCGGTTTATTTTCAGATAATCTTTTACAAAGATATGGTAAGTAAAAAACATGAAAACAGGGACGCAATGTGGACATCGCCCAATTTGCGCACGATAACCAGGTTTACGGACTGACCAAGGGCCAGGCGTCGCCTGGGGGCGCTTTTTTCTTTTGCGGCGGCGGGCGGGATTGATTGCATGAACGGAAAGGAAAACGGGCGTTTGAAAAAATAATGAAAGGCCCCTGCGTATGTATATGTGTCATGCGGGAAAGGCGGAGAATATACTGGCAGTAAGCAAGGAAAGGAGGACGCGATATGGATAACCGATATGGCCGGCCATACGATGGCAGGATGGGACAAAATCACCCGGGGCCCGAGAAAAAAGTTCCGGCACGGCCCGAATGCGGCGTAGGAACGGGCAGAAACCCGCAAACCGCGGCGGGGGGGAGGATGAAAACCCGCACTGCCGTGAAAGACGGGGGTTATATAAAAAAAAATATTCCGGGGCCAAGGATGGCGGATAATATATTAAGGAAAGAAAGCAGAAGCCCGTATCTGGCCAACGACATGGAGGACGCAAGACAGGTCCGGCGGATGGACGATAACAGGAATGTGCGGTTTTATGGGAACGGACAGGAAGAGATGCGCAATAAATGCCTGGAAAAGAACCGGGGTCCCCAAAGAAGCGAAGATTATTTGGGGTGGAAGAACCGGGGTCCCCAAAAAAGCGAAAGCAATATGGGAACGATGGGCACCCCGTCGAAAAGCGCGCAATTCATGGGAGGCATGAACCGGACCCCGAGGAAAAACGAAGAATCTTTCAGGACCGGCCGCGGGCCGCAAAAAACGGAGCATACGGGAATGGGCGAACGCGGCCGGCAGGGGTTTGAAAACGCGGGGATGAAGAATTTCTGCGACTATAAAAGCAGGCGCGCCACAGTCCGGGGCGATAAAAAAAGATAGAAATAAAACGGCGGCTGGAAAGCCGCCGTTTTGTTGCGTGTTTTCCGGTTTTTAACACAGTGTTTTTGCTTAAAAAAGCCGCCGGCTGCAAAAACTATTTTAAAAAGGAGGTTTTTTTATGCCGAAAGACAGCCAGGTGGACGATAAACGGGCGAGGGAACGCAAGGCGAAAGGCGGCGCGCCCCTGACACGGGAAAACATGAACCAAAACAAAAGCGCCAAGAAGCAGTCGGCGCTGCGGGACAAACCGGGAGAAGACAAATAAGGCAGGTGAAAGGAATGGCCAAAGCGGGAATGAGACGCCCGGGCCCGAGCGAACCGCACGGGACGGAGAGCAACAAAAAGCAGAAATTCCCCAAAAACAGCGAGCAACCGGTACCCGAGATAAAGGGAAAGGCTAAAACAGGCAAACGGAAAGCGGACCCTTTGTACGGCCCGAAGGAATACCACTGAAAGCAGGCCCCCTTGCGGGCCTGCTTTTGCTGTATGTAAGCATAGCGTTTACAGTCACCTTTATTTAATGATTCTGTTAGGTTTTTTTTGAGCGGAGCCGAGCGCACGCTTAAGCGTGATGAAGTGGGAAAACGGAGTGACCGCCGCCAGTGGCGGGGAGAGGGAACGAAGTTTTCACTGAATGCGAGATGAGCACGAGCGCAAACATAGAGAATTACTTGACGCGATGTGCAAATCCGCAATGAAGTGGGATCAAAGGCTCACTGAGTACGAGATAAGCGCGAGCACAGATGAAAAAACTGCCCTTTTCGTTGCACTTACAATGATAATCCACATCTGAAAGAAAGGTAAAAAAAAACAAAAAAACCACCCTTGCAAAAGGGTGGAAAGGAAAGTCACTGCAACGATCCCATTTCGTTTTTTGCTTTTTGGATCATCCTTTTGACCATTTCTCCGCCGATGGGGCCGCCCTGCTCGCCGTTGACTCGGCTTGGAAGGTTGCCTTTGTATTCGTCGTTATTTTCTTTTACATACTGCTGGTGGCCGATATCCTGCGCGCATTCCATTTTGAACTGCGTCCAGGGATGGTCCGGGCCGTATTTCCGCATTTTTGACGACATTTTATCTCCTCCTTTCGGCTGTGATTGCCTTTGTTGCGGGGTCCTAAGAAAAGTCTGTTGACTTTTTTGGGGTGCGTTTGCGGCAAAAGACTTCGAAACTATTTTCTGCGAATCTGCGTGCAAATACACTGCCAAAACTTTTCAAAAAAATTTTTAATAAAAATCAAAAATTAATGATTGACAAATCAGTCAACGATAGAATATACTATGATTGACTGCATAGTCAATCATAGAAAAGGAGGGGTATCATGAGCCCGAGAAATGAAGAACAGAACGCTGCCATTAAGGATGAACGAAGGGAACAAATACTGTCCGCGGGTTTAAAGCTTTTTGCGACCCGGGGCTTTGCGGCCACCAAGATCAGCGACGTGGTGAAGAAGGCGGGGATGAGCCATGGACTGGTGTACCATTATTTTAATTCCAAAGAAGAAATATTTTTTGAGCTTTTAAAAAGAGCGATGCAGGCCTCGGCGGAGTCCCTGCTGATGGCCGAGAGCATGCCGGCAAGCCCTCTGGAGAAGGTGCGGCAGATTGCGGGCTATATTTTAGGCGGAATAGAAAACTTTGAGGAATCCGCCTACTACTTTTTGATCGTATCGCATGCGTCGGTAATGGAGGGGATGTCCGAGGAAAACGATAAGCTGCTGGATGAATCCATGACCGCGGTGCAGGCGATGGTGCGCATCTTATCGGCGGGCCAGGCGGCCGGAGAGGTGCGCGATGGCAATCCGCTGGGGATGGCAATGGTTTTTTTTGCGGCCATACAGGGGCTGGCAATGTATAAACTGGCCATAGACGGGTTTAAAATGCCCGACCCCGAGATACTTGTCAACATGGTGAAAAAGCCATAAGAAATAAATAATTAAGGGAGGATTTGTAAAATGAAAAAAGTAGCCATCATAGGCGCGGGCATCGCGGGGCTGACCTGCGGGATCTATGCGCAATTAAACGGTTTTGACACCGAGATTTACGAAATGCACACCATCCCGGGCGGGGAATGCACGGGATGGGACCGGAAAGGTTATCATTTTGACGGCTGCATCCACTGGCTGGTAGGGACAAAGCCTGGGACGGGCTTAGGCAATATCTGGCGGGACACGGGAGCGCTGGACGATTCTGTGCGCGTGATCGACCATGATGTCTTTATACGGTACGAAGAGGAAGGCGGCGCGGTGAACTTTTATACCAACGCCGGCAAACTGGAAGCGCATCTGACCCGGATTTCGCCCGAGGACAGGGGCGAGATCAAAAAATTCTGCGCCGCCATCCGGGCGGTGGGCGGATTCGGCATGCCGGTGGATAAACCCATGGACATGATGAAAATGGGGGACGGCCTGAAATTTGCCGTGAGGAACATGGGCGCGATTTCAAAGATGTCGAGGTACGGCAAAATGACGGTGGAGGAATTCTGTGCGCGTTTCAAAAGTCCGCTTCTTCAGCGGGCGATGGAAGCTGCCATACCCGTAAACACATCGCCCATGCCCCTCATTATGACGATGGCCGGGATGAACGGCGGGGACTGCGGGTACCCGGAAGGCGGTTCGCGCGCGCTGGCATACCGGATGGAAAAGAAGTTCCTTAGCTTGGGCGGAAAGGTATTTTACAAAGCGAAGAGTGAAAGAATAAAAGTGGAAGACGGAAAAGCAACCGGAATCGTCCTTGCGAACGGAAGGGAGATTGTGGCCGACCATGTGATTTCCTGCGCGGACGGGTACAATACCTTAAAAGTGCTGCTGGAGGACAAATATACGCCGGATGTCTACAATAACCTGTTTGGCAATCCAAAGGAGTACCCCACCATCACCAGTGCGCTGGTATTTATGGGGGTGGACGCGGATATTAAAAGCGAAACCCGCGCGATCCAGATCAGGCGGGAGGCGCCGGTCTCATTGAACGGCGTTAAGAGCAAATGCGTGCAGCTGATCAGCTATGGTTTTGATAAAAACATGGCGAGCGAAGGCAAAAGTGTTTTTTCCTGCTACTACGAAGCGGAGTACGATTACTGGAAAGCGCTTGCCGCCGACAAGGAAAAATACGAGGCCGAAAAAAAGCGGCTGGCCGAAGACGCGACCGCAGCGCTTATACGCAGGTTCCCCGAGACGGAGGGAAAAATAGAGGTTACCGACGTGGTGACGCCCATGACCTATGAGCGCTACGCGGGCGCATGGCGGGGCGCGTGGATGACCTGGGCATGGGGCGGAAAGGACGTCCCGCGGTACCACCCCGGCGTGCTGACTGGCCTTGAGAATTTCATCATGGCGGGCATGTGGACCCTGCCTCCGGGCGGTCTGCCCGGCGCGGGCGCATCGGGCAGGTTTGCCGCCCACCGGCTGTGCATACAGAACGGGATGGAATTTAAAACAGAATAAATGCCATCAAAGAAAACCAATGACAGAATTTAATTGGTTTCTTTGAATATTGAGCGAAAGGCCTTCGAACATCCGTTCGAAGGCCTTTCTATAAAGTATAGAGAGGGAAGATAATTGCGTATCGCGGGGTCTCCGGATTGTCGTAAGACTTTTTTGGGGAGTGGTTATCCGGTCAGGGCTGAAAAACGCGCGTAGGCGTCTTCCCAGGCCGCCGCATCTTGCGGAAGGTATTCTTTGATGGGGAAGGAATCCCGGACCAGGCTGCGCGCCTCGGAAAGCCCGGAAAGCCCGCCCGCGGCGATGAACTGGGCGGCGATGTTGCCGATGGCCGCCGCTTCGATGGGGCCCGCGTATACCGGGCGGCCCATGGCCGAGGCCGCGAAGCGGTTGAGCAATGCGCTCTGCGCGCCCCCGCCCAGTATGTGGACATGGGGGATTAAAAAACCGGCCACTTCCTCTATTTTCTCAAGCGTGCTGCGGTAGGCCAGCGCAAGGCTTTCCTTGATGCAGCGGGTGATCTCGCCCGGCGATTCGGGCAGGGGCTGGCATGTTTTTTCGCATTGCTGGCGGATCTTTTGCGCCATGTTGTCCGGGGAGAAGAACACAGGGTCGTTCGGATTAATCAGTGAGCGGAAGGGCGCGGCTTTTTGCGCCAGGGCGTCGAGCTGCGCATAGGTGAGGCCCAGGCCTTCCGCGTCGAACTGGCGCTTGCATTCCTGCAAAATCCACAGGCCCATGATGTTTTTTAAAAACCGGTTTGTGCCCGCAAAGCCGCCTTCGTTCGCGAAATTATAGGCGTACGCTTCGGGCGTGGTAATCATTTCGCGCGTTTCCGTGCCCATCAGCGACCAGGTGCCGCTGGAGATGTATGCGAAATGCGGTTCCCGGCTGGGGACGGCCATGACCGCCGAGGCGGTGTCATGGTGGCAGACCGCCACCACATTAAAGGCGCCCGCGCCCGTTTCGGCCAGTACGCTTTTTTGCGCTTTGCCGATGACGGTGGCCGGAGGGACGACTTTGGGGAAGATTTTAAGTGGTATGCCGAGCGGCTTTAGAATATGTTCGTCCCAGTCCCCCTGCATGCGGTTGTAGCATTGGGATACCGAGGAGATGGTGAATTCCGCCGCAGTCTCTCCCGAAAGAAAATAATCCAGCAGTTCGGGTACGAAAAGGAGGGAGGATGCGTTTTTGAGCTGGAAACGGTCCGCTCCCGACACGTGCGCCGCCAGCTGGACCAGGGTGTTGAAGGAGGCGCGCTGGCAGCCGGTTGAGCGGTACAGATCCATGGGGGGGATGCGTTTTTCGATTTTTTCGATCATCCCCCGGGTGCGGGAATCGCGGTACATGAACACCTGCGAATACAGCGCGCCGCCCGCATCCAGCAACCCGTAATCGTTGCAGAAGGCGTCCACCCCCAGGCTGGTGAATTTTCCGGCCTTGGCCAGCCCAAAGAGCAGCTGCCGGTAGATGCCCAGGATGTCCCAGTACAGGTGGTCGGCCGCGCGGACCGGACCGTTTTCGAAACGGTGGATTTCTTCTATTTTGATTTTTTTTGAGCCAAGCCGGCCGGAAAATATCTTTCCGCCGCTGCCGCCCAGATCGAGTGCCAGGGCCTTCATACCGTTTGCGTCCTCATCAGATAAAGTTTTTGAATATATTGCAGACCGCGTCCGTCTCCATGCGTTCCAGGCAGCTGAACGCGCCCATCAGGGTGGGCCCGGACACGACCACGCCGTGCATGGGCATAATGCAGCCGATGCCTATTTTTTCCGCGAATTCGCGGTGCGCATCGAAATATTCGTACACGCTCTCGGCGAGTTCGGGCGTATAGGCCGTTGCGGGCCGCGCGCAGCCGAAATATTCGCCGCGTTTGATGGTGGCTTCGGTTACCGTTTTGATGGGTTTGTTCGCCGCCGCGTACACCATGCAAAACTGCGGATGCGCATGGATGGTGCTTTTAATGAATTTGAAATTCGAGTGCAGAAGGATATGGATCTTGGTTTCGCGGGACAGCTTGCCTTTCCCTTCCAGGATGTTTTCGTCGTAGTCGATCAGGAGGAACTCCTCCGGGTCGATGGAGCATAAGTGATGTTCGCTCATCATGGAAGGGGAGATGAGCATCCTGTTTTCCGCCACCGTGACCGCGAAATTGCCGCCCGCCGCGTTGGTGAGCTTGCGGTCCCACATTTCTTTTGCTACCGTCGCCATCTGGCAGCGGATTTCCGAATACTGTAATGCCAAAATTAAAAACCTCTCTTTATTTAAATTTATTTATTTCAATCTGACTGCGCGGACCGTTTCCATGAGCTCTTTGGCTCTGTTTATGTCGAACCCCGCGGTGATCTCGCTTTCCGCGGCCGCGCCCGAAACGCTGGCGGCCCATTTGATGGTGTGCTCCAGGTCTTCCCCCCGGATCATGCCCGCCACGATCGCGGATAAAAACGCATCCCCGCAGCCGGCCTCGTTGACCGCGCGGACGGCTGCCGGGTATACCCGCCAGATGCTGCCGCCCGATTTGACCACCGCGCCCTTGCTGCTCCACGTCATCGCGATCACTTCTATGCCCGCGTCGCCCAGCGACTCAAGGGCGGCCACCACGTCCGCCTCACAGGTGAGTTCCCGCCCGGCGAGGTAGCAGAGCTCCTCGAAATTCGGCTTGATCATATAGGGCTTTGATTTGAGGCCTTCTTTAAGATAGGGCCCGCTCGCGTCCAGGATGACCTTTACGCCCAGTTCTTGCGCTTCCTGGGCCAGCCGGGTGTATACGGCCGTGTCTTCCACGTTGCTCGCGTCCCCGGTGAGCATTAAAATATCGCCCGCCGCGGCCAGGCCATTGATTTGGGAGAGGAGGTCGTCCGTCATGGCGCGGGTGAGCATGGGGCCGCGGTCGGACAGCATGGTACAGTAGCTGCCGTTTTCTTCTATGATCTCAAAATTGGTACGGGACGCAAGGCCGGGGTGATCGTAGTGCAGGAAATGCACGGAAACGCCCCATTCTTCCATCATTCGCGTGATACGCCTGCCGGTTTCTCCCAGGGTGACCCCCAGGGCGGTGTTTTCTATTCCCAGCAGTTTTAAGTCTATGGACACGTGCGTGCCCTTGCCGCCCAGCGTTTCCAGCGTTTTGTTGATCCGGGATGTGCGGGAGCGCACGAATTCATCCAAAAAGATGATTTTGTCTACCGCCGGATTGAGCGTTACCGTAAAAACCATGAATGCGAACCTTTCTTTTGCCGTTTATTTTTTTATCTTGCATTTACGGGCCGGGTTTTATCCCCGGGATCCCCGAAAATCTTTAGATTTTTAGGGGTGGAATTCCGCGATCAGCAGTTCGACGCCCATGCCCGGCAAGAATGCCGTCTGGTCCTTTTCGGTCTTGCCGTCCGTTATGACCATGTCGATGCCCGACAAATCGGACAAAAAGACCTGCCCCGAGCGCGTGAACTTGCTGTGGTCCGCGAGAAGGATGACTTCCTGGCTGCGTTCCATCATGAGGCGCTTTAAGTCCACCTCCAGGATGCTGGCATCGGTGACGCTGTCCGGCCGGATGCCCGAGCAGGACATGAAGGTCCGGCTGGGGTAAAAATCCGCCGCGTTCTTAAGGGCGGTGTTCCCGTACAGCGAATGGTTGCTCGCGTGGAATATGCCGCCCAGGCAGATGACCAGGTGGTTCGGGCTTAAATAATTCACCGATTCGGACAGGAGTTTGACCGAATTGGTGATGATGGTTACATTGGCTTTGGGCGGGATGTATTTCAAAAGATACAGGCAGGTGGAGCTGTTGTCCAGAAAGATGTTGTCCCCGTCACGGATCAGGGAAGCCGCCTTGCGGCAGATGGCGTCTTTTTCGCCCGAGTGCTGTATCTCCCGCACGGCAACCGGCAGCTCCAGGGGGGAGCCTGGGATGCTGCCCGCGAAAACCGCGCCGCCGTGGGTGCGCTTCAATATGCCGTCTTCCTCCATTTCCTGAAGGTCGCGCCGGATGGTCTCCCGGGATGTGCCCAGACGTGCGGACAGATCGCCAACATCCACCTTGCCCGATTGCTCCAGGATATTTACGATCTCCGATTTTCTCTCGATCTTATACATGGCAAACCCTTCGCTTCTCTTTGATTGAACCTGCATACCTGTTTTGTTTATGCCTGTATCATAACATAGAGCGTTTGTTTTGGCAATAACAAAATGAAACGGTCAAATACGAATGGTTTAAAATGACCGAATACATAAAAAAGATATGACATCTGTGGGAGAATTGCCGGATACGGCTGTTTTGGCGCAAAAAAGCCGTTAAAAAGGGCACGGGATGCAATTAATGCTTGCGCGCGGGGGCCGGATATGCTATGATAACCACATAAACGGAAAATAACGGTAAGAAACAGTAATATTAGAAACAAATTTATTCAAATTTCCTGCCCGGCCGGGATATGCCGGATAGTCATTCCGATACGATCTGGAGGTGGAACATGAAACTTTCAATTTTTGCGGTTTTATATAAGGACAAGCCGCTTTCTGAGGTGCTGGACAACTTCAAGGCAAAGGACGTGCTGGACGTTGAGGTGGGCTCGGGCGGGTTCATCGGCAAGGAGCACTGCGATCCGGCCGCGCTTTTAAAGGACAAGTCTGCGCGGGAGCGTTTTGAAGACCTGTTCGAAAGCCGGGGGATGCGCATATCCGCCTTGAGTTGCCACGGGAACCCCGTGCATCCGAGCAAGGCGCTGGCCGAAGAATACCACCGGGATATCAAGAACTCCATCGACCTTGCGTCCGCACTGGGCGTGGACCATATCGTTACCTTTTCGGGATGCCCGGGGGACTGTGAGGATTCCAAATACCCCAACTGGCCGGTATCCCCTTTCCCCGAGGATTTCCAGACGGTGCTGGAATGGCAGTGGGAAAAGAAGCTCACTCCCTACTGGAAGGAGATGGGCGCCTACGCCGGGGACAAGGGCGTGAAGGTGGCCATGGAGATGCACGGCGGGTATTCGGTGCATTCGCCGGCGACCGCTATCCGCATGCGCAAGGAGACCGGATGCAAGGCGCTGGGCGCCAACCTGGACCCCAGTCATATGTGGTGGCAGGGGATCGACCCCGTTCTGGCCGTTCGCTACCTGTGCGCGGAGGACTGCCTCTTTCACTTCCACGCGAAGGATGCAATGGTGGACCCGACCAGGGTCTCCTATTACGGTCTGACCGATATGCAGAGCTTCGGCAACGCGTATACGCGGGGCTGGCAGTTTCGGACGGTGGGCTACGGCCACGACCTGAAGGAATGGGCGAACATCATGAGCGCCCTGCGCGCGAGCGGGTATGACGGCGTGATCAGCATCGAGCACGAGGACGGGTACCTTTCGGTGGAGGAAGGGCTTAGCAAAGCCGTCGGCAACCTAAAGCAGGTGGTGATTTTCGACCCGGCTTCCGCGCCCAAGGCCTTTGACCTGGACGAACGCTTTTTGTAAGTTTGACCTCCTGACAGATAGATACGATCATGCAAAAAAACCGCGGATTGCGGTTTTTTTGCATTGCGGTAAAGTGTTTTATTGGGCTGTGCTTTTTTGCATGGCATTTTGGGGAGCGGCTACGGGGTGCGCTTGTCCTTAAGAGCGGCATTTGATACAATAAGAAAGACGAGGCGCGCGCATTCCGGGAGAAACGTTGGCGCCGCGCCGGGTGGCAAAATGGAGTTTTTTATACGGCCGTTGGAGCCGGACGAATTTAAAAGCATATACGTCAGGATAAAAAGGGATTTCGCGTTCGGTGAATATGCTCCCTACCGCGTTTTAAAGCGGCAGCTTGCGGACGGGCGGCAGCAGGGATGGTTGTTTTTTGCCGGCGGACGGGCGGCGGCGTACGCCATCTGCGCCGGGGATACGGCAAGCGGGGTCGTTTTGATCAGTTATTTTGCGGTGTTTGATGAAATGAGGGGGCGGGGGATGGGCACCGCTTTTTTGGAGGATATCAAAAAGGCATACACGGATGCAAGGGGGATCGTTGCGGAGGTGGAGAAGCCCGAAAACGCAAAAACAGCCGGGGAAAAGGCCCTGCGGGAAAGGCGGATGGCGTTTTACCGCCGGGCTGGATTTGAGCCGCTCTTTGGGATTGACTATTCCATTTGGAACGTCCCCATGCACCTGATGGTTTTCCCGCCGGGCGCGGACCCCGAAGAAATCGGCCGGGCGGTGCACGCGGTTTACCTTTCGCTGATGGGCAGGCGGTTCATCCATATGCTGAAGATCGCCTGTGGCCGCGAGAAAAATTTATAAATTTCATTTTTTAACACGTAGACAAACATGAAATAATCTTGTATAATGTCTATCATTGGAGGCATAGCTCAGCTGGTAGAGCACACGCTTCACATGCGTGGGGTCGCTGGTTCGAGTCCAGCTGTCTCCACCAGCCGGGGAGGCCCGGCAGCCATACCGCGAACCCATTTCAGTGGTTCGCGGTCTTTTTTATGCCTGGGTGGCCCGGCGGCCATGCCGCAAATCATCCTTTGATTATTTTGCGGCCTTTTTTGTTCCAATGGCTAAATAATTGACTGATTAAGCAAATATTGACTTTAATTTTTTTTCTGTTATAATAAGCCTAACGAATATTAGTTAGGTTGTGGTGATGGATAGGAAAGAAGAAATTTTAGAGATTGCTTTCCGCCTTTTTGCCGAAAAGGGATATCAGGTTTCGATGTCTGATATTGCGGAAAAGGTCGGCATTAAAACGCCGTCCTTGTACAGCCATTTCAAGAATAAGGATGAGATCATTTTTCTTATGATTGAAAAACTGGTCGGGGAACTGTTTGATCTAATGCGACGGACGCTTGAAGCATCAAAGGATTCGGGCTGCGGCGAAGCTTTGAAGAATGTATTTTTTACATCCATAAAGTTTAACGACTATGACCGGCTCAGGGTATACAGAAGGCTTCCGTTTATTGAAAAAGAAGACTTAAGAAACCGCTGTATCGGGATCATGAGGGAAAAGGAAACCGATTTTATTCAGAGTTTGATCCAGGTGATCCAAACAGGGATACAAAACGGTGAAATCCTGGAAGTTGCGGATAACGGAATCATAATGCTATTCATGTCGATGCTGCAGGGGAACCTTGACGGGAAGCTTCTTTATAAAGGGTTTACCAATGTGGATGAGTTTGTTGAAAAGTCCTGGGCATGCTTCTGGAACGGTATCCGGAAAAGAACGAAGAGTGATTGCGAATGCTTTAATAAATAAAGCGAAGGAGGAAAGGCAATGAAATTTACAGGTATGTACCGCCCGATCGACCGTTTGGGACGCATCGTACTGCCCATTGAACTGAGGAGAGTACTGGATCTGAAGATAAAAGATACGGTAGAGATCTATGTGGAAGACGAAAATATCATCCTGAAAAAACATCAGGATTCCTGCGTCTTTTGTGAAAGTACGGAAAACCTGAAAAGCTTTGAGGGCGTGTACGTCTGTTCCAAGTGCGTCGACGAAATCTGAACTTAATGTAAAAATGCTCTAATAATGCCGAATGAAAAGAATGAAGAATAAATACACAGCCGTTATGCTTTAAAAAAAATAACGAAAGCCGCCTGTGGGAAATATAAAAATACAGGCGGCTTTATTATATCCATAAAACTTGAAAGGAATGGATGCAAATAATTGAAAATGAGTGCGGGTTCCTGTAAAATATTTTTTAAGGGGTGATGGAGGCATGAAGCTGTTTGGGGGCCTGCACAGGCCTAGACTGACCGCGATCGATTTTTTCAGGTATATCGGGCCGGGCATGCTGGTGACAGCTGACCATGCTTTCCGCGGTGGCGGTGATCTTCTTTATTACCTCCCCGTTCGACGGGCTGATCTATTCCCGGATGCTGCTCGGCATTCAGCTGCCCGTGACCATATTCCTGCAGATATACCTGACTTCTTCCGAGCGGGTGATGGGCAAGTTCGCGAACAAGAGGACGGACAAGATACTTTTGTGGGCGATCGGGTCGGTGATGACCGTGCTGAATGTGATGCTGCTTTTAAGCTACGTGGTAAAATAAAAAAAGCGGGGGGACCCGCTTTTTTTATTTTATAAATCCGCGAGCGCTTTTTCGGCCAGGCGCGCGTTTTGTGCAAGCTGGTTTTTATCCCGCTGGAAAACGCCCACCACGGCGGTATCGGCGGGCTTGATGTTTTCGAAGGTTTCCCGCAGGGCGGCCTCAACATCGTTTGGGCTGTTTGCGATGTTGCCCCCCGAGAGGATCTTGAAGGCGAGGCATGGTTTTGGGACGGCACGCATGGCGGCGAACATCTTTGGACGGTCTTGTGCATCGAATTCGAATTCGTGGGTGACGCCCGTGATGAAAGAGCTTTCGTATTGTACTTTCTTGCGCATGTTGTGTACGCAGCACATATAAAAATCCGCGCCCCAGCCCTCTTTTTCCGCGCGGAGGATGGTTTGGGGCACGTGAGAGCACATGCCGGCCGGGACGCCCGATTCCCGGATGATCCCTATATTGCGTATGAGTTCGTCCATTTTGTCCGCCTCCACCAGATTGTCCGTTACCGTTCCCTGGTGGAAGATGGCGACGGGCTGAAGCTGCATGATGAGACGGACGTTCACCTCCAGCATCACCGGCGGGTGCGTCTGCGCAATCCAGTTCATTTTGCCGCCTTCTTTTTTATACTGCCGGATCACCCGGAGCATGAAATCGTCCGCGATGGGCAAAAAGGTGCCGTAGCCCTGCGCCTCCGCTTCGAAAAGCGTTTCCACGATTTTCTGCGCCGTGTAAAAATCCAGCATATCGTCGGTGGAAGTGGTTTTTGAGATATAGGTATGCCCGCAAAAGGGGTTGCCGCCCACGATCAGCCGGCTGATGCGGCTGCCAAAAAAGTCTACGGTGGGAATCATGCGATCATCCTCCCGAAAAATAAATTTTTTTGAAAAACAGGATGTGAACAGTATTATTGTATCACTCTTTTGGGTGGTTTGCCATTATTATAATGGCCGGAAATAAAACTGCGGCCAAATCCGCGCACAAGCATGGTATCGCTGGCATAAAAAATTGTAACCCACATATTATATTTCGCGGCAAGACGGCCGGGTCTCCCCAAAACGCTGCGGCTCATGCCGTTTGCTTACGCCGTATCGCTGGCATCTAAACGCCGCATACCACTACTTGCATTTGCGATAGGGCAGCCCTCCCCGTGTGTTGGTTTTGATGTAAAACAGGGCTTTTCAGCGGGCATCCAACCGCTGCGCCGCACAGGCCGCTGATCCCGGCCGGGCAGCCCGGCCTATCGGGCCCGGCTTGACTTGGCGGCGCGGATATGGTAACATGATAGCACTCTTTGCACTGCATGAAAATTACAGTACAAACTGAGCAGGCGATGGGCTTAAAAAGTCCATGGGGCTGGGCCGGATTATCCGGCAGCGGGTTTTGATTTTCAAGCCTGCGGGACAGTAAAAAGTTCCGCGGGTTTTTATTTTATCCTGGGAACGATATTATTACAGTGTGCCAAGAGCGCAAATACCGCTTTATTGGAGGGTTATTCAATATGCCGGAGAATGGCAGCATGTGCGGGCGGGGACTTACTTCCGCCGAAGCGAAAAAGCTTTTGGAGCGCTACGGCCGAAACGAGCTTGCGCCCCGAAAAAAAGAAAATTTTTTATTCAAGGCTTTTAAAGTTATACGGGAGCCCATGTTTTTGCTGCTCATCGCCGCGGCGGTGATCTATTTTGTGCTGGGCGAGCCCGGGGACGGCGCGATCATGCTGGTGTTTGTGCTGGCGATCATCGCCATCGAGACCTTCCAGGAGTGGAAGACCGACAGGACGCTCTCCGCGCTCAAAAGCCTGTCCGCGCCGCACATCCGCGTGATGCGGGACGGGGAGGAAAAAACGATCGACAGCTCTTATCTGGTGCCCGGCGACGTGATGCTGATCACCGAGGGGGTGAAGATTCCAGCGGACGGCATTGTCCTCAAGGCCAGCGACCTTAAGGTGGACGAATCTTCCCTGACCGGTGAGCCCGAAGGCGAGCGCAAGACGGCCGGGGTTGAGAAAAGGGAGAGCAAAGACTATTTTCAAAAAAACATGTGCTACGCGGGCACGCTGGTGGTGCAGGGTACGGCCGCCGTGTTCGTGACGGCGACCGGCGCACTGACCGAATACGGGAAGATAGGCACGCATGTGGCCGAGGCCCCCGACCGGCCCACGCCCCTGGAAAAACAGACGGCGAAACTGGTGAAATACGCCGCTATGGTCGCCGCCGCGCTTTTCGCGCTGGTCGCCCTGTTCACCTTTTTCAATTTGAGCGAAACACTGCTTTCCGGCCGGATCATTCAGAGCATCCTTTCGGGCATAACACTGGCTATGGCCATGATCCCCGAGGAATTCCCGGTGGTGCTGGCCGTGTTCCTGTCCATGGGCGCATGGCGGCTGGCCCGGAAAAATTCGCTGGTGCGCCATTTGCCTTCGGTGGAGACGCTGGGCGCGGTTTCCGTGCTGTGTGTAGATAAGACGGGCACCATCACCAAAAACCAGATGGAAGTGAAAGAGACGTGGACGGCATGCGGAAGCGACGAAGACATGGTCGAACTGATGGGGCTGGCCTGCGAAACGGATACGTACGATCCCATGGAAAAAGCCATGATTGCCTACTGCGCGGGCCGTGATATACCAAGGGAGCATTTATTCGGCGGGGAGCTGATGGTGGAATATCCGTTTTCCGACGAGACCAAGATCATGGGGCATTTATGGGAGCACGAGGGCGGCCTGGTGCTGGCGGCCAAGGGGTCGCCCGAGAGCATGCTTTCGCTTTGCGGGATGACGGATGAAGTTAAGGCGCGGGCCCAGGAAAAAATAAGGGAGATGTCCGGCGAGGGCCTGCGGGTGATCGCGGTGGGCAAGCAGGAATTTGCAAGCGAGAAGGAGCGGCCCGATACCCTGGCAGAATCCAACCTTGCGTTTTGCGGCCTGGTCGGGCTGGCCGACCCGCCCAGGGAATCCGTGCGCGGCGACATTGAGCGGTGCGTGCGCGCCGGCGTGCGGGTGGTGATGATCACGGGAGACAATGGCATTACGGCCGCTTCCATCGCCCGGCAAATCGGCATGCCCGGCGCGGATAAAATTGTAACCGGGGCCGAGCTTAAGGGGTTGACGGATGAAGAATTGAAGGAGCGCGTGCGGGATGCGGCTATCTTCTCCCGCGTGACGCCCGCGCACAAGATGCGCATCGTTCGTGCGCTTAGGGATAACGGCGAAGTGGTGGCCATGACCGGTGACGGGGTGAACGACGCGCCCGCGCTCAAGTATGCGGATATCGGGATCGCCATGGGCAAGCGGGGATCCGAAGTTTCACGGGAGGCGGCGGACCTGGTGCTGCTGGACGATAATTTCTCCACCATAGTGCAGACCATACGCGACGGGCGGCGCATATACGATAACATAAGAAAGGCGATCGGCTATATCTTTACCATCCATATCCCCATTGCGCTGATCTCGCTGCTGGCGCCCCTGCTTGGGATCGCGCCCGCATATCTGATGCTGCTGCCTTTGCATGTGGTGCTGCTTGAGCTGATAATCGACCCGACCTGTTCCATCGTTTTGGAACGTCAGCCCGCCGAGGCGGATATTATGGAACGCCCGCCCAGAAGGCCGGACGAAAAGCTGCTGACCGGCCGGATGGCGGTAAAAAGCGCCGTGCAGGGGGCGGCCGTGTTCGCCGCTGCTTTCGGCGCGTACTTTACGTTTTTGCGCGTTGAGCCAGGGAACGCCGAACTGGCCCGGACAATGGGGATAGCCGTGATGCTTATGTGCAATGTTCTGCTAGTGCTGGTGAACAGCTCGGACAGGGAATTTACATTCCGGACGATCCGGTTTTTGGCCAAAGACAAGGTGATGTGGGCTGTAACGCTGGGAACGCTGGCCGTGCTTCTGCTGATCATATATTCTCCGCTGAACGTCTTTTTGAAACTGACGCCGCTTTCCGGCGGGCAGCTGCTGCTGGCCGCGGTGCTGGCGGTTGCCGCCGTGATGTGGTTCGAGCTTTTCAAGCTTATAAAAAAGATGCGGGAAAAAGGGCGAAACGCGTGAAAAAAGCGGGCGGATCGTGTAAAATACGAGAAGAGAGTTTCTGATTTACGGGGTGGAGTATGAAAACAAAAGATTTGATCATAGAGGCGCTGCGTGCGCGGTTGTACGCGTACGCGCCGGTGACCGGATTTAAAGTGGGAGCCGCGCTGCTGACGAAAAGCGGCAAGGTCTATACCGGGTGCAACATTGAGAACGCGGCGCTCACGCCTTCGAACTGCGCCGAGCGCACCGCGTTTTTTAAGGCGGTGTCCGAAGGCGAGCGTGAATTTGAAGCCATTGCGGTCGCGGGCGGATATGGGGATGTGCCGGAGGAGTATTGCCCGCCCTGCGGGGTGTGCAGGCAGGTGATGGCCGAGTTCTGCGGAGCGGATTTTGCCATTATTGCCGCGCGAAGCGAAGAAAAATATAAGACATTCACATTTGGTGAGCTTCTGCCCGAGGCGTTCGGCCCGGGAAACCTGAAGAAAAACGGGGGATGCCGCGAATGAGGATGGTGGATATCATCACAAAAAAACAGCGCGGGCAGCCCTTATGCGAAGAGGAATTCTCTTTTTTTGTGCGCGGAACGGTGGACGGAAGCATTCCGGACTACCAGATCTCCGCGTTTTTGATGGCGGTGTATTTTAACGGGATGACGGGGGAAGAGACCGCGCTTTTGACAAAATACATGGCGGCGTCCGGGGATACCGTTGATTTGAGCGGCGTTGCGGGCGTGAAGGCGGACAAGCACAGCACGGGAGGCGTGGGGGACAAGACTACGCTGGCGGTTGCGCCCATGGTGGCGGCCTGCGGCGTCAAGGTTGCCAAGATGTCCGGCCGGGGCCTTGGGCATACCGGCGGGACGCTGGACAAGCTGGAATCCATACCGGGATTTAAAACAGGATTACCCCGGGAAGAATTTCTGCGCATTGTGAACGAGGTGGGCGTTTGCGTGATCGGCCAGAGCGGGAACATCTGCCCGGCGGACAAAAAGCTGTACGCCATCCGGGACGTGACCGGAACGGTGCAAAGCATCCCGCTGATCGCTTCTTCCATCATGAGCAAGAAACTGGCGGCGGGGGCGGACTGCATATTGCTGGACGTGAAAGTTGGCAGCGGCGCGTTCATGAAAAACAGGGAGGACGCGCTGGCGCTGGCTCGTGAAATGGTGGGCATTGGGCGGGCGCACGGAAAACGCACTGCCGCGTTGATTACCGGCATGGAGGCGCCGCTCGGGCGCGCAATCGGCAACGCGCTGGAGGTGGCCGAGGCCGTGGACGCACTTAAGGGGGGCGGTCCAAAGGACTTAAAGGAACTCTGCCTGGCGCTGGCCGCGCATATGTTGGCGCTGGCCGGAAAAGGCAAATTGGATGAATGCCGCGCCCTGGCCGGGGACGCGCTTGCAAGCGGGCGCGCGCTGGACGTGTTTTTAAAAATGGTGGAAGCGCAGGGCGGGGACGCATCCGCTATCATTGATACCGGATTGCTGCCCAAAGCGGCGGTGGTACGGGAAGTTGCCGCGGAACGGGACGGATTTATCGCGCGGATGGACGCGGAGCAATGCGGAATCGCGGCCGGGATGCTGGGCGCGGGTCGGGATACTTTGGACAGCCCCATAGACTTTGGCGCAGGAATCGTTCTGCTGAAAAAACCCGGCGAAGCCGCGCGGAAGGGCGAGGCCATTGCGGAACTGCATACATCGGATGAAAAGAAGATTAAGGACGCGCAGGCGGTTTTTTTGAGCGGGATTGAATATTCGGATACAAAAATAAAACCGGCTCCCCTGATACTTGGGAAAGTCGGCACGGAATAGCTTTTCAGATCAATTTAGGCAGTAAATTTAATTATTATTTATTGAAGTAATAATAATAAAACAATGAGTTTATTACTCCGGTAAGAAGATATAAAAGGTGTATTGTATTATCTCTATTTAAATCTTGAATATTAATTATATTCCAAACAAAGCGCGAATCCATTGCGAAAAAAGCGGCAAATGAATCTACTCCAAAACGGCGACGGCGACGGCGAAGCCGTCTTCGAAGATAACATTGAGCGAGATGCGGCTGGCGCCGCGATGCTTCATGATCCTTTTGATTTTGCCGGTGAGGCGGGGCACGGGCTCGCCGAACCTGCCGTCGCGTATCTCGATCTCGGTGGGCAGGACGCCCGGCTCTTCTTCAAAAAGCCGCAGGATGGCTTCCTTTGCGGAAAAGATCCTGGAGTAATAGACCAGGGGCAAGGGGTCTTTTTTTGCACGGCTGACCTCCCAGTCCGTGAGGGACTTCTTCAGGAAGTGTTCTCCCGAGCCTTCCAGAGAATCTCTGATGTTTTTTTCATACAATACTTCTATCCCGACTCCAAGCGCCATCTTTGCAATCTGTTTCCCTTCAAAATAATGCCGGCGTGCCCTTTGTGAACACAAAACCATCCTAACGCAGCGTCGCCGTACTGTCAATAATAAGGACGCCGGGAATAATTTACAAACGGTTAACAATTCTTTTGAATTATTTTTCACAAACTCATTGCAATTAGAATATTACAATATTATAATATTATTATAATCAAATTTTGATGGTGTGCGAGGTGTATGTTATTGAAATCACAATTTGAATTGGTAAAGAGGGCCGAATTGTTGAAAGCGTTCGCCCATCCCGTGAGGCTGTGCATCATAAGCAGGCTGCTGGAGACGGCGAGCCTGAACGTTTCCAATATGGAAAGCTGCCTTGCCGTTTCACAGTCCAGCATATCGCAGCATTTATTAAAACTGAAGCATGCGGGAATCATTACAAGCGAGCGGATAAGAAACGAGGTACATTACCGTTTGAAGAACGAAGAAATAAAAGAATTTGCAAAGTTTATATTAGGAGGTTTGGAAAATGACTAAAATTCTGATCATTGGAGGCGTTGCGGGGGGCGCTACTGCCGCCGCCCGGCTCCGCAGATTAAACGAGAAAGACGAAATCATCATGTTTGAGCGGGACGAATGCATATCATTCGCGAACTGCGGCCTGCCTTATTACATCGGCGACGTGATCACCGACCGCAACAAGCTGTTCGTGCAGACCGTGCCCGGGATGACCAAACGGTTTGGCCTGGATATCCGCAATTTCAGCGAAGTGGTCGCGATCGACAAGGCGAACAAAAAGGTGACCGTAAAGGACATCAAAAAGGATGAATTGTACGAGGAGACCTTTGACAAGCTGATCATATCCACCGGCGCGAAGCCCATCCGTCCGCGCATCGAGGGCATTGACGAAGCGAAAAACGTGTTTGTGCTCCGCAACATTCCCGATACCGACGCGATCAAGACCTACATCACGGCAAACAACATCAAGACGGCGACCGTGATCGGCGGCGGGTTCATCGGGGTGGAGATGGCGGAGAACCTGGCCGAGACCGGGGTGAACGTACACCTGATTGAAATGATGCCGCAGGTGCTCGCGCCCTTTGATTTTGAGATGGCGCAGATCATACACAGCGAGCTCAACCTGCACGGCATCAATTTGAACCTCGGCGACGGGCTGGCCCGTTTTGAAGCGGGCGGTGACGCGATCGTCCTGCAGAGCGGTAAACGCATCGAGACTGAGATGACCATCCTTTCCATTGGCGTCGCGCCCGAAAGCACGATCGCCAAAAACGCCGGGATGGCGCTGAACCCCAGGGGATTCATCAAAACAGGGGATTCGTTCAACGTGATCGACGATAAGACAGGGGAGGAAAACCCGGACATATACGCGATTGGCGATGTGATCGAAGTCAGTGATTTTGTAACCGGTGAAAAGACTTCCGTGCCCCTTGCGTGGGGGGCGAACAGGCAGGGCAGGCTGGTGGCTGACCATATAGGCGGCCTGAAGATTGGAAGCAGCCGCATTCAGGGTACCGCGGCGGTCAAGGTGTTCGATATGACGGCTGCGGTGACGGGCAAGAACGAGGCGTACCTGAAGGCGGCGGGCATTCCGTACACCGCCGTGCACGCGCACCGGGCCAACCACGCGTCCTATTATCCCGGCCCTTCGAACATAGCATTGAAGCTGTTGTTTGACCAGGAGAGCGGCAGGATACTGGGCGCGCAGGCCGTAGGCAAGGAAGGGACGGACAAGCGGATCGACGTGATCGCGACGGCCATGAAGCTTAACGCCACGGTGGAAGACCTTGCCGACCTTGAGCTTTGCTACGCGCCGCCGTATTCTTCCGCAAAAGACCCGGTGAACATCTTAGGGTACATTGCGAGCAACGTGCGGCAAGGCGTATACAAGGTGGTGCACTGGAACGAGATAGACGACATCATCGAAAAAGGCGGGTATTTGCTGGATGTCCGCACGCCGGTGGAATTCTCTACCGGCCACATAGACGGTTCGGTGAACATTGAGGTGGACGACTTAAGAAACAGGCTTTCCGAGATCAACCTTCCCAAGGACGCGCCCGTCTACATTACCTGCCAGGTTGGACTGCGCGGGTACATAGCCGCCAAGATCCTGGCCGGGAACGGATATACCAACCTGCACAATCTGTCGGGCGGGTACAGCACGTACAAGACCGGCAACTATATGATTAACAAGCCCATCACCGCGGCCAGGGCGACCGAGGCGGACGATTCGCAGAAACTGAAAACTACGGCCGAGATTACCGAGATAGACGTTTCCGGACTGCAGTGCCCGGGGCCGCTGATGAGCATGTACAAGGCGGTATCCGCGGCAAAAGAGGGCGAGCGGGTGCGTATCATATCCACTGAGGCCGGGTTTGCCAGCGACGCGGAGAACTGGTGCAAGACCAACGGGCATACGCTGGTGTCTTTAATGAGCGAGGGTGGAAGATACATCGCGACCATCGAAAAAGGCAAGGAGCAGCCGCATACGGAATGCCTGGCCGGCGCGGGCGCGCACAGGAACGCGACCATGGTGGTATTCAGCGGCGAGCTGGATAAGGTGCTGGCTTCCCTGATCATCGCGCAGGGCGCGGTGGCGCAGGGCAAGAAAGTCACCATGTTCTTCACCTTCTGGGGCTTAAACGCGCTGCGCAAGCCGGATAAGGTGAAGGTGAATAAAAACGCCACCGAAAAGATGTTCGGAACCATGATGCCCCGCGGCGCGGGAAAGCTGCCCCTGTCCAATATGAACATGCTGGGGATGGGCAAGAGCATGATTGAGGGCATTATGAAGAAAAAGAACGTGGACGATTTGCCCACCATGCTGAAAAAAGCGCAGGAAATGGGCGTGCGCTTCATTGCCTGCACCATGAGCATGGACCTGATGGGGATTAAACCCGAAGAACTGATAGACGACATCGAATACGCGGGCGTGGCCAGCTACATCGCGGCCAACGAAGACGCGGGAACGACGCTGTTTATTTAATGAAAGAAAAGAAGGCCGGAAGGACCCCTTTCGGGCCTTCTTTTTTTTTGGCAACGGCGTTTAATAAACGAACGAACGGCCGGGCCAGAGCGCGGGCGGTGGCGCGCGGGGAGCAAATTTTTCTTGACGAACGGTATATAAAATGCGAAAATAGATTAGATTTTGCAATCTCATGTTTTCACGTGCTACTACAGCATAAAAATTCCAAAAACAATTTTTAAGGAGGAAACAGTTTTGAAAAAAATTACCGTGTTATTATTGGTTATTGTTCTTGCGGTTTCGGCAATCGGGCTGACTTCGTGCTCGGGCGGTTCTTCGGCCGGGGAATTCAGGGTGGGCCTGGAATGCAATTACGCGCCTTTCAACTGGACGCAGACCGAGGAAAGCGACCTGACCGTTCCCATCGACGGAGGCGGCGGATACGCGGACGGGTACGACGTGCAGATCGCCCAAAAAATTGCCGACGGACTGGGCAAAAAGCTGGTGATCGTGAAGACCGAGTGGGACGGATTGATTCCCGCCGTGAATTCCGGCAAGATTGACGCCGTGATCGCGGGCATGTCGCCCACCGCAGAGCGCAAGGAAAGCGTGGACTTTTCCGATGTTTACTATGTATCCGAACTGGTGATTGTCGTCCGGAAGGATGGAGCGTTCGCTTCCGCGGCTTCCCTTTCCGATTTCGCGGGCGCCAAGATTACAGCGCAATTAAATACATTCCACTATACCGTGATCGACCAGATACAGGGCGTGGAAATACAAACCGCCATGGATACCTTCCCGGCCATGATTGTGGCGCTGCAGTCCGGCAAAATCGACGGATATATATCCGAGCTGCCAAGCGCCATTTCAGCCGCCGCGTCCAACCCAGATCTGACTTATGTAAAGTTCGCCGAAGGGTCTGGCTTTGAAACGTCTCCCGATGACGTTGCGGTATCGGTAGCCGTGAAAAAAGGATATGCGGACCTTTCGAAGATCAACGAGATCCTGGCCGGTATTTCGGCCGACGACCGTATTGCCATGATGAGCGACGCGGTTGCGCGCCAGCCCGTAAACGAATAATAACGGCCGCTGCCATAAATCTTAGGAGAATATGATGCCTGACACGTTTTTTGGCTGGGTAGGCTTTCTTTTAGACAAATACGGAATTATGTTCCTGCAGGGCGCCGCCACCACCATGCTGATAGCGGTGGTGGGCACCCTGATTGGGTTCATGATCGGCCTGGTCATCGGTATCGTGCGGACCGTGCCCCTTGATGAAAACAGTTCTTTGATCAAAAAGATCGTTTTAAAGATCGTGCGGGCCATATTGATCGCCTATATCGAGTTTTTCAGGGGCACCCCCATGATCGTGCAGGCCATGGTCATCTATTACGGCGCTATGCAGTATTTGTCCTGGGACATGTCCCCGACTTTCGCGGCGATTTTCATCATATCCATCAACACCGGCGCCTATCTGGCCGAGGTGGTGCGGGGCGGCATCATATCCGTGGACAAGGGGCAGACCGAGGCCGCGCATTCCATAGGCATGACGCATTGGCAGACTATGACCAGCGTGGTGCTTCCGCAGGCCATCCGCAACATCATGCCGGCGCTGGGCAACGAATTTGTGATCAACATCAAGGACAGTTCGGTCTTGAACGTGATTTCCGTGACCGAACTTTTCTTTATATCCAAATCCGCCGCCGGGACGTATATGAAATATTTTGAAGTTTTCGCCATCACCTGCGCCATATACTTTGTACTGACCTTCGCGGTCACGCGGATATTGCTCGCGTTTGAAAAGAAAATGGACGGGCCGTCCAATTACGACATGTACTCGCTGGAAGAAACGGAGGGGATCGGCCATGTCTGAAAATGTGATCGCCATAAGGCATCTTGAAAAGTTCTTCGACAGGAACGAGGTTTTAAAGGATATCGATTTTACTGTGAACCACGGCGAGGTGGTGTGCGTGATCGGCGCTTCGGGCTCCGGAAAATCAACGCTGCTTCGGTGCATCAACCTTCTGGAGAACCCGACCAGCGGCGAGATTTTTTTTCACGGGCGCAACATCCAGGACGGCAGCGTGCCTATCTCAAAATACCGCGCGAAAGTCGGGATGGTGTTCCAGCAGTTCAACCTGTTCAACAACTTAAACGTTCTTGAAAACTGCGTGGTGGGGCAGATGAAGGTGCTGGGCCGCGACCGCAAACACGCCGAGGAAAACGCAAAGGAATATCTGAAAAAAGTGGGCATGCTGGGGTTCATCAACGCCAAGCCCGCGCAGATATCCGGCGGACAGAAGCAGCGCGTGGCCATCGCCCGCGCACTGGCCATGGAACCGGAGGTGCTGCTGTTCGACGAGCCGACTTCCGCTCTCGACCCCGAAATGGTGGGCGAGGTGCTGACCGTTATGAAAGGGCTCGCACGCTCCGGGCTGACCATGCTGGTGGTGACGCATGAAATGGCGTTCGCCCGCGACGTGGCCCACCGGGTGGTGTTTATGGACAAGGGCGTGATCGTGGAGGATTCCGCGCCGCATGTCATATTTGACAGCCCAAAACACCAGCGGACGCGCGAGTTTCTGGCGAGGATCATAGAAAAATAGCCGGATGTATATTTTAAATAGCCTGTTCAATACAGGCTATTTTTATGTTTTGTTTTCTTCCTTTAAGATTTTTAAAAACATTGGCTTCTTTAAGATGACAAAAGGGTGAAAACGTACTATGATAAAAGCTGAAAAAGATTAGTAGAATTATCCGAAAATGTTTATATTAACAAAAAAGGCCCTTTGGGATGAAGGAGGGGTTTTATGAAACTTGAGGGAAAGAGGATTGTGGTGACCGGGGCGTCGTCCGGGATCGGGCTTGCGCTCGCCCGCCGGCTGCTCCATGCGGGCGCGAAGGTGGCGGGGGTCTCGAGGTCGCCCGAGGACATTAAAGCGGCGCTCGGGCATTTGGGCGTGATGGCCGTGGGGTGCGACCTATCGAGGCCCGACCAGATAGATAAAATGCTTGCGGAAACGGAGGCGCTTTTAGGCGGGATAGACATATTCGTCTCCAACGCGGGATTTGCCTATTACGGGACCATCGGGCCGCCCGACTGGGAAAAAAACGAGAACATATTCGCAGTGAACGTGCTCGCGCACATATACATACTGCAGAAACTTACGCAGGAGAGGACAACCCCGCTGATCTTCATGGTGACCATATCCGCGCTGGGGAAGATGGTGCTGCCCGGATTCACGATGTACGACGCGACCAAATTCGCGATGGACGGTTTCGTGCGGTCCTACCGCATGGAAAAGCCGAAGAACATAAAGATCATGCCGGTGTATCCGGTCGCCACGCTTAAAACCGGGTTTTTCAGGAAAGCGGGGGGCAGCGACACACCCATGCCCCTGCCGCCCCAGCCGGTGGGACTTGTCGCCTGGTGCATGGAACTGGGACTCAGGGCAAGGGCACCGGCTGTGTACACCTCCCTCGCGTTTCTGATCCGCTGCCTGCTGGTACGGGTGGTGCCGGTGGACCTGGCCGTACAGTTCTACGAAGGACTGCGATTCAAGGCATGGCGTAAAAGGCACGGCGTGTAAAATGATTTAGGGAAAAACCGTGAGGAGGACCTTAAAAAGATGATAAAAAGCCTGTCGGACGGAATTGAGCTGTTATGCGGCGCGCGCATGCCCGTGGTGGGGCTGGGGCTATACAAGGCGAGCCCCGAAAAAGACGAAACATACAATGCGGTGCGCTGGGCGCTGGACGCGGGGTACCGCCACATTGACACGGCGCGCTTTTACAGGAACGAAAGCGAAGTCGGCCGTGCGATTAAAGATTCCAAGGTGCTGAGGGAAGAAATCTTCGTAACGTCCAAGCTGTGGATAACCGACTATGCAAGCCCTCTTTCCGCTTTTAAAGAAAGCCTTAAAAGCCTTGGGTCCGATTATATGGACGCCTGCCTGCTGCACTGGCCGGGGACGGACGAAGGCCTTCGTTTCAAAGCATGGGAAGCTCTGCTTGAGATGGTCCGCGGCAAAAAGCTGTTTTGCGCGGGCGTATCCAATTTTTTGAACCATCATATCAATGAACTGATCGGCCGCTTTGGAGTCGTGCCGTCCATGAACCAGATTGAGCTGCATCCCTGGAGGCAGCAGAGGGAAAGCGCGGCTTATTGCGGAGGAAAGGGCATACAGATCGTATCCTGGGGCCCGATCTTCCACGGTCATCTGGGCGAGGAGCCGCTGATGGCCGAGATTGCCGGCCATTACGGGGTGAGCCCCGCGCAGGCGACGCTGCGGTGGCATTTGCAGAAAGGATTTGTGATTATCCCGAAGTCCGTGCACAAGGAACGTATCATTCAAAATGCACAGTTGTTTGATTTTGAACTCAGCGGCGAAGACATGCGCGCGATCGATACGCTGGACGGCAGGAGGAGATTCGCCTCGAACGAGGATTTTTTCAACGGCGTGAAATAAGCTTTAAGTGAATAATCGTGCCGGCAACGTGAAAAGATAACTAAAAACGCTCCAGGGGATCTTGGAGAACGGGGAAGTTATGGTTGCGGTCATCAGTGACTTTTTACGGGGGCAGGGCCTGTCGCCCGGAGGGGCCCAGGCGTTATCTTTTTTCATACTGATTGGCGCCGGCGTGCTGTTATGCGCGGCGGTGATACTGGCGGTAAACAAGATCATCCTTAAGGCCGCAGCGGGCATTGCCGAAAAGAAAAAAATGAAATGGGCCGGGATCATGCTGGAAAATAAGGTTTTCCACCGGATAACCTATATGTTTCCCGCGGCGGTGATCTGGGTTCTGGCCGGCGCGTTTGCCGGATGGGAAGAAGCGATCGGCCGCGCGGCCGCGATTTGGGCGATCGTCTTCTTTTTATTTGTGCTGGCAGCTGTTGTGGACGCCGTGCAGGAATACTACGCCGCTTTTGACATTAACAAAATGAGACCCATCAAGGGATTCATGCAGCTTATAAAAATCGTCATCTATTGCCTGGGGGGCATTGTGACCGTCGCGACGCTGACCGGACAGAGCGCCTGGGCACTGCTGACCGGGATCGGCGCTTTTTCTGCGGTGCTGCTTTTGATATTCAAGGATTCCATATTGGGGCTGGTGGCCGGCGTCCAGCTTGCCGGAAACGACATGGTGGCCATCGGCGACTGGATCACCATGGAAAAATACGGCGCGGACGGGGACGTGGTGGACATCTCCCTGACCACCGTGAAGGTGCTGAATTTTGACAATACCGTCACGTCGGTGCCCGCGTACAACCTGGTTTCCGATTCGTTCATCAACTGGAGGAACATACAAAAAGTGGGGGCGCGCAGGGTGAAACGGGCGGTGAACATCGACATGGGCAGTGTATGCGACGCGGGTGGGGACATGCTGGCCAAAATGGAAAAGATGCAATACCTTTCCGAATATATAAGCCAAAATGAAGAGGAGATACGCGCGTATAACGAAGCCCCGGGTACAGACCCCGCCCGGCCCGCAAACGGCCGGCGGCCGACCAACCTTGGGCTGTTCCGCGCCTATCTGAACGGGTACCTGAAGAACGATCCCAAGATACGAAAAGACCTGCCCATGATTGTCCGGCAGCTGGCGCCGGGGCAGTACGGCATCCCTCTCGAGGTATACGCGTTTTTCGACGGGACCGTTTGGGCAACGTTCGAGGGGCTGCAGGCCGACCTGTTCGACTTTATCATTTCCGCCGCTCCGCTGTTCGGCCTTCGTATATTCCAAAGCCCGGCGGGCAGCGATTTTAAGGAATGGAGGCATTAAAAAAGCTTACCCCCTTTTCATAAAAGAAAGGGAATAAAAGCGGCCTTTTCTAAAGTCACATAAAACCTTTTTTGCCAATACAATAATAAAAACGGTTGAAGAGGGGTTGATGTGTAATGAGGACGCTGCGTATGGGGATGAGCGGAAACGACATCATGGAGATTAGCGCGCTGTTTAAAAAAATGGGCTATACGATCGGCGAGGTGACCGATCAATACGATGAGGAAATGGCGGGCGCGGCAAGGCAGTTTCAACGGGACCGCGGCCTGCGCGCGGACGGAATCGCAGGGCCGGATACATACCGCGAACTTCAAAAATACCTGCTGGGGTACGCAACGCACCGCATCCGCCGCGGGGACAATTTATACCGCATTGCCAAAAGGTTCCGTACCCCGGTGGAGCGGATACTCGCGGCCAATCCGGATATAAGCCCGCTTAGGCTGCAGACAGGCGGGCGGATTATCATCCCGTACGCCTTCGACGTGGTGGACACAAATGTGAATTACACCTATGAGGTTTTGCAGCGGGATATCGAGGGGCTGGCTGCGCGCTACCCGTTTTTGGAGACGGGCGTTGCCGGACGGAGCGTGCTGAACCGGAAACTTAATTATATACGCCTGGGCAGGGGGAAGAACCGCGTACTGTACAACGCCGCGCACCACGCGCTGGAATGGATTACCTCTCCCGTTCTCATGAAATTCATTGAGGATTTCTCTAAGGCTTACGCGTTCGGCGGCACCATCGGGGGATTCGACCCAAGGGACATATGGCAGGAAAGCTCCATCTATATCATCCCCATGGTGAACCCGGACGGGGTGGACCTGGTACTGAACGGGCTTTCGCCCGAAAACCCGTATTTTGACGAACTCATCGAATGGAACAATGGCAGCGACGATTTCTCCACCGGCTGGCAGGCCAACATCCACGGGGTGGACTTAAACCACAACTACGACGCGGCCTGGGAGGAATCGGCCGCCGCGGCAAGGGAACTGGACATCACCGGGCCCGCGCCCCGGCGGTATCCGGGACCGTACCCCGAATCCGAGCCCGAGACGCTCGCCCTGGTACGCACGACTAGACGGGGCGATTTCCGTCTGACGCTGGCCTACCATGCGCAGGGACAGGTGATCTTCTGGAACTTTATGGACCTGGCGGATGAGGAGGCAAAACGCATCGGCGAGATACTGGCCCGGGACAGCGGGTATAAGCTGGAGGAAGCGGTCGGGGTCGCCAGCACAGGGGGCTACAAGGACTGGTTCATACAGGATTTCCGCCGCCCGGGCTATACCGTGGAAGTGGGGGAAGGGGAAAATCCTCTGCCCATCTCCCAGTTTGACGAAATATACGCGCACAACGTAAGGCTGCTGGCGCACGCCGCCCTGCTTTGAAACAAAAATTGACAAAATATGAAAGAATACATACAATTGAAGTGACACATTCAAAACCGGCGCACAGGTGAAACAACAATCATTCGGTCAACGGAACCATACTGGCAAGCGGAGGAAAAAGCAATGTCCCAAAACAGGGAGAGGCTGCTTTCGGTTTATGAAATATTAAAAAGGGATACAAACGTGGACCATCCGATCTCATCCACCGAGATTATAAGAAAACTCAAGGCGGAGGGGATCCACGCGGACCGGCGGGCGGTGTACGAGGATATCCGCACCCTGGTCGACCGGGGGGTGGATGTTTGTACGTACGGCGAAAACAGCAGGGGATACTACCTGCGGGAGCGGGAGTTTGAGTTTTCCGAACTGCGTCTTTTGACCGACGCCGTGCTTTCCGCAAAGTTCATATCCAAATCACAGTCCAAGGAGATCGTGAACAAGCTGAAAAGACTCACCAACAAGTTCGACGAAAGCCGCCTGGAGAAGGTGAATTACCTGCACAAACGCATCAAATGCGACAACCGCGCGATCTTCTACAACATCGACCTGCTGACCGAAGCCATCGAGACCGCGAGAAGGGTGAGCTTTATCTATATGAAATACACCTTTTCCCGCACCCTTGAAAAAAAGGACAACGCGCCGCGCGTTGTTAGCCCTTACCATATTATATGGATGAACGATTACTATTACCTGGTGTGCAGGTACCCGAAATACGACGAACTTGCGAATCTGCGGCTGGACAGGATATGTAACATCAAGATTTTAGACGAGCCCGCCGAGCCGGTGACCGACCTTGCCGGTTTTGAGCGGGGGCTGGACATCGCGGAATACGCGAACAGGCACATTCACATGTTTGCGGGCAGGGACGAGCGCATTGAGTTGAAATGCAAAAACAATGTCCTGCAAACGCTGCAGGACAAGTTTGGAGACGATATGCAGGTGAAAAAGCTGGACGAGGACTGTTTCTGGGCCAGCGTCCATTCGGCCCGGCCGGGGATGATGTATTTTGTGCTGCAGATGGCGGACAGCGTGGAGGCGCTCTCTCCCCCCGATTTTAGGCAGGAAGTGGCCGATATGCTGAAAAAAGTCCTTGCGGCCTACGACTGAGAATCCGCCGGGAGACGCGCGGTCAGGGCGCGGGACAGACTGAGGGATTTTTCGGTGTCCTCCCGCAGGCCGTCCGGGACAAGGATGCTCTCCGCGATGCGGACGGGCGGGCCCGCAAGAACGTGGATTACGTCCGCCAGGCGGACGGCTTCCTCCGGGTAGTGCGTGACCAGGACGACCAGTTTTTCTTTTTTGAGTTCCGATAAAACGGGAAAGAGCGCGTTTTTGATCTGCGCGTCCATCCCCGAGAAGGGTTCGTCCAGCAGCAGGACACAGCCGCCGTAAGCCAGGGCGCGCGCGAGGGCCACCCGGCGGCGCATGCCGCCCGATAGCCCGGACGGGCGCTTTTTCGCGGATTCTTCCAAGAATACTGCTTTGAGGGCGCGCAGCGCCTGCGCGCGGGCTTCTTTGGGCGGCAGGTCCTTTTCCAGCACCAGTTTGACGTTCTCCTGCGCGCTGGCCCAGGGAAGCAGCCTGTCTTCCTGAAAGACGACGGATACGTCACCCGGGGGAAGGTCGATCTGCCCCGCGTCCGGGGATATAAGTCCGGCGATGAGGTTTAGAAGCGTCGTTTTGCCGCTGCCCGACGGGCCGAAGAAACAAACGCAGCCGCAATCCGGCAGCCGGAGGGAAAAATGATGAAATATTTCGTATTCTTTGAAGGTTTTCGAGATGTTTTTTATTTTGACCGCCAAATCCTATCCCTCCTGTTCCATCAGACTGTATTGTTCCCCTGCTTTTTTGAGAAAGCCGATGAAGACCTTTTCGATGACCACGCTTAAGGCGATGACCACCGCCGTCCAGGCGAACACGTCCACCGTCTCCAAGTAGATCTTGGCGCGGTACAGTTCCGTGCCGATGGAATGGAGGGGGACGCCCAGGATCTCGGCCGCGATGCCGGCTTTCCAGGCCATGCCGATGCCGATGTTGCAGGCCGCGATGAAATAGGGCATGACCGAGGGGATATAGACGTTCCGTGCGACCGAGCCTTTTGTAAGCCGGAAGACTTTGGCCATGGCGAGCAGGTTTTTATCCGCGCTATGGATGCCCCGGTATACGTTTTCCCAAACGATGGGGAAGACCATCAAAAAGGACGCGAACACCGGCACGCTGCCCGTGTTCAGCCAGATGAGCGCGAGGATGATGAAGGATGCCACCGGCGTCGCCCGTATGATGCGGATGACGGGATAGAACAGGTCGTACGCAAAGGAGGACAGCCGGCAGAGCACGGCCAGCGCGCATCCGACGGCAACCGCCAGCAGGAAGCCCGCCACAATGCGCAGCAGGGAAGAAAGGGTCGAGACCCAAAAATCGCCCGTTGAACCAAGCCTCCACAGGCGCAGGAGCACTTCGCCGGGGGAGGCGATGAGGATCTCCTGTTGCACGATGCCCCAGGCAAGGTACCAGACCGCGATCCATATTGCCGCGACCAGGATGCGCCGCGCCGCTTTTTGCAGCGGCGATCTATGAAGCTCCCGGGCGGCCGCGGGGCCGCCGGGAAGCCTGTTTTGCGTATTCTTACTGTTTTGTATAGTAGAACGCGTCATCCGGAAGGATCCCTCCTATGGATTTGGGGTTGCTGTCCAATAGGATCTGGTACAGCGGGGCGACCTTGTCTTTCATCTCCTGCCCGTCGATGTAAACGATGTTGGAGTTTGGGATGGCTTTCTCGGCCAGCGCGGCCGAGGGAAGGATGCCGTACTGTTCGATCAGGGCCGCCGCTTTTGGGATGCTGGCGTTGACAAACTCGGTGGAGGCCTTGTATTCGTCCATGAATGTACGCAAGGCATCCGGGTTTTGGTCCGCGAAATCCTTGCGTACGATCATGACGCCCATGACGAGCGCGCTGCCGCCGCCTTCTATCTTGTCCCATTCCTTCGTCAAATCCAGCGCGATGCGCAGATCCGGGTCTTTTGAAGTAACGGTGGTGACGAAGGGCTCGGGCAGCATGGCGAGGTCCGCCTGGCCAGCCGTGACCAGGGAAGCGAGCTCGGAATGGTCCGCCTTGTACTCGATGGCGAGGTCGGCCGCCGGGTCTATGCCGTTTTGGCTTAAGATAAAGTTCAATATATACTCGGGAGTGGCCGCCTGCCCGGACGCGTACAGCGTTTTGCCTTTGAGGTCCGCTACCGAATGGACGGTGTCTCCCCTTTCCACCACGTACAGAACGCCCAGTGTGTTGATGGCCAGAAGCTGCACCTTGCCGCTTGTCTTGCTGTACAGGATGGGCGCAAGGTTGACCGGGACCGCGGCAATGTCCGCCTCGCCCGAGGTGATCTTGGCGACGATGTCGTCCGGGGTGCCGGACAGGGTGAAGCTGTAGTTGTTTTCGGCCTCGCCTTTGTCCTGTTTGTCCATCAGCGGGGCCAGGCCCATGCCGGTGGGGCCGATCAGCGCGGCCACCGAGACATCCGTTTTTTCAGCCGGGATGGGAGAGGGCTCTTCGCTGGGCGAAGCGGATGCGCTTTGATCGGCCGGAGACGACACGGCCGGCGAAGGAGAGGCGGCCGGCTGGCCCGCGCAGCCCGCGAGCAGAGCTGCGGCCAGTATGAGAGCCGTTAATATTGCGATTGTCTTTTTCATTTGATGATACCTACCTTTTAAATATTTTTAAAATCTTATATTTTCATTATTGGCAGAGCGACTTAAGGCCGGGCGGACTGAGCAGGCGGATGGTCTTGCCTTCGCGCGAGATGTACCCGAAGTCGGAAAGCGCGAGAAGCGCGCGGTACAGGGAGGCCCGGCCCAGGTTTAAAACGCTGGAAATGTGCTTGATGCTGGCAGGCAGGCGCACGATATCCCCGCCCTGCCCCGACGCGATGTCCAGCAGGTAGCGGGCCAGTTTCGCTTCCGCGCCCGACTGGGTGAAGCCCGAGATCTTTCTGTTCAGAAAGCGGATGCGCTGGGAGAGGAAGGCAAGATAGTTCTCCGCCAGCTTGAAATCCCGCCGCATGAAATCGGTAAGGAGGTCCTGGGGGATAAACAGGATCTTCGCATCTGAAAGCGCTATGATGCGGGTTACGTAACCGTCTTCTTCCTGAAAGAGGCCGGCCGCGCCGAAGAGGCAAGGAGAGTCCAGCCGGTTTAAGACGACGGTGTGGCCCGCGCCGACGGCCTGCACTTCCGCCCGGCCCGACAGCACGATGCCCAGGCTTTTACGATAATTTGATTCGTCGTAGATGATTTCTCCCGCCGCAAAGCCGGCCGCTTCCGCGCGGGGATCCGACAGCATTTCGGCCAGCAGTTCTTCGCGCACATCCCGGAATAAAAACAGCGTCCTGATCCGCTCCATGGTTTTGGTATCCATTCCATTCTCCTTAAAATGTATCATATGAGACATTTTTTTAAAGTATACTATGGGATATTGGAAGAGTCAATAGATATTGTGAAAATTGTGACAATATTTTTTGGGCGAAAAATCCGCACGATCTGATAAAGGGTAACAAAAACCGACCCGGGCGCATATACATGTATTGCAACCGTTGCCCGGTGTTTGTAAAACATATACGCATCACAAAATATGAAGAAGGGCAATATTGATTCTTTGGCGGTTGCGGCGGGGATTTGCCTGCCGCAACGCGGCCAGGGAAATGTTTTAACGATCCGAAAGAAAGTGATTCAGATAGGAACGGTAGGCCGAGGGCAGAGGGTAGCCGTTTTTGATTTCTTTTTTAGACGCCCAGGTAAAACCGCAGTCTTTTGACAGCGTATTCCATTGCGCCAAAATTCCCGTCATGCGCCATTCCATATGCGTGAAGATGTGCTTTGTCGGCGGGAGGGGTCTTATTTCTGCGGGCGAAAGGCCCCAATGCGCGATTTTTTCTTTCGCTTCCTTTGGCGTTAGGAAACCTTCCGCCGAGGGCAGTCCCCAAAGCCCGGCCAGCAGGCCGCCTTCCGGTCGGCGCAGGAGGGCCAGGCGCCCGTCCGCTATCAGGACGAAAATTGTTTTTTCCACGGCTTTCCGTTCCGGCTTTTTTTGTTTGACGGGAAGGGAGGCCGCGACGCCTTTTTCATATCCTTTGCAGAGATAAGCAAGGGGACAGGCGCCGCACTTGGGTTCGCCGGGCAGGCAGACCGTAGCGCCCAGTTCCATGAGGGCCTGGTTGAAATCGCCCGCGCGGCCCTCCGGTATGATTTTTTGGATACCCTGCTCCATGGCGCGGCGCACCGAAGAATTTCCGACGTCTTTTTTACTGGCTTTTATACGGGAAAGCACCCGAAGCACGTTGCCGTCCACCGCTGGATGGGGAAGGCCGAAGGCGATGGAGGCGATGGCCCCCGCCGTATAGGGGCCGATCCCCGGGAGACGGAGCAGGGCTTCATAGGATGCGGGGATCTCCCCGCCGAAGTCTTCCGTCACCATCCGTGCCGCCTTCTGCAGATTGCGCGCCCGGCCGTAGTACCCCAGGCCCTCCCAGAGCTTTAAAAGGACCTGTTCGTCCGCCTCCGCGAGCGCGCGGATATCGGGCAACGCTTCCAAAAAGCGGCCGTAATAGGGGAGGACGGCCTCCACCCGTGTCTGCTGGAGCATGAATTCGGACACCAGGGTGCGGTAAGGCGAGGGAAATTCCCGCCAGGGCAGGCGGCGGGCGTTGGCTTCATACCAGCGGAGCAGGGGAGATGCAATCGGTTGCAATGCGTTTTTCTGCATGGTCGGCCTTTCTTGCGGGTCTCCCGAATTGCCGAAGGTAATTTGGGAGACGGTTTATTTGCGGATGTAGCCGCCGAAGATGTTCTTGGCGTCGTTCACTACGATCATGGCGTCGCTTAGATAGAACTTGACGATATTAACCGCCTGGCGGATCCGTTTACGCTTCAAATGCAGCATAAGGATCTTGCGCTCTCCGTCCTTACCTTCGCCGTGCAGCACCGTTACCGCTAAACCGCTGGCACGGAGGGTGTCCGTGACCGCCTGCGTTTCTTCGCATTCGGAAACGATTACCTGTACCGAGGACAGGCCGAAGGCCAGTTTGTCTTCGATCCAGGAACCGATGTAATTGCCGATGGCGAAGGCGGCCGCGAATATGACCAGGCGGAACCAGTCGCTCTGGAACCCGGCCAGCACGGTCCCGGTGATCATCACCCATAAAAGGATATCGAAAAATGCCAGGATGGCTCCCTTGGTGCGTTCGCCCCGGTTAATTAAAACCAGGCGCACGGTGGACACGGATACCTCAAGTATTTTTCCGAAGAATATGAAAAGATAAACCCATATGCTGTTTCCCATTAAAAAATCCATGGCGACTCTCCTTTCAGCATTATTGGTTGATTTTAGTAGTATTTGCAGCAAAAATCAAGCCCTATTTTTTAAGACGGGTTTTTCGCAATAAAAGAGCCTTCGCTTGCGAAGGCTTTTAAAGGGGGTCTTTTCAGGCGGACAGGCTTTCGGCCGTTTTTTTGGCGAATTCCTTTGCGGCGGCGACGTCCCGATCGTCCGGTTTTTTCTCGCCAGTCTTGTTGTTCATGCCTCCCCGGCAGAAAAATTCATCCGGAAGCAGGTTGACGCCGTTTTTGGCGAGGATCTTGGCAGCGAATTTGGAGATGCCCTTGCCGCTGGCCGAGGTGGCAAAAACGGCCACGTTTTTCACTTTGGAGGACTCAAGGGACTTTAAGAAGGATTTGCAGGTGTGCTCAAGATTGAAGGCGTGAATGCAGCCGCCCACGAAAAGAAGATCCGCCCCGCTGATATCCGGCCCAGTGGCGATCTCTTCCGCGGGGACTCCCAGGGCGTCCGAGATCGCCTGCGCGATCACTTTGGTGTTGCCTGTTTGCGAATGGTACACGATCTTGATATTCATTTTTCATCCGTCTCCTTACTATTTTTTTACCGGAAGCTCCTTAAAGAAAGCCTGGTTGGGAGTGGGGAGTTTTCCGGATGCGTTTTATTTGACAGGGTCATCCCGGGTTGCGCTTGCCCGTGACGCATTCAATTCCGATCTTGACGATCAGGGAATCGCCGCAGGGGAGGGAACCGTCCCTTGCCCAGGGGGAATCCGGCGCGAACTTCGCGCACAGGGCGCGCAGTTTTTCGGCCTTTTCGTCCGGGCCGGAGACGATTGCGGCCGTGCCCGAAACCATCACGCTTTCATAGCGGGTGGTGATCTTCTCCGGGAGCACCTCATACGGCCCCACCACCAGGAAGGAGACCTGCGGATTAAAAAGGATGTTGCCGATCTTGCGGCCTTCCTTCGCGCAGTGAAAAAAAACGCAGTTTTCTTCCCCGCTATAACAGTAATTGACGGGCACGCCGTAGGGCCGTCCGTCCGGCGAGGTTGTTGAGAGTACGCCCGCAAAGCCGCGTTCCAGAATATCGCGTGCCTCAGCTTCGGGTATAAAACGTTTTTGTGTGGACATATGCCGCCTCTATAAAAGCCAAATGGGCTTTATTCCATTTCTTCGATCATCTCTTCCACTTCTTCGGTGCCCTGATCGTAGAATATCTGCTCGTCCGGGTCGAGTTCGTTAAGGAGCCGCAGGAATTCTCCCGCGTGCACGCGTTCTTCGTCCGCAATGTCTTTCAGTACGGCCTGGGCGAGGATATTGTCCGTGGATTCGGCCAGCTGCATGTAAAGCTGGATGGCTTCATATTCGGCCGCGATCATAAAACGGACAGCGCGGATGAGCTCGGGCTCCGTTAATTTTCTTTCGTTTGCAAGGGAAGAAAAACTGTTTTCAAAACTTGGCATAATGGACCTCCTAGAATCTGCTATCAATATCATTATAGTATCGGCCGGGCAATTAATCAACAGACGAAAGGGGATTTGGGCGCGGTGCATGAAGCAAAATCATTCTTCCGTGAGGACGGCCCGGACGGAATCGCGGACGGGGCCGGTAAATTCGCCGCCGTGATAGCAGATAAGACGCCTGATATCCAGATCAAGAAACTGCCGGACGGACTCTTTTGCTTGCCGCATATCCAGCGTGTGCGCGGGATCGATAAAAAGTCGCCCGTTTTCCAAGACCAGCGCATCGCCCGCGATCAGCGTTCCCGATTCCTTTACATAGACGGAAATATGCCCCGGCATGTGCCCCGGCGTGGAAAGAATGTCCAGGCCTCCGCACCAGGGGAAGGAACCGGGCGGATCTAAAAGAACATCCGCGTCTGCTTTTTCGATGGAGGCGTAAAATTCGATTAGCGCGCGGGATTCCTGCTTGCGTCCGTGCGGGGCGGCATCATACAGTTCTTTTGCCTGTCGAAGGCGTTCAAAGTCTTTTTTGCCCCCGATGTATTCCGCCTCCGTACGGGAAGCGATAACCTTTACCTTTGGATACGCCTGTTTCAAATCCGCCAGGCCGTATATATGGTCCTGGTCGTGATGGGTGATGATGACGCGGGAAAGGGTGTTTAGGTCCATTTCTTTTTGAAACGCCTGCTCTCGGATGGCATCCGGCGTGCCGCCGCAGTCCACCAGAATAAGCCCGGAAACGTCCTTAAGCAGCACGGGATGCACGGGCAGAAGTGCACGCGATTTGGCGGACGTGTAATACGTGGTTAAAACTGCGATCCGGTCCATGGCTGCTCCTTTATACGGCGGATTACTTCTGTTCGGCCGCCTGCGCGCGAAAAACGGGTTGTTGAGGGCGCCGAGTGCCTTCTTTTGCATCCTTTATGCTTCTTTCGGGGCTGTATTTTTGCTTTGAGCCACCCATATTTTATCACGAAAGTTTTTTTTATACAAACGTCTTTAAAATTCCGCATCGCTGGCAGGCGGGTCTTTTTGCAGGACGACGGTGAGTTTGGGGCTGCTCTTAAATGATTTGTCGGGGCTGCGGATGGGTTTGACGGCACTGAGCACGGCCGTCATTTCGATCACCGTGTTCCGTCGGGTGTTGATGGCGTCCAGGATGCACGAAACATCGTCATCCTTTAGTTTTCTGGCGTCCACCAGCAGCTCGATCTTTTCCGTTTTCCAGTCCCCGCGGTATCCGTAATCCGCCCGCCAGTAGCAGGGCTGCGCAAAATATTCGAACGAATGCAGGAAAAAAGCGCGCACGTGCGTGGGGTCTTCGAAAGCCGCGTCGCTTGAGCCGTACGGCACCTTGAAAACGGCCCGCGCGCCGCTCTGCGCGACCCGGTGCAGGTCCTGCATGAAATCGAGCACGCTATCGATATGTTCCAGGGTGTGGCTGCACAGTATCTCGCTTACGCTGCCGTCGGCAAAGGGCAGGGGATTTTTTTTAAGGCCGTTCAAGTCCCAGGTGATGTCCACGCCGGGCAGGGGCATGATGTCGACATTGATAAAGCCGGGGAGGATCATCCTTCCGCAGCCGAGGTTGAGTTTGCACGCCCCGTTCTTTTCATTTTTTTGTGGTTCCATATAAAATACCTCAAAGTTCGCGTTAATAAATTATATGGATGTGCGCGCCCGCGTGTGAAACATTTGCGTGTATATTAATCTTAAAAAAACGGGAAAATAACTTATAAGTATGAAAGGAGCAATCAACCATGAGTTATTTAGACCAGATCAGAATGAAGAATTTGGCCGCGTCGGGCATGAATAAAATGAACCCGACGCCCCGGCCGGGCGCGCAGAGTATTGTGGCCGTGGTGATGCACGCGGGAGAGATTACGGGATATAAGCTTTCCGGCGGGCAGATCATCAGCAAGCAGGAAGGGGTGCAGCTTGCCAAATCCGGGCACATCCGGGGCGTAGGCATCGCCGAGAATCGTGGCAGCGAGTATCTGCGGTCCCTTCCGAACGGCGAGGAAGCGGGTAATCTGGGCCGCCTGCCCGTGATAGACGATTCGCAGCCGCGATTTTTTTAAACGGGAGCAGGGTATTTTTTTGCTCTTGGCCGGCAAATATAAAAAGCACTCCCGGGGAGCGGGAATGCTTTTTGTTATTCCCTGATTTTTGCTGTTATTTTATGGCGGATTTCATTGCCGCGACGTACTCCGTGAGCGCGTCCGCCGCATTTTCGCCGTGTTTTTCTATTATTTTTACGATGGCGCTGCCCACGATGACCCCGTCCGCCTCGCGGGCGATCAGTGCTGCCTGCGTGGGCTCGGATATGCCGAAGCCCACCGCGACCGGCGTTTGGGTGGCCTGCCGTATTTCGCGCACGATGGAAGAAATGTCCGTACTGATCTGCTTGCGCACCCCGGTGACGCCCATGGAGGAGACCAGGTACACAAAGCCGTGCGCGCCCGAAGCGAGGGTGCGGACGCGTTCGCTGGAAGTGGGGGCGATTAGGGTGACGACGTCTATGCCGTGCAGTGCCGCGATGCCAGTAAGTTCGCCTTTCTCCTCATAGGGCAGGTCCGGGATGATGACGCCGTCCATGCCGCTTGATTCGCACGCCGCAAAGAATTTTTCGTACCCGTATTTAAACACCGGATTCAGATAAGTAAGAAAAACCAGGGGCACATCCGTATTCTTGCGCACGGCGCGCACCATATCGAATATGCGGGGCAGTTTGGCGCCGGCCGCGAGCGCGCGGACATTGGCGGCGGTGATGACCTCGCCTTCCGCGACCGGGTCCGAGAAGGGGATGCCGATCTCGACGAGATCCGCCCCGGCATTTGCCATTGCAAGGATATATTCTTCCGTTTTATCAAGATTCGGGTCGCCCGCCGTTAAAAAGGCGAGGAAGGCCTTGCCGCTTTTAAAAGCGTTTGGTATTTTACTCATGAATGTCCCTCCCTCTGTAGCGCGCGATGGCGGCCGCGTCCTTGTCGCCCCGCCCCGAAAGGTTGATTACAATCAGGTCTCTTTGACCCATTTTTGGCGCGATTTTCAGCACATGCGCCACCGCGTGCGCGGATTCCACCGCCGGGATGATGCCCTCCGTGCGGGACAGGTATTCGAATGCGAAGACCGCTTCCTCGTCCGTCACCGGGACGTATTCGGCCCGCCCGGAATCGTAAAGGCTTGCGTGTTCGGGGCCGATGCCCGGATAATCCAGCCCGGCCGATATGGAATACACCGGGGTGATCTGCCCGTATTCGTCCTGGCAGAAATAGCTTTTCATGCCATGGAAGACGCCGATTGTTCCTTTGGCGATGGTGGCGGCGTGTTTTTTCGTATCCACCCCCAGCCCGGCGGCCTCGCAGCCGATGAGGCGGACGGACGTATCCCCGATGAAGTCAAAGAACGCGCCGATGGCGTTGCTGCCGCCTCCCACGCAGGCGACCACCGCATTTGGCAGGCGGCCTTCCTTCTTTAGTATCTGCGCCTTGATCTCCCGTCCGATCACGCGCTGGAAATCCCGCACCATCATGGGGAAGGGATGGGGGCCCATCACCGAACCGAAAACGTAATGCGTGTCCGAAACCCGGCGCGTCCATTCGCGCATGGCTTCGTTCACCGCATCCTTTAAGGTCTGCGTGCCCGAAGTTACGGTATGCACCCGCGCGCCCAGAAGCTCCATGCGGTACACGTTCAAAGCCTGGCGGCGCGTGTCTTCCGCGCCCATGAATATGTCGCAGGAAAGACCCATCAGCGCGGCCGCGGTGGCGGTGGCCACCCCGTGCTGGCCTGCGCCCGTCTCCGCGATCACCCGGCTTTTGCCCATGCGTTTCGCGAGCAGGGTCTGGCCCAGCACATTGTTGATCTTGTGCGAGCCCGTGTGGTTCAAATCTTCCCGCTTGAGGTAAATTTTCGCGCCGCCAAGGTCCTTTGTCATTTTTTCCGCGTAATACAGCAGGGAGGGGCGGCCCGCGTATTCTTTCAGCAATGCTTCAAGTTCTTTATTGAAGACGGAATCTTTTTTACAGGTTTCGTACGCCTTTTCGATTGCAAGCAAAGCGTTCATCAGCGTTTCGGGCACGTACTGGCCGCCGTGGACCCCGTATCTTCCTTTTTGCATTTATCTCACACTCCTTACGGCATGGATGATCTCTTCCATCTTCTGTCTGTCTTTTTTTCCGTTCGTCTCCGCGCCGCTGGATACGTCCGCGCAGAAGGGCGCGGCCGCGCGGGCGGCGTCCGCGATGTTTGCGGCGTTGAGACCCCCCGCGAGGAAGAAGGGTCGCGGGAAGCCTTTTACAAGGCTCCAGCAAAATGTTTCGCCCGTGCCGCCGTAACCCGCGGGGCTGCAAGAGTCGAAAAGGATATAATCCGCCGGGAGTTGAAGGGCGTTTTTCACGTCCTGCTCCGAGCGGACCCGCACCGCCCGTATGACTGGGAGGCCGACCTCTTTTTTCAAGGCTTTTAGGTAGGCAACGTCCTCGTCCCCGTGGATCTGCACCAGATCCAGTACGCCCCTTAATTTTTTGATGGCCGGTATTTCCTCGTTCACAAATACGCCCGTCGTTTGGATGGCCGGAGAGAGGGCCAGCCGCAGGAGGACGGCCTGCCCGGGCGTTATACGGCGTTTGCTGGGAGCGAAAACAAATCCGACGTAGTCCGGCATAAGCTCATTTGCATATCCGACCTCCTCCGGTATGGTGAGGCCGCAGATTTTGATTTTGGTCATTCTTTAACCCCCTTCAGCCGGTCGAGCTCTTCTTTTTTGTTTTTGGAGAGCATGAGCGTTTCTCCGACCAGCACCGCGTCCGCGCCGGCTTTGAGCAGGGCCCGTGTATCCGCCGGCGTTTTGATGCCGCTTTCGGATACGAACAGCACACCCGCCGGAACGAGGGGGCGCAGTCGGACGCTGTTCTGCAGGTCCACACGGAAGGTGCGCAGATCCCGGTTGTTTACCCCGACGACGCGCGCGCCCGCCGCGAGGGCGGAAGCGATTTCTCTTTCGTTGTGCGCTTCCGCCAGGCAGGAGAGGCCCAGGCTGTCCGCGATGCGGATGAAAGATGCAAGGGTATTCGTGTCCAGCAGCGCGCATATGAGAAGGATGGCGTCCGCACCCAGGGTGGCCGACTCGTATATCTGGTATTCGTCTATGATGAAATCCTTGCGCAGGACGGGGACGGACACGTTCTTTTTGATTTGTGACAGGTATTCGCCGCTGCCCAGGAAAAATTCGGGTTCGGTCAGCACGGAGATCGCCGCGGCCCCGGCAGCTTCGTATTCTTTCGCTATTTTTACATACGGAAAGTTGTGCACGATCACGCCCCGGGAAGGGGAGGCTTTTTTCACCTCGCAGATGAAAGCCAGTTCATCCCCCGAAAGCGCTTTTTCAAACGAAAACGGACGCAGGGAGGGCAGCGCTGCCTCCTTAATTTTTTTTAAGGGCATTTTTTCTTTCTGGGCCTCGACCCTTATGCGGGTCCTGGCCGCGATCCTTTCAAGTATCATGACGCCGCCTCGTTGGTGAGCCGCTTAAATGACTCCAGCCGGGCCATCGCTTTTCCGCTGTCGATCAGCTCTTCCGCCCTGTGCACGCAGTCGCGCAGGGTGACGCTGCTCCCGAACATATACAGGCAGAGGGCCGAATTCAGCACCACGATGTCCCGCTTGGGGCCTTTTTTGCCGCCCAATATGTCAAGGGCGATGCGCGCGTTCTCCTGCGCGTCCCCGCCCACCAGGTCCGAAAGGGCGCAGCGTGTAAACCCGAGCTGCTCGGGCACGAGAAAAAAGCTGTTCATCCTGCCCGCGTTCACCTCGCACACCGTGGTGGTGCCGGTGAGGGATGCTTCGTCCATCCCGTCGTGCCCGTGGACCACCATGGCACGGCGGACCCCAAGGTTGTGGAGCACGCTGGCCAGCGGCTCCACCAGGGACTCGTCGTACACGCCCAGAAGCTGGGTGTTTGCGCCCGCGGGGTTGGAAAGCGGGCCTAAGATATTGAACACCGTGCGCACCGAAAGCTCCCGCCGCACCGGGGCGGCGTATTTCATGGAGGCGTGGTAGACCGGCGCGAACATGAAGCACATGCCCGCCTCTTTCAATACTTTTTCGCTTTGCTCCGCCGTGAGGTCGATACGTATGCCCAGGGCTTCCAGCAGGTCCGCGCTGCCGCATTTGCTGGAAACGCTCCGTCCGCCGTGCTTGGCGACGGGCACGCCCCCGGCCGACACCACCAGGGCGGATACGGTGGAGATGTTGAAGGATCCCAGTTCGTCCCCGCCCGTGCCCACGATGTCCAGCACGTCCGTGCCCGGATGGAGCTTTTGGCATTTTTCCCGCATCACCATGGCGCAGGCCGTGATCTCAACGATTGTTTCGCCCTTCATGCGCATGGCGGTCAAAAACGCCGCGATCTGCGCGGGGGTGGCTCCGCCCTCCATGATTTGCAGCATCACCGATTTGGTGGTCTCAAGGGAGAGGTCTTTTTTATTTACAAGGTCGTAGATCGCTTGTTTGATCATAGCAGCTTCCTCCCAGGTTTAAAAAGTTTTGTATGATTTTCTGACCGTCCGGCGTAAGAACGGATTCCGGATGGAACTGCAGGCCGTACAGGTCCGCGTTTGCGTGCTTGACGCCCATCACTTCTCCGTCTTCGTCCTCCGCGATGACCAGCAGGCTGTCCGGAAGGGTGTCCCGTTTCGCGGCCAGCGAATGGTAGCGCGCAGCCCTGATGATGGGGGGGAGGCCCCGGAAAACGGGGCTGCCGTTCGCGATGTGCACCGTGCTGGTCTTGCCGTGCATAAGCTGTTTTGCGTAGGTGACCGTGGCCCCGAAGGTCTCGCAGATGGCCTGGTGGCCCAGGCACACGCCCAGGATGGGGGCTTTGCCCGCCATGCGGGCTATCACGTCTTCGCAGACCCCGGCGTCCGCCGGACGGCCCGGGCCGGGGGAGATGACGATGTGGGACGCACCCAGGGTTTCGATCTCCTTTGCGCTCATCTCGTTGTTTTTGATTACCCGTATGCGAGGATTGATCATTCCTATGAATTGGTACAGATTATAGGAAAAGCTGTCGTAGTTGTCGATCAGAAGGATCATGATTCCACCTCCCCGGATGCGCGGAGCGCGCCGGCCATTGCCCGCGCCTTGCTGATGCATTCTTCGTATTCCTTTTCGGGCACGCTGTCCGCGACGATGCCCGCGCCCGCCTGCACGTACACCTTGCCGTCTTTTTTTAATGCCATGCGGATGGCGATGCACAGGTCCATGTTGCCCGCAAAGTCGATATAGCCGATGGCGCCGCCGTATACGCCGCGCTTGACACCTTCCAGGCCGTCAATGATCTCGCAGGCGCGGATTTTGGGCGCGCCCGAAAGGGTGCCGGCGGGCAGCAGGGAAGCCACCGCATGGAGCGGGTCCAGCCCTTCCCTGAGTTTGCCCGTTACCCTGGAGGTGATGTGGGAAACGTGGGAGAAGCGCATGACCTTTTGGTAATCCGATACTTTGACGCTGCCGAATTCGCTGATACGCCCGATATCGTTCCTTCCGAGGTCCACCAGCATGTTGTGTTCGGAGAGTTCCTTTTCGTCTGCCAGCAGCGCCGTGATAAACCGCTCGTCCTCTTCTTCCGTTTTGCCACGGGGGCAGGTGCCCGCGATGGGGAAGGTCTGTAACCTGCCGTCCCGGAGGGACAGGAGCGTTTCGGGGGAGGCGCCCGCGATTTCGGTATCCTCCATGCCGAGATAGAACATGTAGGGGGAGGGGTTGACCGTGCGCAGGACGCGGTAGGCGGAAAGAAGGCTGCCCTTGAAATCCGCCTCCATACGGTTGGATAACACGGCCTGGAAGATGTCGCCTTCCACGATGTGCCGCTTTGCGCGGGTGACCATTTCGCAGTATTCTTCTTTTGAAAAGAGCGGCTTAAAGTCCGAAAGCAGGCAGGACGGATTATTAGGTATCTCTTCCTTGCTGCGTATGATTTTTGCGATGTTCTCAATCTCTTCTTGCGCGGCCCGGTAGTTTTTGTCGAGGCCGTCCGATTTAACATTGACGATGATGCAAAGCTTCTGGCGCAGGTGGTCGAATACGATCACCTTTTCGAAAAGCATGAGATGGAAGTCGTCGAGGCCCACCGGGTCGTTTTGGGTCAGGTGCAGGGATTTTTCGTTATACCCGATATAATCGTAGGAAAAATACCCCACGAACCCGCCGGTGAAGGGGGGAAGGTTTTCCATGCGGGGCGGGTCGTACGCGGACAGGATATCCCTAAGGACGCCGTTCGGGTCGTCCGTATGCCGGGTGGTTGCAGTGCCGTTCTGCACCCGCACCTCGCCGTTGCGCAGGGTGACGGTGAGGGTGGGATCGAACCCCAGGAAGGAATAGCGCCCCCATTTTTCTCCGCCCTCCACGCTTTCCAGCAGGTAGCATTTGCCGCTTTTTTCCTTGAGCTTCAACAAAAGAGCGATGGGGGTGATGACGTCGGACAGCATTTCAAAGCTTACGGGCAATACCGAATGCTTTTTGGCTATCCCGCGCGCTTCAATGAGCGACGGATAGATCATTTTTAGGCGCCTCCTTAAAAAAATCTTAAAAACAAAAAACCCGCCCATGACAAACACTGTTGCCAAGGACGAGTGCATACACCCGCGGTGCCACCTTGATTTACGATAGGCAAAAGCCTGTCGTACGCTTAAGCGGAATACCATCATATTCCCCGCAACTGACGCGTGCGCTGCGTCGCGGAATACTCAGCTCCACCCCAAAATCACAGATTTTGGGGACCCCGGTTTCCCTGGGGCAGTCCTTTGTTCCGCGCCCTCTGTGGTCCATTTGATGCGCTGCGTTGTACGGGGATCCCAGCTGCTCCCGCTCTCTTTAACTGCACGCGCACCGTTATCTCCACATCAACGGTTTCTGGCTGTTTTCAGTTTTGTATATTATATAGCGGCTTTTTTAAAAAAGCAACCTTTTGCTTCAAATTAGTTTTTCGCGTCTTTTTGATCAGGGGAGGCAGTTGCCTTCCCACACGATCTCGCGGACCAACTCCAGCGGGTCGCCTTCGCAGCGGAAATTGCCCTGTGTGATCAGCACCGCGATGCCGTGCGCGAGGCCCCAGAGGGACAGAATGTGCGCTTCTTGGTCTATTTGCCGGATGTCTTTGCCGCCTGCCGCCCGGAAACGCTCGACGGTGCTGATGAACGTATGGTAGGGCCGGCTGATCTCGACCATATTGGGCGCCCCGGTTTTCTCCTGGATAGCCTTGTTGAAATCGCTGAAGAACAAAAACTTCATATATTCCGGGTTTTCCACAAAAAACTTGATATATAAAAACGCCATCTCGCGAAGCTGGTCTTTGGTGTCGCTTGGATGTTTTTCCAGGGCGGATTTAAGAATACGGTCGAATTTCTCGTTCACCTGGTCGAATATCGCGGTAATAAGGCTGTCTTTGTCCTTGAAATGGCGGTAGGGCGCCGCGTGGCTGACGCCGCACGCTCCCGCGACCTTTCGCATGGAGAACTTGCCGTAGCCTTCCTCTCCGATGATCCTGATGCTGTTTTTTATCATCTCTTCTTTAAGATTTTTATGATGGTAACCTGCTTTGCCCAAAACGGTTCGCACCTTTCAAAGATTATGGGTTTATTATACCACTTTTAAGCTTTGATTGACAAATGGCGTTGAAATTTGACACGGTTTTCTCGCATTACTTAAAAAGCTGCGTGCTCAGATATTTTTCGCCCCGGTCCGGGAAGATGCAGACGATCACGCCCGAATCGATGAGTTCCGCCACCCGGAGGGAGGCCAGCATGGCCGCGCCCGAAGACATGCCGCAGAAGATGCCTTCTTCACGGACGATGCGGCGCGCCATATCGAACGCTTCTTCCGAATCGATCATGATGGAGATGTCGATGCGGGAAGGGTCGTAAATTTCTGGGACGATGGCTTCTTCCATGTTCTTCAGGCCCTGGATGTAATGCCCGCGCACGGGATGCGCCTCTATGATGCGGATGTTCCCGTTTAACTCCTTGAGGCGTTTGGCCGTGCCCATCAGCGTGCCCGATGTTCCGAGCGCCGATACGAAATGCGTGACCGCGCCGTTCGTGTCCCTTATGATCTCTTCCGCGGTGGTGGAGTAATGCGCGACTTTGTTGTACCGGTTGGTGAACTGGTCGGGCATGAAGTATTTTTCCGGAACGGCGGCCACCAGTGCGCGCGCCTTCCGTATGGCGCCGTCCGTGCCCTGGTCCGCTTCGGTCAGTATGACTTTTGCGCCGAACGCGGCTATCATATTACGGCGTTCTTCGGATACCGCGCTGCTCATCACAATCTCCACGGGATAGCCCTTCACCGCGCCGATCATGGCGAGCGCGATGCCCGTGTTGCCCGAAGTGGGCTCTATGATTGTTTTGCCGGGTGCAAGCGTTCCTTCCGATTCGGCCTGCTCGACCATCGCAAGCGCAATCCGATCCTTGATGCTGCCCGTTGGATTGGTGCCTTCCATCTTGGCGTAAATTGTGACGCTTTCTTTTTGATTTAAATGATTTATTTTTACCAGGGGCGTGTTGCCAATGGTGTCCAGAATGTTTCCGTATATTCGCATGAAATATGATCCCCCCAAAGCAAATGTATTGCGGATACTCTCAATTATAAATGCACGGCAAAATATTGCAATGCCCGTCTTGATTAATACGGCCTGTTTTCTCTTATAATTATAATATATTTATGCGTGCGGCGTTCCTTGCTTCGCTAAAAATAATTTATTTAAAAAAATAAAAATTATCAACGGATTTTTAAACGCTGCGGTCTGGCTTATATCCTCCCGCCAGCCGTACCGCAAAGAAGAGGCGGATCGGTTTTGAAGCGGGCGGTTCATCATCGTGCTGGTTGTGATTTCGCCGGCCGGGTTTTTCCCGCTTCCGTATAACAGCTTTATGCAAAGATACGGGACTGGTAAACAGTTAAAAAAACGCTTCGTCAAAAACGGAGCGCTTTATAAATTATTTTCCGAAAGTTACGGGGCTTTGCGGGGTACGGCTACGGGATATGGCGAGGGGGCGCCGCACACGAGGCAATGGCTGCGGTGCATGCACAGCAGCCCGCCGCATACGGGGCAGGCCCATTTTTCCGCCTGGTTTTGAAGGAAAGCGTCCATTCCGGCGGTTTTTATATCCTTCAGGTTTTCAAAGATGTCTGTGTTGTATTTGGCGCGGTATCGTTTTTGCAGCGCCTTCATGCGGGCGCAGGGGTATTTATCGCACTCATAACAGAAGCCCGAAGCGTTGTTTTTAACCGTTTCGCAGTTTTTTATGACGCACCGCTGGCAGGCGGAACCGGCTCTGGCGCCCTGCCTGCATCCCGGGCAGGTGTTTTTTTCCCGCTGGTACCCAAGGCAGAGCGCGCAGTTGACGCCGCAGGGCGCGATCATGGACGGGGATATGATTGTTTGAGCGTTTTCCATAATGTACCTCCGGATGTGTTTTTATTTGCATACCACCCGCTGGGATACCACGTCTGAGAAAATTTCCAGCCCTTCGGTTTCGCTCACGTGGATGACCTGCGGGAAGATCCTGCCTTCCGGGCAGAGCAGGGGCAGGATGTTGGGGCGCTCCCGGACATAGTCCGGGTTGAAGGCCACGTTGCGCTGGTCCGCGAATATGGCCGCGTAGAAAATCTCCATTTCCACGAGGTCCTGGAAGAAGTGGCTGCCGTAGGAGAGTTCGGGCATGAAGCCCAGCGCCTGGGCCGCGACTTCGCAGATTACCTTCATGTTGCTGATCTCCGAAAAACGTACGGGCACGCCGATGGAGGGCGTGGTGGTCCCCCACCGTCCCGGGCCGACCAGCATGGTGCTTTTTCCCGCGAGGGCCGCGTTGACTCGGCCGATCTGGCGCGCGAGGGCGTATTTATCCTGTTCGGGGAGCTTTAGGTATTCACGGGTATCCACCAGTATCACGCGGTCGACGGGCAGACGGATGTTGCCCCCCATGAAATTGCCGCGGGTGGCAAAAAAGCAGTCCTTTTGGTTTACTACTTCGGGCATGCTTACCGGGCGGCCGAAACCGGTGGTTTGCAGCGGCCTGCACTGCAGCAGGTTGATTTTGAAATCCCCGTTTGAATCGAAGTTTGCCGTGAATTCGATATCCACCGGGTAGTCGTATATACCGGACAGCACGGACAGCATGTCTTTCATCCGGGCGGGAAATCCGGTGTCCCGCAGCAGTTTTTTAAAGTCCAGGATATAACGCGGACGGACGTCCTTCTGGCCGCGTTCGCGCATGCGTGCCATGGTCTTTGTATCCAAAGAGGCGAACAGTTCCTTGTTTGTTTTGATGTCCTCTAAAAGGATGTCTATAACCGGCTTGGAAGCATGCCTGTTTTCACGGATGGACAGAAGGTCCATGGAATGCTGGGCGAACCTTAACTGTTCGTCCAGGTCGGCGGGGGGCAGGCGCATGGGGTCGTCCAGCCCCACGATGCGCACATAGTCGCCCGTCGTGCGGTCCACCGCGCGGGTCCCGAGGCCGAATACCAGACGGAGCATGCCCGCGTACATGTCTATGTTCTGGTTCCACACGTACAGGTTCATGGAATTGCCCACGCCGGCGATATGGGGAAAGAAGTTCTCCCCGTGGTAGTCGCCGGATACGCGCTGGACCAGTATGGCCATTTGTTCGTCCGCATCGGACAGCCCGCGCGCCGCGCGGTAGGACAGGGCGTCTTCGTTCATCGTGCTGGCGTAGACCGTTTTGAGCGCTTTTTCGAACGCCTGGTACCGCTCTTCGGTGGTGCCCTGGTTGACGCAGAAAACGCTTTCGTATTTGCCCGAGAAGGCGTTGCCGAAATTGTCTTCCAGCAGGGAGCTTGAACGCACGATGATGGGCGACTGGCCGAAATACTCCAGCATTTGTATGAATTTTTCCTGTATGTCTTCTGAGAACTTCCCGCGCAGGATATGGTCTTTTAAGCGCGCCGCATATTTATAGTAGCCTTCCTTTGTCTTCTGCTTGATGCGCGTCTCCCACCAGCCGTTCTGCACGATGTAGGTGTAGAAGATATTCGAACCGATATAGTACGAGTCGTGCGGCTCCAGGCAAGCGGTGAATTTCTCGCCGCCGTTGGCCGCGAGCGCATGCCGGGCCAGCAGCATGCCCACGCTTTTGCCGCCGATGAAGCCGGTGCCGATCTCGCGCTCCGCGATTAAAAGGATGTCGCGTAGGCTGAAATATTGATCGCAGAGGTCGAGGATCCTTGATTCGGCGCCGATCAGCATGCCCATCAGCCGCCGTTTGGTTTTACGGGCGGCTTCGGTGTCTTTGCCCGCGTGTTTTTTTGCCTCTTCAAAGACAGCGTCCCAGTAGTCCGTGCGGTTTTCGCTGCGCTGGGCGCCGGGCAAAAGGCTGGCGGCTTCCGAACTGGCGGTGACGCCGATCACCTCCTGCCCCTTTATGAGATGGGGCAGAAACATGGTGGGGGAATAGCGCCTCCATACCTTGAGCGGGTGGACATAGGATTTGGTATTCACCTGGAACAGACTTAACAGGAGCTGGGTGGTTTCCCGTATGCCCGCAATGGTGCCGAAGGTATGCACGTTCCGGATGAGCGCGAAGTACGCGATGGTCTCCAGCTTGTACAGGTAGGGGCAGATGATCTGGAAGAAGTTTTTGACCATGACGTCCGAATACCAGTATTCCAGCAGGTCGGTCAGGCAGTCGAAAACGTAGAAAGCATACCTGCCTTCGCGTTTGATCAGCCTGTGCACTTCGGCCACGAAGGTTTCAAACCCGTCTTCCGGCCGGAGCTGATATGTTTTTATGGGAACGGACTCGTCAAAAAGAGGCTCGTGGATACCGAAACGGACGTAGATTAAATTCCTTGTGTCTTTTTGGGCCTGCGCGGCGTAGGGGTCCACCACATTTTTATAGATGTCTACCGAATCCACCTTCCAGACGACGTTGTCGCCCAGGCGGAGATCGTCTATGATTTGATCCAGCCCGGCAAGCCCGGTGCTCACCTTATTGTTAACGACCATGTCCCACCTCTTTTGTTTGGTCCCTTAAGCCCTATTATACCGCCCCGAATTGCACAATGCAACGCGGGCCCCCAAAAAGGGAAGGGCGGGCGCCGTTCGCGCCCGCCCCGGTTTGCACTTAAAAAAGTTTCTACACGCAGCCCTGCGCCTTCATAGCTTCCGCTACCTTGAGGAAGCCGGCGATGTTTGCCCCGGCCATGTAGTTGCCGGGCATCCCAAATTCTTTTGCGGTTTCGTCGCAGGATTTGAAGATGCTGACCATGATGTCATGCAAGCGTTTGTCCACTTCTTCGAACGTCCAGGAAAGGCGCTCCGCGTTCTGGCTCATCTCCAGCCCTGAAGTGGCCACGCCGCCCGCGTTCGCCGCCTTGGCCGGCCCGTATAGAACGCCGTTTTTTAAGAACACGTCAATCGCTTCGGGGGTGGAAGGCATATTGGCGCCTTCGGCCACAGCGAAACAGCCGTTTTTTACCAATATTTTGGCGCTTGCGCCGTCGATCTCATTTTGCGTGGCGCTGGGAAGAGCGATATCGCAGGGGACGGTCCATATGCCCGTGAAGCCTTCGGTGTATTTTGCCTTCGGGTGGGTATCTACGTAATCCTTGATCCGCCGCCGCTCGATCTCCTTGAGCTGTTTGACCGAGTCAAGATCGATCCCGTCCGGATCGTAGATGTATCCGTCGCTGTCCGACAGCGCGACCACCTTAGCACCCAGTTCGGCCGCTTTTTCGGTCGCATAAATCGCGACGTTCCCCGAGCCGGATATTACCACGGTTTTACCAGCAAAGCTCTTGCCGTTGGCGCGGAGCATTTCGTCCGTGAAGTAGCACAGGCCGTAGCCCGTGGCTTCGGTCCGGGCAAGCGAACCGCCGAAGGTGAGGCCCTTGCCGGTCAGCACGCCGGTAAATTCGTTTTGGATGCGCTTGTACTGGCCGAACATGTAGCCGATCTCCCGTCCGCCCGTGCCGATGTCCCCGGCGGGAACGTCACAGTCCTGACCGATATGCCGGTAAAGTTCGGTCATGAAGCTCTGGCAGAAGCGCATGATCTCCGCTTCGCTTTTGCCCTTGGGATCGAAATCCGCGCCGCCTTTGGCGCCGCCCATGGGCAGGGTGGTCAAACTGTTCTTGAGGATTTGCTCAAAGCCCAGAAATTTGATGATCCCGAGATAGACGGAGGGATGCAGCCGGAGGCCGCCCTTGTAGGGGCCGATCGCCGAGTTGAACTGCACGCGGAATGCCCGGTTGACCTGTACTCTTCCCTTGTCGTCCAGCCAGGGGACGCGGAAAATGATCTGCCGCTCGGGTTCCACCATGCGGTCCAGCACGCCCGCTTCGGCCAGGTCCGGCCGTTTTTCCATGACCGGCTCTAAGGATTCGAACACTTCGGTGACAGCCTGAATAAACTCGGGTTCACCATTGTTCCTTATTTTTACGGTTTCGAGCAGGTTTGTGAGGTAAAGATTTTTTAACGCCATTGTTAAAAACCCCTTTCATATTTTTGTTGCATCTCTGCAATATTGCAGGCAAAATGAAATTTATGATAAGAAATGTTGCTTAGCATATTATATCAGACAAGAAATATAAATGCACTAATTATTTTAAAATATTTCTTATAAATCATGATATGGATTTATATACGGGCTAAACAAGATTTAAAATGAAAAATATGCTAGTAAATATTTCAAAAACAGTAGAGGAAGCGCATTGAAAATCCCGTGTGCCGCTGCCTCGAAACAGCATAAATATGCAATTTTGTTTAGAAAAAATAGCATATCGAGAGTCTGGTACAGCAACGGAGACCTAAGCGGGCAAAACGTGCGGACGGCTACGCAAAAAGCCGCTGTTCAGGGCTCTGCGGGCGAACACGGAGGGGAAAACGAAGCTTTTTCTGGACAGGAAAATATGATATGATAGGTAAAGGAAATACTTTTTTAGCGCAAAGGCGCGGGCATCATGGCCGCCCGGAAGGCTTTGTGCGCCATACGTATACAGATGACAGGCGCTGTGTTGATACCCGGGCGTTATTTAACATTTAAGAAGGTGAAAAGATGAAGAAGCGATTTGTTGTGGCGGCAGTGCTGGCTGCCCTTTTGCTGCTGCTTTCGGCCTGCGTTGTTATCCAGGTGCCCGAAGGCTCCGGGTCTGCTTCGGCTT
>Ga0351941_1026_pt1 | contig 65607 bp, 68 predicted proteins | sample TotcelHT113001N9_FD_206853 | JGI IMG/M metagenome (GOLD analysis project Ga0351941, IMG submission 206853) | Enriched cells from coal bed in the Powder River Basin, Montana, United States - Total cells T11 rep2 HSBNCT.T11.300.1.N9 ...
AAGACTTATAATAACCAATACGGATTCTTCGTTGCTAACGCTCCTCTGAATGACTCTGCGGGATTCCCTATAGCTTGGGCGCGAGTATTAGATTCTTCGCTTCGCTCAAGAATGACAGGGTCGGGCTACGAAAGACACGGCTTGGCCTTGAAGATTAGGGTGCATGGAGGGAGCCGCCATCACCTCATTCGGCGCTGCGCGCCACCTTCCCCTCGAAGGGGAAGGCTTCATTCGCAAATAAAAAACAGGGCAGAAAGGTAAAATACAACTAATAGTTGAGAAAATCTCTCAACTATCTATTGAATTCCCCCGCCCCCGGGCATACAATAAACCCATAAAGCGCTTTAAAAAAAACGGGGCCTCTTAAAAAGGAGAGAGAAAAATTATGGAACAGACAATCGGAGCAAGGATAAAGGATAAAAGAAAAGAAATGGGCTTCACACAGGAACAGCTGGCCGAAAAGGTGGGTGTGACCTACCAGGCGGTCTCCAAATGGGAGACGGACGTGTCCTACCCGGACGTGGTGTTGATGGCCGAGGTCGCCCGCGCGCTCGGAACTTCTCTGGACTGGCTGGCGACGGGCAGCGGGGACAATACGGGCGAATGCGAGAAAATCCGCGCGTTTTACGGAAAGATCACCGGCACGGTGACCAAGGACATCCATGCGGACGTGGGTAAGATACTGGGCGATGTGCAGGCGGACATCTACGGGGACGTGAAGGAAGATATCACCGGCACGGTGCGCAACATCTTCGGCAACGTGGAAGGCAACGTGGTGGGAACGGTGAACGGGGACGTTACCGGGTATATACACGGCAACCTGATAGGGACGGTGACGGGCAGCGTGAAGCTGGGCGTGCACGGGCGCATCCTGGGGCAGATCATCGGGGACGGGATCAACGTGGACGATGGGAAAAAGAAGAAGAAATAAAGGGAGCCGCCGAAAGGCGGTTTTTTCATATTCTCTTTTATTGATTTTGAACAAAATGATAAATTTGGTTTATGGGAGGTATGAAAATTCCGGTATAAGTTCAGTCAGGAGTGCAATATTGTTGTGAGAGATCCCGCATTGAAACATAACCTTGGTCAGGCATTTTGCGATAATTTTATCCTTGCTTTCCTGGTCTATATTTTTGAGTTCAAACACCTCACGGGCCATCGCCTGGAGGAGCAGTTCTTTTGCTTTCTGTTTTAACAACTTATTCGCCTTTATAGCTTTCGAGTGATCCCGGTAATCGACAAAAACCGTATACCGTAATCCGGATTTGGTGGATTCGGACCAGGCCTGGTACAGGCCGTTTTCCGACTGTGCGTTTAAAAACCCGGCCGTATTTGATTTCGCTTCGGGGCGCTGCGGGAGCCATGTGATGCCGTGCGCCGCGACGTATTGGAGCAGTTCCCCGCCCAGGTCCAGCTCGCGGTCGGCTGTACTTAGAAAATCTCCCTCCTGCTGCCAGGTATATTTGTCCCATATACTCAGCATCCAGGAATTGCTTTCGGGAATTTCGGCAAAGCCTTTTACGCGCAGGATGGCGGGCAAACCGAGTGCGTTCATTTGGGCACCTCATTTGGGTTTGATTTACGTTTGTGTAAAAATTTAACCGGATACTATCATACTAGCCCCGGGTTGGTTTGATGTCAATGATTTTATTACAAATATAAACAGGACCGATATATACAATATTGAACCTTTCATTACTATATATATTCTGAAAGAAATCTATGGAAAAAAGTTTGTATAAAATGGAAGCAATCTTCCCATAATAAGGGTAAACAACAAAAGTATGGAGGATGTTTTTATGTTTTTTTCCGGTTGTGTGGGGATTGATATGGGGAGCAGCAGCACGAGGGTGTATTCCGGCGGGAGAGGCGTCGTTTTCAACCAGCCCACCATGGTGGCGGTGCGCGGCAGCGAATCCGAAGTGCTGGGCTTAGGCGACGGCGCGCGGGACCTGGTGCGCTGCGCATCGGTGGGGATTAGCATTTTACGGCCGGTTTCGGGCGGGGTGATCACGGACTGGGAGCTTGCCAAGATCATGCTTTCGGGGGTGGTTAAAAGCGTGGCCATGCAGGAAAAGCGGCAGAACTTAAAGGCCCTGATGGCCGTGCCCGCGGGGCTCACCCAGATGGAGCGGGAGACGTTTGAAGAGACGGCCGGCGCCGCGGGTCTGCGGGACATTGCCATGATCGAGGCGCCCATTGCGGCGGCATTGGGCGCGGGACTGGATATCAGCCGACCCGAGGGGTATATGATCGTGGACGTGGGCGGCGGAAAGACCGAAGCGGCCGTGGTGGCGCTGGACGGAATCATATCCGCCGAGATGGTGCGCGTGGGCGGCGAAACCATGAACCGAAAGATTGCCGACCAGGTGCGCAACCGTACGGGAGTGGCCATCGGCGAATCCGTTGCCGAGATTTTAAAGATCAACGCCGACGGGGCGGAGGAAGTGATGCAGCTGAAAGGCAGGAGCTGCGACACCGGGCTGCCCGCGAACGTGCGGGTGACCAGATCAGAAATCAGAGAAGCGCTTGCGCCCTGCGTTGCCGAGATTATGGAGGTGATCAAACGGATGCTGCACAAGACGGCGCCCGAGCTGATGGGCGACATCATCAAAAACGGGGTGCTGCTGACCGGCGGAGGCGCGAAGACGGCGCACCTAAAAGAGATGCTCCAAAAGCAGCTGGACCTGGACGTGCATATTGCGTGCGCGCCCGACTGCACCATCATCACCGGCGCGGGGATCGCCCTTGAAAAGATGTACCCCGCCCGGAGGGCCGAGGAAAAGCCCAGGGTGGCGGAGGTCAACTGACGGGCCTTTAAAACAGTACGAATTTTATTTCCAAATAATTAAAATTTTCATGAACAAAACCCTGCCGGAGGCCGGAAAACGGCTTTGCGCAGGGCTTTTTTTGCGCTCGGGGCAAAGTTTACAAAAGTGTTACCCGTATGGTATAATGTACGAAATATTTGAAGGGGTCTATAAGGAGGCAGTGTGGACCGTTTTTTTAGAAACAAGCCGCTTGTGATAACGGTGATACTGGTAATCATCATTCTTGTTCTGCTGATCGCCACCTCCAACTCGCAGAATATATCCGGAGGGCAGACTGTTGCGGGCGGTGTGTTTGTGCCCGTGCAGAGGTTTTTTTATCAGCTGACGGACAACATATCATCATTTTTTGACAATTCGATCAATACCACCGACCTTGCAAAGGAGAACGCGAAACAGAAAGAGGAACTTGCGTCGCTCAAGAGCGAGCTTTCCGATTACGACGAACTGGTGAAGGAGAACCAGCGGCTGTCTTCTCTGCTGGACTACCAGCAGCAGCATACGAACTACGGGTTTAAGGTGGCGGGTATCGTCGCGAAAAACCCGGGCATCTGGTTTGAAAGTTTTACCATCAACGTGGGCTCCGCCGACGGCATCGCCGTGGATATGCCGGTGGTGACGCCGGACGGCGTGGTGGGGCGTATTGAAGAAGTGGGTTTGAACTGGGCGAAGGTCATGACCATTATTGACGGGCGGAGCGGTATCAGCACCATTGTGGAACGCACCCGCGACGTGGGAAGCCTGCGGGGCAGGATGGAGAACGACCCGGCCGACCCGCTTCTGGATATGGATTTTCTTCCCATCGACACGGATATACAGGTTGGGGACAACATACTGACTTCCGGGATCGGCGGGATATATCCAAAGGGGCTGATGATCGGATCGGTGGTGGAAGCGGGCGAGGAGAGCAACCAGAAAAAGGTGGTTGTGAAGTCCGCGGCCGATTTCAGGAGCCTGGAAGAAGTGATGGTTATGGTGGACACGGGAGAAAAATGATTTGAGGATAATTCTTTTTATACTGCTGGGCGCCGCCGGCATCATTTTGTCCGGATCGGTCTTAAGCGTAGTTAATATCGCGGGGATCACACCCGACCTGCTGCTGCTGACCGCGCTGAGCGTTGTGTTTTTGGAAAAGACCCCGGCCGGCATACTGTTTGCGGGGATCGGCGGGATTGTTTACGATATCATGTTTTCCTATTATATCGGGTTTTACGCGCTGTCCAGCGTTCTGGCCGTTTCCATCGCATACGCGATCTTGCGGAGAATGAAACGGGTCCGCCCGCTCATACTGGCGGCCGTGGGCTTCGGCGCTTTCATTGTGCAGCAGATGGTGATGGCGGCGGTGGTCGCAGCGGTCGGTTACGAATACAGCTTTTTTTACATGCTTTTAAGGTTTATTCTGCCCGGCGCGCTGATCACCGCCGTGCTGATGCTGCCCGCGTATTACCTGATACGGATCCTGTATGTGAAAAATTGGATGACGCCGACCAAGTCGCTGTACGACGACTTTATAGAGTAAAAATATTTCTTTGGGGACTCCGAATTGCCAGACAATCCGGGGTGGTATTGAAGGTTAATCATGCAAAATAAATTTAAATGGAGATTTATAGCCGCCGTTTCCCTGGTCCTGGTGCTTTGCCTTACCCTGGTGGTCCAGGCGGGACGGCTGACATTGACACAGGGCGACGAGCTTTTAACGGCATCGGCCAACAAGATGCTCCGGACCGTTTCGGTCGACGGCGCGCGCGGCGATATCCTGGATGTGAACGGAATCCCGCTTGCGTACGACCAGACCAGCTACGACGTGCAGATGTTGCGCGATCCCACCAAGAATACATTTACCGACCGTGCCTATTACACCGACGTATTGACCCGCGCCACCGGCATCATTGAGCAGAACGGGGGGAAGGTAATCGACACCTTTGCCATCGTGCGGGACGACGCCGGAAATTTTTCTTTTGACTTCGGGAACATTTCTGCCGAAGCCGCCGTTAACCGTGAAGCCAACTGGCGGACCAACATGTTCGTGAGCGGCAGCGCAGCGCCCTCTGTCATATACCAGGACCTGCGGGATCGCTACCGCATCCCCGAGAGCATGAGTTATACCGACGCGCGGGGGATGCTTTCCATTTGGCAGGAGATACAGCTTTCTTCCTACCGCGCCTACGAGCCGGTGACCATCGCGAAGAACGTTGATTCCGTCACGGTGGCCATACTGGAGGAATATTCGAACGTCCTGGAGGGCATACAGGTGTCCTCCAGCACCGAGCGCATCTATCCGAAAGGCGACGTGGCCGCGCATATCATCGGCTATACCGGGCGGATGGACGAGGAAAGCATCGACGCGATGCTGGATAAAGGGTATACGCAGGATGACACCTTGGGTGTTGCCGGGATCGAAAGTTCCATGGAGGAGTACATGACCGGCGACATCACCGGGCGGCAGGGCAGCACAACCTACGAGGTGAACAGTCTGGGCAAGGCGATCAAGGAAGTGGGCAGCGAGCCCGCGACCAAGGGGGACAGCGTGATGCTGACCGTTGACCTGTCTTTGCAGATGGTGGTGGAAAAGGCCCTGAAAGACAACATCGACGCCGTATACCAGGACCAGCTCTCCAAATATTATGAAGACAAGGAAAAAATAGACGAGCAACTGAACGGAAGGGCGATTAACCTTGCGAAATCCGGCGCCATGGTTGTATTTGACGTGAAGACCGGGAATATCCTTGCCATGGCGAGTTACCCGTCCTATGATTTAAACCTGTTTTCGGGCGGAATCACCGATGCGGATTACAAGGCGCTTTTGGACGACCCCGCGACCCCGCTTTTTAACAAGGCGATCGCCTCCAAGGGCATCCCCGGATCCATCTTCAAGATGGTGACCGGGCTGGCCGGGCTGGAGGAGGGGAAGATCACCCTGGACACCGAGATCAGCGACGGCGGGCCGTTCAATAAATATATCCAGGAAGGATCGGGCGAAGAGGGCCCGGCCTGCTGGATTGACCCTTATTTTGAAGAACACCAGAACCTGAACATTGTGACCGCGCTGCAGAAGAGCTGCAACTACTTCTTCTTTACCGTGGCCGATTCCCTGGGCATCGACCTGCTGGACGCCTGGGGAGAAAAGCTGGGGCTGACCAAAAAGACCGGCGTGGAACTGCCCGGCGAGGTGGCGGGGCAGATCGGCGGGGCGAAGGCCCTGTTTGATATCGACCTGTCCCTGGGGGACCAGAAGACGGCGCTGCCCACCATCGTTTACAATTCCATTGTGAAGTATCTGAACAATATAGCCGAGGAACGGGACGTAACCTATTCAGAGGAGACCATAGCGGGTACGGCGAACCTGCTGGTGCAGCTGGCCGACAAGCGGACCACATTGAACGGCCCGGACGTTCGCCGGATTTTGTTTGAGCAGATGGACGTGCCCACCGAGGTATCCTCCCGCAAGGGGTACGACAACGATATTTCGAACTATATTTCCGAACTGGTGTGGAAACTCAACGACACGGTGATCGCGGGGATCGGGTCGGGCATTACCGCGGTGACGCCCATTGGCGTTGCCCGGTATGTAGCCGCGCTGGTGAACGGCGGAACGGTATACGAGGCCCACGTGGTGGACCGCATACTGGACCCGAAAGGAAACGTGGTGGAACAGCGCCAGCCTACGGTCGCGAACCAGCTGAACGCAGACCAGGATTACCTGGACGCGATCAAACAGGGCATGAAAGACGTGGTGTCTGGCGAAGACGGCACGGCCACGAGCGACTTTGAGGACTGGCAATACAAGGACGCGATCGGCGGCAAGACGGGGACCGGCGTGGTGTCCGCCGGCGTAGAACTGGAGGACAACGCGTGGTTTGTGGCCTTCGCGCCCTTCGACGATCCCGAGATCGTGGTGGTGACCTATATCCCCAACGGAGCGGCGGGTTCCAACGCGATCCCTTCCGTGAAGACCGTGATCCAGTATTACCTGGATAAAAAATACGGCGTTTCGAACTACGACGTGCCCGACCCGAATTCCGTTCTGCCCGTACCGACAGAGACGGCGGCGCCTCCCGAAGGTACGGCGGAACCGAGCGGAAACTGAATAAAGAAAAACCGGACTTTTGCCCCTTGGATGTTCAATTATAAATGTTGCGCACAAAATGTTTTTGATGTACAATATTTATATAATTTGCTGCATTAGGGGGTTTTTTGTCGGTGCAAACAATTGTTGCGATAAAAGGCGTAGACGATAAACTGGAAGTATACTTTAACGAAATGGCCTCCTATCCCTCCCTGCGGGAAGATCTGATACAAAAACTGCAAAGAAATAAAAACTTTTTTTTAAACAGCGACGCCAAAGTAGTGATCAGCGGCCGCAACCTGTCCCAGGCGCAGCGGCGCGAGATTAAACGCATTTTTGAAATGGATTACGGCATCAGCAACGTTTATTATGCGGACGAGATCAAAAAAATGACCGAAACGGCTGTGATGTATCAGGCGGCGCCGGAGGCCGAGCCTCCGCAAATTCCGACGGGAGAGTTAGAACTGGTTTCCAGGGAATATTTTGACGCAAAATCCATATTTATAGCCACGACTGTCCGGAGCGGACAGCGTATTGAATGCGAGGGCGACATTGTTGTTCTGGGGGACGTGAATCCGGGCGCAGAGATCATTGCGGGCGGCTCCATCGCCGTATTCGGTACGCTCAGGGGCCTTGCCCACGCCGGCGCAGGGGGCCGGGAGGACGTTTGTGTCGCCGCGCTGTACATGAAGCCCAAGCAGCTTAGGCTTTCGGGCCGCGTTGTGATGCCGGAGGAAAACCGCAAGGACGCGGCTGTAGGGGAGATTGCCCAGCTGGTGGAAGGCAAGGTTGTTTTCAGGCCAATCAACAGGAAGTAAGAACAGTAAAGGAGTAGTTTGGGTATGGAAAAAGTAATCGTAATAACCTCCGGAAAAGGCGGCGTTGGAAAAACGACCACGACGGCAAATATCGGCACGGGGCTTGCGCTTCTGGGGAAATCGGTCGTCCTTGTGGATACCGACATCGGCCTTAGGAACCTTGACGTTGTGATGGGGCTGGAGAACCGCATCGTTTACGACCTGGTGGATGTGGTGGAAGAGACGTGCAAATTGAAGCAGGCCCTGATACGCGACAAACGCTACGACGGGCTGTACCTGCTTCCCGCGGCGCAGACGCGCAACAAGATGGCGGTATCGCCCGAACAGATAAAAGAACTGATCTCCCAGCTTGAATGTGAATTTGAATACGTGATCATCGACTGCCCCGCCGGGATAGAGCGCGGGTTCAAGAACGCCGTTGCCGGCGCGAAATCCGCCATTGTTGTGACCGTGCCCGAGGTATCTTCCGTGCGGGACGCGGACAGGATCATCGGCCTGCTTTCTGCAAACGGCATAGACGACGTGCAGCTTCTGATCAACCGCATCCGCCCCGATCTGGTTAAACGGGGCGACATGCTTGCGATAGAGGATACGCTTGAGATACTTGGGATCGACCTGATCGGGGTGGTCCCCGAGGATGAGACCATATTTCGGGCCAGCAATCTGGGCGAACCTGCGGTGACCGACAAGTCGTCGCGCGCGGGCGAAGCCTATATGAACGTGACCCGCCGCATACTGGGCGAGGACGTTCCTTTGATGAAGCTGGATACCCAGACGGGGTTCGTATCCAGGCTGAAGAATTTGTTCCAGGCAAAATAGGGGGTGGCAGAAATTGGGTCTGTTTGGCAGAAAAAACAAGAGCAGCCAGGTGGCGAAAGACCGGCTGAAACTGGTGCTGATCTATGACAGGCAGGGCACGACGACCAACAACGAGATGCTGCAGATGATGAAGCGGGATCTGATGGCCGTGATCTCCCGGTATGTGGAGATCGACGAAAGGGAGTTTAGCATAGACCTGACCAACCAGATGGGCGAGGACGGAATGACTTCCCGGCTGACTGCCAATATTCCAATAAAAAGCATGAAGCAGATGGTGAGGAATACAAAGGGGAACTGATCCGGAATCATTTATTTTCCTTTATAAACACAAGGCCCTTGCGCAAGGATGTGCAAAGGCCTTTTTTATGTGATACGATTAAAAATTATTTAATGCCGTCAAAGGCTCCATCGCGTTCGCCGCATGTCTATGCTTACGACGAAGCCGTAGGCGATCATGGTGGCGATGAGGTTGGAGCCGCCGTAGCTGAAGAAGGGCAGGGATATGCCCGTGATGGGCAGCAGCCCTAAGTTCATGCCGATGTTTTCCGTCACATGGAAAAGCATCATGGCGACCACTCCGATGGTGATGTACGTGCCGAAATCGTCCTTGGCGCGCACTGCCAGCGTGCAGGTGCGGACAATCAGCAGCGCGTAGAGCGCAATGACGATTATGGCGCCGATAAAGCCGAAGGCTTCGGTGGTGACCGCGAATATGAAGTCGTTATGCCGTTCGGGAACGAACCCGAGCTGGCTCATGGAACCGGCGGCGAACAGGCCTTTGCCGGTCAGCTGGCCCGACCCGATGGCCAGTCTGGCCTGGGTGGCGTGGTAGACCTGGTCGGAGGTGGCGAAATCCGGATTTAAAAAGGTGAACAGACGGGTCTTCATGTATTCGGGCGCGAGAAACCAGATCAGCGGAACGGCCGCGCCGGCCAGACCCGCGAGGATGCCGAACAATTTGAGGCTGGTCTTGGCCATGAAAAGGATGCCGATGAATATGGCCACATATACCAGGGCCGTGCCCATATCCGGCTGGATGGCCACCAAGAAGAACGGGATGAGAAAACGCCACAGAAGAGGCCAAAGCTGCGAAAAGCGCGTGATGCCGTTTTCGTTGCCCTCGGTCTGCGCCGCCATGATGCGGGCGAAGGCGAGAATCAGCCCCACCTTGGTGAATTCGCTGGGCTGGAAGCCCCTGCCCCCGATCAAAAACCAGCCGGTGGTGCCGTTCTGCGTGGTTCCGAAGAAATAGACCGCGACCAGAAGGCCGATGCAGATCCAGTAGATGTATTCCGTGTAATGCCGAAGGTTGTTGTAGTCGACAAGCATGATCAAAAAGATCAGCCCGAGGCCCGACAGGAAGAAGATGGACTGCCAGAATGTCTTCTCCATGTTCAGGTTTGAAAAAATATCCGAAAGCGAACTTTCTCCTCCGGTAAAAGGACTGGCCGTTGCATTTGTGATGGACAGCAGGCTGTACCCCACCAGGACGAATATCAGGGAAAGCAGAAACCAGTCGACATATTTGAACATATTTTTATTGACCGTATTTTTCATGGACCCAATTATAGCACAAAAGGTATACGATGTAAATTGCCGCCGTATAAATACAGTACCAATAAAAATAAGAGAGGTGCATTCTTAAAATGGTAGAAAGCAAAGGGTCGGAAAAAATTACCACCGGGAGATTTTTTACCAATGACCAAAATGCGGATTCAAAGGGAGAAGGGTATTATTTTAAAAGCGCGGACGCGCCCGGGGAACGCCCGGCAGCCGGGCGCGTGAAAAACGATCCCTTCCGGAAAACGGCGGATACGCTCCGGACCAATAAACTTTTAAGAAACACGGCGATCTGCGCGGTGGCGGCGCTGGTGATCTGGGGGATCGCTTCTTCGGGTACGCCGGCGGGACAGGAGGCCAGCGACGCGATCAAAAACGTGATCAACTACGAACTGGACCTGGAAGACGATTTGGGTGACCTGAAGTTTGTGGACAATATGCTGGGAGAGGATTCCACGCTGGTTTCCACCCCGGCCGGGGAGGATGCAGCCGCAGCCGGTTCCGAGTTCGTCTATCCGATGGACGGGATCGTGACGGCGACGTTTGCCGAGAACGGATCGGGCGCGATCATCACCAAAGCGGATTCCGCGGAGGTGAAATCCTCACGTGCGGGCAAGGTGGCCGAGGTGAGCGGAAATTATGTGCGCATTGTAAACGGCGACAATTCAATCACCACCTATTACGGCGTGGAGCCGGACGTGCAGACCGGGGATTCGGTGGAGGCCGGGCAGGTGATCGGCCAGCTGTTGTCCGAGGTCTTGTATGTGGAGCAGGACAAGGAAGGGGAAAAGACGGACCCGCTTTCCTAGGAGAAGGCGCCAAAAGACGATAAAGGGAGCCGCAAATGAAACCGATCTCGCTTTTTGGAGGCAGCCTGAAGATCCATCCGATTTTTCTGGCGGTGGCCGCGATCGCCGTATTTTTGGGCTATGCGGGCGTTGTGATGGCGTTCATGCTGGCGGTGGCGGTGCATGAGTTCGCGCATATGCTGACGGCACGGGCGGTGGGCCTGAGCGTTGAGTGCCTGTACGTTCTGCCCTTTGGATGCGCAGCCGAGATCAGCGGCTACGGGAACGCCGAAAATTCAAAGGAAATCATTACCGCCGCCGCGGGACCCGCCGCCAACATATTTTTGGCCAGCGTGCTGACCCTTCTTCCACAGGCGTTTCTGGACGACATGATGATGCTGTTCATATGGGCCAACGTGACCATAGCCGCCGTCAATTTGCTGCCCGTCCTTCCGCTGGACGGGGGAAGGATACTGATGGCGGCTATGAAGAACCTTGTGCGGGAAAAAACGGCCTGGCGCGTGCTGAACGGCGCCGGGGCCGCCGTGGGGCTGGCCATGTCCGTTTGGGGCATTTACATGATTTTTGACGGGAATACGAACGCGACGCTGCTCATCATGGGGGTGTTTTTGTTCGGATATGCTGCGTTGAGCTTAAAGAACATACCCTACGCCGGCTACAGGAACGCTGAGGAAAAACGCAGAAGGCTGATGAAAAAAGGCAGCGCGAACGTGAAGCATATCGCGGTGATGCGCACGGCCACGCTGCGGGACGTGCTCAGGGAAATGGAATCATCTAAAATGAACATCATAACCGTGCTGAACGACGATTTTTCCATCCGTACCACTTTGAGCGAGATGAAGGTGACTGTCGCTGCGGCCAAGTACGGCATAGAAAAAAAAGTGGGAGAATTGACCTGATATCAAAAACATGATAAAGTGAAATAGGAAAAAACATTCTGTTGATTGCGCAGTCCGGCCCTGAAAAGAGGCCGGGCTTTGGGAGGACATTTGAGAGAATTCGCGACAGGCGAGATCGAAAAGCCTGCAAGATATATGGGCGGCGAACTGAATTGCGTTTATAAAAAAGGGGCGCCGGTGCTTTTCGCGCTTTGCTTCCCTGATATATACGAAGTCGGGATGAGCCATCTGGGATCGGCCATACTGTATAAAATTTTAAACGCAAGAGAAGACACCTATGCCCAGCGCGTTTACGCCCCCTGGACGGATATGGGCGCGCGGCTTGCTAAAGCGGGCGCGCCGCTTTGCTCCCTGGAAGAGGACAGGCCTCTTCATGCATTTGACATCGTGGGGTTCAACCTGTCTTACGAGATGAGCTATACCAGCGTTTTATATATGCTGGACCTGGGGGGGATTCCCCTTTTAGCGTCCGAGCGGGAAGGCTGCCCGATCGTGGCAGGCGGCGGCTCCTGCGTGGTAAACCCCGAGCCGGTGGCCGATTTTTTTGACCTGTTCGTGATCGGCGACGGGGAGGAAGCGGCCGGGGAACTGAGCGGCCTTATGGCGGCGCATAAAAAAAAAGGATTTGACCGAAAGGCGTTTTTGCTTTCCGCAGCGAAACTGGACGGGGTGTACGTCCCCTCCCTCTACCGCCCGGAATACAACGCGGACGGGACGATCAGTAAAATCAAGGCGCTTTTGGGCGCGCCCGAAAAGATACAAAAAAGGCTGGCACGCGACCTGAACGCCGCGCCTGCGGTGACGCGGCCGGTGCTGCCCTATATTGCGACGGTGCACGACCGCTGCGTGCTGGAGATCATGCGGGGGTGCACACGGGGCTGCCGGTTCTGCCAGGCGGGGTATATCTACCGCCCGGTGCGGGAGCGAAGCGTGGGCGCCCTGCTTTCCCAGGCCAGGCAGGTGATTTGTGCCACCGGATACGACGAGATATCGCTCTCATCGCTGAGTTCGGGCGATTATTCGGGGATCGGGGAGCTTGCGGGCGCGCTGCTTACCGAATATGAAGAAAAGAAGGTATCCGTCTCCCTGCCCTCCATGCGGGTGGATTCTTTCCCACCCGAGGTGGCCGAAAAGCTGCAGCATGTGCGGCAGACCGGGCTGACTTTCGCGCCCGAGGCGGGCACGCAGCGACTGAGGGACGTGATCAACAAAAACGTGACCGAAGAGGACATATTTGAGGCCGTGCGCAACGCCGCCGGGAGCGGGACCCGCACCATCAAGCTGTATTTCATGATCGGGCTGCCCACCGAGACCCAGGAGGACCTCCTTGGAATCGCGGACCTTGCGCGCAGGATACGGGACGAGGCCGCAAAGGCGCCCCGGGAGGGGCGGCGGGCACGGATCGCCATCACGGTGAGCGTTGCCTGCTTTGTGCCCAAACCGCAGACGCCCTTTATGTGGGAGGCGCAGGACACCCTGGATGTACTTTGGGGAAAAATCGCGTTTCTGCGGGAACGGCTGAAGATACGGAGCGTGAAGTTCGACTACCACGACCCGCGCTTAAGTTTTTTAGAGGCGGTGTTCGCCCGGGGGGACAGGCGGCTTTCGGCCGTGCTGCTTAAGGCGCACGCGAGCGGCTGCGTATTCGACAGCTGGCAGGACTGTTTCGACCCGAAAAAATACGACCGCGCATTTGAAGAATCGGGGATCGACCCCAAGTGGTACGCAAACCGGAAAAGGGAACTTACGGAAATATTCCCCTTTTCGCATATAGACTATGGGATAGATGAAAACTATCTGAAAAAAGAGCTTGAAAAGGCGTACGCCGGTGAAGGCACGCCCGACTGCAGGAAGGGCTGCCGCGCCTGCGGCCTTGAAAAAGACGGCTTGTGCATACAGGGAGGCGGGCGATGAGGGCGGTTGTCAAATATACGCGAAGAGGCGCGGCACGGTATGTTTCCCACCTGGACATGCAGCGCGCGTTCGGGAGGGCGCTTCGGCGCGCAAAGCTGCCCGTGAAGTTTTCCGAAGGGTTCAACCCGCATATCGTCATGTCCTTCGCTTCCCCGCTTTCGGTGGGGATCGGGACGGAGGGCGACTACCTGGAAGTGCGGTTTGAAAAAGATTGCGCCGGGGAGGAGATCATAAACCGCATGAACGCCGTTTTGCCAAAGGATATACGGATACTGTCCGCCGGCCGTCTGGAGGAGGGCGCGCCCAAGCTGATGGCCCAAAACCATTCGGCCGAATATGAACTGGTGTTCGAGGGGGATATGGAGGCGGCGGCACAAAAGTTTTTAAAGGCGGAATCTTTTCTCACCCATGACCGGAAGGGGAAGGAGATTGACATACGTCCGCTGGTGCTGGACCTTGCAGCGAAAAAAAACGTCCTGAAAGCCCGGCTGGAAAACAGCAGCCGTGCGGCCTTGAACCCGGCCGTGCTGGCCGGCGCTCTGGGGGGCGGAGCCGCCATCACGCGAACGGAATGTTTTTATTTAAAGGACGGCAGGGCCTTGCCCATGGATTCATTGGAACGGGAATAAAAGATTATTTTGGATTTTTCAGTATATAGTAATTTGGATTCGAAGGAGAATACTTTATGCAAAAACTGATCATTGCAGACGCAAACCCGCACGAGGCAAGAGTGGCGCTTTTGGAAAACGGAAAACTGGTGGAGGTGCAGCTGGAGACCCGGGGCCAGGAACGGCTGGTCGGCAACATCTATAAGGGAAGGGTGGCCAATATCCTGCCGGGCATGCAGGCCGCTTTTGTGGATATCGGGCTGAATAAGAACGCGTTTTTGTATGCCGGAGATATCCTGGTGGACGAATCCGATTTTTATTTTCCCGATAACGGCGAGGAGGAGACAGTCCGCCCCAAACTGGACGTGCCCAACATACAGGATATTTTGAACCCCAACCAGGAGATCATGGTGCAGGTCTTAAAGCAGCCCGGCGGAACGAAGGGCGCGCGGGTGACGACGCATATCACCCTGCCCGGCCGGCTGGTGGTGCTGATGCCCACCGTAAACCATGTGGGCGTCTCCCGGCGGATAGAGAACGAAGAGGAGCGCGAACGCCTAAAGGAGATGGTGGAAGGAATCAAACCGTCGGGCGTGGGCGTGATCGTACGGACGGTGGCCGATGGATGCGACGCGGAGCATATCGGAAGCGAGATCAAGTTCTTGAACCGGCTATGGGAAAAAATACAGGAGAAGGCCGATTTCCTGACCGCGCCCCGTCTGATCCATGCGGAGGAAACCCTGCTGTTCAGGACGGTCCGGGACATGTTCACCGAGGACGTGGAGAAATTTATTATAAACGACACCGATTATTACAACAAGGTGGTGGCGGTGGTGAACATCGTCGCGCCCGAGATGAAGGGCAAGGTATCCTTGTTTGAATCGGAAGAGAACATTTTCGACGCATACGACATCGAGACCAAAATTGAAAAGGCGCTGGAACGCAAGGTTTGGATCAAGAACGGGTGCTACCTTGTGATTGACGAAACCGAAGCGCTGACCGTGATCGATGTGAACACGGGCAAGTATATCGGAGAAGACAATCTGCAGGACACAATACTGAACGCGAATATAGAGGCGGCGCATGAGATCGCAAGGCAGCTTAGGCTGCGGGATTTAAGCGGGATTATTGTAATCGACTTTATCGATATGGACAATGTGGAGAACAAGCAGAAAGTGGTGGACGCGCTGACCGAGGCGCTGAAGTGCGACCGTGTGAAGACCAATGTGCTGGGGATGACCGAGCTTGGGCTGGTGGAGATGACCCGCAAAAAGACGCGCCGCAAGATTTCCGCGCTGACCCAGACGACCTGCCCCTGCTGCAGCGGTTCCGGCCGGGTGTTCAACCTGGAGACCATGGCCATGCGCGTGCGCAGGGAAGTGCTGCGCGTCATCAAAAAACAGGCGTCGGGCGCATTCGTGGTGGAGATCAGCGAGGAACTGGTGAGCTTTATCGCCTCCGAAAACAACATCAACAAGCCCATTCTGCCCTTGTTTGAAGATAAGCGGTTTTACATGAAGACCATAAAAAACGTGCATCCCGAGTACATTAAGGTGTATGCGGCGACCGACAAGAGCCTGCTTTCGGGCACACAGATGTTTTTATAGGACGGGTTATTGACACGAAAGACTCTTTCTGCTATCATAGGTTACTGAGCCGCTCGCATAAGGTGGTGCCCTTTAAAAAGTCACGGCTTTGGGGGGCATATGAACGCCGGGAAACCGGGACCGAACTGCGGCGAGACTGGGGTTGAGGAGGTAGGACGCATGTACGCGATTATCGAGACAGGCGGAAAGCAGTACAAGGTGGAAAAAGGCGATCGTGTCCACGTTGAAAAACTGGACGCGGAGGCAGGCAGCGAAGTTTCCTTCGATGCGATGATGACCGCCAGCGGAAAGACCATCAAGGTGGGCAAGCCTTTTATAAAAGGCGTGAAAGTAACCGCCAAGGTCTTGGAACACAACAAAGACAAGAAGATTATTGTGTTCAAATACAAGGCAAAGAAGAATTACCGCAAGAAGCAGGGCCACAGACAGCCCTATTCGGTGATAGAGATTTTAGAGATTGGCTCTGAAAGTTGAAAGGGGTGTAAGGTATGGCTCATAAGAAAGGAATGGGAAGCTCCCGTAACGGACGGGACAGCGAGTCCAAACGGCTTGGGACCAAGCGCGCGGACGGGCAGTTCGTACTGGCCGGCAATATTATCGTGCGCCAGCGCGGGACGAAAATTCATCCCGGCAACGGCGTAAGCCGCGGCGGGGACGATACGCTGTTTTCCCTGGTGGACGGCATTGTCCGCTTTGAGCGCCTGGGCAGGGATAAGAAACAGGTAAGCGTTTATCCCGAAAACCTGGCGAACTGAAACAAAAAAAATAATAAACGCAGCCGTGACCGGTTGCGTTTTTCTTATTAAATATGCCGCAATAAGGCAATGAGACAAAATAACACCGGTTTTTTGGGATTTAAAAGGAAAATTGAAAGAAAATGCGAATTGAGTATAAAAACGGCGGCGCCCTGCTCTGCGGTTTGTGCGATTTTGATTTGGAGCACATTTTCGACAGCGGGCAGTCTTTCCGTTTTGACAGGACAAAAGGCGGATACGAGGGGGTTGCGCTGGGCGGTGTGCTGCGCGTGACGGCGGCGGGAGAAGACGTTTTTCTGTACCCCTGCACACGGGAAGACTTTGAGGAAAAGTGGCGGCACTATTTTGACCTGGGGCGGGACTACGCCTGCCTGTTTGCGGACGCGAAGGACAGCGCCTTAAGCAAAAGCCTTGCGTCCGCCGGGGGCCTGCGGATTTTAAACCAGGCGCCTTTTGAAACGCTCATATCCTTTATTCTGTCCGCCAACAACAATGTGGGGCGTATACGGGGGATTGTCCGCCGTTTGTGCGGGACATTCGGGGAGCCTTTCAGGTTTGAGGGGCGCACGTTCTATGATTTTCCGGCGCCCGCGGCGCTGGCCGGGGCAAAGGAGGGCGACCTTCTGGCCGCTGGGGCGGGATACCGCGCGCCCTACGTCAAAAAAACGGCGCAGGCCGTTGCGGAAGGGTTTGACCTTGCGGCCCTGCGGGAGGCGTCCTATGAGGAGGCCAAACGCGCGCTTATATCCCTGCCCGGGGTCGGGCCCAAGGTTGCCGACTGCGTGCTGCTGTTTTCGCTGGGGCATTCGCGGGCTTTTCCCGCGGACGTGTGGATCAAGCGGGTTTTGAAACAGGAGTACGGATTTGTTGGGAACGATAAGCAGACCGCGGCGTTTGCCATGGCGAAATACGGCAGGCACGCGGGGATTGCGCAGCAATATTTATTTTTTTGGATCAGAGGAAGGGAAAAGCAATGAAGATACTCGTGGACACGCATACGCATACCATACTCAGCGGACACGCTTATTCCACCCTGCTGGAAAATGTGCAGTACGCGGCGGGAATCGGCCTTGAGGGTTTGGTGAACACCGATCACGGCCCGGCCGTGCCCGGGGCCAACCCGGATTTCTGCCTGAGCGTACAGCGCACCATCCCCGAGGAGATTTCGGGCGTCCGCGTCTACCGCGGCGTGGAGGCGAACATCATGGATTATGAGGGGAAAATCGATATCTGTCGTGGGTATCTGAAGATGACGGATTTTGTGATCGCTTCCATGCACGACGTGACAATCCGGCCGGGCAGCAGGGAGGAGAACTTGGCCGCGTACGCGGGGGCGCTCAAAAACCCTTATGTGGACCTCATCGGCCATCCGGGGACGCCCAAGTACGACATGGACAGGGAGGCCTTTGTGAAGGCCGTGAAAGATAAGAACAGGCTGGTTGAGGTGAACAACCATTCGTTCCTGTTCCGCAGGGGGAGCGCGGGGAACTGTAGCGAGATCGTACGGATGTGCATAAAATACGATGTGCGGGTGGCGGTTTCTTCGGACGCGCACTTCTGCATGGGGGTGGGCGGCTTTGCAAACGCCCTGAAGATTCTTAAAGAAAATGATTTTCCGCCCGAACTGGTGGTCAACCGTACGCGGGAGACCATGGACTCTTATTTAAAGGAAAGACAGGAAAGGCTATCCATTTGAAATCGGCCGCAGGTGTGATATAATTGAAATATATTTTTTCAGGAGATTAATCGTATGAAGAATACATTTAGAAGAAAATACAGGAAACGTTCCGGCATGTCTCTGGCAGTTGTGATAGATGGGATTACCCGTTTTGTAAAAAAGAACAGGTATTTGTCCATCGGGATTGCCGCGGCGGCCGTGGTGGTTGTGGTTCTCTTTGCCACCGGCGTATTCACAGGCGGCGCGGCGGGCGTGATGGCGCAGGCGTCAAATCCTTCGCAGGAGGAGGTTGACGCTTATTACAGCGGCGCGGACGAGGACACCCTTGCCGGGCTTTCGGGCGATTCTTCGGCGACGCCCACCCCTTACGGCGATTTTGCCGAGAAGGGGCATATCATCGGCATTTCCGTTCTTTCGCCCAATGTGGAGGACTACCAGCTCCTTGCCTATGTGAGCAAGGCGGCGGACGCATCCATCGAGGCGGGAGAGATTGACAACTTTTTGCTGCGCGACGCCAACGGAGACGCGAACCAGCAGCTGCAGGACGTGCTTTCCATGATTAACGACGGAGCGAACACCATTGTTGTGATGGGAACCGACAATTACAACTTCCAGAAAATATCCGAACTTTGCAGCGAAAACTATGTGAAGATTGTGGCCTGCAATATTGACGCGGCCGAAGGGTTTGCGGTGAACATTGTGAGCCAGGCCAATTACGCGCAGACGTTCGCCGAATTTGCGAAGGAAAGCGGGGCGCGCCTGGTTTATACCATCGACGCGACCGAGGCCGAGGTGAACACCATCCGAACGGTGTTGCCCGTGAACGCGAACATCGAAGGAGACGGCGCGACCGCGGACCTATCCGGCAGGCTGGACAGGAGCGAATCGGTTAAGGACTTGATGTTTTTTGACAACAGCGCAAACAGCGTTTTAAAAATGAACATTAAGAAGGGCGTTGTGCCCAATTCCATCGCGACGCCGGCCTATGTCGGGTTCGTCAAGACGTGGTACGCCCTTCTGCACGACGGCGTTTCCGTCGACGCGGCGGACGACGAGGGCAACGCGGCATCATCCGCCGCGCCCGTGACAGCAACGCCCGACAAGTTTCACGCGATCGCCTACACGCAGGTGAAGAACATGGGCGAGATCGTCTACAAATTCGCGTACAACATATCCATGGGCAAGGTGCTGCCTTTAGAAAATTATATATATGACGTTGCGGGCCAGGAATATGTGACCAACGATAACTTAGATACCTATTACGCGCAAATCGGGGCGCTGACGGACACGGATATCCTGCCTTCCATGGCGGATACCGGCGACATAGACGCGCTGTTTTCCTAAAGAACTTTCGCATAAAGGGAGCAGATATGGGGTACAAGGCACTGTACAGGGTATACCGCCCCCGGACGTTTGACGAGGTCGCGGGCCAGGAGCATATTACGGACGTGCTGAAAATGCAGATTAAAAAAAACCTGATTTCGCACGCGTATATCTTCGCAGGCCCCAGGGGGACGGGAAAGACCAGCACCGCGCGGATATTCGCGAACGCGGTGAACTGCCTTGACCCTCAAAACGGCAACCCCTGCCTGAAATGCGACATATGCCTGAGCGCTGCCGCCGACAACATGATCGACATCGTTGAGATGGACGCGGCCTCCAACAACGGCGTGGACGATATCCGCGACCTGCGGGAAAAGGTGAGCATGCTGCCCGTGATCGGGCGCTATAGGGTATATATACTGGACGAGGCGCATATGCTTTCCCCGGGCGCGGTGAACGCCCTTTTAAAGACACTGGAGGAGCCGCCGCCGCATGTGGTATTCATACTGGCGACGACCGAGCTGCGGAAGATTCCGAGGACCATCCTTTCGCGCTGCCAGCTTTTTGATTTTAAACGGATATCCGTGCCCGAGATAGAAAAACGGCTTATGGAAGTGGCGGAAAAAGCCAAAGTTTCGTATGAGAAGGAAGCCATTGCCATGCTCGCGCGGGCGGGCGAAGGCGCGATGCGGGACGCGCTCAGCATGATGGATATGTGCATGGCCGGGGGCAAGAAACTGACCGCGGCTATCGTGGCCCGCACCCTGGGGACGGCGGACACCGAGGGAATGAAAACGCTGGGGGACGCCGTGCTGAAAAACGACGCGAAAGAAACGCTGCTTGTTTTAAGCGCCATGCTGGCCGAAGGCGGCGAGCCGGGGAACATCCTGCGGGATACGATCACCGAACTGAGCGGGCGGCTGTCCGCCGCCGGCGAGGAGATTGCCCGGGAAATTCTGCGGGCGCTGGAAGTGCTGATTTATTCACAGAGCACCCTTAAATATTCGAACACGCCGGATATCGTGCTCGAGACCGCGCTGCTGCGCGCGGCCCTGCCCGAGACGGCCACTGATTTTAAGGACCTTGGCGTGCGTCTTTCAAGCATTGAGCGGAGGCTGGATGCGCTGGAAGAGGCTCCTGTGCCCGCAAAAGAAAGGCCGGCCCCCAAAAAAGAGGACAGGCAGCAGACGGCAAAGGACGAGCAGGCGCACCGGAAGGCGGAGGTTTTGAAGGAAGCCGTAAAGGACGAGCCGGCGGACGATGAATCGGACGATTTGGAGCAGCAGATGATAAAGATGTTTGGCAAAGACAAAGTAGTGATAAAGGACTGAAGGAGGAAAGAGATGGCAAAAGGCGGATATCCCGGCGGCATGGGCGGAATGAACGTGCAGAATATGATGCGCCAGGCGCAGCAGATGCAGCAGAAGGTGCAGCAGTTGCAGGAGGAAGTGGAACAAAGGGAAGTGGAAGCCAGTGCGGGCGGCGGCGTCGTCCGCGTGGTCGCGACCGGGAAAAAGACCATCAAATCCATTGAGATCAAACCCGAAGCAGTGGACCCGGACGATGTGGAGATGCTGGAAGACCTGGTGATGGCGGCGGTGAACGAGGCGCTTTTAAAGGCCGACGCGATGATGCAGGAAGAGATGGGAAAAATCACCGGCGGACTGAACCTGGGGGGGCTTTTATAACCTATGGACGATCTGCAGGCATTCAACGTTCTGGTGGAGCAGTTCGCGCGTCTGCCCGGCATCGGGCGCAAGACGGCGCAGCGGCTTTCCTATTACGTGCTGCGCATGCCGGCTGAGGAAGTAAAGCAGTTTGCGCGGGATATGTACGACGCGCGGTGCCGCGTGAAATATTGCAAGGTATGCGGCCTGCTGACCGACACCGATGTATGCCCCGTCTGCCGGGACGCAAAAAGGGACGCTTCCACCATCTGCGTGGTTCGGGATTCCAAGGACGCGTTCGCCTTTGAAAAAACGCGGGAATACAGGGGGGTCTACCATGTGCTGGGGGGGACGATCTCCCCGCTGGAGGGCATCGGCCCGGACGACATCGCGATTGCGCCGCTGCTTGCGCGCATCGGGGAGGGCGGGATTAATGAAGTGATCCTTGCCACCAACCCGGACGTGCAGGGGGAGGCCACCGCGGCGTACATCGCGAGCCTTTTGCAGCATTTTGACGCTTTGACCGTCTCGCGCATCGCGCATGGGGTGCCGGTGGGCGCAGAGCTGGAGTACGCCGACGAGGTAACGCTGATCAAGGCGCTGGAAGGGCGAAGAAAATTAAAATAGACGAGGAAAAGTCTCAGATGGATGACAAAGTCCTTTTATAGTTAACAGATTACTTCATAGACAGTTTCCTTAATGCATGAAGGCCGCTGAAAACCACAAATACAAGGCATTTTGAGCATTGCGACACAAGCGTAGCAGCACTACGCTGAGGAGCAAGCGGAAAAATAACACCGTAGTTGGGGTTTGTCAGCGGCCTGAGTTTGTTTTTTTGAAGAGCGATATTAAAAGCATCCCCTCATCATAAAAATATAGAAAGCCAAAATTTAACCCGCGCGGGCCGCGGGTGATTTGTTGTGCTGAAAAAGGTTTAGCACGGAAAAAAACCGGCAAAGGAGGCGGGAAAGGATGCCCGAGCGGGTGTATGTGCCGGCGTATATCACGGTGCACCTGGGCGCGCCGAACGAGGACGCGGAGAATGTGCGCATTCCCTTTTTGACGTACGTGAAGAACGTGGCCTCCAGCGAAGTGTACCCCACCTGGCCGGAGGATGCGATCCGCGCGAACATGTACGCGCAGGTGACGTATGCCTTAAACCGGCTTTTTACAGAGCATTACAGGACCCGCGGATACGACTTCGACATCACCGGCCTGCCCGCCTACGACCAGGCATACGTGTACAACCGGAACATATTCGAGCCCATGGACAAGATAGGGAACGAAGTGTTCAACGACTATATCGTGCGGGGGGACAACGTGGAGCCGCTTTTCGCGCGGTACTGCGACGGGAAGACGTCCACCTGCGAGGGCCTGAGCCAGTGGGGGACGGTGGACCTGGCGCAGCGGGGATTTAGCCCCCTTGACATACTGAAGCATTATTACGGGGAAGACATACGGATCATCGAGAACGCGCCCATATACGACGTCACCGAATCCTACCCCGGATATGTGTTCAGGAAGGGCGATACCGGGCCGGTCATCGCGCGGATACAGAACCAGCTGGAGCGGGTGCGGCAGAGTTATCCAAACATCCCCGGAATCGCTGCGGCGGACGGGGTGTTCGGGGAGGATACCGACAGGGCGGTGCGCGCCTTCCAGAAGATATTCAACCTTGAGGAGGACGGCATCGTGGGGAAGCAGACGTGGTATAAACTGCTGTACGTGTACAACGCCGTGAAAAAGCTGGCCGACCTGCATTCCGAAGGCATCATACTGCAGGGGGTGCCCAAGGAGTTCGAGCGGACGCTGCGGTTTGGGGACACCGGGAAGGACGTGCACGTGGTGCAGTACTTTATCAACAACGTGGCGAGCTATAACAATGCGGTGCCCACCGTCCGTATCACCAGCACGTTCGACGAACCCACCACGGTGGCGGTGACGGACTTTCAGCAATACGTTGGGCTGCCCCGGACGGGGGTGGTGGACAGGGAGACGTTTGATGCGCTGTACGACGAGTACCGGGGGACGCTGCTTACCCACGAAGCGCTGTTCAGGGAGACGATACCCAGGCCCTTCCCGGGCTACCTGATACGCATCGGGGACGCGGGGGAGGAAGTTAGGATATTGCAGCTTTACCTGCTGGCGGTCGCGGACCATTACAGGGGGGAGATCCCGCTGTTCCGCGCCATCGGCAATTTTGGCGACCTGACCGAGGCGGCGGTGAAGGCATTCCAGGAGAAGTTTGGGCTCCCGCCCACCGGCATTGTGAACGAGGCGACGTGGAACAGGATTACGGAGGAATATTTCAAAATACGGGCGGAGGGGACGCAGACGGCGTTCGCGGCCGGCCCGCACAATTGCCCGTTTATGGGGGACGGCGCAGGCCCGGACGGACTGGTTTGAAAACGCGAAGGAGCGGAGGACAAGCCATAATGAAAAGGAATAGGACAATTACAAGTTACCCGATAAGTCTTTCCATTCAGGATTTGTATGTTTTATTAAATTAAATTTTTTGTATCTTAACAGACCTTTTATGTATTTTTCTTTTGCGATTGCTTCTTTTGCATCTTCTGTGGATTCAAAGTACACTAATTTGCATATGTTGTACCTTGTTGTGAAACCACCGGTCATTTTGTTTTTGTGTTCGTAAAGACGGCGTTCAAGATTGTTTGTTACGCCGGTGTAGAGGACTTTATTGTATTGATTTGTCAGTATATAGACATAATACATATTTGTTTATTCCAAGGTAATTTATTTTTTATTTCAACAAATTCATACTAACACTTTGAAGGACGATTTAAAAGCAGTAATATTCGGGCGCGAGTATGGGATTTTTCGCTATACACTAGTGACATTATTGGATTCCTTATAGTTTGGGAGCGAGTATGAGATTCTTCGCTTCGCTCAAGAATGACATTAGGGTTAGGCTGCGATTGTTCTATGAAAATTGTATACTACCCTAATCACAGAGGAATGCCCGCGCCAGGGGCCGACTTGAAGGGGGTTATGGAGGTGTCGGAGGACGCAAGGGGGGAGATGCGGAAATCCCCCCTCGTCCCCTGACAAAAAAGGATTATAAGTATTTATGTAGAATAATAAACATTATTAGATTTTGTATAAATTTTACATGTAATGTCATGTTTGAGAAAGGATAATGCTATGGATATAAATGATGCTTTAAACTATTTTAAAGAAAATATTGATTGGATTTTTAATGGAATTGGGGCAGTAGCATTAGGGTGGATAATTAAAGATAAGTTAAAGTATAAAATTAGTAACAAATTAAATGATAATGCTACATCAATAGTTGTTGATGGAGATTATAAGAATAATAACGATTCTCATCAATCTTATATAATACATGGAAATTACACACCAGGAATATCAATTAAGGAAGCAAGGGAAATAGCACTTGATGTCTATAAGGCAAATTCATATGAATTATCTGAGAATGCGCAAAGAGAAGCAATAAGGAGGGCAGAGGAAATAGCAGAAGACTTTTTTACAGACATTTATAATAATTTTCCGGAAAAAATGCAAAGATTAGAGGAGCCATCAATTCAGAGCTCTTTTTTTGAAGCACAAAAAGAATATGCAAAGAGTGGAGAAGAAACATTAAAAAATCAATTACTCCAGTTATTAAGTGATAGAATAAATACTGAGGAGTACACTTTAAAGCAAATAGTATTAGATGAAGCAATAAAAACAATATCAAAGCTGACAAAAGACCAAATTAATTGCCTTTCATTGATAGCTTCTTTAATTTATCTTATACATAATATTACTAATCTTACTGCACTAGCTGATTTAATAAATAATAGAATATTGATTTTTTATTCTGAAAATATGGGTGTTAGAGAATTTTTTTCTCATATGCAATATAGTGGTAGTTGTATTATATTGCCTGAAGGTAAAACTTTTATATCAATAGAGGAAATATTCCTTAAGAGATATACAGGATTATTTAGTAATGGATTTACAGAAGAAGAATTTAAAAAAGATATCGATCAAAATATAGACTATTATAGGCCACTATTAATGGAATGTTTACACAATAAACAGAAACTACAGATAAATGCAATGAATATTAATGTGTTAGAGAATGAGATGAACAAAAATGGAATTAATAAAAATACAAATAAAATAATTGAATTGTTTAAAAGAACAACAATGAATAAGGACGAAGTAGCAACAGTTTTAATAGAAATCAATTCTAATATGGAAAAATTAATAGAGTTTTGGAAATCGAAGGCGGATTTAAAAGTATTAAAACTTACGTCTGTTGGATTAACGATTGCTACACTTAATTATAATCAGCGAACAAAAGGCAGTGTCCAATTGGATAGTTATATATAAAAAACTAAACAGAGTTAAAAAAATTGAACTAAAATAATAATAAGAATATATTTGAGTATACTTCCCCGCCTCCCTGGGCATAATTCCTCTAGTAAAAAACCTGCCCTCTTTTCAATCCCTAAAAAGGAAAAGAAGAAGGCCCGCAATCGTACGGAGGAAAAAATGAACAAGGAATACACGCAATTTTTGGACGAGGAAGAAATCAAATCCGCCTACCGCGAATGGGAAGACGCAAAAAACTACTTTGAGTACGTAAGCGAACCCGAACTGGTGGACTACGCGGTTTTCGCGATCGAGGCGGCGAAACGCCGTTTCATGTACATGCTACGCAAATGCAGAACTGAAAATTAACAAACAGCCCCGTATAATGCCCCCCTTTTGCACATAGATATTAAGCAGGAATATGACGCGGGAGGGGCGGTTTTTTATGGACCTTGGAATCGGCCTTAAGGAGATCCTTTTTTTTGCCCTTGGGCTGTGCCTGCTGTATTTTTTAGGCTACATCATCCTCTCGCCCTTTTCCCTTCTGATGAAGTTTATATTGAGCGCGTTTCTGGGCGCGGCCGTGTTGGTGGTGATTAACCTCATCGGCGCGAATTTCGGCGTGACCATCCCGGTGAACCCCGCGACCGCGCTGATCGTCGGGTTTTTGGGACTGCCCGGGGTGGTGCTGCTTTTTGTGCTCAAATTGATATTGGGTATATAAAAATGCCGTTTTTTTTGGTATAATGGATAAAACCGCAGCGAAAAACAGGGAAACAATATGCTGAATGAATTGTACCAAAAGATACGGGACGCTTTTACTGACCGCGAACTTGTGCTGGGCGAAGGCAACGAGCGCGCCGACATCATGCTGATCGGCGAGGCGCCGGGGAGGACGGAAGTGGAGCTGGGGCGGCCCTTTGTGGGCAAGGCCGGGAAAAACCTGGACATGTTCCTTGCGCATATCCGCTTGCGGCGGGAAGACATCTACATCACCAACTGCGTGAAATTCCGCCCCACCCGCATCAGCGAATGGGGGAGCGTGGCCAACCGCCCGCCCACCCCCGAAGAAATACTTGCGCAGCGGGATTTTTTGATGGAAGAGATCAATATCATCGACCCGAAGGTGCTGGTGACGCTGGGCGGCGTCCCCTTAAAAAGCGTGATGAACGATATGGGCGCGTCCATCGGCGCGTTCCACGGGCGTCCCTGCACCGGAAAAAGCGGGCGGACGCTGTTTCCGCTTTACCACCCGGCCAGCATCATCTATAAAAGGGAACTGGCCGCGACCTACGAAAAAGACATGGACAGGCTTGCCGAATACATATCCGCTTTGGGCTGAAAGGCAAGCCTTTTTATGTTTGCATCTTTGTTGAAACGGCAATAAAATGCGAGGAAGTTTGGCTTATGCTACGAATGAAAAAATGGACGGGCGATGCGGGGTCCCCAAAAAGTCGTAAGACTTTTTGGGGTATAGTCTGCGCGCTTTGCATACTTGCGGGCGTACTGGGCGCTTTTCCCAGGACGGCGGGCGCGATCTCGTCTTTTGAGGAGGCGACGGTGATCGCCAGCGACGTGAACATACGGCTTAGGCCCACCGTTGATTCGCCTTTTGTTTTAAAACTGAAGGAAGGCACGCGGATCGGCGTCTTTTGCGAGGAAACGGACGGCTGGTACCGCATCATATACGGGACTTACAGGGGGTATGTGAGCAGCGAATACGTTTTTTTGCCCACGAGCGACATGATGGTGGGCAACATACTGGTGGATGAGTGCCCCCTGACGCGCACGCCCAGCTACGGCGATCCGATCGCGACCGCGAACGCGGGCGACGGCGTGACCATCACCGACATTCAGGGCGGGTTTTATTATATTTCCCTGGAGGACGGAACCGGCGGTTTCACCCAGCAGAGCAACGTGAAGGTGAGCTCCGCCAAGCAGCCCACCAACCTTTTAAAAATGGGGATGGAGGGCGCCGCGGTGACCAAGATGCAGTCCGAGCTTAGAAAACGCGGCTTTCTGCCCGCTTCTTCCACGGGATTTTACGGGGACATCACCAAGGCGGCGGTGGAGACTTTCCAGGATGCGGCCGGTCTTTCGCCCGACGGGATCGCCGGGGCCAAGACGCTTGAGATGCTGTACAGCGACAACGATATCATCCAGACCGCGGCTGCGCGCGCGGGCATCACCGGCGGGGTGAGGCTGACGCCATGGAGCGACGCGAAGTATATTTTTGACGTTGGAACGGTCTGTACCGTGACCGACGCGCGGACAGGGATCTCCTGGGAGGAGAAACGGTTCGGCGGATGGCTCCATGCGGACAGCGAGCCGCTGACCGCCGACGACGCCGCCAAAATGAAGAAAGCCTTCGGCGGCTCCTGGAGCTGGGACCGCAGGGCCGTCTGGGTGACGGTGGGGGGCGTGACCATGGCGGCTTCCATCAACGGGATGCCGCATATGTCGTCTACCATCGGGGGCAACAACTTCCCGGGGCACCACTGCATACACTTTTTGAACAGCAAGGTGCACGAAACCAACGCCGAATGCCCCCGGCACCAGGCAATGGTGCAGTACGCATATAAACTCGGGAATTCGGTTTGATAGGATAACAGTTAAGGGGCACATTGTGTCCTTTTTCGCTTGAGTACTGTTTCAGCAAAAAAAACAAGGGGAGAATGAATGGCACGGTTTATGCACCTGGCCGATCTGCATCTGGGAAAATATGCGTACGGGCATCACGAGCGATTTTTAGATATGATGCGCGCGTTTGCGTACGCCGCAAAATACGCGGTGGGCGAAAAAGTAGATTTTATCCTGGCGAGCGGGGACATATTCGACGCGCGGACCATCAATTCCGAGACGCTTTCCCAGGCGGTCCGTATATTCGATACGCTGAAGGAAGCGGGGACGGCGGTATTCGCCATCGAGGGGAACCATGACCGCGCTTTCGTGCGCGACCGGGATTCCTGGCTGCGGTTTCTGGAAGGCCGGGGGTATTTAAGGCTTTTAAAGCCGGAGATATCCGACCGGGACGTTCTGTTTGCGGAATACGGGGAAGGCGGGGGCTGCGTGGCACACGCGGCCGGCGTACGGCTGATTGGCCTTGGGTATCCCGGCGCGTCCTGCTCAGCGTACCTGGAAAAACTGGACGGATGGCTCAAAAAATCGGACGAATACACCGTGCTGCTGCTGCACGCGGGATTTTCCAATATGTTCACCGAGGACATGGGACGGACGGACATGGAACTTTTAAAAAAGCTGCTGGACCGGGTGGATTACGTTGCCATGGGGCACATCCATCGCCGGGAGGAGTTGATGGAGAAGGTATTCATGCCGGGCTCCACCGAATATACCGACGCGCGGGAGGCCATGCGCAGGGACGAAAAGGGATTTTATATGGTGGATACGGCTGCGGGCGGGGCAACGTTTGTTGAGATCCCCGTGCGGCCGTTTGTTTTTATTGACGTGGACGCGCGGGAGAAAACGGACGTACTGGGCGCGATTACAGCCAAAGCCGGAAAGACAAAAGGCGCGCCCGTGCTGGCGGTGACGCTGAAAATGAACGGGCCGCTGGCCGACAAGAAGGAGATGGAGGAGCGGATAGCCGAAGAAGCCGGCGCGCTGCTCTGCGAGATTACGGTGGTGACCGAGGCGGGCGGCGCGGATGCGGGCGAGACGGGAACGCTGGACAGGGAGGCGTTCGAACGCGCGGTGCTTTTCGACCTTTTGAGCGAGAAGGGAATCCGCGAGGAGCGCGCCGCAAAGCTGGCGGCGTTCGCCATGGAGCTGAAAAAAAACGCGGGAAACTTTGATGCCGAGATGGCGCTGGCCGGACTGCTGGAGGTGAGCCGCAATGATGATTGAATCCGTCCGGCTTAAAAACATCAAGAGCTATTCCGCAGCCGAGATATCCTTTAAAAGCGGGGTCAACTTCATCAAGGGCGCGAACGGGACCGGAAAAACAACGCTGATCGAGGCCGTGGGGTTCGCGCTGTTCAACGTGACGTCCACCGGGTTTGCGGGGGGCATCCATTCCTACCTGCTGCGCGAAGGCGAGCGGGACGGAGAGGTGTGCGTCCGTTTTTCCGCCAACGGGTCTGACTACGAAGTGGTGCGGACGGTAAGCGCGGAGGCGCCCCGCCGCAAGTGGGTGATCTCCTGCGAAGGGGAGGCGGCCGCCGGGCTGATGACCGATAAGGACAAGGTCGCGTTTTTGCAGGACGCAATGGGCATCCCGCCCGAGCAGAAGACGGACAAGCTGTTCACCGATATGATCGGCGTGAAGCAGGGGCAGTTTAAGGCGCCTTTCGAATACGCGCGGCAGAACCGGCTGGAATATTTTAATGCTATATTCGGGGTGGCGGATTTCAACCGCGCGCGGGAGAACATGGCCGCTCTTCGGAAAAATATACAGGCAAAAAGGGCCGGGCTGAAAAGCCTTTCGGCGGCGCTCGAGGGCACGGTGAAGCAGCTTGGGCCCAAGAAAGTGGAGATGGAAGCGCTGAAGGCCGGCATGGCGAAGCTGGAGGAGGAATTTTCCAAACTGGCCGCGCTGAAAAAACAGGCGAAGGAAACCTATGACCTTGCGCGCGAACTGGAGGCGCTGGAGGAAAAAATTACCTTGCTGCGCGAGGGCGGCGAAAAAAGGACGAAGGAAGCCGGGGAGGCAATCCGTGCACGTAAGGACGAGTTTTCCGCTTTACAGCAGGAAGAAAAGGCCGCCGCGGGCGCGCTTTCAGCGTTTGGGGAAACAAGCGCTTCCCTGCAAAAAGTGAAGGATGCGCTGGCGGCGGTGCGGAAAGACGCCGCAGGGCTATCCGAGTATTTGCGGGGCACGGCAGAAAAAATTGCATATGAACGGGAAAGTGTGATAAAATCACTGGAGGAAGCCAAAGCCGAGGCCGGGAAACTGGAAAACGGCACCTGCCCTTACTTTGGAGAAACCTGCGAGAAGATGCAGGGAAAGCAGTTTCTTACCCGCGTGGAACCTCTTGAAGAAGAACTCAAAAAAACGGAAGAACGCTTTGCGGCCGCGCTGCTGCGGCCAAGAAAGATGCAGTGGGACGCGCATGTCCGCTCGTACGGGCAGGCCGCGAATATCGTTGGCGCAGCGCTTGGAACAGAGGACGTCCAGACAGGCGGAGCCGCGGCGGCATTCGAAACGTTTTGCGGCACGGGGGAAGGGATTGAGGCGCTGTACGCCGCGCTGAAAGACCTGGAGCCGTACGTACGAAAAGAAGCCGAAGCGTTTGAGCGGCACGCGGAGCGACTGGCCGTGCGGGCCGGGGAAATAAACCGCGACCTGTCCGCGAAAAGCGCCGCCGCGCAAAAAGCCGTCCAGAGTGCGCAAAGCGCGCTGGCCGAGGCGCAAAAAAGGCTGGACACCGTCCGGGACGAGATGCGCTCCGCGAAACAAAGCGAAACGCGGCGCGACGAGATTAAAAAAAACCTGGGAAGCGATGCGGTGGACTTAAAGCAGGCCCAGGGCGAACTGCTGCGCCTGAGCGGCGAAGCCGGACGGGTGGAAGAGCAGCTGCGGCAGGACAGGAAGACGATCGATTCGCTGGCGCGGGACATCGAAGAGATGGAAGAGACCCGCAGGAAAATAGAAGATCACGAGCGGCAGGACAAAGAGCTTGCGCGGGCCGCGTCCGAGGCCGAGCTGCTGGCCGATCTGCTGCGGCAGGCGGGCGGACGGGTGGCCGAGCTGTATACCAAAAAAATCTCCGCTTTTGCGGCCAGGATGTACGCACAGGTGGCGGAGGACGGCGCGGTTTTGCGCTTTGACACGGAATATGACGCCAAACTGGCGGATATATATAAAGGGAAAGAACGAATAAGGAGCTTCAACCAACTTTCGGGCGGGCAGAGGATGATTGCCGCGCTGTGTGTGCGCATCGCCATGCTCACCTGTTTTGCGGGGCTACCCATCGCGTTTTTTGACGAACCGACCGAAAACATCGACGCGGAAAAAAAGCAGAACCTTGCCCAGAATTTAAAAAGCAGCCTGGGCGGGTTCTCGCAGATATTCATCATCAGCCATGACGACGCTTTCGACAGATTAACGGAAAATGTGATTTATTTGGAGGAAACCAGAGAGGGCACAATATCCGGCGCCCTCTGAGTGTAGGAGGAAAAGCGATTGAAACTGAAAAAGGTAATTTATTTGTGCTTAGCGGTCGCGATCGCCACCTGCGTGGCGACGGCAACGTTTACCTATTATTACGTTACCGAAAAGAAAAGCGGCGGAGAGGTGCGATTAAGCGACGAGGATTACAGTTCCATCAAGCAGTTTCTGGATGTGGGCGACCTGCAGAAACTCATCAGCGAATATTTTTTTGATAATGTGGATACGCAGACACTGGTGAACGGCGCTTTGAAGGGCATGGTCGCCTCGCTCGGCGACCCGTATTCGGCATATTACACCGAGGACGAGTATAAGGCGTACAACGAAAAGAACGACGGGACGTTTGTGGGCATAGGCGCTTTGATATCCAAGGATGAGGAGACCGGGTACCTGAAAGTGGTGAAAGTGTATTCAGGCGCGCCGGCCGAGACGGCGGGCCTTCAGGAGCAGGATTTGATTACCAGGATCGACCATGTTGATGTGAAAAACATCGCCGCCGCCGAGCTGGACGATCTGCTCAAAGGGCCGGTAGGGTCCACCATTACCCTGACCGTGCTGCCCGGAGAGACGGGCGAAGAGGTGACCATGGAAATCGTGCGGGCCGAACTGCAGAACCAGTTTGTGTTCTATTCCATGCTGGACAACAACATCGCGCACGTGACCATCACCGAGTTCCACGGGGATGTTTCCAAGACGTTTGAAGCCGCGCTGCAGTTTGTGCACGACCAGGGCGCCAAGGGCATGATACTCGATCTCAGAAATAACCTGGGCGGCTCGGTAAAGGAATGCGTGGAGATTGCCGATCTGATATTGCCCGAGGGGCTGGTTTGCTATACGCTGGACAAGGACGGCAACAGGGACGAATACAATGTGGACGAAAAGTACGACGATTTCTCCATGATCGTGCTGGTGAACGGGGACACCGCTTCCGCTTCCGAGATCCTCGCGGGCGCGATTCAGGACAATGGGCGAGGCAAGCTGGTGGGCACGCAGACCTACGGCAAGGGCGTGGTGCAGTCCATTCTGGATATGCCCTATTCGGGCGGCGGCGTGAAGCTGACTTCCGCGGTGTATTATACGCCCAAGGGACGGAACATCAACAGCATCGGCCTGACGCCCGACGCGGTGGTACAGCTGCCCGAAGACGTGACCGCCGGTACGGCGCCGCTGACGCGCGAGACCGACACTCAGCTCTCCATGGCCTTGGATATGCTCAGCCAGCAGCTGGGCATCGCCGCCCAGCCGACCGAAGCGCCCAGCGAAAGCGCGGAGTAAGAAATCAACTATATAAAGAAACCGGATGTTTTGCATCCGGTTTTTTATTTAACAAAGTATTTATACTAATCTGATATAAAATTAAAAGAAAAATCAGGAAACAATAGACGGAATATGATAGACTAATGTAAATGGAACCATATGCCGCAAGGAGGAACAAACTATGAGCAAATACGCGCTGGGGATCGACTTCGGAACGCTTTCGGGACGTGCTTTGCTGGTGGATGTGGCCACCGGGGAGGAAGCCGCGCTGAGCGAATTTGAATATCCGCACGGAGTGATGGATGAGCAGATGACCTGCGGGGTCAAACTTCCCCCCGACTGGGCGCTGCAGCACCCTCGGGATTACTTAAAGGTGCTGGAGATCTGCATACCCGACGTGATCCGCAAGATTGGGGCCGACCCCGCAGACATCATAGGGGTGGGCGTGGACTTTACAGCCTGCTCCATGCTGCCCGTGCGTGCCGACGGGACGCCGGTGTGTTTTTCCAAGGAGTATAAGAGCGTGCCCAACGCCTATGTGAAGCTGTGGAAGCACCACGCGGCGCAGGACAAGGCCAACCGTTTAAACGAGACCGCGCGGGAACGGGGGGAGAAGTGGCTGGCCCGCTACGGCGGAAAGATATCTTCCGAATGGATGATACCGAAGATATGGCAGGTGCTGGATGAATCGCCTGACATATACGAACAGGCCGATAAATTTATAGAAGCCGGGGACTGGATCGTATGGCAGCTGACCGGAAACGAGACCAGAAATTCCTGCGCCGCAGGGTACAAGGCCATATGGCACAAGCAGGACGGATACCCGTCCCCGGAGTTTTATGAGGCGCTGGACCCGCGGTTGAGGAACGTCGCAACCGAGAAACTCGGGCCGGTATCCCCGCTGGGTACCCGCGCGGGGGGGATCACGCCCGGTATGGCCGCGATGACGGGGCTGAAGCCTGGCACCAGTGTGGCGGTGGCCAATGTGGACGCGCATGTGTGCGTGCCCGCGGTGAAGATTGACGGCCCGGGAAAAATGCTGGCCATCATGGGGACGTCCACCTGCCACATGATATTGGGGGAAGAGGAGAAGAGCGTGCCCGGCATCTGCGGATATGTGGAGGACGGGATACTGCCCGGAACCTTCGGCTACGAGGCGGGACAGTCTTGCGTGGGGGACCATTTCGCGTGGCTGGCGGACAACTGCGTGCCCGAGGAATATTTTAAAATCGCGAAAAGCGGGGGGATGGACATCCACGAATACCTGCAGAAACTGGCGGACGGGCTTGCGCCCGGCGAAAGCGGCCTGCTGGCCCTGGACTGGTGGAACGGAAACCGTTCCGTGCTGGTGGATGTGGACCTGACCGGTTTGATGATCGGCATGACGCTTAAGACAAAGCCGCATGAGATGTACCGCGCGCTGGTGGAGGCGACCGCCTTCGGCACCCGGATGATCATAGAAACGTTTGAAAAGGGCGGCATATATGTGGACGAGCTGTACGCCGCCGGCGGGATTGCCGAGAAGAGCCCGTTTATGATGCAGATATACGCGGACATCATCAAAAAGCCAATACGGATATCGGGGAGCGCGCAGGGACCGGCGCTGGGCGCGGCGATCTTCGGCGCGGTGGCGGCCGGAAGCGATAGAGGCGGGTATGCCAGCGTGTTTGAAGCGGCCCGCGCGATGGGCAAGCTGAAGGACCTGACCTATGCGCCCGATATGCAAAACGCGAAGGTGTACGACCTGCTGTACGCCGAATACGAACAACTGCACGATGCTTTCGGCCGGGGGGAGAACGATGTGATGAAACGCTTAAAGGCCATACGGAAGGGCGTGGGCAACGATGCTTGAGGAGCTGAAAAAGGAAGTGTACGCAGCCAATCTCCTATTGGTGAAGTACGGGCTGGTGATTTTCACCTGGGGGAACGTCTCGGGGCTGGACGCGGCAAGCGGGCTTTTTGTGATCAAACCGTCGGGCGTGGCGTATGACGACCTGCGCGCTGCCGACATGGTGGTGGTGGACATGGAGGGGAAAGTGGCCGAGGGAAAGCTGAATCCGTCCTCCGATACTTTAACCCACCTTGAGATTTATAAAAACATTAAAAGCGTCTGCGGGATCACGCACACCCATTCCAAATGGGCGACTGTATGGGCCCAGGCAAAGAGAGGCATTCCCGCACTGGGCACCACCCACGCGGATTATTTTTACGGCGAGGTGCCCTGCACGCGTGATCTGACCGACGATGAGATCAAAAAGGAGTATGAGAAAAACACCGGACGGGTTATTGCCGAGGCGTTTTTGGGGCGCGATCCCATGAGCGTTCCGGCTGCGCTGGTGGCTAGCCACGGGCCGTTCGCATGGGGAAGGAGCGCCGTGCATTCCGTGGAGAACGCGGTGGTTCTGGAAGAAGCGGCGCACATGGCTTACGCATCCGCGACGTTAAAAGAAGGGATATTGCCCATGCAGAAAAGCCTGCTGGACAAGCACTTTCTTCGAAAGCACGGCAAGGACGCATATTACGGACAAAAATAAAAGCAAAACAACTATTGACATTTAATATTTAATGATATATATTATTAATAAATAATATAACTTGGTGATGATTGCAAATGGTTATAAAGCGAAACACGATGCAGAAAAAACTGGTGGAGGGCGCCGTTAAGTCCCTGAGGACCCATCCGACCGCGGAGGAGGTCTACGGCTATATTGCCGCGCGTTATCCCGAGATCAGCCGCGCGACGGTGTACCGGAACCTGCGGCAGCTTTCGGCATGCGGCGAGATCCGCAGAATAGAGGTGCCGGGTGCGGCCGACCGCTACGACCTGAACGTATCCGATCATTACCATATTAACTGCAAGATCTGCGGATGCTTTTCGGACATCGGCTTTCCGTATATGGACGATCTGGACAAGATGGTGGCCGAAATAACGGATTACGACATGGAGGGCCACGATATCGTTTTTCGGGGCATTTGCCCGGGATGCAGGATAAAAAATTGATTATCTATAAAAAATAAAATAAATGAATAAGGGAGATGTTATCTAATGGCACAGTTGAAAGGATCTAAAACCGAAGCGAACATGATGGCGGCGTTTGCGGGAGAATCGCAGGCAAGGAACAAATACACCTATTTTGCGTCCGTTGCGAAAAAAGAGGGCTATAACCAGATTGCCAATTTCTTTGAGGAGACCGCGGGCAATGAAAAAGAGCACGCGAAAATTTGGTATAAGCTTTTGAACGACGGCTATGGCTCTACCGAGGAAAATCTGACCGCCGCGGCGTCCGGAGAAAACTACGAATGGACGGATATGTACAAGGGGTTTGCCCAGACCGCCCGGGAAGAGGGATTTGACAACATCGCCTTTTTGTTTGAAGGGGTCGCCAAGATTGAGAAGATGCATGAAGAGCGCTACAAGCAGCTTCTTAACAACCTGAAGAGCGGGAAAGTGTTCAAGCGCGAGGGCGGCAAGGCATGGCACTGCGGGAATTGCGGACATGTGCATACCGGCGATACGGCTCCCGAGGTGTGCCCGGTGTGTAATCATCCCAAAGCATATTTTGAGATTTTAGCCGACAATTATTGATTTTGCGTCTTTTTTTAAAAGGCCGGGTATAAGAGAATAATAAGAACCCCAAAAAGCCGGAAGGTTTTTTGGGGATTTTTAAGCACCGGGCCGCTTGATGGGCCGGAAAGAAATATATCTGATAGATTAGCCGGCCTTCCGCAGATGTTTTTTTAAGGGCAATGGACATCTTTTGGGGGCCTTTTTCCTCTTTTGTGTTATAAAGCGCCCGCCGGCCTTTTAAAAAACGGCCGATGCTTAAAAAGGGACGATACCGATTGTTAGCGCTTCCGGTTGTTCTGGTTCATGAACATGCCGAGCATGCCCGGCAGATTGAATCCGCCGCCCATGTTACCCATGTTCCCCATATTGCCCATATTCCCCATATTTCCCATATTGCCCATGTTGCCCATACCCGAAAGCATGGAGAAAAGCGGGTTGTTCCCGCCGCCCATGTTGCCCATCATGCGCAGCAGATCCATTGCGCCCATATTGCCCATGGGAGAGTTGCCCCCCATGGGGCCGTAATTGTCGGCTTTGAAATTGTTCTGGTTATAGCCGCCCGCTCCAAAGTTGTTGGGACCGGGATTAAACGGGCCGCCGTTGTTTGGGCCGTAGTTGTTCGCACCGTTGTTGTGCTGCCCGTAATCGCTCGGGCCGTAGTTTGGCCCGAAGTTGCCGCCCGGGCCGGGGTTTGGCCCGTAACCAGGATTGGCGGGGCCGTATCCGCCGGACGGGGATTGCCAGCCCGGATTGTCCCGGCCGCCGAAATCGCGATTTGCGTAATGGTCCTGTTCGCAGCGCTGGCCGCCCGTGTTCCAGTTTTGGCTTTGGCCGCCCGGCGGATGGCCGGGCCCGGGCGGATTGCCGCCGCCCATTCCGAAGGGGTTGCCCCCGAACATATTGCCAAACGGGTTCATGCCGAACGGGTTGCCTGCCGCATTGTTCCGGCCGGAACCCGTGCCGTTCTGGCCGGACGGGGCGCCCGACTTGTTTTTGTTTGTTTTTGAGCGCATATTATAATCGTATGGAACGGTTTTTTTTGCCTGGCCCTGCGAGAAACCGGCATTGCCCTGTTTTTGTGCTTGATTTTTCTGCGCCGGATTCTGGTTTATTTTTGGACGAATCTTATAACTTCTATACATCATTGCTCCACCTCTATGGAATATATTTATGCCGCATCGTATCTTTGTGTTCACTTAACACGCGGTTTCGCAATAGTATAATGATGAGGTGATGAAGATGGATTTTAAAAATTACATTCAGTCAAGCAGAAAGAAAAACAGCCAGGGCGGGGGTGGACAATATGAGCAGAATATCCCCATGGACGATGTCGAGGAGCAGGCCCGGCGGTATGAAAACTTGTCCAAAAACGATATGATGGATGAACTGAAGCGCGCGAAGGCGAGCGGGTCCCTGAACGAACAGACTTTGAGGCAATTTTTGGACGCCATGGGAGGCAACCTGACCGAACAGCAGCGCAGGAACATCATCAGCCTGGTGAATAACTTGAAATAACGGTAAATTTGAAATATGATATAGGTACATTGTCCGTCGGCCGGTGTATAAAAAAATAAAAAAACAACAGCCTAAAACAAGAGGAAATTCGCGCCGAAGGGACGTGCGCATCTTCCCTGAAAAATGCGGACAAGCCTGGAGAGTCGGGCGGGACCAAAACGGCCGAGATACGCGCGGCGGCGGATCATAAAAAAATAAAAGCGCACAGCCGGATCCGGCGCAAAAAACGAGGGATTTTATGGGAAATAACAGGGAAGAGATTCTGCGGCGGCTGGCCGCGGAATACGCGGATACGAAGTCCGCTCTGCATTACGAGAACGCATACGAGCTGTTGGCGGCGACCATTCTGGCCGCGCAGTGCACGGATAAAAGGGTGAACATCATCACCCGGGACTTTTTTGCGCGGTTCCCGGATGCGCGGGCGCTGGCCGAAGGACAGACCGGAGAGGTGGAGAAACTGATACGGACCTGCGGGCTTTTTAAGGCCAAGGCGAAAAACCTGATTGCCTGCGCCGTGCGCCTGGTAGACGAATACGGCGGTGAGGTCCCCCGCAGCATGGAGGAGCTGACCACCCTTGCGGGGGTGGGCCGCAAAACGGCCAGCGTTGTGCTGGCGTATGCCTTCGGGATTCCCGCGATGGCGGTGGACACCCATGTGGGCCGGGTGGCAAACCGTTTGGGGCTTGCAAATTCCAAAAATCCTGCTATTATAGAAAAGCAGTTGTGCGATCAGATACCAAGAGAGGATTGGGCGGAGGCGCACCACTGGCTGATATGGCACGGAAGGCGGGTCTGCCACGCGCAGCGGCCCGATTGCGGCGCGTGCGTCGCGGCTGATTTATGCCCCAGCGTTTTCCTGGCGCCGGCAAAGAAGGAAAAAGGGAAAACATGATTGTAGATAAGGTGAAAATCATCATAAAGGCCGGGGGGGGCGGAGACGGAGCGGTCTCCTTCCACCGGGAGAAATATGTGGCTGCGGGCGGCCCGGACGGCGGAGACGGCGGTAAGGGCGGCAACGTGATTTTTGTTGCGGACGCAAACATGCGCACGCTGATGGATTTTAGGTTCAAGACCAAGTACGCGGCACTGCGCGGGGAGAACGGCAGCAGAAACAACATGCACGGTAAAAACGGGGCAGACATGGAGATCCGCGTGCCTGCGGGCACGGTGGTGATCGACGCCGATACCGGCAAGGTGGCGGCGGACATCCGCGCAGGGGACAAAAAAACCGTCCTGAAGGGCGGGAAGGGCGGTCTGGGAAACGCACGGTTCGCAAATGCCGTGCGGCAGGCGCCGCGGTTTTCCACGCCCGGCCGCAAGACAGGGGCGCACGAGGTATGGCTGGAACTCAAATCCATTGCGGATGTGGGGCTGGCCGGCTTTCCCAATGTGGGAAAATCCACTTTGCTTTCGCGGATGACGTCCGCCCGGCCCAAGATAGACAATTACCACTTCACCACCCTGGCCCCCAACCTTGGCGTGGCGCGGGTGGAAGACGTGGATTTTGTGATGGCCGATATCCCCGGGCTGATCGAGGGCGCGCATGAAGGCGCCGGACTGGGACACGATTTTCTTCGGCATATCGAGCGCACGCGCATGATTGTGCATGTGCTGGATATTTCGGGCAGCGAGGGACGCGACCCCGTAGAGGATTATAAAAAAATACGCGGAGAACTTTCCGAATACAGCCGGACGCTGGCCGGCCTGCCCGAGATCATCGCCGCGAACAAGACGGATATCACCGGCGCGGAGGACTGGATAACGCTTTTTGAGGAAGCTTATCCCGAACGGAAACTTTATCCCGTATCGGCAGTGACCGGGGAGGGCGTAGACGACCTTAAATACGCGATCGCCGGGTTGCTGAAAACACTGCCGTCTCCCGAGGCTTTCGAGGAAGAGGGCGTGATAGAGGAATGGGAGATGGACGGGGGCACGCTGACCATGGACATAAGGCGGGACGAGGACGGCATCTTAAATGTGACCGGGTCTTTGATTGACGACGTTTTCGCCCGGATCGACCCCGAAGACACGGAATCCATGCGCCATTTCCATAAGCTAATGGAGGATCTGGGCGTGATAAAAGAGCTGAAAAAAAATGGCGCGAAAGACGGCGATACCGTCCGCCTTGGCAGCGAGGAATTTGATTTTATAGAATAGATGGAGTTTACAAATAAGATGCAGGAAATGAAAATAAGCAGTAAACAAAGGGCGAACCTGCGCGCGATGGCGCAGATGCTCGAGCCCGTGGTGTATATCGGCAAGGACGGGATCACGGACAATCTGTTAAGCCAGGTTGTGGGCGCGCTGGAAGCGCGGGAGCTCATCAAATGCTCCGTGCAGCAGAGCTGCGGCGTGAACGCGGGCGAAGCCTGCGACATGCTCTGCAATCTGACCCATGCGCAGGGGATATCCGTGCTGGGCAGAAAGTTCGTGTTGTACAGGCGTTCTTCCCAGGATCAGAAGATATTCTTTTAAAAAAGTATGCTTCTTGAGGTACGGCTTACTTGCTGTTTGCCGAACGCGGCCTATGAGGAATGATTGATGGAAAAGTACAGGAAAATGTTGCAGGATATGGGCGCGGACAGCGCAAAGGTGATTGACGCGGCGACCGTTGTAACCGCGCCGTGGGTGCGCTACAAATGCCAGTACGGCTGTGCGAAATACGGCAAGAGCTGGCGGTGCCCGCCCAATTCACCTACCCATAAACAGACGCGCGAGATGTTGGGCTGCTTTAATACAGGTATTTTGTTTTCCTGCCGCGACCTTTCCATTGTGACCGAAATGGCCGTAAAAACCGCAAGGGAGATGTTTTTTGACGGGTATTACAAGGCCATTGCGTTTGGCAGCGGGCCGTGTGAAAAGTGCAGGGAGTGCAATGAGAAGGGCTGCATTTTTCCAAATGACGTTGTGCCCGCGATGGAAGCGTGCGGGATAGACGTTTTTCAGACGGTCCAAAACAACGGGTATGAGATCCATACGCTGAGGAGCAAGGACGAAACCGCAAATTATTTTGGGCTGATCCTTGTGGAGTGAAGAAAAAAAATAATCAAAAAACGCAAAACCATCAAATTAAAATTGATGGTTTTCTTTTTGCGGTTACAGGGCGCTGTTTACGAATATGACGAAAAATCAAATCAACAATAAAAGTTCGCGGAGAATCTTGCAGGCGGCGGCGGTGGACGCGCCGCCGGGATCCTGGGGCGGAGAAAGCTCGCAGACGTCCAGCGCAATGATGTTCAAATCTTTTAAAAGCAGGACGGCGCCGAGCAATTCCTTGAATGTGACGCCGCCCGGTTCGGGCGTGCCCGTGCCAGGAAAGACGGCAGTGTCCAGGATATCCAGGTCCAGCGAAAAATACACGGGTTTTCCGGCGAGCGCATGGATTGCGTCTTTAAGACCGTCGAAACCGAATGGCGTTAAAAAAGTATGCTTTTTGGCCCATTCGAATTCCGCCTTTTCTCCCGAACGGATGCCGAACTGCCAGATGCGGTGATCGCCCGCGGTGTCCCATATACGCCGCATGACGGTGGCGTGGGAGAGGGATTCGCCGAGGTACTGGTCCCGAAGGTCGGTATGCGCGTCGAAATGCAGGATGCAGACGTCCGGGTATTCGTCATAAACCGCTCGAAACGCGCCCAGGGTGACGAGATGTTCGCCCCCGATCATGCAGGGTGTCTTTTTATCCGCCAGGACTTTTCCGGTGAATTTCTGCACGCTCGCGAGCACCTTTTTGGTGTTGCCGAAGGGCAGCTCGATATCGCCCGCGTCGATCACAAAAGTTTCGGACAGGTCTTTGTCCTGGTAGGGGCTGTAGGTCTCCAAACCCCAGGAATCCGTCCGCATGGCGGAAGGGGCAAAGCGCGCGCCCGGGCGGAAGGACGCCGTCCCGTCGAAGGGGGCGCCGAACAGCACGGTTTTCGCGTCGCGGTAGGACTTGTCGCATCCTAAAAAGAACGAAGCGTTATTTTCCATTTTGATTCTCCAACAGTTTTTTTACATAGGTGGGGAGCGCAAAACATCCTTTGTGCAGGTCCGTGTTATAGTATCTTGTATAAAGGCCCAGCGCGTTCCATTCGTCCGCGCGCAGGTCTGCAAGAGGATGAAACTTCTTGGACGCGAATCCGAACAGCCAGTGCCCCGACGGGTAGGTGGGGATATGTGCCTGGTAAACGCTGCAGACCGGGAAAAACGCGCGTATCTTTAAGTGCGCGGCCTGCATGGATTTTGCGTAGGAATCGTAATAGGGACTTTCGTGCTGGTTGACCAGTATGCCGTTTTCCCGCAGGGCCTTGTGGCAGTTGCCGTAAAACTCCTTGGTGAACAGCCCTTCGCCCGGGCCGAAGGGGTCGGTGGAATCCACGATGATGAGGTCATATTCATCTACCTTTGAGCGCACGAACTTAAGGCCGTCCTCAAAGTACAGGCGCACCCTGGGATCGGTCAGTTTGCCTGCCGTTCCCGGCAGGTATTGCATGCTGACGTCCACCACCATTTTGTCGATCTCCACCAGGTCGATGCTCCGGATGGAATCGTACCGGGTGAGTTCGCGCGCCGTGCCTCCGTCGCCCGCGCCGATCACCAGGACGTTTTTGATAGCCGGGTTCACGGCCATGGGAACGTGAACGATCATGTCGTGGTAGATGAATTCGTCTTTTTCGGTAAGCATAACGAGGCCGTCCAGCGTTAAAAACCGGCCGAACTCGGGGGAATCGAACACGTCGATCTTCTGGAATTCGCTCTGCGCGGATAAGAGCTGCTCTTTTATCTTAATGGAGAAGCGCACGTTTTCCGTATGCTGTTCGGTATACCACAGTTCCATCTTTTTATGCCTCCAGTACCTTGATATTTTCTATTTTGAGGTCTTCCGTGCCCGTTAAAAAACAGCCTTTTTCTTTTGCATAGGCGATGTATCTTAAAATCTCGCCGGTGATGCGCTCGCCGGGGGCGAGGATGGGGATGCCGGGGGGATAGGCCATGACGAATTCCCCGCATATTTTATTTTCCGATTCGCCGATGGGCACCGAGCGCTGCGCCGCGTAAAACGCCTGCTTGGGGGGCAGCTCCACCCTGGGGGGAATGTATTCGTGGTCGAACATGCCGGTTGGGTCTTTGGATTGCAGGCGCCGGATTTCGGACAGGGAGGAGACCAGGCGCTCGATTTCCAGCGCGCGGTCGCCCACCGATATGATGGCCAGAAAATTGCCGATGTCCCCGAATTCGATCTGTATGCCGTAGTCGTCCCGCAGGATATCATACACCTCGATCCCCGCCAGCCCTAAGTCCAGCGTATGGACGGACAGCTTGGTCGCGTCGAAATCGAAGATGTTGTCCCCGTTGACGAGTTCCTTTGAAAAAGCGTAGTAGCCGCCGATGCGGTTGATTTCGCCCCGTGCGTATTCCGCAAGGGAGGATACGCGGGCGAATATTTCTTTGCCGCGTAAAGCGAGGCTGCGCCGGGAGATGTCCAGCGACGCCATCAGCAAATAGGAGCCGCTGGTGGTCTGGGTCAGGTTGATGGTCTGTCGCACGTGGTCGGGATTGACGTTTGGACCGAGGAGCAGCAGTGAGCTCTGGGTGAGCGACCCGCCCGTTTTATGCATGCTGACCGAGGCCATGTCGCAGCCCGCCCGCATGGCGGCAAGCGGCATATTTTCCCCAAAATAGAAATGCGTGCCGTGCGCTTCGTCCGCCAGGACAAGCATGCCCGCTTCGTGCGCCAGTTTTGTGATCTTTTGTATGTCTGAGCAGATGCCGTAATAGGTGGGGTTGTTTAAAAAAACCGCCTTGGCGTCCGGGTTTTCCCCTATGGCTTTTTGTACGTCCGCCGCCGACATTCCGAGCGGGATCCCGAGGCGTTTATCAAGGCCAGGGTTTACGTAGACCGGGTGCGCGCCCGACAATATGAGCGCCCCGATGACGCTTTTGTGAACGTTCCGCGGGAGGATGATCTTCTCGCCTTCCTTTAAGGTGCTCATCACCATGGCCTGCACGGCCGATGAGGTGCCGTTTACCATAAAAAAAGCGTGGGAAGCGCAAAAAGCCCCGGCAGCGAGCCCGGCCGCATCGCGGATCACGCCCACGGGATGGCACAGGTTGTCCAGAGGCTTCATGGAATTCACGTCTACGCTTAAGCACTGCCGGCCCAGGAAATCCGTTAGTTCCGGGTTGCCCCGTCCCTGCTTGTGCCCGGGTACGTCGAAGGGCACAATGCGTTTCTGCCTGTATTCCAGCAGGGCTTCGTAGATCGGCGCGTTTGACTGGGATAGGCGGTTCATTGCATCTCCTTTTATCATCCGTATATGTTGCTGCCGCTGAATATCTCTATCATTTCCTTGCGGAGGCTGTTGGTGATCAGCAGCCTTTCTTTGGGAGGCAGTTCATATACGTCCGAGTTGAAGAGGTAGTTTTGCAGTTCGATCTCCTTGATGAGCATCTTGGTATGGAACATGTTCTCCTGGTATACGTTGACGTCGATCGCGTCGTATTTCTTTAACGTTTCCTTTTTGATGAAATCCTGTATGGACGCCATCTTGTGGTCCGTGAACAGTTTTTTGCCGTCCTTGTCACGGGTGAAACCGCGGACGCGGTAATCGATGGTTATAATGTCCGAATCAAAGTTCGCGATCAGGTAGTTGAGCGCCTTTAAGGGCGATATCTGGCCGCAGGTGGATACGTCTATATCCACGCGGAAAGTCGCGATGGAATTGTCCGGATGGTATTCCGGGTAGGTGTGCACAGACACGTGGCTCTTGTCCAGATGCGCGAGGATGGTGTCCCGTGACTGCAGCAGGTCGCCCTTGTTGCAGGAGTTATCTATCTGAGCGGAGTGAATGAGCTCTTCTGAAATCAGGATGGTTACGCTGGCCCCCTGGGGGTCGTAATCCTGTTTGGAAATATTAAGTATATGCGCCTGTATGGTTTTTGTTACGTCGCACAGTATTTTGGTCAGGCGCTCAGAATTATACTGTTCGTCGATATACTCGATATAATCTTTTTGCTCGCGCTCACTTTTCGCATAGCATACATCATAGATGTTGAAACTAAGTGATTTTGTGAGGTTGTTAAAGCCATACAATTCAAGCTTTTTTGCCAACCCTATCTTCACGACCTTTCTATATCTTATTAATCAACATACAGGGTATATCAAAACGAAACGAATGTCAATGTACAAATGCTTAATTTCCCGTGGCTGCGTACATATATAATATATGCCGTTTTATTAGGGTCCAAACATACGCCGCGCCGCGCAGCCCCCGTGCGCCCGGTACGGGCGGATACGGGGGGGCGGCGGATGCAAATATTGTTTGACAAACGAAGAGGGACTCGGGTAGAATGATTAAGAGTTGATGGAGCTTTTTTAAGGGCGGCTGCAGCCAATGTATGGGCTTTTTTACGGGCTTCCGGAAAAACTTTCCGGGACGCGTTTAAGCAGTTGATTGCCGAATATTGATGATCCGCCTATGCCGTTTGCATACGATGGGCGGATTTTTGTAGTAGATATTTTAAAAACTTGATGATTAAAGGGGTTTTGGAGGCTGGACGGGTTTCCCAAACGGAATATTTTTTGGGGGCAGGCAAAAGAGGAAGGAGCGTGAATGATATGAGCGTGACACTCAGATTGATGGATATGGACCTTTCGGTCTGCAAACTCTCCGACGCGCGCTTTGCAGACACCGGCGGCGGTTTTTTCACCCTTTCGGTCACCGGGCGCGAAGTTTCCTTTGTTTGCGAAACATCGCGCGCGCCCGCGGCCGCGCTGCAGAGCGAAAAGGGATTCCGTGCGTTCGAAGTGATGGGGCAGCTTGATTTTTCCCTGACCGGGATCATCGCCGGGATCACATCCGCGCTTTCCAAGGCCAGGGTGGGCGTTTTTGTGGTTTCCACCTTTGATACCGACTATATCCTGGTGCGGGACAAGAAGCTGGAGGCGGCCATCGACGCGCTGGTGGGCGCGGGGTACAGCGTAGTTCAGTAAGCGCGAGTCTTTTTGACCGGTAAGGAGTAGGCCCATGCGGATAGAAACCAAATGCATTCAGGAAGGGTACAAGCCCGAAAACGGGCAGCCCAGGGTGCTGCCCATATACCAGAGCACGACCTATAAATACGACTCGGCCGAGCATGTGGGCAAACTGTTCGACCTTGAGGCGACCGGGCATTTTTATTCCCGGATATCCAACCCGACGGTGGAGGCCGTGGAAAAAAAGATCGCCGCGCTGGAAGGCGGGGAGGGCGCGCTTTGCACCATATCCGGACAGGCGGCGGCCATGCTGGCCGTTCTGAACATTTTAAGCGCAGGCGACCATATGGTGAGCGCGGCCAGTATTTACGGCGGATCAACCAATCTGTTCGGGGTGACGCTCCGGCGTCTGGGGATTGAAGTGACGTTTGTGGATCAGAGGGAGGAGGCGGCGCTCCGCGGAGCTTTCCGTGAAAACACAAAGGCGCTTTTTGGGGAGACCATCGCGAACCCGGCGCTGACCGTGCTGGATATTGAAAAGATGGCGGGGATTGCGCACGACAACGGCGTGCCCCTGATTGTGGACAACACGTTTGCCACGCCGGTGCTCTGCCGGCCCATCGAGTGGGGGGCGGACATTGTGATGCATTCCACCTCCAAATATATGGACGGACACGCCGTCCAACTGGGCGGCGCGATCGTGGACAGCGGGAATTTTGACTGGACGAACGGGAAGTTCCCCGATCTTACGGAGCCGGACGAGTCCTACCACGGCGTGTCCTACACGCAGACGTTTGGCAGGGCGGCTTATTTGAGCAAGGCGCGGCTGCAGCTGGTGCGCGACATGGGCGTGTATCCGCCGGCCAGCGCGGCCTTCCTTTTGAACCTGGGCCTGGAGACCCTGGCCCTGCGCATGGAGCGGCATTCCGCAAACGCGCTGCGCGTGGCCGAATTCCTGTTGGCGAGCGATAAGGTTTCGTTTGTGAATTATCCGGGCCTGCCGGGGAATCCTTATTATAAACTGGCGAAAAAATACGTACCCGGGGGTTGCAGCGGGGTGGTGTCCTTTGAAGTAAAGGGGGGAAAAGACGCGGCGATCCGCTTTCTGGACAGCCTTAAGCTGGCGGCCATTGTGGTGCATGTGTCGGACGCGCGCACGGGCGTGCTGCATCCGGCCAGTTCCACCCACCGGCAGCTGACGGCGGAGCAGCTGGCCGCGGCCGGGGTGACGCCCGGGCTGGTGCGGATATCCGTGGGGATCGAGAACATCGACGACATTTTAGAGGATATCAGCCAGGCACTGGATAAGATATAAATCTCATTTAACGATTGATTCATGGTTGGTTTTTTTAAGGTCCCTTATCTTCTTTAAATAAGATAAGGGACAGAGAAATGAATGATTGAGGAGAAAAACGGATGGATTCAAGCGTATTATTCAAGGGTTTTACGAATTTCGGATGGGAAAGCGCGGTGATGATCGGCATTGGGATCGTGCTGATCGTGCTGGCCATCGTTAAAAAGTACGAGCCCATGCTGCTGCTGCCCATCGGCTTCGGATGCATACTGGTGAACCTTCCGCTGGCCACCGTGCTGCAGAACACGATGGGCCAGGACCAGTTTTTGCAGATTCTGCAGAACGTCGGCTTAGCGACCGAGATGTTCCCCCTGCTGATATTCATTGCCATCGGCGCGATGATCGATTTTTCGCCGCTCCTTAGAAAACCGGTGATGATCTTTTACGGGGCGGCGGCGCAGTTCGGGATATTCGCGGCGATGATGCTGGCGGTGCTTTGTTCGATCTATCTGATTCCGGGGGTGTTCACCCTGAAGGAGGCGGCGGCCATCGGAATCATCGGCGCGGCCGACGGCCCCACCACCATATTTGTGGGGAACCTGTTCGCTCCGAAATATCTGGGCGCGCTTTCCGTCGCCGCGTATTCGTACATGGCGCTGGTGCCCATTATACAGCCGCCCGTGATCCGCGCGCTGACCACGAAGGAGGAGCGCAGGATCCGGATGGACTTAGGGAAGGACGAAAAGGTGAGAAAGCCGGTTCTGATCGCCTTTCCCATTATCGTTACGCTGGTGACCGGGTTTGTGGCGCCGGACGGCGTGGCCCTGGTGGGCGCGCTTATGTTCGGCAATTTGATACGGGAGTCCGGCGTGCTGGAGCGGCTGACCAAAGCGGCCCAGAACGAGCTGGCGAACCTGGTGACGCTGCTGCTGGGAATCACCATCGGTTCCACCATGATCGCAAAGACGTTTTTGCAGTGGGACACGCTGCTGATAATGAGCATCGGTTTCCTGGCGTTCGTGTTTGATACGGCGGCGGGCGTGCTGTTCGCCAAATTCCTGAACCTTTTTATGAAAAAGAAGGTCAATCCAATGATCGGTGCGGCCGGGATATCCGCGTTCCCCATGTCCGCGCGGATTGTGCAGAAGATGGCGCAGAAGGAGGACCCGGGGAATTTTATACTGATGCCCGCGATCGGCGCGAACGTTTCCGGGCAGATCGGGTCGGTGATCGCGGGGGCAGTGCTGATTTCCATGCTGATGTGATAAGCTGCGGTTTGCTAAGTTTGAAAGGAGAGATGGTTTTATGTTGATGGATGCTTTGAAACTGATGGGAACCGGAATCAGCATTGTTTTTATTGTGCTGGCGGTGTTTTTTGCGGTCATAAAGATACTGATGAAGGTGTTCCCCTCCGAAAAGGAAGAGAAGGGAAAAGAATAAATGCAAGAAAAAACCGGCTTTTATAAAGCCGGTTTTTTACCGAGCAGAGGATTGTAACATATCTTTTATCCGGTTCATAAGATTTAAAAAGAGACGAACGGAGGAGAGGGAAGTTGGTAAACCGGATGCCGGGCGCGACCCGCCCCGTGCGGGCGCACAACCGGTTTTACGCGGCGCTTTTAAAAGACGATATGAGCGGCGCGCTGGGTGAGATGACGGCGATGACGCAGGTGATGTACCATGCCTTTTTGCTGAAGAAGAGCGATCCTAAGCTCTCCGGACTGCTTGCGCGCATCGCGCGGGACGATATGCGGCATTTTGAACTGTTGGGAGAGACGTCTGCGGCGCTGGGCGGAAACCCGGTGTACCGCCTGGGCAGGACGCAGGATTACTGGCACGCGGGATTGGTGAAATACGGCCGGGACCTGCCCGGACGACTGGCGGACGATATTACGCTCAAAGAGGCTGCGGTTAAAAAATACAACTATCATCTGCGGCGGGTCCGCGACCCCGCCCTGCGGGCGTTGATACGGGAAATTATTGCAGATGAGGAGGAGCATGCAAAACTGCTGGGGTGGGCATCTGTGAAATACAGCGGAGACGGGCGGACGGAACAAACGGAAAAAAGAAGGGGAACACCGCTTGAAATCCGGAAGCGAACGGCCAGGCCCGTTCATAAAACGCCTTGAAATTTAAAATAAACCATGCTATACTCCAATAGTCGAAAACGCGCATCCGATGCGTTTTTTACGGCAAAACCGGCATTATAAAACAAAACACTCAAAGGAGGTTTATCAAACAGTATGGATCTTAAACCTTATATTCGGGAAGTGCCCGACTGGCCTAAAAAAGGCATCATTTTTTATGACATCACCACTTTGCTGGAAGACCACGCAATATTAAAGTATATTGTGGACGCGATGGCCGAACCTTTCCGGGACGAAAGGATCGACAAGATTGTGGCGATCGACGCCCGCGGTTTCCTGCTGGGCGCGGCCATCGCCTACAACATCGGCTGCGGCGTGAGTCTGGTGCGCAAGGAAGGAAAGCTGCCCTACAAGACCATCAAGGAAAGCTACGAGAAGGAATATGGGGTGGACGTCCTGACCATGCATGAGGACACCATTAAAAAGGGCGAGAGGGTTCTGGTGGTGGACGACCTGCTGGCCACCGGCGGTACGCTGGAAGCCTCTGTTAAGATGATCGAGCGGCTGGGCGGCGTAATCGCGGGCATCAGCTATATCGTCGACCTGCCCTTTTTGGGCGGAAGTGAAAAAATGTCCAAATACAAACTGAATTGTCTGGTGAGCTATGATGGGGAATAAGATAGGAATCATCGGAGGCAGCGGCCTGGACGACCCGAACATCATCAAGGACCCCAGGCTGATCGAACTGGATACGCCGTACGGTAAACCTTCGGACAGGCTGGTCAGCGGGACCATAGGAGGCACGGAAGTGGTGGTGCTGGCGCGGCACGCCAAACAGCACAGCATTTCGCCTACCCGCGTGCCCTACCGGGCGAACATATGGGCCTTGAAGGAAGCGGGGTGCACGCAGATACTGGCGACAACCGCCTGCGGGTCCCTGAAGGCCGAGATGGCGCCGGGCGATATTGTCTTTCTGGACCAGTTCATCGACTGGACGAAGCTTAGGGTACTGACCTATTTTGAGGAAGATGTGGTCCATACGGCCATGGCCGAGCCCTTTGACGCGGCTTTGAGGGAACAATGCATCCTGACGGCGCGGGAACTTAAAATCAGGCACCATGAAAAAGGGACGATGATCACCATCGAGGGGCCGCGGTTTTCCACCAAGGCCGAATCAAAGATGTTCCGGCTGATGGGGGCCGATCTCATCAACATGTCCACGGTGCCCGAAGTGTCCCTGGCGGTTGAGCTGAAGATCCCCTACCAATCCATCGCTATGGTGACCGATTACGACTGCTGGAAGTCGGGTGAGGAGTCCGTTTCGTTCGAACTGGTGATGCAGCGGATGGCGGAAAACGCCGAGAAAGTGAAAAAACTGCTGATCCGGCTGGCCGAAAAAGCAGTATGAAGAACATAAAATAAATGAAAGAGAGCATAGACTCTCTTTTTTTATTGTTTATTAAAAAGGTTCATGAAATCGAACGTAGCGAAGTAATCTTCCGGTGTTTCCGCGCGGCGGATCATCTGCACGCTGCCGTCTTCTTTTAAGAGAAGCTCGGATGAACGGAGCTTGCCGTTGTAGTTGTAGCCCATGGAAAAGCCGTGCGCGCCGGTATCGTGGATGACCAGAAGGTCGCCCACCTGCGTTTGGGGGAGTTTGCGGCCCACTGCGAACTTGTCGTTGTTTTCGCACAGGCCGCCGGTGACATCGTACGTATGCTGGGCGGGCATATCTTCCTTGCCCGCGACGGTGATATGGTGGTAGGCGCCGTACATGGCCGGACGCATCAGGTTGGCCGCGCAGGCGTCCAGTCCCAGGTAGTCCTTATAGGTCTTCTTTTCGTGGATGACGCGGGAAACCAGCACGCCGTAGGGGCCCAGCATATAGCGGCCCAGTTCGGTATACAGAGATACGCCGCCCATGCCTTCGGGGACCAGGATCTTGTTGAATTCCTTTTGCACGCCCGCACCGATTCTGGCGATGTCCGCTTTTTTATGGCCGGGGAGATAAGGGATGCCGATGCCGCCCGACAGGTTAACGAAGGATACAATGATGCCCGTTTTATGCCTGAGTTCCACCGCGAGGCGGAAGAGCATTCGTGCGAGCACTGGAAAATATTCGTCGTGGGTGGTGTTGCTGACCAGAAACGCATGCAGCCCGAATTCGGTGACGCCTTCGTCCTTTGCCGCCAAAAATGCATCGACCATCTGTTTATGGGTGAGGCCGTATTTGGCTTCGCCGGGGTTATCCATGATGTCGTTCTGGATGGTGAAGTTGCCCCCCGGATTATAGCGGAAGCAGAGGGTTTTGGGGATGCCCGCGGCGCGCTTCAATATCCCGATGTCCGATATGTCGTCCAGGTTGATGACGGCGCCAAGGTCCGCCGCCAGCCGGAAATCCTCGTCCGGAGTGGCGTTGGAGGAGAACATGATGTCCCGCCCGGTGAGCCCCACCGCGGCGGCAAGCTGCAGTTCGGTAAGAGACGAGCAGTCCGCGCCGCAGCCTTCCTCCTTTAAGATCTGCAGCAGGACCGGGTTGGGCGTGGCCTTGACCGCGAAATATTCCTTGAACCCTTTGTTCCAGGAAAAGGCGCGGGCAAGCTCCCGTGCGTTTTCGCGGATGCCCTTTTCATCGTACAGGTGGAAGGGGGTGGGGTATTTTTCCGCAATCTCGTTTAATTTTTCGGGGGTTACAAACGGCTTTTTCAAGTGCGCATCTCTCCTTTGCATGACAACTGTATCAGTTTTATTTCATTTTTGACGGAATCCTTTATGAGGTCCACCAGGTTTTTCTTTTTGGAATACAGGCAGGCGTCGTCTTCGCTGCCGCCGATCTCTCCGGTCAGGACGGTGGATGAATCCGTGATCAGCCGTATCTGTTTGAGTACGCTGTCCGATTTGTGCAGAATGGCGCCGGGCAGGTCTGCCGGCGCGTCCGTTATGACCACCACCTTAAGGCCTTTGGCCACGGCGGACAGCAGATCGTCCAAAAACAATGGGAGGGCGGATGCGGCGAGCGAGATGTACAGCCTTTTTTGCGCGCCTTCGATCATGTTTTTGATTTTGTCGCTGATATGCCGGTCACCTTTTATGGTGATGTAGCCCTCCGTTTCTTCCTTGGAGGAAGGCATGCCCTGAAGGATCTGGTCCTGCATACGGGTGAGCAGGCGGATCTTATTCCGGCAGAATTCTCCGGGCGGCAGGGGCGCATAGCGCGTCGCCGTTCCTTCAATGGTAAGCGCGGCGCCTTTCTCCACCAGGGAGGCGAGGGTGGTGTACGCGTTCGACCGGGAAATACCGGTGAGTTTGGATACCTCATACCCCGTCAGCGCGCCTTCCGTATTAAGGGCGATATAAACCGTGGCTTCCTGCCGGGTCAGATTGAAATTTGTGAGCAGACCGATCAGTTCCATAGCTTTTTTCCTTATGGGAAAGCCTTATGCGGCGTGTTGTTCCCTTATAAGAACACTATATAGGAATTTGCAGAGGGTGTCAATATTAGCGGAGCGATTTATACGCCAAAGCCTGTGCGGGAAAGACGGGGTTTTTTAAAACGGCAAAAGATTTCCGGTTGGCAAAAAATATGCGGCGTGGTAGAATAGCAGGGTGCATATAAGAATATTCGCCCAAAGCGTATCGGCTGAAAGCGGAACGGAGGAAATATGACGGACGCGGGAACGGTTTTGCCCTTTATTGATTATTTGAAGGTGGTCGGGATGTCCATGCTGCCCGTATGGGAACTGCGGGGTTCGATCATGGTCGCCTATTGGCAATTTGGCATGCCAATACTGAACGCCTATTTTCTGGCTTTGCTGGGATCTTGCATCCCGGCTCCGTTTATCCTTTTGTTCATTAAATCCATCATCCATTGGATGCAGAAGAGCCGCGTGAAGTTTTTTCGCGGTTTTTCGGGCTGGCTGCTCGGGAAGGTGGAGAAAAACAGGGAAAAGATACAGAAGTATGCCTACTGGGCGCTGTTTGTTTTTGTAGCCATACCCCTTCCCGGTACGGGCGTGTGGACGGGAAGCCTGCTGGGCGCCATGCTCGATTTGAAGATCAAAAAGGCACTGCCCGCAATTCTGGCTGGCAACGCGGTGGCCGGGGTGCTTATACTTCTTCTTACCCTGGGTATAGACAAGCTGGCCGCCTGAAGGGGGGATGAGATTGACCGAGAAGGAAAAAATGCTGGCGGGCGAGCTGTACCACCACCTTGATCCCGAACTGGTTGCCGCCCATAAGCGGGCGGTCGCGCTGACCGACGCCTTCAACCGCTCATTGCCCGGGGAAGAGGATGTGCGGCAGAGGATCATCCGTGAACTTGTGCATGCAAGGGGCGGCTTTTACATTGAGCAGTCCTTCCGCTGCGACTACGGGTTCAATATATATCTGGGCGACCGTTTTTTTGCGAATTACGACTGCGTGATTCTGGACGTATGCGCCGTTAAGATTGGCGACGATGTTCTGCTGGGGCCGGGGGTGCATATTTATACCGCCACCCATCCGACCGACCCGCAGGCACGGAAATCTCATCTTGAATACGGAAAACCGGTTAGTATAGGCAGCAATGTGTGGATAGGCGGGCGGTCGGTGATTTGCCCGGGCGTTACCATCGGCGACCATTGCGTGATCGGCGCGGGCAGCGTGGTCACCCGCGACATTCCCGCGGATACGGTGGCTGCCGGGAGTCCCGCGCGCGTCATTAAAAGCGTTTTTGACGGTAAAAGGTGATTTTTGAATAATAAATAATTATTTTGTAAATGTTAGAAATATGTTATACTGTATATAAGTATAGCCTTTTTTAATTAAGCGGCGTACTTAACGTGCGGGGGACATTCAATCAGGAAAATGGGGGTTGTTTGCTTGGCGAAATATAAATACAAGGCACTCAGCGCGGACGGCAAGACAGTGCAGGGCATCATTGAAGCCGATACGGTGGAACAATTCAAAGCGCAACTGAAGCAAACAGGTTACTTTTGCCTGTCTTATATTTTGGAGGAGGAAGCAGGAAAACAGTCGGCTTTTATCGGTAAGATTTCCTTAAAGGATCTCTCGGTATTTTGCAGGCAGTTTTCCGCGATGCTGAACGCGGGGATCGGCGTGGTGAAATGCCTGGACGTGCTTTCCCAGCAGGCGAACAGTATGAGCCTGAAAACCGTGCTGGAAGCCGTGATGAGCGATGTGCGCAAGGGGTCTTCCCTGCATCAGGCCATGAGCAACCAGGGATCGGCTTTCCCGTTCTATCTGATCAGTTCGATCGAATCGGGCGAGGAAAGCGGCACGCTGGACTCGGTCATGAAACGGATGTCCGATTATTTTGAAAAACAGTACAAGACCAGGGCAAAGATCAGTGGCGCGCTGACCTATCCCATCATCCTTGCCGTATTGAGCGTATGCGTGGTGGTCGGCATGCTGACCTTTGTGGTACCCAAGTTTCTGGCGATGTACTCCGACCAGAGCACGCTGCCCGCGCCCACCAAACTGCTTCTGGCCATGAGCGATTTCATGATGAGGGACTGGTGGCTGGTGGCCCTGGTGGTCGGAGGCGTGGCCGGACTGATCTATCTGATCAAAAAGATGCCTTCCACGCGGACGTCGTGGGACATGGCTATGCTGAAGATGCCCATCATTGGGAAGATGCGCAGGACTCTTTTGACCGGCAAGTTCGCGCACACCCTGTCCACCCTGACTTCAAGCGGCATATCCATGCTGGTTTCGCTGGAAGTGGTGGCCCGGGTGATCGGAAACTGGGCGATTTCCAGCAGTATCAACATTATGACCGACGATCTGAAAAAGGGCCTGTCTCTAAGCCAGTCTCTGCGGAAATTTGATATATTCCCGCCCATGTTCAAATCCATGGTGGCTGTGGGCGAGGAGTCCGGCCAGATTGACGATCTGCTGGAAAAAACGGCCGCTTTTTACGACGATGAAGCGGATATCGCGCTTCAGAAGATGGTCTCCATGATTGAACCGCTGATGATAGTGCTCATGGCCGGGATCATTGGATTCATCGTAATCGCCATGATTATGCCCATATACACCATGTACCAGAACATGTATTAATAAGGAATTGGGGTGAATATACATTGCTGACGATCGATGTGGGTAGCAGAAATATAAAAATACTCGTCGGAAGCGTATCGGGCAAGAGCATCCGGATGCAAAATCAAATTTTGCTGGACACGCCCGAAAACGCCGTTCTGAACGGTTTGGTGGTTGATCCGGACGCGGTGGCGGCGGCTTTGAAAGGCGTGCTTGAACAAAACAGAATCCGGGACAAAAAAGCGACGGTGGTGATCACCAGCACGGATATCGTGATCCGCGAGATCAAGCTGCCCAAAACGGGCAAGAAAAATATTGATATGATCGTTGCGAATGAGATGGAGTCCTTTTTGGGGGAAGACGATTATTCGGTCGAATATTTTATGCAGGACCAGGAAGACGGGGCGCTGCGTTCTTTCGCTTTTGCGCTGCCCTCCCAGGTGGTGGAAACCTACAAAAAAATGCTTTTGTCGGCCGGGCTGATGCCGGCCGCGCTGGACATCGCGTCCAACTGCGTGCGTAAACTGGTCACCAAGTGGAACCTTCTGGCTACGGATGGCGACCCGCGGCTGGATATACTGGTGGACATCGGTTATTCATTTATCAATTTTAATATTTTTGAGAAAAAAAACCTGCTGTACAGCCGCTGCGTGAAGATAGACGCGGATGAAGAAGTCAAAAAACACGTGGATTCCTTAAGAAATAAACCGAGGTCCGAACTGGAGCAGGACATCGAATTTGCGGGGTATCTGAGCGTGATCGGCGACGAGATACAGAAGATTATACAGTTTTTGATTTCCAGCGACTTCCGTATGGACGACTTAAAGGTGTTCATGTGCGGCGGCTGCGCGAATTTTGACGAGGTGACCTATCTGCTGGGCGAATACATGAACATGGATATCTCCTTGATTGAAAGCAGACGAAGCCAGATCTTTAAAGAAGAAAGACTGAAGGAATTTTTAAACGCTCTGGGCGCGCAGATAAGATTGTGAGGTGGCGGATTTGAAAGATATCAATTTATTTGAGGGGATCAGAAAAAGTGCGCCGCCCAAAAAAAGCGGCGGCAAGTCGGCAGCCGGCGGTCTGCTGCTGCTGATCGCCTGCGCGTTGGCGGTGGGCGGCCTGTATTTCTGGCTTACCACCAAGAATAATACGGTGAACAGCCAGATTGAATCCGCGAACGGGCAGATCAGCGCGGTTCAGGACGTAAACGGAAACGAGATGGTATCAAAACAGGGCAAGCTGACGGCCATACGTTCCTTTAACGCCATGCTGACCGCCCTTAAAGAAAACATACAGGCCTATCCCATGCTGGACGCGGGTTTCCTGGGCGACCTGGAGGGGCGGCTGCCCGCAACCGTGACCGTACAGGCTTTCGCATATAAGGACGGCGTGCTTACGCTGGACTGCACCGCAGGCAATGCGGATGCGCCCGCGAATTTTGCGGATGCGCTTATAAAATCCGCGTATATCGATGCCGTGAATCTGAAGGGGAGCCAGCTGAACACGCAGGCACAGCAGGAAACGGGCGCCGTTCAGTACAGCTTCACGATTGAATGTTATCTGAAGGGAGGCACGGCACAATGAAACTGACCAAACGCGAAATGATGCTTCTTTTTGTGCTGGGAACGGTTGCGATTGTTTTTATCGGGGTGAACTATCTTGTGATGCCGCTTTACAATACGAACAAGGAATTGAACGATACCCTGAGCGGTCTGAACGACCAGCTGCTGACGCTGCAGAACGACCAGAGAATCGCGGGCACCATAGACGCGCAGATTCAAAAGGAAATGGACAAGACGGCGGGCCTGAGCGAGCCTTTTGCACAGAGCATCCGGCACGAGCAGGTTTCCTATTGGCTGAACGCGTTGCTCAAGGCAAACAATCTGGCGTTGCATTCCGTCGAGTTTACGGATATCGTCTCGGCCGCGCCCAACTTTGACACGGACACGTCGATCCCGCCCGCGCAGAAGCTTATTCTGCCCATCCAGAACACGGCGGATATCGCAAGCGGAAAGCAACAGGCGCAGCCTTCGCCGAGTGACGCCGCCGCACAAAACACCGCGGATGCGGCCCCGGCAGACAATGCGCAGACGGCGGCTCCGGCGGCTCCGCCCGAGACCTACTGCACGCAGGTCATCTTAAACGCGACGGGCAGCTACGCCAATATTTCCAAGTTTCTGGACGCGCTGTATGCGGGCGGACGCTCGCTGACCGTGGACAGTCTTTTAATCGGCGATTATCAGGACGGGGGCAAGATGCTTGTGATCGTAATCCGATTCTTCGGCGCGCCCCTGCCCGACGGAGCAGAGGAAAAATCCTATGATTTCCCGGTACCCGCGGGCCAGGGATCTCTCATGCAGGAAAACACGGCGCCCGAACCGACGCCAACGCCTACGGAATCGCAGGCGCCCTAAGAAGGTGAGGATTCATGTTTAAAAACAAGCGGGGAAGCACACTGGTACTGGCACTGCTCCTTTTCGCTTTTGTTATGATTATCGGTACGGGAACAGTGATGCTTACTTCCGTATCTTCCGATCAGACGACTACCAACCTCGGAAACCAGCAGGCGGATTTTACCGCGCGTTCCGTACTGGACGCGGTGATATCCAAGGTGCGCGACGGGCAGATCAACCCCGAAGACGCGAAGACCATCGGCGTTCCTATTAAGGGCAGCGGCGAGGACGCGACCCTGGGCGCCTATGATTTTACCATTGACCAGTATACCATGGGCGAAACGCCCGACCTGTACAAGGTGACGGTGAACGCGCAGTACAAGGGCTACACATCCCAGGTTTACAGCATTTTACAGAAGTTCGGGGGCGGGGGCGCTCCCCAGGATACCCGGTACTTCAACGTGCTCGTTAAATCCACGGCGCTCGGCGAAACGGGCGTTGAGCTCAGCAACGCCCATATCAAGGGCAGCATGATACTGAAAAACGCCGATTTGACGGCCAATTTCAGCGGAGGCGGGGACGCGACGGGCAATCTTGATATCGAAGGCAACCTGACCGCCAATTCATATACGTTTGGCACACCGGGCCAGAACAATACCGTTTACGTGACCGGAAACGTGACCCTTAGCGGGAGCGCGGTTGTGAACGCCGCGATATACAGCCTGCAGAACGTGAGCCTGTACGGCGGCGCTTCCAGCACGGGGGATGTAACCTGCAACGGCAACGTGGTGATCGACTCCGGATACCGGCTTGTTGGCGACGTCTATACCAACGGGAACGTTACGATTTCAGGCGGGTCGACGGTTAACGGGGACATTTATGCCAACGGCAATGTGACAATAAGCGGCAACCTGACATTGAACGGCAGCATCTACGCCGGCGGGATTGTGAACGTAACCGGGACGGTGACCGGGTCCGTGACTTCCAACAGCGCCGTGAATATCACCGGCAGCGTATACGGAGACGTGAAGGCGCTGGGAGATATTCAGCTGATGAGCTGCTCGCGCGTAAACAGCGCGACCGCCAACGGGTCGGTCTATCTTTACAATTCCAATTTCGCCGCGAACATCATTGCGGGCAAGGACATCTGGGCGGGTCAAAACAAAGCGGGCGCAAAACAGCCCGCCACCGTGACCGGCACTATGAGCGCCGGGGGCAATATTAACCTGTACGGCTCCACGGTAAACGGCGCCATACAGGCGGCAGGGAACGCAAGGATTGAATATAATTCATACCAGAACGGCGGCACGACCGTGAACGGAAACGTGACGGTTACCACCAATTCTAAGTTCAACGGGACTGTTTTTGCGCAGCACGATTTTACGATCGTCAGCGATTCGAACGCAACCAGCAGCGGCAACGTGACCATCGGCGGCAACGCGACGGTCAGCGACGGCATTCTGAACGGCAGCATCTGGGCGCGCGGAAACGGGTATTTCCCCGGCACATACAACCATTTGAACGGGACGGCCTATCTGGGCGGCCAGCTGCTGGGCGGCTCTTACAGCGGAACCAGTGTTGTGATTGTTGATCCGAACTCCATCACGCTGGCGCAGCCGGTTGTGCAGAACCTTCCCTTAACGGCGGCGGCGTTGCCGGTGAACATCCCGGCCACCAGCTTTGTTGTGGAAGCCGACGCGCCCCCCTGGGTGATCCTGGCGGACAAACTGGCCGAAATGGCACAGAACCCGATCACGGTGAATTTAAACAGTTCCAGCGGCGCGGGGTATACCGTGAGCGGGAGTTATTATACGGTGAGCAGCGACTGCTTTTTGCAGATAACGGGATACAAGTGGGACAAGAAGGTGGTGCTGGACGCAAGCGAACACGACCTGTACGTATTGCTGCAGGCGGACAGTTCTGATAAAAACGCGGGGAACACCGTGACGGTCTCCAGCGGGGTGGACATCCTCTCCAGGGGCCCTTACAACGTCTATGTATTCCTGGACGACGGGCAGGGGAACTATGTGAATCTGGATGTGAAAGCAAACTCCTATGTGGGATTGTACGAGAACCAGTACAGCGTGCAGAGCCCCGACCCGTATACGCCCAACCTGTACATCATTTCCAACGAGCCTTCGGCCATAAAATTCGAAGCCTACAACACGCTGTACGGGTACATATACGCGCCTTACGGAACGGCCAGCCTGACCAACAGCAGCATGTTCGGCGCGAACAAACTGTTCGGCGCGGTGACGGCCAGCAAGATCACCTTCTCCAACAACCTGAACTATTTGTTCTACCCGACCAACCTGACCGAAAACCACGGCGGCGGGGAGGACGGGGGCAACTACGGGGACGATGAAGGCGAGGCCATCAGCTGGGCACGTTTGGGGACGTATTTCGGCGGCGGGGAGGAGGGATGAGCCTTGATCGACTTTAAATCCAAAAAAGCGGTGACGCTGGTGGAGATGATTGTTTCCATTGCCATCATTGCCCTGATATCCATCGCCCTGCTGGGGATCCTCCTGCCGGCCGTGAACCAGCAAAGAACGGCAAAGCAGCGCAACGAAAGCATTTATTCGGCGGCCGACGAGATGGAAAAAAAGGTGTACGGCATGGGAGAGGACGCGACCGACCTTTCGGACGCATCCTTTATTACAAGCGAGGCATACACCCTTTCTTTTCAAATCGACGGGGACACATTTGACTGCGACGGGACAATGCTCAAGTCCACCGAACAGGAAAGCGGCGTCACGCTGCATGAATTTGTTCCGGCGGTACAGTAGGATATGAGAAACATGCGAATAAAAAATAAAAAAGCGTTTACATTGATAGAGGTGATTGTGGTGGTGGCGCTGGTGGGCATTGTCGGGACTGCGATCGTTTCCATGATGGTGCCGGCCAGCAATGTATTCGGGCGGGTCGCCGACGAGGTGGAGACCAAGATGAAAGCCGGGCAGGTCATGCAGACGCTGGTGCCCCAGACGCGTTACGCCGGGGAGTTGGTGATCGGCAGCGATCCTTCGCTAATCGGCGGCGATTCCGGGAAACGGTACCTGTATGCACAGGACGGCAAAGTATACCTGTACAAGGACGGCGCCGTATCCGACATTTTTACGGACGAGTTTTATAGCGGATGCACGGTGGATTTCAGCTTTTTAAAGCTGGAGAACAATCTGATTGAAGTCACCCTGGAGGTGACGCAGACGGGCGGGGGCTCCAGAAGCGAATTAAAAACATCCGTGCGCGTTTTGAATACGCAGGAGATAGGCGGAACCGAGGGCGATATACTGACGTACACCTGGGACCAGGTGCCTGCCGGCACTTAAAGAAACGAAAGATACCAGGATACGATCGGACCGCCCAGGAACATGGAGAAAATAATCCCGAAGGAGAGCATGGGAACGAACGGGATTTCGTCCTTGCCTTTTTTAAATTTGAAAGCAAGAAGGAACAGGCTTAAAACCGCGCCGAATATCACCGCGGCGAAAAGAGCGAAGAATGAAAGGGCGATCCCCAGCATGAGACCGGCCGCCGCCATCAGTTTGACGTCCCCCATGCCCATGGCGCGTCCCTTTGAGAAAATGTGGATTAACAGAAGGGGCCCGGCCGCGGCGGCGGCGCCCAGCAGGCGGTCCCACCAGACGGGATTCGGGAGGAAGAAGGAGAGAGCGCCGGCGACGGCGAGAACAATGGATACGCCGTCCGGTATCTCCAGGGTATTAAAGTCTATGAAGGTGGCCGTGACCAGCGCGGATATGGCGATCCACGCGACCAGGGTCTGCAGGCTGATGCCGAATACGTAGAAGGACAGCAGGAAAAGCCCGCCGGTTAATAGTTCCACGAGGATATAGAACCTGGAGACGGGGGCGCCGCAGTGCCGGCATTTGCCCCGCAGGACAAGATAGCTGAATACCGGGACAAGGTCGGCCGCGCGAAGGCGCGCGGCGCATGCGGGGCACATGGAATGCCCTTTCGCAACGGACAGGCCGGCGGGGATGCGGTAAATGCAAACGTTTAAAAAACTGCCGATAACGAGGCCCAGCGCAAGCGCGAAGGGCCAAAAATACACAAATTCAATCATATTTTGACACCTCGATCATATTATATTGGATTTTGTGCATGCGGCGCAAGAAGTAATTTGATTTTTTGATTAGATAAAAATAAGTTGCAGGTGGAAAAAATGGCTGAGAGAAACGTACAGATAGGACAGGTGCTGCTGCAGGAAAGGCTGATTTCGGAAGAACAGCTGAGCGACGCGCTGGCCGTACAAAAACAGACGGGCGAGAAGATTGGCGACATTCTTATGAAGAAGGGGTATGTAAGCGAAATTGACTTTACCCGCGCACTCGCCAAGCGGCTGAAAACGGAATATATTGATCTTGGGCATGTGAAACTAAACCCGGCGGTGGTTCACAGTATCAAGGAGGATTTTGCCAGGAGTTATTGCCTGATCGCTATTGAAAAACGCGGAAAGACGCTGGTGGTTGCCATGAGCGACCCCATGAATTTTTATGTGATCGAAGATCTGCATTTTATGACGGCAATGGATATCAAGCCGGTGATTGCCATGCCTTCGGCCATATACCGCGCGATCGACGAATATTACATGGGCAGGGTGGCGAGCGAGGCGGCAAAGGACGTGAACAAGGAGTTCAGCACGGACATAGAGACCGACCTGGTTACGCTTGAAAGCAACCTCGACGCAAGCGTGGACAGCGCCCCGGTTGTGCGGCTGGTGAATTCCATCATCCTGCAGGCCGCAAAGCTGGGCGCGAGCGATATACACATCGAGCCCAACCGGCAGGACACCCGCGTGCGCCTGCGTGTGGACGGGCATTTGCGCGATGTTTTAAGGCTGAGCGTGAACGCGCATGCATCGGTGGTGGCCCGTCTTAAGATCATGTCTTCCATGAACATCGCCGAGCGGCGGGTGCCCCTGGACGGGCGCTGCGAGGTGGAGATTGAAGGCTCCCTGATTGACATGCGCCTATCCACCCTCCCGACCGTATACGGGGAGAAAGTTGTTATACGGCTTTTGAACAATACGCTTTCGGGCACGCTGACCAAGAAACAGGCGCTGGGGTTCAGCGAAACAAACATGGCACTTTTTGACCAGCTGATCCAGATATCCCACGGCGTGATACTGGTGACCGGGCCGACCGGCAGCGGTAAAACAACCACGCTGTATACCATAATAGAGGAGATCATAAGCCCCGAGATCAACATTGTGACCATTGAGGATCCGGTGGAGTACAAGATAGACGGCGCGAACCAAATGCAGATCAACGAAAAGGCGGGGATGACCTTTGCGAGCGGGCTTCGGTCCATTTTGCGGCAGGACCCGGATGTGATCATGATTGGCGAGATTCGCGACGGGGAGACCGCTTCCATCGCGATCCGCGCGGCCATCACCGGCCATATGGTGCTTTCCACGCTGCATACCAACGACGCATCAAGTTCCATGAACCGGTTGATGGACATGGGGGTGAAGCCCTATCTGGTGTCTTCCGCCGTTTCCGCGGTGATCGCCCAGCGGCTGGTGCGCAAGATATGCCCGACCTGCAAACAATCGTACGAATCCACCGAGAGGGAGAACGAGATTCTGGGCATGAAAGGACCCGTGACCCTCTATAGGGGCGCGGGATGCTCCAACTGCAGCTTCACGGGCTACAAGGGGCGGACGGCCATCCATGAGATCATCATCGTGGACAACACGCTCAGGGACATGATCACCAAGGAAGCGCTGAGCAGCGAAATACAGGAGTACGCGGCCGCGCACGGGACCGTGACATTAAAGCAGGACATGGTGCAGCGCGTGCTTGCCGGCGATTCGACAGTGGAGGAGCTGCTTACCGCAACGTTTACATTATAGGAGGAGACATGGATTCCATAGACGAACTCATCAGAATTTCGATTGAACGCAATGCGTCCGATCTGCACATCACGGTGGGAATGCCCCCTGTCCTACGGATCGATGGATCGCTGGTGCCCATGGTTGACCAGCCCAGGATGAGCCCGGAGGACATACGGCTGCTGGTTCTGCCCATTGTGCCCGATCACAGGATGGAGCACCTGGACAAATCCGGGGACGTGGACTTTGCCTATGTCGCGAGCAACAACCGCCTTAGGGTGAACGTTTTCAAACAGCGCGGGAGCCTGGCGGCCGCCCTGCGCGTTCTGGCGACAAAGACGCCCACGCTGGAGGACCTGGGCCACCCGGAAGTGATTTCCCGCCTGGCCATGCTTCAGCGGGGACTTGTGCTGGTGACCGGGCCGACCGGCAGCGGAAAAAGCACCACACTGGCCGCAATGATCGACCATGTCAACAGCCGGCGCGCCTGCCATATCATCACCATCGAAGATCCCATCGAATACCTGCACAAGCATAAAAAGTGCATTGTGAACCAGCGGGAGCTGAACGAAGACACCGTGGGTTTCGCATCCGCCCTGCGCGCGGCCCTGCGCGAAGACCCGGACATCATACTGGTGGGCGAGATGCGCGACCTGGACACCATCCAGGCCGCTGTCACCGCTGCGGAAACCGGGCATCTGGTGCTTTCCACCCTGCATACATCCGGGGCGGCCAGCACCATTGACAGGATCATCGACGTGTTTCCCTCCGGACAGCAGCAGCAGATACGCATTCAGCTTTCGGACATTTTGCAGGGCGTGGTGACTCAGCAGCTTCTGCCCCTGATGAACGGGCACGGAAGGGTCGCCGTCCTGGAGATCATGGTAAAAACGGACGCCATCAGCAACCTGGTCCGGGAGGGGAAGACCCACCAGATCAATAATTTTATACAGACCGGAAAGCAGTTCGGTATGCAGAGCATGGATTCCTACCTGGCCGATCTGGCGAAAGCGAGGAAGGTTTCTATGGAGGAAGCAAAGACAAGGTGCGTGGACATCAAGGAATTCAACCGGTATCTTTAAGACGGTTGCCAAACAGCAAGACCTCCCTCCCGGAGGTTTTTTTGTGAAAAAAATTGATTTAGCGGCCACAAGAAGCCGGATAGGGAACCTGAACGTGGCGCAACCGATGCTTTTCCGGGGGCATAAATGGGTAGAAACATTATTAAAAAAGTCACAAAAAATATAGAAAAATAATAAAATAATTTAATATCAGACCAAAAAATATCCAATATATAACATAAAATATATAATATATGGAATATATACAATAAATTAGGTAATAAAACCGCTATTTTTCGCTATTTTTCATATTTATTTTATTGTATATTCTGACAAATTGGTTTATAATCTAAGCAAATAAACAAAAAAGGAGGAAAAAAACATGTTTTATAAAGCTCTGCAGAAAAGAAAGAACAATAAAAAAGCTTTTACTTTGATTGAACTCATTGTAGTTATTGCGATAATCGGCGTTCTGGTTGCGATACTGGTGCCGACGATGACAGGTTTTGTGAATGAAGCGAAACAGTCTACGGCCGACGCGAACGCCAGAACAGTATTCAGTATTGCGCAGGCTGAAGCTACATTTGAGCAGGTAAGCGGGGAGGGGACTCCGACTTCGGAATCAGTCACCGCCGCGATTGCCGATGAAGTGGGTAATATGGACGGCAGTTATAAGATTACTGTTACCGATGGCAATGTGACTGAAGTTGCGTTTACAATGGCAGACAAAGTTACGATAGGCTATTATCCGCCGAAA
>Ga0351941_1027_pt1 | contig 65136 bp, 55 predicted proteins | sample TotcelHT113001N9_FD_206853 | JGI IMG/M metagenome (GOLD analysis project Ga0351941, IMG submission 206853) | Enriched cells from coal bed in the Powder River Basin, Montana, United States - Total cells T11 rep2 HSBNCT.T11.300.1.N9 ...
ATCGGTTTAAAAGTGTTGGATATTCAAAAAATATTCATAATTGGAGGAAGGATATGAAGCAAGCCAAAACCGACCGGCGCGTTAAATACACCAATATGCTGCTTCGGGACGCGTTGGTCGTTTCCCTTCAAAAGGAGCATATTTCAAATATAACGGTCAAATCCCTTTGCGTCAACCGCAGCACGTTTTATGCGCATTACAAAGACCCGTACGACCTCCTTCACCACATCGAGCGCGAAGTGCTGGATAACATCAGGCGCTACCTGGAAAAGCAGGACTATGAGAGCGACAAACGCCCGATCTCCTTTCAGGTCTTAAACCGCATCTTGGAATATGTCCGGGACAAGGCGGACCTCTTCCGTGCCCTTATGAGCGAAAACAGCGACGCAAGCTTTCAGATGGAAGTCATGAAACTGGCGCAGCTCGACCTCTTTCATCCGGATAACAAACTCAGCAAACAGATGCAGGGGTATCTCACTGTTTTCGGAATCACCGGCTGTATCAGCATCCTGCACAAATGGCTCATGAACGGCATGGCGGAATCCACCACCGAAATATCGGAATTCATACTGAACATCCTGTATCATGGAACGGCCAGCTTTGAATAAAATATTGCAACAAAAAAACGCATTTCAATGCGGTTTATTACGGATACTGCCTCTAGGGCCCGGGCCCATCTGCTCCTGTGTCGCCCATCCTTTCAATCGGCATCCCGGATCGTTGAAAATTCTTCCTGTTTGCCAATAAATGATTGACACATACACATTTTTTCAATATATTAAGAATAAGTAAAAACAAAAGTGGGATACGGCATGGTAAGCTTAAAAGACATCGCTCAAATTGTCGGCTGCGATACATCAACGGTCTCAAGGGCATTGAATGACAGTAAAGAAGTCAGCGACGAAACGAAAATGGCCATTAAAAAAATAGCAAAAGAACTGAACTATACCCCCAATTATTCGGCGCGGGCTCTCGTCGGCAAAGGCATGAATACCATCGGGGTGAGCGGGGTCTTATGGCTGGACGATGCGGTGGATTTGAGGCAGCCGCTTGAAATGGCGGATACGGATACTGTGGAGAGTTTTTACATGGACGGGAACGCCCTGTTCACGGTTACGATCGAAAAGGGGAAGGAACTGGAAACCTCCAAGGCCATTCGGGAGTACATAGGGGAGGGCAACGCCCTTGCGGGCGAAGCGCCCGACTTGGCCGATCTGCAGCAAACGACAGGTGCGGAAGCGGCCAACGCGTTTGCGATATTGCTGCCCATTATTGTGGTCATTCTGATCATTTCGACCGCATCCTGGGCGGAACCGCTGTTTTTCTTTGCGGCCATCGGCGTTTCCATTCTGATCAACATGGGGACCAACTTCTTTTTGGGCGAGGTTTCTTTTATGACCAATGCCGTAAGCCCGATCCTGCAGCTGGCCGTTTCCCTGGACTACGCCATCTTTCTGATGCACAGCTTTGCCGATAACCGGAAGAAATACGCCGATGTGAACGAGGCCATGCGCCATGCCATCAAGGCGTCGTTTTCCACGGTGGCGGCCAGCGCGGCGACCACCCTTTTCGGTTTTCTGGCCCTGATGTTCATGGATTTCGGTATCGGGTTGGATCTGGGGCTCAACCTGGTGAAGGGCATTGCGTTCAGTTTTCTCTCCACCATGGTCTTTTTGCCCGCGCTGACGCTGCTGACCAATAAGATCATCGATAAGACCAGGCACCGGCCCCATATGCCAGGTTTTAAAAACGTGAACCGCGTTTTATCCAAGTTCGCCATTCCGGTTTTGGTGCTGGTTGCGCTGATTGTCGTCCCAAGTTTTTTGGGGCAGGGGCAAACGGAATTTTTATACGGGGGCGGGAACATCAACACGGGTAACCCCAACGTGGTGGGCAAGGCCGAGATCGAAGACACGTTCGGAAAATCGACGGTCATGGCCCTGCTGGTGCCGCGCGGCGATATAGCCAAGGAAAAGGCGTTGGGCGGCGAACTGGAGCGGATGGACCATGTGACGGGCGTCGTGTCCTATGCGGAGCAGGTGGGCACCACGATCCCGGCGGGGTTTTTGGGCGACGGTATAACGGGCCAGTTTTATTCCGACCATTACGCGCGTCTTGTGGTATATACGGATACCCCCGAAGAGGGAGACGTGGCCTTTGGCACCGTTCAGGCTATTACGCAGAAGGCACAGTCCTATTACGGGGATACGGTCTATTCCCTGGGGCAGAGCGCGAACCTGTATGACATGAAAAACGTGATACAACATGATAATTCCATGGTGAACATGATTGCCGTCCTCGCGATATTCGTTGTGCTGCTGGTCACCTTCCGCTCGGCGACACTGCCCTTCCTGCTGCTTTTGACGATCGAAGCGGGGATATGGATCAACCTGGGTATTCCGTATTTTATGGGCGAGCCCATCAATTACATGGGTTATCTTGTTGTCAGCACGGTGCAGCTGGGCGCGACGGTGGATTACGCCATATTGCTGACGACCTATTACATGAAGAACAGGAAACGCTTGTGCCAGCGGGACGCGATACGCAGATCGTTCGCGCAGACGTTCAAGTCTATGCTTGTGTCGGCCTCCATCCTTTCCACGGCGGGGTTTACTCTGTATGCGACCTCCACCAGCCCATCGATATCCGATATTGGTCTGCTGCTAGGACGCGGGACGCTTCTTTCTTTTACGATGGTTGCGTGCTTCCTGCCGGCGATACTAAGGATATTTGACAAAGCCATCGCAAAGACCACTTACGGCGCGAGGTTTTTATATGAAAAAAGCGAAGGAATTAAAATGTCGAAGCATTCCATTCATAAGGAGAAACGAAATGAAGTTTAAGTATAGTATTGCATTCTGCCTGGTTTCGGCGGTCATCCTGACCATGCCGTTAGGAGTCTTGGGCGCGCCCGACGCAACGCCGGACGACGGGGGAAAGCCAGCCTTTGCCCAAAACGCGGGGACGAAGACCAAGGACGAGGTGATTTACGCGTCTATGAAAAACGACGGCGGCGTCCGGTCGATCTATGCCGTCAACCAGTTTGAGGTTGCCAGGGCCGGCAGCATTGTGGATTATGGAGAGTATAATTCGGTAGAAAATCTGACCGATACCCAGCCGATCGACATGGAGGGCGACCGGGTTTCCTTTTCGGCCGAGGCGGGCAATTTTTACTACCAGGGCAATATGACCGCCACCAACCTGCCGTGGGATTTTGACGTATCGTATTATTTGAACGAACAAAAAACAGCGGCAAATGACCTGGCGGGAAAGAACGGAGAGCTTGAAATAAAGATGAGATCCGCGAAGAACGGGAAAATAGATCCGACTTTTTACGACAATTACATGCTGCAGATTACCGTTTCCCTGGATACCGGTAAGTGCAGCGGCATCGACGCGCCGGATGCGGCCATTGCCGACGCGGGGCAAAACAAGGCGATTGTTTATACCGTTCTGCCGGGAAAGGACGCCGATTACAGCCTGCGGGCCAATGTAAATGATTTTACGATGGCCGGCATTGAAATTTCCGCGGTTCCTTTTTCGATGGGCTTTGCGTTTTCCGATACGAATGTTCAGTTTGAGGACCTGCAGAATCTGCCGGGCGCGGTGTCCGAACTGAACGAGGGGGCAGGCGCGCTTGCGGGCGGCGCGCAGGGATTGAAGGACGGCGCTTATGAACTGACGAAAGGGTCCGCTTCCATCCAAAGCGGCTTGAATCAACTGAGCGGGAATTCCGGGCAGCTGCTGGGCGCGTCCGCGCAGATTAGGGATGCGTTGACCGCGATATCCGATTTGTTGGGCAGCGGCTCTCTGGATGAGATTGACCTGAGCCAATTGGCGCAGCTCCCGCCGGCGCTTTCCCAGCTTTCGGGCGGGCTGAACGGCGTATCCGGCGGACTGACCGAACTGAAAAACGGATTTGTGCCCGCCTATGCCGCGCTGGATTCGGCCATAGCGGCGATACCGGACGGTACGGTCACCCCCGAGCAGATCGGGGCCATGTACGGGCAGGTGGATCCCAGCCTGCAGGGCGCGCTGGGCGAGCTTTCGGATACCTACGCGGCGGCGCAGACCGTCAAAGGGACCTATGCGTCCGTTAAGGCCGCGTTCGACGCGGTGGGCGGGACGATCGACACCCTGAACGCTTCGATAGGCGGTATTGCCGTAACCTTAAGCGATATGTCTGCGCAACTGGACGGTATGTTGCAGGGAACGGAGGGCCCAGAAGACCTTGGAGACCTGGTTTTAGGACTTTCGCAGCTGGCATCCAGTTACAACGATTTTCATTCGGGGCTAACCGGCTATATGAACGGTGTGCATAAACTGGCGTCCAAGTACGGTGCGTTCCATACGGGCGTGGCTTCCTTTGAGAGCGGCGTGGGCCAGTTTGCTGACGGGATCGGCAAACTGCATGAAGGCACGAGTGAATTCAACGATGAAGCGGCGGATATTCCGGACCAGATACAGACGGAAATCGATAAAATGAAGGACGAATATTTGCCGGCCGATTTTGATCCGGTATCCTTTACATCCTCAAAGAATACGGATACCGGCTATGTCCAGTTCGTAATGAAAACGGAAGGGATCGAAAAGCCGGACAAGGATAAAGAAGAGGAAAAAACGGCACAGACAACAGGGCAGGAAACCTTTTGGGACCGGCTGGCTGCCCTGTTTAAAAATTAAAAAACGCGGTCAAACAGGAGAAACGGCAGCTGATGCGTTTCTCCTTTGCCGTATTTTTGTAACAAATATGCGTGAAATAAATTTCAAACCATTAAATAAATACATACTGTTTGGTGAAACATTTTGCAGCATTGAATTTCTTACATGTTTTTATTGACATGTGCAGATTTAAGTTATATTATGGACTTAATCGGAAGCATATTATAAATGACCAGACACGTCATATTTTTTTAGCGTAACAGGGAACGTTCCCATAACCGGATTTGCCTAAGGTTTATCCACCGGTCAAAGGGGTTGGGACGTTCAGAAAAAAGGCGGAAAATCGGAGTGATTGATTCTTGAACCAGGACAAATTTAACAACAGGCAAATGACGACAATCTGGGATGTTGCAAAACTTGCGGGCGTTTCAAAATCGACAGTTTCCAGGGTAATGAACAACGGTTTCGCAAGCGAAGAATCAAGAAAAGCCGTTTTTGACGCGATCGAGCAATTGAAGTATAAACCGAGCTGCTTTGCCAAGAATATCCGGACACAGAAATCGATGACTATCGCAATGATGATTCCGGATGCGTCAAACCTGTTTTATTCGGAAATGTACAAGGCGGTCGAGAAGGTCATATTTGAACAGGAATACATGGTGATCATATGCGATACGCAAAACAGTACAGAGTATGAAATCAAATATGCGCACAAACTGCTTGACCGGAAAATAGACGGATTGATATATTGTACTTATAAAATGAACGAAGATTCCGAAAAATATTTCATCAATCTGTCCAAAAGGCTGCCCATGGTTTTTATGGATTTTGCGTTTGCGAAATTCACCAAAAAAGAAAATATTTCTTTGGTTGCGACCGAAGGCCTGGAAAGCACGCGCAGAGCGTTGAAATTCTTATATAAAAAGGGAAGAAGAAATATTGCCTACATCAACTTCCCGAGCGATACACAGATCACCATCCCGCGGTTTGAGGGATACAGGAAGGGACTCGCCGACTGCGGACTGCTTTTCAGGGAAGAACTCGTTTATTTCCCGGAACCGGAACAGGACCTGAATGTGCTTGCATTAGGCTATGCAGGCGCCCGGACCCTGATGAGCGCAAGAGTAGTCCCGGACGCGATCATGGTGGCGGCCGACCCGCTCGCCATCGGCGCAATGAAGTATCTAAAAGAGCAAAAAGTAAGGATCCCGCAGGAACTCAGCGTAATAGGATTCGATAACAACAACGTCTGCGAACTGATTGAGCCGAATTTAAGCACCATCGCGCAGCCGATTGAAAAACTCGGAACGATTGCAGCGAAAATGATGCTCAACAAATTGAATGATATTCCAAACAAAAACGAATGCATGATCTTTGAAGGGGAATTGATTGAAAGAGGAACCACATGATTTGTTTTTATAAGATGAATGGGAACGTTACCACATGATTCCATCCGCTGACTTCTTGGAAAACAATAGAAAAACAGGTGGAAAATACGATTTGTTTTCTCCCGGCTAACATATATTATATACAAATAATTTATACATATATTATTCAGGCTGAAATTAATTTTACATCAGAATACTGCGCAAATAAGAAATATAGGGTATTTTAAGCTATGTTGTGTTAAAAAATACCATTTATGAGGTGGATTATGGGCGAATTACTGTATGCACAGGGAATCACAAAGATTTTTCCGGGCGTTAAGGCGCTGGACAATGTTTCCATGCGCATTTGCGACGGAGAAGTGTTGGGATTGCTGGGCGAGAACGGCGCGGGTAAATCAACGCTTTTGAATGTGCTCAGCGGCACATATAAGCAGGATCACGGCGAGATATTCCTTAAGGGTGAAAAGATTAACATTGAAACCAAGCAGAACGCACTCGATATGGGGATTGCGATCGTATACCAGGAACTGAAGCTGCATCCGAACCTGACCGTGGCCGAAAATATATTCATGGGCCGCCTGCCCAAAAACCGTTTTGGTACGATACAGTACAAGCAGCTTTTCAAGCAGGCGCAGGAATTGCTGGATTTCTACCAGTTTGATATTGACGCTAAAAAAGAATTATCCATGCTTCCGATTGCCGATTGCCAGATGGTTGAGATTGCAAAATCCCTTTCGCGGAATGCAAAGGTGATTTTGATGGATGAACCGACATCCTCCCTGTTGAGCCATGAAGTGGAGCGCCTTTTTGAGATCATAAAAGACTTAAAGACAAAAGGGATAGGCGTTGTCTTTATTTCACACAAACTGGATGAAATCGCCAGTTGCTGTGACCGGGTTCAGGTTTTGAGGGACGGCAAGGATGTAGGGACGCGCAATGTGAGCGAAACCAATGAAAACGAACTGGTCAAAATGATGGTCGGGCGCGAGATTACCGATGTTTTTCCCAAAAAAACCAATGTGCCGGGCGAGACGATCCTGGAGGTGAGGGGTTTAAACCGGGACGGAAAGGTAAAAAACGTGTCTTTTTCCGTCCGGAAAGGGGAAGTGTTCGGGATCGCGGGACTGGTGGGCGCGGGCCGGAGCGAACTGGTCCGGCTGATATTCGGAGCGGATAAAAAAGATTACGGCGAGATTTTCCTGAAGGGGAAGAAAATAAATATAAAGAGTCCGAGCGACGCGATCAAACACGGCATATTTCTTGTTCCGGAAGACCGGAAACTGCAGGGGCTGGTGCTTCAGCAGGATATTGAGTGGAACATCGTTCTGCCGCTGATCTATAAGCTTCAGAAGATTCTGGGGTATGTGGATACAAGCAACAGCAGAGAAATGGCGGAGAAACAGGTCAAGAGGCTGGACATCAAATGCACCAGCCGCGCGCAGAAAGTGGTTACACTTTCGGGCGGAAACCAACAGAAGGTCGTCATTGGTAAGTGCCTTCAAACGGCACCGGAGATCATGATACTGGACGATCCGACCAGAGGCATTGATGTGGGCACGAAATCCGAAATATACAACCTGATCAACGAGATCGCCTGCCGGGGCACGACGATCATCCTGATATCATCCGAGTTGCCCGAGGTCATTAAATTAAGCGACCGCGTTGCGGTGATTCGCGACGGGGAAATGCGGGCAATATTGAACAGCGGAGATTTATCCCAAGAAAGTATTATTAAGTACGCAATCGAGGAGGATGTAAAAAAATGAAAAAGGCAGCAACATATTCAGCCGACCTGGGGAAAAAGACTCTTGTTTCTAACTTTTTAGCCAGAAACATGATGCTGATTGCCCTGATCGGATTATGCGCCTTGCTTGCGGTTTTGAACAGCAGGTTTCTGACGGTGACAAATTTATATAATGTGCTCATTCAAAACACAACCGTTGGGATTGTAGCCATTGGCATGACTTTTGTAATCATTACAGCGGGCATTGACCTTTCGGTCGGATCGGTGGTTGCGTTGTGTTCGGCGCTTGGAGCCGGGATGATTAAGCACGGGGGGCTTCCCTGGGGCTTCGCATTTGTAGGAATGGTTGCCATTGGAATCGGGATAGGATTTTCACAGGGCCTTTTAATCAGCAGGGTGAAAATGCCGGCCTTTATTGTGACGCTGGGCATGATGGGCATCGCACGAGGGCTGACAATGGTCTATCTGCAGGGCATGACCATAGCCGGCCTGCCCAAAGAAATGCAGTTTGTGGGCAACGGGTATATCGGCGGAGTCGTTCCGACGGCGGTGGTCATACTTCTGTCCGTCTTCATCGTTGGGTTTTATTTACTGAAATACACTTCCTTCGGACGGGCGCTGTACTCTCTGGGCGGCAACCGGGAGGCGACCGAACTGTCCGGGATAAACGTTAAGCGCGTTGAAACGATGGCGTATACGTTCAACGGCATGGCCTGCGGCATTGGCGCCATCATTTTGATTTCTCGCCTCGGGTCGGCTATCACGACCGCCGGGGAGGGGCTGGAACTGGACGCGATCGGCGCGGCAGTCATCGGCGGCGCGAGCCTTTCGGGCGGCCGGGGAACAATGCTGGGCACCTTTATCGGCGTGATGATACTGGGCGTGCTGAACAACGGCATGAACATCTTAAATGTCGATCCGTTTTTCTCAGACACGGTCCGGGGCATAGTGATCATCGTTGCCGTGCTGATCGACACCTTAAGGACGCGGTCCGAAGTCAAATAAGACTGAGGATATTGCCATGAAATACTAATTTAACGCCGCGGGATGCAGCGTTAAATAAAAAAGATAAATCTAAGGAGGAAAAGAGATGAAAAAAGTATTATTGATCGTTCTTGCGATCGCAATGGTGGTTTCGCTGGCTGCGTGCAGCCCGGCGGCGCCGGCAGAATCTTCCGAAGCTCCGGCCAGCCAGGCGGAAACGCAGGCGCCCGCTTCGGAATCCTCAGCGGATGAGGAGATTACGATCGGATTCAGCCAGTCTACACTGACAAACGCATTTTTTGTAGGGATGCGCATCGGTGTTCTGGATGAGGCCGAGAAAATGGGCGTTAAGATTGTGGAAGTCAACGCGAACGGAGACATAGCAACACAGGTTTCCCAGATGGAAGACCTAATCTCCCAGGGTGTGGATGCGATCATTTCCAACCCGATTGACAGCGACGCGATCGTTCCTTCCGAGCAGAAAGCCGTGGATGCGAATATTCCGGTCATCTACTGCGACAGAGGATCCAGCGGTGGAAACTATACTTCGTTTATTGCTACCGACAACGTGGCGATGGGCGCCATTGCGGCAGACAAGATTGCGGAATTTTTGACGGCCAAGTACGGTGAGCCCAAGGGCAATGTGGTGGAGATCCAGGGACTGCTCGGGACGTCCGCCGCCAAAGACAGGGGGCAGGGCTTCAATGACCAGATAGCTGCGAAATATCCCGACATCACTATTGTGGCCAGCCAGGCCGGCGATTTCAACCAGGAAACGTCCCTGAATGTTATGACGAATATTTTGCAGGCTAATCCGGAAATCGACGCGGTGTACGGGCATAACGACGATTGCACGCTGGGCGCCGCAAAAGCCATCGAGGCCGCCGGGAAAATGAAGCTGGCGGGGGAAGACGGGCATATCTACATCATAGGCATCGACGGCATTATGGATGCTCTGACTGCCATTGAGGAAGGCAAGATTGACGTGACCATCGCGCAGGATCCCGTAGGTATGGGCGCGAACGCTGTTGATCTGGCTGTGAAGATTATGAACGGAGAGACAGTTGAGAAAAACGTGATACAGCCGTTCAAGGTACTTGACAGCACCAACGCTATGGATCCCGCCAACTGGGCAATTGCAGCAGCAGCACAGATGTGATCAGACAATATGGCTGTCCGCCGGCTTTTAGCCGGCGGACAGCCAATCAATTTTCAGCCGGGGATGATTTTATTTTGACAGAGGGCTTTAGATTTTTGCACGGGCATTCATGTTGAAACTATATTGTTCCATTCATATTTTTTAGGTGCAAGGAGAGGAAAAAATGAGCAATATCAAATACAGCGCGATCATAGGCTCGCTGGGACAAACAAGCGACAGGTTTATGAAATGCGGTTACAAAGATCCGGAACTGGATAAAGTGGAATTTCCGGACGTGATTAAAAATCTGGAGAGAATGCAGGTGCTAAAGGGCGCCGACCTGTACCAGGCGCCGACCGGACCGCTCTCTGATCCCGATACCGTGAACAAGATCCTTACGGATTCGGGTTTTGTGGCATCTTCCGTTCTGCCGCTTCTTTTTGGCGAACGAAAATGGCAGAAAGGTTCCATTTCCGCCGCCGACCCCGATGTGCGCAAACAGGCCATGGAGCAGATTAAACAAAACATAGACTTTAACGCAAAACTTGTGGGCAGCCCCAGCGTGGGTCTCTGGCTTGGGCAGGACGGATTCGATTATCCGCTGCAAACGGATTATAAAAAGCAGTGGGACTGGTTTGTAAACAACGTCCGCGAGCTGGCGGACTACAATCCGAAGATCAAACTGACCCTGGAAGGCAAGATCCGCGAACCCAGGAACAGAAGCCTGGTGGATACCACTATGACCGCGCTTTTGATGTGTATGGAGATAGACAGGGACAACGTGGGCGTATGCATAGACGTGGGGCATGTGTTCCAGTCCCAGCAGAATGTTGCGCAGAACATTGAGGTGGCTGCAAGGTACGGCAAACTGTTCATGATGCACGCAAACGACAATTACAACCTGTGGGACGATGATATGATTGTGGGATCGATCCGCTATACGGAATATGTGGAGATGTTCTATTCGCTCCGCAAAGTACAGTACGACGGGTTTATTTCGGTGGATATTTTTCCTTACCGGGAGGATCAGTACGAAGCGACCCGCCAAAGCGTGCTGAATATGAAAAAGTTTGACGAGGCGGTGGACCGGATCGGTTTTGAGCAGTTGGGTAAGCTGATCGGCGAGGGAGATCCGTGCAAGACGGTGGCCGCCGTAAGGGAAGCGGTATTCAGGTGAGAGGATTGCAGGGAAAGAGATTTCCCAAAAGATGTCTCTTTGCGTTTGGCGGAGGAAACAAGGAGTAGCTTTATGAACCGGTATTGTTTTGTAATTGAGATCAATGAAGATCAGGTGGAGGATTATGTGTATATGCATAAAAATCCATGGCCCGAATTGCTGCATGGCCTCAAGGAAGCCGGCGCAAAAGAATTGCTGATTTATAACTATAAGAATTTTTCCATTTTGTTTTGGGAAGCCGAGAATCTGAACGAAGTGTACAGGTTATGGGGCGCCAACGAAGCCTGCGCCAGATGGAATGCGAGGCTCGCCAAAACATACAAGGTTACGCCCAGTATTGACGGGACGGAAGATGTAGCGACCTGTGAAAAGATATTTGACCTAAATCAGCAGCTGGCCGGAAAATTGGAGCAATTTTAGGAGCCGAAAATCCTTGTAATGTTTTTTTGATTTGTTGGGAGTGTTGTTTTGGATGGAAGAAAAAAGATATTTGATATTTGATTATGGAGCCAGCCATGGCAGATGTTTGGTTGCGAACTATAACGGCAGGTCGTTTTCCATGGAACAGGTCCATGAATTTGAAAACAGGCCGGTGCGTTATGGAGGAACATTTTACTGGGATATTTTAAGGCTTTCATCCGAACTTGATATAGGGCTTTTAAAGGCATTTAAAAAATATAAGGATATTGTGTCCGTGGGCATTGATACCTGGGGATGTGATTTTGGATTTTTAGATAAACAGGGAAGGCTGCTTGCCAACCCCGCAAACTATCGTGATGAACTGCGGCACCGGTATAAACCCGTTTTAGACAAGTGGATCGGAGAATATGAGATCTATAAATTGGGCGGCGCAAATACGAACCCGATCATGGCTGCTTACTATTTATATGCCCTCAAATGCGAGGGGGCTGCCGAACTTGAATATGCCGATAAGTTTTTGATGATCCCCGATCTTTTGAACTATTACCTTACGGGCGAAGCGGTGAACGAATATACCAACGCCACCATGAGCCTTCTTGTCGATCAGGAAAATAAAAGGTGGCAAAAGCGGTTGATTGACGGAATCGGCGTTCCGGATAATTTGTTCCTTAAGATGAAAGCGCCCGGGACAGTGCTTGGAAAACTGAGAAAAGAATTGTGCGCGGAACTGAACATCCCGCAGATTCCCGTTGTCAGCGTCGCTTCGCATGATACGGCAAGCGCCATTGCGGGCGTTCCGTTAACGGAAGAAGAAAAGAAATGGGCATTCATCAGCCTGGGGACCTGGGCGCTTTTCGGACAGGAAACGAAGGATATAAAAACAGGGTTGGATGTGTTTGAAAGCGGATTCGGAACACAGGGCGGGGTGGACGGAATGAACAACCTGATCAATATGATCACGGGATTATGGATTATCCAGCAGTGCCGTGAGCGATGGAACCGGGAACGGGGCGAACAGGTGTGTTGGGACGAAGTTGCCGCCGCGGCTGTGTCGGCTCCGTCAGGGAAGGCTTTTATAAACGTGCAGGACCCTGCTTTTATGCTGGCCAATCCGGACATGCCGGGAGTGATTTGTGATTTTTGCCGGGAGACGGGGCAATACGTTCCTCAGAGCATGGGAGAGGTTGCGCGCGTTGTTTATGAAAGCATGGTTTTAAAGTTTAAAGACAGCCTTTATAAGATGGAAAAAATCACGCGGCACCAGATTGAGCTTTTCCATGTGTTCGGCGGCGGCGTGCAAAACGGCAAACTGTGCCAATGGATTGCAGATGCGTTGGGGAAGACGGTGAAAGCCGGGCCTGTTGAAACGACGTCTGTAGGGAACCTTTTAATGCAAATGAAAGCGATGGGTGATATCGCCACCGTGAACGAAGGCAGAAGAATATCCGCCGCTTCTTCAAAGATAAAAGAGTATAGCCCGGAAAACCCGATGGATTGGAACGAGAATTATTCCAGATATAAAAATTTGTTCGGCTGAAAAGCCGGCAGGAGGATCAATGAATTACCCGAGAATTTATTTGGTTTTGGATAATTGCTTTGCCATAAAAAGATGGATAAAGCCGATGGAATGGATGGAAATTTCCCGTGATTTGGGATTTAAATATGTACAGGCCAGTACGGACAACGAGATCGATCCGCTTTTTTGCACGGACGAGTATATGGATGGCTGGTTTGAAGAAGTGAAGGCGCAGCAGAAAAAACTTGATATGCAGCTTGTTAATTTTTATACCGGGTATCAGACATACAGAACGGTGGGTTTGGCGCATTACGATGCCGGGATACGGGAAAAAATAACGGATGGATGGATTAAAAAACTTATTGTAAGAATTGCGGATTTGAATGCGAAGGGGCTGGGTTTTTCTTTTTTTGCGATTCCGCATGCGGTTTTGCAGGATCCGGCAGAATATAAGAGGGTAATGGAGATGCTGATTCGGCAAATGGCGGATATCGCCGCGTTTGCTTACGATAACGGCAGGGTGCAGGTCAGTTACGAGCAGATGTACGCGCCCCACCAGCCGCCTTTTACCATAAAAGGAACAAAAGAATTTATAAAGCGCGTATATGAGAAGAACAATAAACCGTCCTATGTTACGATCGACGTGGGGCATATGGTTGGCCAAAAAAAGTTTACAAGGCCTTCAAGAGACGCAATAATGGACGCAATTGAAATGAAAAAAGCGATCTGGCTGGGAAGCGATGCGGCGCAGATCATGTTTGAGCAGGCGGCCGGTTTGGAAAACGACGCGCAAAAAACGAAAACCGTTGACCGGATTGAAGCTGATATCCACGCGCACGAATATCTGTTTTCCGGTGCGGAAGATTCGGATGTGTATCAATGGCTGGATGCGGCCGCCTGCTATTCTCCCATCATGCATTTACAGCAAACAGACGGCGTGACCTCCAGCCATGCCGCGTTTACGCCGGAAAACAACGCAAGAGGGATCATAAGGGGAGACCGGCTGCTTGGATCCATCAAAAAGTCTTATGAACTGAACCATGCAGATCCCCTGCAGGAGATGGTTGAGGATATTTATCTGAGTTTTGAAATATTTGCTTCCAACATAGAGACAGGGAGGGAAATCATTGCGAAACTGAAGCAGACGGTTGACTATTGGCGCAAATGGGTGCCCGAAGATGGAATGAAAGTGGACGAACTGATATGATGCCGGGATCCCCGGAGCGGTGAAGGAGGGATAAAATGCCGCGTTTTGACAGCTACTTTCTTATGAATACGGGAGATGTGATTGAGTATGCGCGGGAAAAACTGGATCTGTTTAACGAGAGCGGAATCCTTTCCTGCCAAGAGATCGGCGACGGTAATCTGAATTATGTGTTTCGGGTTCTGGATGCGGGACGTGGCCGGTCGGTGATTGTGAAACAGGCGGGGGAGCAATTGAGGATATCAAAGGATTTCAACATTTCCACCGACCGGAACCGGATAGAAGTGGAAATGCTGAGACTGGAGGAAAAACTTTGCCCCGGGTTGGTGCCGCGAATTTTTTTGTATGATCCCGTTATGAAATGCTATTCGATGGAAGATCTTTCTGACCATCAGGTCATGCGCACCGCCTTGCTGAAGCATGAGATGTTTCCCCATTTTGCCGAAGATATCTCCACGTTTCTTGTGAAAACGCTGCTTTTAACCACCGACAGGATATTGGATTCAAAAGAAAAAAAAGAGCTTGTAAAAAACTTTATCAATCCCGAGCTTTGCGCGGATATAACAGAACCGCTCGTTTATACCGAACCCTACATCAATAACCTTGACAGGAACATCGTATTGCCGCAAAACATGGAGTTTGTGAAAAAAGAGCTGTATCAGGACGGCGCGCTTCATTTGGAAATTGCCAAATTGAAATATGATTTTATGAACAACGCGCAGTCGCTTGTGCACGGAGACCTTCATACCGGGTCGATCTTTATTAAAAAGGGGTCTACCAAAGTGATGGACCCGGAGTTTGCTTTTTACGGGCCCATGGGGTACGACATAGGCAACATTATTGCGAATATGATATTCGCATGGGTGAACGCCGACGCCGCCATGCAGACAGGGCGGGAAAAAGACGAATATGTCGGCTGGGTAGAAAATACCATAACGGATATTGTTGACCTTTTTAAAAAGAAGTATGATGAGACGTTTGATTTGCACGTTACCGAACCGATGGCCAGGACGCCGGGATACAAGGAATATTTCTTGAAAACGATATTGCGTGATTCGTCCGGGGTAGTGGGGGTAGAACTTCTTCGAAGGTCCGTAGGATTGGCGCAGGTGAAGGATCTGACGAGCATTGCGGATTTAAACAAGCGGATCCGGGCCGAGAGGTTGGTGATACGGGCAGCCAAAAAATTTATTAAAAACAGGGAATCATTTTTTGACGGGCCGCAGTTTATTGACTGCGTTAAAAAAACCGCGCTGGAAGTATAAAATACCAGGAGGAATATTTATGAACAATTTTGAATTTTATAATCCGACCCGAATTTTATTTGGACCGGGCCAGATCAGCCAGACCGGGAGATATGCCGCGCGATACGGGAAACGGGCGCTCATTGTTACAACCAGAAACGCGGTCAAAAAATTGGGCATATTGGATAAGGTGCGCGGTCTTTTGGAGAGCGAAGGGCTTACAGTATTCGAACTGTCCGGCGTGGATCCGAATCCGCGTTTGTCAACCGTTTATACGGGCGCGGGAATCTGCAGGGAAGAAAACATTGATGTGATTGTTGCCCTGGGAGGAGGGAGCGTGATAGACTGCGCGAAGGCGATAGCATTTGCCGCGTTTGACGACAAAGACCTTTGGGAGTACTTTATCGGCAAAAAAACCGCCGGGAAAGCGCTGCCCGTGATAACCGTGCTGACAATATCCGGGACCGGTTCTGAAATGAATACGAATTGCGTGATTACAAATGAAAAACTGGGCCAAAAATATTCGTCCCATTTTGCTGTAAGCTTTCCGAAGGCAGCGGTCATTGATCCCGAATTACATAAGACCGTTCCCGGCTATCTGACGGCCTGCGGTATGACGGACACGATTTCGCATGTGCTTGAAAAATATTTTGACGGCACTGAAAATACGCCGATGCAGGACCGGATCGCGGAAGGGATCGTTTTAACGGTCATTGAAAATGAGAATGTATTAAAAGAGCCGGAGAATATCAATATGCGCGCAAACTTAAGTTGGGCCGCCACATTGGCCCTGAACGGCCTGAATGACGCAGGAAGAGGGCGGAACCATTACGACGCGCATACGATTGAGCTTGAAGTAAGCGCAAAATACGATATCGCGCACGGGGCCGGCCTGGCGATTGTACAGCCGTCCTGGCTGAAACTCTTGTGCAGGAAAAACCCGCGGAAGTTCGCGCAGTTTGCCAAAAGGGTTTTTAATATCCAAGCCAAACAAGAATCCGATATGGAGACCGGGCTTTTGGGGATCGAAATGCTGAAAAACAAGTTTATTGAATGGGGAATGCCCGCGACATTGAAAGAAGTTGGAATACCCAAAAATGATTTGAGCGGGCTGGCGGCGGCTGCCACACAATCGCCGGAAGGTTCATACTTAAACGATCAGGAAGTTTACGGCGTATTGCTTGATTGTTACGAATAAGTCTCAAAGACGGGCGGCACAGGGCAGAAGGGTACAGAATGGTTACAGTTCGAATTTTGCATCCAGTTCCTTTTTCCAGGAATCCACCGTTCGATGGATGATCCTGTCGGCAAAGCACTTGCGTAAAAACTGGAGGGACGCGGTCCGCCGGACAGCCATTCTGTAATTCGCGTTCTCCCGGTTTTTAAGTTCCCCATCCGACATTGAGATTACTTCGCGATGGAAGTCGATCGCTTCCATGGCGTGGTTCAGCCTACGGCCGAAAGGTTCCCATCCGCCGGCAAACCGGTAGAGGAAGGTCGCGGCTGCCGTCTCTTCGGACAGGGCCATTTCAACCGCCGCAACGCCGCCGTCCCCTTTCGACCTCGAAGCGACGATCCAGAGGACGTCTTCCTGGTTTTCACCCGCAAGATGGGACTTTGCGCCCACCAGTATTTCATCCAGACCGCAGATTTCCCTGAAATGAAGATAGGTTTCGTTCGCGCGGCTGTCTTTTATTCTGGCCTCGACCGCCGAGGTGAAGGACGGGCTGATTGCGGACAGGGCGCCCATCGTGGCCGCGACGCCTTCCGGCATCAGTTTTGCTATTCTGGATGATTGAAGGGTATCCAGGGCCGGGTCCAGCGCAAGCGCGGCGCGGACCGCGTGCCGGCGGATCGTCTTCATGCATTCGTTCAGTTTGGTTATGAAGGCTTCGGTATCCCATCCCAGTCGGTACATTTCATACGTTTCCCCGGTATCCAGAATCAGCTTATGGCTGTAACTGCCTTGTTCGATTGACTGCACGAAGCAAAGGGGGATCCGCCTTGCGCGGTCGTCGGGCGGGAGGATGCACAGGCAGCGGCCGAACAGTTTAATGACGGCCGATCCTTGGGCCGAGCCGGCATCGTCGCTGTATTTGTATTCGCCTTTTGTTTCAAGGACATGGGATCCTTCCACAAACAGCGATTTTAATACTTTACCGTTGTATTTTTCGTAGAGTTCCGTATACAGCGGTGTGAGCCGGTCGCCCAGCAGCGACGCGGTGAGCGTTCCCCGCTCCGTATTGACAAACAGCCGGTAATTTGTGACTTCGAACGAATAAATATCCGCGTAGGGGACGGCGTATTCGTCCTGCGGCAGCAGGCAGTTGAGTTCGTCTTCCGTTAAAATCAGTTGGCCTTCTTCCGATTGGCCCATATATTCGATCATACAGCGGTATTCTTCCATGGCAGCCCCATTCTTTATTCTTTTTAGCGAAATGCGCAGCGGTCAATAACAAAAAATCTATATTACTATTATTCTATAATGGGATCCGCCTGATTACAATCTTTTTTAACACTGGATAAGAAAGGCCCCGGACGGGTCCGTCCCGGGGTCTTCGCCGCCGATTTCAATGCGGTCAAATCTGCCGTCCAAAATCTTCTTTGCGGCGGCAGCAGAGAGAAAGGGGCAGGGGGATAAAGAATGTTAACGATTTAGGTTTGACAAACCTCACGATCATCCGTGTTTTTTTGTCATGCCGTTAAAAAAAGAATGCCGTCTTTGGCATTCTTAATCTGATGATCAAAATCCAAATGCGGCGCTAGCAGCATTTGGTATCGTAACCCGGATTGCAACCGCAGCCGGAGCCGCAGCCGCAACCGCAGTTGCCTCCGCATAAACAGAGCAGCAAGAGTATGGGAAGAAACGAATTGTTTCCGAACATGATGGCACCTCCTTTTGCAATTTCTTTTTCGCGCTTTTCTCTACAATATGCTCTTGTGTTTTTTTGGGTTTGTGACATGGTCACATAAGCGGCAGGCTCCAAAAACAAAAGGTTTTTGTCTGGAAAAAAATACGTTTTCATAAAAATAATACAAGATAGTAAATCTGTATTTTTTCAAATAATAATAACGCAGTTGTATGGTAACAAAAAAACCGCTGCAAAGATTTTTCAGGGAGGTATTGAAATGCAGAATAAAAAGTATGGTCAGAAGGACAAAATGGACAACAACCAGAAAAACAAACAGGGCAATTCCCAGTCGTGCAGCCAGGGAATGTATGGCAACAGCTTTCAAAACAGCCAGAACAGCCACGGCAGCAGTCAAAGGAATATCGGTTACGAAAACCAGAGTGACAGTAATGAAAACTGCAAGGACAATATGGAAGAAACCAGCGAGAATCGTTTAAAAAATTCTCAGCGCAACTGTCCCAACAGTTATTCGGATACCGGGGAATAGCATTGATACCTCGCACGACCCTTGAAATAGCCAATAGGCTATCATGGGTAACAATGATGGGGGCTTTTCAGAAATGGAGAGCCCTTATTTAAAAAACCGTCCGCAACTTAGTGCGTAAATACATATACTACATATATATTAAAAAGATCACTGGAGGAACAGACATGAAAGCTTTGGTCACAGGCGCTTCGTCCGGGATTGGATATGAAATAGCCAAGTATTTAAGCGAAATCGGATATGATATCATAGCGGTGGCAAGGAATATGGATCGATTGGAAAAATTGAGATCCGAGGCCGGGTCTCATGTGGAACTTATCAGCGTTGACCTTGGGAATGAACAAAACTGCAAAGATCTTTTTGAACGCGTAGGCAAAGACGATATTGATATTGTGGTCAACAACGCCGGTTTTGGACTATTCGGCGATTTTTGGGAAACGGGTCTGGACACGGAACTGCATATGATCCGGACCAATATAACTGCAGTCCATATACTCACCAAACTGTTTTTAAGGAAAATGGTGGAAAAGAACAGGGGATACATTATGAACGTCGGTTCGCTCACGGGATTCATGCCCGGCCCGAAGATGGCAACCTATTATGCGACGAAATCCTATGTAATCCGGCTGACGCAGGCGATTTGGCAGGAACTGAATTCCATTCGTTCGAACGTCCATATATGCCTTTTATGCCCCGGTCCGGTGGATACGCGTTTCGATCAGGTTGCCGGCGTTAAATTCGATTTAAAATACCAGACCAGCCGTTATGTTGCGCGGGTTGCGGTGGACGGGATGTTCAGGAGAAAATTTTTGATCATTCCCGGATGCGGCCCGAAAGCGATCCATTGCCTAAGCAAGATTTCCCCGGACGGCCTGAACGCCAAAGCGGCTGCGCTCATACAGCACAGTTATGATTGAGGCAGAATTCCCCGGCATGCTTTAAAATGCTCCGTTTGTTTTTTTGGAAAAAGGTTAAAACAGCATAAAAAATTTGCTATAATTGAACTATCTTTGATCAGAGGAGTGATATTTATGAATGTTTTTACCGCGATCCAAAACCGTAGAAGCATACGGAAATACAGCGGCCGGCCCGTTGAGGAAGAAAAGCTGCAAAAGATACTGGAGGCGGCGAGGCTTTCGCCGTCTGCAAGCAACCTGCAGAACTGGAAATTCATTGTTGTGCGCGATCCGGCAATCAGGGGAAGGATGCTGGAGGCGGCATATAACCAGCCGTTTGTGGGACAGGCCCCGGTCATTCTGGTCGCCTGCGGGACAGACCCGAAAAGCGTGATGAGCTGCGGGCAGCCCAAACATTCCATCGACCTTTCCATTGCGACCGCTTATATGATACTCGAAGCGGTTGAGCAGGGACTTGGCACCTGCTGGCTGGGCCGCTTTCACGAAGACATGGTAAAGGACATTTTGGGCATTCCGGATGAAGTGCGGGTGGTTGCGGTGGTGCCCCTTGGGTATGCGGATGAATCGCCCGATCCGCGTGAGAGGAAAAAAACGGAAGAGATCGTTTGTTATGACCGCTTTAAAAAATAATTGGTGAATAAAGAAGGCTTGAAAAAGGGGAGCCCTTCGGATTCCCCTTTTGTTTTGATAAATATCTATGGATGGGCAGGATTACCAGAAGCCGAACAGTCCGTTTCCGATGCCTCCGCAGGCGGGCCCGCGCCAGCATCCCGGGTTCCAGCCGTTTCCGAAGCGGTCGCTCAAATACCCTGCGCACGGCCCGCAGCCGCCGGGCCGCCAGCCGCCGATGCCGCAGTAAGGACCCCCGTCCCCGCAGCTGTTCCAACCACAGCCAAAACCGCCGTCCCCGCAGCTGTTCCAGTTGCTCCCGACACCGCCCGGACCGCATCCGAAACCCTTATTCCAGCCGCCGCAGCCGGTGGGCCAGTCAAATAACGGAAGAAACATGGCCGCATTCCTCCTTTTTATTCTTTTGAGTTATAGTATTCGGGAGAAGACGGTAAGGTTCGCTTTTTTGTGGAAAATGAAGCATTTGCGCGTATTGTGTTTACATCGGGGGGATAACTGGTTAAAATAAATCTAATCGGTAAATGGATGCAAAAGAGCAGAGAAAGGCAAAAGTAAAATGGTTGCAAATCAGACTGAGACGTATAAAAGCCGCTGGACAATTTTATTTGTGATGGTGATGGCTACCTTTATGTCCACGCTGGACTCAAGCATCGTGAATGTTGCCCTGCCCGTGATGGCGGATGCGCTGGGCGCTACTTCGTCGGCCATCGCATGGGTGGTGAGCGCGTATCTCATCACGATTTCGGCGACGATTTTGATTTTCGGGAAGCTGGGGGATATCTGGGGACAGATGAAAATATTCCAGATCGGACTGGTGATTTTTACCATAGGTTCTTTCCTGTGCGGCTTTACGAATTCTTTTAGCGGTCTGCTGGCCGCGCGGGTGATACAGGCGGTGGGCGCGGGCGCTTCCATGGCCAACAGCCACGGCATCATTACGCGCTCTTTTCCGGCCGAAAGCCGCGGGCGGGCGCTGGGGATCAACGGCGCGTTTGTCGCGCTGGGAACGCTGACCGGGCCGCCGCTGGGCGGGTTTATCGTGTCCGTGACCACCTGGGAGTACCTGTTCTGGATCAACGTGCCCATCGGCATCATTGTTTTTCTGATCGGGCTTCGGGTATTTCCCAAGACCGAAAGGCTGCCCGGAAAGGTGAAACTGGACTTGCCCGGTGCGCTGCTTTTCGGCGCGGCCGTTGTGCCGCTTTTCATCGCGCTGCAGGAAAGCATCAATTACGGGCTTGCTAATTTCTGGATTTTGCTTTTCATCGGGATCTCGGCGGTGAGTTTTGTGCTGTTTTTTTGGGTGGAGAAAAAGGCTCAAACGCCGCTGCTTCCGCTGGAGATATTTAAAAACAGGTGGTTTACCGTAAGCGTATTCTGCGCGTTCTTATCGTTTGTCGCGATATTTATTTCCACCATCATTCTGCCGTTTTACCTGCAGGATCTTTTAAAACTCACGCCCGCCCTGGCCGGCTTGATCCTCGCGATTTTTCCGCTGGTGCTGGGCGTCGTGTCCCCGGCCAGCGGCCATATGTCCGACAGGATCGGCTCCGAATTTCTGACGCTGCTTGGGCTTTCGGTCACCTCTGCCGGACTGTTTCTGATGTCCACGCTTACCGCAAACCCGTCTTTTTTGGCGCTGGGGATATTCATTGCGGTGATGGCTTTAGGAAACGGATTGTTTCAGTCGCCCAATAATTCGCTGGTGATGTCTTCTCTGGAAAAAAAGAATCTGGGGATCGGCGGGAGCGTGAACGCGCTGGTGCGCAACATCGGCATGGTGGCGGGGATATCGCTGGCCACAATGATTTTATACGGCGGGATGAGCAGCCGCCTGGGATATGCCGTGAACAACTTTGCGCCGGGGGCGGACGACGCTTTTGTTTACGGAATGCGCCTCGCCTATATCACCGCCGCGCTGGTCTGCGCGGCGGGCGCAATTGCGACCGCCCTGCGCATGTTCGGACGGCATAAGAAGGCTGGCGCGGGCACGGAGGGATTATGAAAGTGAGGGAATCTGCATGAGGCTGGTATCCTGGAATGTGAACGGGTTTCGGGCAATTTTGCAAAAGGGGTTCGGCGACTTTCTCCGTTCTTCAAACGCGGATGTTTTCTGCATTCAGGAGACGAAAATGCAGGCGGGCCAGATTGAGGTTGCGTTTGACGGCTATGAGCAGTACTGGAACAGCGCCGAGCGGAAGGGATATTCGGGCACCGCGGTATTCTCCCGGGTGGAACCCCTGGACGTGCTGTATGACATCGGGCGCGAGGAGCACACCGGGGAGGGACGGGCCATTACCCTCGAATTTGAGAATTTTTATTTGGTGACCGTATACGCGCCCAATTCGAAAGACGGGCTTGCGCGCCTGCCATACCGCATGGAGTGGGAAGACGGCTTTCGGGGATATGTGAAACGGCTGGATGAAAAAAAACCGGTGGTAATCTGCGGGGACATGAACGTGGCGCACCGGGAGATTGACTTAAGACACCCCAAGACCAACCGGATGAATGCGGGTTTTTCGGACGAGGAACGCGCGAAAATGACCGAGCTTCTGTCCGCCGGTTTTGTGGACAGTTTCAGGTATTTATACCCGGATAAAACGGATGCGTACACCTGGTGGTCCTATCTGCGGCAGGCGCGCAAGACCAACGCGGGATGGCGAATCGATTATTTTATTGTATCCGAGGCGCTGCGCGGGGACATTGAGGAAAGTCTGATTTACTCGGACGTTTATGGGAGCGACCATTGCCCGGTCGGGCTGATTCTGGGCTTGGGCAAAGGCAACCAGGGGCTTTAATAAAGTTTGACGCTATGACGCTTAAAACCGGATCGGATTTGATCAGGCCTTGTGGATTTGTTTTCTGCTTTCCGGTAAAATTGATGCAACGGCAGTTTTTGAAAAGGAGTGGGCCATTATGAAAAAAAGGATGCTGGGAGCCCTTGAAGTTTCCGAGATGGGACTTGGATGCATGGGTATGTCCGAATATTACGGCGAGGGCGACGACGCCGAGTCTATCCGCGTGATCAACGCGGCGGTGGACAGGGGCGTGACCCTGCTGGACACGGCGGATATGTATGGGATCGGGCGAAACGAAGAATTGGTTGGAAAAGCGGTCGCATCCCGCAGGAGCGACGTTGTGATCGCCACCAAGTTCGGCAATGAGAAGAATTTTAACGGGCAGTTCGTGCGGGTGAACGGGCGGCCGGAATATGTGAAGAGCGCCTGTGAGGCCAGCCTCAGGCGCCTTAGGATCGACGTGATCGACTTGTATTATCAGCACCGGGTGGACCCGGAGGTGCCGATCGAGGACACGGTGGGCGCGATGGCCGATCTGGTGCGCGAGGGAAAAGTGCGGTTTTTGGGGCTGTCCGAGGCCGCGCCCGCGACCATAAGGCGTGCATGCAGCGTGCATCCGATTACTGCGCTGCAGACCGAGTATTCGCTATGGACGCGGGACGTGGAATCTGAGATTCTGCCGGTATGCAGGCAGCTTGGAATCGGCTTCGTGCCCTACAGCCCGCTGGGACGGGGGTTTTTGACCGGGAAAATCAAAAGCACGGACAGTCTGGAACAAAACGATTTTCGGCGGATCGCGCCCCGGTTTTCAGATGAGAACATCCAAAAAAACCTTGCGCTGGTTGCGCGGCTGGAGGAGATTGCCAAGGAAAAAAGCTGCAAGCCTTCCCAGCTTGCGCTGGCCTGGCTGCTTAAGCAGGGGGAGGACATTGTCCCCATCCCCGGAACCAGGCATTTGGAATACTTAAAGGAAAACATTGAATCAGCGGATATAACGCTCTCCAAAGAGGAAATCGCCCGCATCGAGGCCGCCGTGCCCGAAAGCGACGTCGCCGGCGCGCGCTACCCCGAGGCCGGGATGAAACGATTGAATTTGTAGATATTTTTACCCTTCTTTTGGAAAAAAGAAAGGGCCCCACTTCGTTATGGACTCACACTGCGCGCAAGCAATTCTTTTTATTTTTCCTTGATGTTTCCTTTTGCCTGTTTGCGTGTATAAATAGCGTGATAAACTTACAAAAGCCAAAGTCCGATAAAAATAAGCGGGGGGATATACATGAAAAAAACAGTTGCGCCGCTGATTGCCGCATTTTTTATATTGGCGCTGCCCATCGCCGTGTTCGCAGCTTCGGACGTGCCGCAGAAGATTATTGATATGCGGTCCAGTATTGTTCGCGTGATCGCGCCTGTCCAGAACGGGTACAGCATGGGCACGGGATTTGCGATCGGGGAGGGCGAACCCGTTGCGTATATCGTTACCAATTACCATGTGATCGAACAGAACACGGGCGCCATTGAAGTATGGTACAACAATAAAACCATCGTGCAGGCGGATGTGGCGGCCGAGATGCCCGAATCCGATCTTTGCGTTTTGAAGCTGAAGGACCCGATAGCGGGCATGGCACCCTTTACGCTGGACAACCGAAACGACGCGCAGGTTGGGCAAAATATTTATACCATGGGCTTTCCGGGCAGCGCGGACGTGTTTTCCAACGAACTGACGGCGAGTGCCCAGGATGTGACCATCACGGACGGCATCATCAGCTCTATGAAATCCGCCGCTATTATTCAAAAAGGTACGGAAGTCCGGCTTTACCAGATCAACGCGGCTATCAGCCCGGGCAATTCGGGCGACCCGCTGGTGAACGATAAGGCGGAAGTGATCGGCATCAATTCTTATGCGGCGCAGAACGCGCAAAATATCAACGCATCCATCAACATCAGCGAGCTGACCGCCTTGCTGGACAGAAAAGGCATCCCCTATAAAACAGGCGGTTTTTGGACGGACAACATGGTTTTGATCGTCATCGCGGGTGCGGCGGTTTTGGCGGCAGCGGGCATCATCATCGTTTTGCTTGCGGGAAAGAAAATCCGCAACGGGTCGCTGAAAAACATACCGCTGGAAAAATACCTGTTCAGGGCGGGCGGCAGGCTTCCTTTTGAAACGGCTGTGGGGATATTGGAGCCCGTGGTCAAAAAACTGGCGCGCATGCACGCTACCGGTATCAGCCATCTGGATATCTGCCCGGGCAAGGTGTTTGTGAACAAAAAGACGCATATTGGATTTTTGCGGAAGCCGGGCAAATGGAGCGGAAGGGAGCTTTCCGGCTTCCGGGGCCCGCATGAAGACTTTGAAGGTTATTCGCTGCTGACCTGCCCGGGATATTCGCCGCTGGAGATGTACAAGACAAACGGGGACATCGGCACATGGACGGACGTATACTCCGTGGGCGCCGTTCTCTATCTTATGGTGAACGGTAAAAATCCGCCGGATGCGCTTTCCCGGATGGAGGGCGACGACGAGGTTAAGGACAATATTGAAGAGCACAACTTAAGCGAAGGCAGAAAACAGGCCTGGCTGCGTGCAATGAGCCTTTCCGTGCAGGGAAGAATTCAGAACTGCGATATACTGGAGGCCGAACTGTTCGCCAGGGGTGAAGACGGAAAAGTCTGCCTGGACGTGGACGAGTACAACAGGCTGGCAGGCGGAAAATAGCAGTCCGCAATTGAAAAGCCGTTGTTTTGAGCCCCCCCTGATTGTTTATAAATGTGTTAGGTCAAAAAAAACAATGAAGGGGGGCTTTCTATTGAAGAAAATCATACTGATTCTACTGATCATCACCAGTGTTTTCCTTGCGCTTAGCTGCAGTGCGTATTCGGACGGCGAGGCGCAGAACCTGCCCTATGCTGAGGTAAAGCAATATGAGGGGAAGGACTTATCGTCCATCGCCGATTTTAGAGAAAACTCCATCGCCGGGCCGCAGCACGTGGACATCGGCACGTACAAACTGGAAGTGACCGGGCTGGTGGACAAACCGGTATCGCTAACCTACGACGACGTACTAAAGGCGCAGCACTACAAGAAAGTTGTCACACTGAACTGCGTGGAAGGCTGGAGCGTGGATATCCTGTGGGAAGGCGTGAAGGTTACGGACATCATTGACCAGGCGGGCGTTCAGGACGGCGCGAACACGGTGATTTTTTACGCGGTGGACGGATATACGACCTCCCTGCCGCTTGATTTCATCCGCACGGGCGATATACTGATGGCGCACAAGATGAACGACGTGGTGCTTCCGCCCGAACGCGGGTATCCGTTCGAGCTGGTAGCGCAGGACAAACTCGGTTACAAGTGGATCAAGTGGATCAGCAAAATAGAACTTTCAAACGATCCGGATTACAGGGGATACTGGGAAAGCAGAGGCTTTACAAATGAAGCTGATGTGTAAGATCGATAAGATTCTAAACTGGGTGCTGGGCGCCTTCTTTATCCTGTTTATACTGACGGGATTTGATATCCAGCGGCGGTTCTTATCTCCGCAGATTTCCTCCCTGATCCATCTGAAGTGGTTTGTGCTTCCCGTGCTGGTCGCGTTCGGGTTCCATACGGTGTACAAGATCGCCGCGCGGATACAGAAGAGGGAACGTTACTATTTGCTCAAATGGATATTGCTGGGGGCCTATACCGGTTTTATTGTCTGGATGATCGTGTATTTTATTTACTATACGTGGATTGTGTGACAATTTGCAACAAATACAGGTGGATACATATATAAAGCCGGATAACAGAAAACGACGAAAAGCCCGTTTGCAAAGACGGGCTTTTTTTATTTGTCCGAAAGCCGGAAACAGGCCGTGGGAGCGAAAAATAAGAAACGGCCCACCTGTTTTATGCGGAAAAACACATAAGGAACAGGCGAATTGTGAGACAAATACCAACTTCATTTATGAAAATTGATAAAAAATTAACAAATAATCCTTGCATTTGGCCCCGAACCGGACTATACTTATAATCAGCAGAGTAATTGAATGCTGCGGTCCCGTTACCCAAGAGAATTGCTTGAATACGATAAATAGCTAATAAAATATTTAACTTTTTCTTTATATTTTTATTGACATCCGTTACGCGAGAATCCGGGCATCTTTGTGAGTTTGAGCTGAATTGAAAAATAAATACAGTTTCCCTTAAAAAAGCGAAGGGGCTTCTTAAAAAGGGCTCAAAAGACGAAAAGCGGCAAAACATCGCGTTTTGGCCGGTCTGTTTGTTGTACTTATTTAAGCTGTTGGCGCGCCGGTCCCAAAAAATGCGGGGAAATGAAAACGGACCGGAACGCCGCGGCTGTTATCATATGAAAAAAGGAGAATAGTGATCTTATGCAATTGAAATCCATTATCGAAAAATATGGAAGATCTTCGGAGAATCTGATCCATATACTGCTTGAATACCAGTCCGAAAAGGAATCGAATCATATCTCCGAGGATGAAGTGAGACGGGTGGCGGATGAACTGAACGTTTCCCAGAGCAGGGTGTACAGCATCATCACGTTCTATTCGCTGTTTTCCACGACCCCGCGCGGAAAATATGTGATACAGGTCTGCGGCGACGTTCCCTGTTATGTGAACGGTTCGGTGGACGTGCTGCGCGAACTTGAAAACATCCTTGGGATATCGCCCGGCGAGACCACGCAGGACAGGCTATTCACCGTAGAGCGGACCAGTTGTATCGGCTGCTGCGATATCGCGCCCGCCATGCGTATCGGGGAGGAACTGTACGGCAACCTGACGCCCGAAATGATAGCCAAAACGATCTCGCTTTACAGGAGGAAATACAATGAAGACAAAGAGTGAACTGACCAAATCGATTTTAACGGCCAGGTGCGGGAAGATCGACCCGGCGTCTATCGACGATTATATAAAAGCCGGCGGATACAAGGCGCTGAAAAAAGCGCTTAAAATGACGCAGATGGACATTGTGGAGGAAGTCAGGGCGTCTAAGCTGAGGGGGCGCGGCGGCGCGGGATTTCCCAGCGGCGCCAAGATGGAGGCCGTGCTGAACACCGAGGAGACGCCCAAATATCTGGTGTGCAACGCGGACGAGGGCGAGCCCGGGAATTTTAAAGACAAGTATCTGATGGAAAACGACCCGTACCAGCTGATCGAGGGGATGACCATCGCGGCCTATGCCATGGGGATGGTGAAGGGATTCATTTATATCCGCGGCGAATACAACCGCCCGATCGACCTGGTTTCGATGGCGCTTAAAAAAGCCGGGGAAAAAGGGTTTATAGGCAAAAACATCCTGGGGTCGGATTTCAGTTTTGATGTGGAGGTCCGTTCGGGCGCGGGCGCCTATATCTGCGGCGAGGAGTTCGCGCTGATCGAATCGCTGGAGGGGAAAGCCGGCCGGCCGCGCAACAAGCCGCCCTATCCCACCATTTCGGGCATTTACAACAAGCCTACGCTGATCAACAATGTGGAGACCTTTTCCAACCTGCCCTATATCTTAAACGAAGGAGCGGAGAAGTTTGCGGCGGTCGGGACCGAATCGTCCACCGGGACACGGCTGGTGAGCCTTTCGGGAAACGTGAACAACAAGGGCGTTTTTGAAGTGCCCTTCGGCGTTTCCGTGCGGGAGATCATCGACGTGCTGGGCGAAGGCGTGAGCGGCGGCCGCGAGATCAAGATGGTGCAGATCGGCGGCGCTTCCGGGCCCTGCCTGCCGGACAGCATGCTGGACATTCACATGGATTACGACGTGTTCGCGCGCAATTCTCTTTCCATGGGCGCGGGCGCGGTGATCGTGATCGACGAGAGGTTTGACGTGCTGGAGATCGTAAGACAGATTATGAAATTCTTTAAACACGAGTCCTGCGGTAAATGCACGCCCTGCCGGGAAGGCAACCGGCAGCTACTCCGGATTCTGTATAAATTTATTTCTTTTACCGCAACGCGCCAGGACCTGGCTTTATTGGAGTCGCTATGCAGCGTGATGGTCCAGACGTCTTTCTGCGGGCTGGGACAGGCGGCGCCCACCGCGCTTTTGTCCACGCTGAAATATTTCAGGGAAGAATACACTTCCAGAATAGTAGAGGAGATGAACGCATAATGGTCGATATTACTATAAACGGAAAACAAATGACGGTCCCGCGCGGGATCACGATATTAAAGGCGGCGAAGATGGCGGGGATAGACATTCCCACGCTGTGCTATCATCCCGACCAGTTTGTGAAGGCCAACTGCCGGGTGTGCATCGTGGAGGTGGAGGGGGACAAAAGCCTGCCCAGCTCGTGTTCGCACGAGGTGCGGGACGGTATGGTGATCCATACGAATTCGCGGCGGGTGCTGGAAGCCAGGAAAGTGATTTTGGAACTGTTGCTGGCCAACCACGACGCGGACTGCCTGACCTGCCACCGGAACTTAAATTGCGAGCTGCAGAAGATTGCCAACCAGGCGGGCGTACGGGTGAACCGCTTTGAAAACGTGCTGGAAAAACTGCCGGTTGATTTTAGCAGCCCTTCCATTGTGCGCAATTCAAACAAGTGCGTGAAGTGCGGCCGGTGCGTGGACATATGCCGGGAGGTGCAGGGCCTCAATATCGTGGAGAAGATCGGGCGGAGCGGCGATATCGAAGTGATGCCCACCTTCGGGAAATACCTGTCCGACGTGGCCTGCGTCGGCTGCGGGCAATGCTCCACGGTGTGCCCGGTGGCGGCGATTTATGAAAAGGAAGAGATCGAGGAGGTTTGGGAAGCGATTAATGATCCCGAAAAGCATGTGATCGTACAAACCGCGCCCGCGGTCAGGGTATCCATCGGCGAGGAGTTCGGGATGGAGCCCGGGAGCGTGGCCACCGGACAGCTGGTTTCGTCCCTGCGGCGGCTGGGGTTCGACAAGGTATTTGACACGGATTTCACGGCCGATTTGACCATCATTGAGGAAGGCAACGAGCTGCTTAAGCGGATGAAGACGGGCGGGGTGCTGCCCATGCTGACTTCCTGCAGCCCGGGATGGATCAATTTTATTGAGCAGTATTACCCCGACCTTCTGCCCCACGTTTCCTCCTGCAAGTCGCCGCAGCAGATGTTCGGCGCGCTTGCGAAGACTTATTACGCCGAGAAGGCGGGGATTGCCCCCGAAAACATATTCTGCGTTTCCATCATGCCCTGCACCGCCAAGAAGTTCGAAGCGGGACGGAGCGAGATGCGCGTGGACGGACAGCACAGGGATGTGGACGCCGTACTGACCACCCGCGAACTCGGGCGGATGCTCAAGCAGGCGGGCATTGATTTCACGCAGCTGGAGGACGAGGAGTACGACGATCCGTTCGGCATCACTACCGGCGCGGCCGTCATATTCGGCGCGAGCGGCGGCGTAATGGAGGCCGCGCTTCGGACGGTGTACGAAGTGGTGACAGGAAAACCGCTGCTGAGGCTGAATTTCCATACCATTCGCGGACTGGGCGGTATCAAGGAGGCCGAGGTGGACCTGGACGGGACGATAGTGAAGGTAGCTGTGGCCCATTCGCTTTCGAACGCGCGGGAGATGATGGAGCGTATCCGCGCCGGTAAGGCGGAGTACCAGTTCATTGAAGTGATGTGCTGCCCGGGCGGATGCATCGGCGGCGGCGGACAGCCGTACCACACTACCGACGATATACGCATGAAAAGGATTGTTTCCACTTACCAGGTGGACGAGGAACTGCCTTTGCGCAAATCCCATGAAAATCCTGCCGTCAAACGTTTGTACAGCGAATATCTGGTTGAACCGCTGGGTGAGAAATCCCACCACCTGCTGCATACGCATTATGTGAACCGCAAAAAGTAATGCCGAATGAAACCGCCCGCCCGCGATTTGCAAAGGGCGGTTTTTTTTTCAGATGCGGGGAAATTTTTACGGCATGGGTTTTTTTGAAATTTGTATATTTTGCTTTCAATCAGCCGAACAACTCTGCTATAATAGAGTTGTTGCTTCCAAAAATGATTAAATAAACCGTATCCAGTCCAGCCAAACCAAGTATACCGGCCCGTATCGGAGCGGGCTTATTAACCATACAGCGATGAATGGCCGCACGATTGCACCAAACGCTGCGATGGTGTTTTGCGCTTAAAAAGTTTTTAAATGAAAATAAAAGTTCAGAAAGGATGATGAAATGATGGCGGAGACATTGAACTTTGTGACGCCGGACGACGTTGAAACGCAGCAATTTGATTGGGGGACGTTCCAGTGGATGAACGCGCCCAAGGTGACCGGAACGAATAACATGTGCATGGGCATAGGAAGGATCTATCCCGGAAAGGGGCATGAGCGGCATAATCATCCGGAAGGCGAGGAATTTATTTACTACATGTCCGGAACGGCCAAGCAGATGATCGATCTGCCGGGCGGGGAGCAGACGCACATCATGAATCCGGGCGATATGATATTCGTACCCAAAGGCGCGCATCATTCGACCTATAACGTGGGCGACGACGTGCTCACCATTGTGGCCTGCTACCAGTTTGCGGGGCCCGAGGAATTTTTGGGATCTTTATCTCTGCGGATCGATCCGCCCAAAAACAAAAGATAGGAGGCGCGGCATGCAAAAAGTGATCGCACTGGCGGGAACGCTGGATACCAAGGGCGAGGATTTTGCATTTGTGCGGGATCTGATCCGGGGACTCGGGATTGGGACGCTGACCATCCACACGGGAGTGTACAAACCCGGTTTTGAGCCGGACGTCTCCAATGCGGAGGTGGCTGCGGCTGCCGGCGTGGATATCGATACGCTCGCGGCCGGCGAGCGGAGCGAGGCGACGGCCGCAATGGCCAAAGGGATGGAAAAGCTGCTGCCAGCTCTGTACAGGGAAGGCAGATTCGACGCCGTGCTCTCCCTGGGGGGATCGGGCGGGACGTCTATCGTTGCGCCCGGGATGCGCGCGCTGCCCATCGGCGTTCCCAAGATGATCGTTTCTACGCTGGCGGGCGGGGATGTTTCGGTATACGTCGGGGAAAGCGATATATTCATGTATCCGTCCATCGTGGATGTGGCGGGCCTGAATTCCATTTCGGTCAAGATTTACACCAACGCAGCCTTTGCGATCGCGGGGATGGTGAAGTTTGAAAGCGAAGCGCAGCCTGCGCACAAGCCGCTGATAGCGGCGACCATGTTCGGGGTGACCACGCCCTGCGTGACCGCCGCCAAGGCGTACCTGGAAAAGGAAGGGTACGAGGTGGTTATTTTCCATGCGGTGGGGACGGGCGGACGCTCTATGGAAGCCCTTATTTCCGCAGGGTTTTTCAAGGGCGTGCTGGATTTGACCACCACCGAGTGGTGCGACGAGCTGTTCGGCGGCGTTTTGAGCGCGGGACCGCACCGGCTGGAAGCAGCCGGCCGCAAGGGCGTGCCCCAGGTGGTATCGGTGGGCGCGCTGGACATGGTGAACTTCGGCGCGTTTGATACCGTGCCCGAAAAATACAAGGGCCGAAACCTTTATAGGCACAACCCGACGGTGACGCTGATGCGGACCACCCCGGAGGAAAACGCGGCCCTGGGCGAGATGATCGCAAAAAAGCTGAACGCCGCGGCCGGCAAGACCGCGCTTATGCTGCCCTTGAAAGGCGTGTCTATGCTAGACAAGGAAGGCGGCGCTTTCTTTGGCGAGGCCGAGGACAAGGCGCTGTTCGGCGCGCTGCGCGCAAAAGTCGACCGCGCGAAGGTTGAGGTCGTTGAGTTGGAAAATAACATCAACGACGAAGCGTTTGCCGTTGCCGCGGCAAAAAAACTGCTTGAGCTGATGAAATGAAACGTTTTGTGAAAGGCAGTATGTAAGCTTTACAGTTGTTTTCTTTAGGCGCCTTTCTTTTTAAAAAAGAAAGACTCGAAAAATAAAAGATTTGATTTGGAGGAGAAATGCAATGTTAGAGATGACGAGGACAGACATTCTGAAAAAATTCAAGGCCGAAGTGGCCAAAGGCAAGATTCTTCTGGGCGCGGGCGCGGGCACGGGCATCACAGCCAAATGGGCCGAAGCGGGCGGCGTGGACATGCTGATCATCTACAACTCCGGGCGCTACCGCATGGCGGGCCGCGGATCGCTGGCCGGGCTGCTTTCCTACGGCGACGCGAACGCGATCGTTATGGATATGGGCAACGAGGTGCTGCCGGTGGTGAAACACACGCCTGTTCTGGCCGGGGTGAACGGGACCGATCCGTTCCGCGTGATGAAGGTGTTCCTGCGGCAGGTCAAGGAAATGGGATTTGCCGGGGTGCAGAATTTCCCGACCGTCGGTCTGTTCGACGGGAATTTTCGCCAGAACATCGAGGAGACGAATATGGGCTATGGCCTGGAAGTGGACATGATCGCCCAGGCGCATGACATGGATCTTCTGACGACGCCGTATGTTTTCAACATCAAGGAAGCCCAGGCCATGACCAAAGCGGGCGCGGACATCGTGGTGGCGCACATGGGGCTGACCACCAAGGGCGGCATAGGCGCGCATACCGCGCTCACCATCGAGGATGCGGCGGTGCGCGTGCAGGAAATCTGCGACACGGTGAAGACGATCAATCCCGAGGCCATGGTGATCTGCCACGGCGGACCGATCGCCGAGCCCGAGGACGCACAGTTTGTGATCAGCCATACCAAGGGTGTGGACGGATTCTTCGGCGCTTCCAGCATTGAGCGTTTCGCGGCCGAGGTGGGCATCAAGCAGCAGACCGAAGCGTTCAAGGCGATCACAAGATAGGGTCAAGATTACCAGGGGTACCTATATGAGCGAATATGATAAAGATTCGGCCGTATTTATTATGACGGCCCCGTGCGGCATCGATTGCGCCGCATGCGAATGCGCAAGGGCGGCGGATAACCCGGCTGTGATGGTTTATCTGATCAGCCGCGGGATCGACGCATCGAAACTGCCCTGCCCGGGATGCAGGGACGTTGCGGGCATGTGCCCGGCGATCGGGGAGGAATGCGAGACATACAGGTGCGTGCGGGAAAAAGAAGTTGATTTTTGTTTTGATTGCGCCGGTTTTCCCTGCGACAAACTGACTCCCGCCGCGGACAGGGCAAATATACTGCCGCACAACCTCAAAGTCTATAATCTGTGCGTCATTCAAAACCGGGGACTTAAGGAATTTACGGAAAGATCGGCGGACATCAAGGAGAGGTACTACAAAGGAAAAATGGCGGTGGGCAAAGGGCCCCAAACCGAGTAAAAAGATGAAAAAGCCGCTCTGTTTTGAAAGAAAGGCGGGTTTTTTTAACATGCCGGACGGAATTGAAATTGTCCGAGTCGGCCCCTTATGTTAAACTGAAAAACAATGATAACAGCAAATGGGACAATGCGTATGAGAAGGATGCGGATTGGAAGGTCGGACATTACGGACGCCACGGTCATGGGCCTGGGTGCGTGGGCGATTGGCGGAAATTTTTGGTGGGGAGACAATGACGATTCCGAATCGGCCCGCACGATCAGGGCGGCAACATCAATGTGCTGTGCGGCGCGCGCAAAGTGTTCCAGCTGGAAGACAACATAGGCGGCGCCGGGCTGACGCTTGAAAAAGAAGACGTGCGGCGCATGACGAAGGATGCGGAGGAAACGGGCGCGCTGGTTTGAATATCCTGAAACTGACTTTGAAAAGACGCTCTTTGCGGGCGTCTTTTTTTACACTTTTCTAAACCACGGAAAAGGGTTCTTTTCAAAAAGAAAGCGGGGAATAGTATCGATTTTTTCAGGAGAGAATAAGAAAAACCGGCATCATAAGGAAATCGGGCAGGCTGTGCGCCGCGCGCCGGACTTAAATAAAAATGATCAATCAATAAAATAAATATATAAGGAGAAAAACAATATGTTCAAACATGAAAAGCAGTTATTGCACGAAGTAAAAGTGGACGGACCCAACCCGGCGTATGCGGCGATGGTGCAGGAGCAGCTGGGCGGGCCGCACGGGGAACTGAAGGCGGCGATGCAGTATTTAAGTCAGAGCATCCGCGTGAAAGACCAGGAGATCAAAGACCTTTTTATGGACGTTGCGACCGAAGAACTGGCGCATATGGAGATGGTAGCGACCATGGTGAACATGCTGAACGGGCATACGCTGGACGCGCAGAACGCCACGGTGGGCAATATAGAGGCGCATGTACAAACCGGGCTGACGCCCGCCCTTGCAAATGCGTCCGGATATTTGTGGACCGCCGCATACATTGAAGAGACAGGCGATCTTGCGGCCGACATTCTTTCGGACATTGCGGCGGAACAGCGCGCCAAGGTAGTGTATGAGTACCTGCACCGGCAGATTAACGACAAGGGTGTGCGGGATACGATCGATTTCCTTTTGAACCGGGAGGAAGCGCACAACACGTTTTTCAGGGAAGCGTTCAACCGCATACAGGACACCGGGTCTCTGAAAGATTGGGCGGCGACGAATGACTCCAGGCTGTATTTCGATCTGTCCAGGCCGGGCGGACAGTATTTTGCAGCGGGTAACGCCCAGCCGCCGCAGTTTACCACGCCCAACTGAATAGACAATGGACGAAAATATTTTTATAAGCGACGACCTCGATGAAAATATAAGCAAAGTCAAAGAGATCACACTGGGCAGCTTTGACATCATCAGCCGCGTATTCACCACCGTGAACGGTGCGCGGATGTGCGCGTTTTTCGTGGACGGGCTGACCAACAAGGTGACCATACAGGACAACATCATCCGGCCGCTGGTTGAGTTGAAATACAGGGAAGGAAACGAGGGGATCCGCGGCATCCGGGACGTCCTTTTGGATCTTTTGAGCGCGGGGGACGTGAAGGAGGAGCCGTCGCTCACCGCCGGGATCGACAAGTTTTTGTGCGGGGAGACCCTGCTGCTGATGGACGGACAGCGCAGGGGGTTGGTCGTGGAGACGCGGGGGTGGCAGAACCGGGGCATCCAGCAGCCCACCACCCAGAAATCGGTCCGGGGGCCCCAGGAATCCTTTACCGAGACGATGCTGTTCAACACCGCCCTGATGCGCCGGAAGATCAAAAGCGAAAAGCTGAAAATGGAGCCCATGAAGGTGGGCGGTTACACCAAAACGGATATCTGCCTGGTGTATGTGGACGGGCTGGCGGACAGCGGGCTGGTGAATACAGTCCGGGGGCGGATTCGCAAGGTTGACAGCGTGGATTACCTGCTGGATTCCGGTCATCTGGAGCAACTGATTGAAGACCACCCGAAATCGCTTTTCGGAACAATCGCCGTCAACGAAAAGCCGGATATCGTGGCGGCCAAGATTATGGAGGGGCGGGTTGCGATCATAGTGGACGGAACGCCCTTTGTGCTGACCGTGCCCATGCTTTTTGTGGAGGGGTTCCATGCCGCCGAGGATTATTACAGCCGGCCGTTTTACGCGAACATCCTTAGGATACTACGCATATTTGCCTATATTGTGACGCTGCTGCTTCCCGCGGTCTATATCGCGCTGGTGGATTTTCACCAGGAAATGATTCCGGACAAGCTGCTGTACACCATCATCCGCGCAAAGGACGGCATCCCACTGCCCTCTTTTCTGGAGGTATTGATAATGCTGGTTTTGTATGAGATCCTGCGGGAAGCCATTCTGCGGCTGCCCACGCCCATCGGCTCCACCATTGGCATCGTGGGGGGCCTCATCATCGGGCAGGCCGCCATATCCGCGGGCATCGTGGGCGGGCCGGTGGTGGTGGTGGCCGCAATCACCTTTATCACCTCCGCGGTGGTGAACCCGTCCGTGGATTCGGTGGTCATACTGCGCATCCTGCTGCTGGCGCTGGCCGTCGTGCTGGGTATATTCGGCATCCTTCTGGGCATTTTCGGCATATTCGTGCATTTGTGTTCCCTGCAGTCTTTCGGAGTGCCCTATATGATGCCCTTTGTCCCGGTCAACAAGAAGGGGTTGCAGGACGCTGCGGTGCGTTTTCCCATCCGGAAGATCATAGACAAGCGGACCGGGCAGATCATATATAAGAAAAAATAAACCATGCGGGACAATGAATCGGGCAAACGTCCAAAGATTGAAGCACACCGTCGATTTTTACATTATAACAGCGAATAATGTAATGAAACGGTGGATTTCTTTTTGTGCGCAGGGTATAATAAAATCAGCATTTTAGATATAGATTGAATATAAAACATATCCGGCAGCGCCGGTCCGTTTGTTGCATCTTGGGATACTTAAAAAAACAGCCTTGGAGGAGTTTTTATGTTTTGTTCTGAGTGCGGAAAAGACCTGAAGGGTGGCGCGAAGTTTTGCCCGAATTGCGGCAGCCCGGTCCGGCGAAAGGCCCAGGCAGCGCAGCCGACTGCGGCAAAGCCGGCAGGCGGGCCGCCAACGGCAGGAGTGGCCGGGGCAAAAAAACCCCCTATGAAAAAGAAAAACATTTTTCTGATCGCAGGCATTTGCGGCGCGGCTGCCGTGGTGGTCATTTTAATTGCGGCATTGGGCGGGCCGCCCGACCTGTCGCTGGGGAAAACGATGACGCTTGCAAACGGTGTGGTGCCCGCAAGCGGGGGAGAGATACAGGTGAGCGGGAGCGGCACCTCCCTGGACGGGCTGGTTTTAACCGTGCCCGCGGGCGCATACGATGCGGACACGGGTTTTGAGATCAGCGCGACCGAGATCAAATCGCAAAGCTACGGGGAGCTGTTTGACGCCGCGACGCCGCTCATTACCATTGACAACGGGCACGGATTCGCAAACGAACCCATGACGGTAAAGATACCCATTGAGAAAACCGACGGAGAGTTTGCGCTCGCGTTTTTTTACGACCGGCAGACCGGTGAACTGGAAGGCATCCCGTTCGTGGAAGAGGACAATGAATCCATCACCATCGTCACCGCACATTTTTCGGACATTGTGGTCTCCAAGGTGGAGACCGCAAGGCTGGACAGCATGACGGGCCGCGCAAAGCCGGAGAGGATAACGGGCGAACCGGACAGCGGTTATTCGATCGATTCAAGGTTCCTGCCGGGGGCCGACGATTTCCAGATGCCCAACTACGGAAGCGTCAAGTACGCGGGGCATTGCGCGGGACAGTCCATCGCCGCGATCACCTATTACGCAAACCGCGACAAGATCGGCTGGAACGAACGGCTGAACGGCCGGTACGACAACGACGGATTTGAAGCCACGCCGGGCTTTCCGTGGGACGACGCGCTGGAAATGCGCCTTTGTTCGGCCGAACAGAAAAATTTTTATGACAGATGGACGAGTTTTTCCACCGGCAAGGACAAGGACACCTACTATTCCTTCGCCTACGAGATCGCGCTGACTAAAAATCCACAGTTAATAGTCATTCTTTCGTCGGACTCGACATCCGGACACGCGATGATCATATACAAGGTGACGGCGGACGCGCTCTGGGTGGCCGACCCGAATTTCCCGGGAGACCGCGGACGCAAGATCCGTTATGAAAACGGTGACCTGCTGTCCTATTTTTCGGGCGCGGACGCGCAGGCGGCTGCTACCGGGAGCACCGAATATACGCGGTTTGGGTATTACGGCGTGTTCGCCCTGGTGAACGAGGAAAAGGCAAAGGCGCCCTGGCTGGCGCTGATGAGCGGCCAGGATCCGGGCGCGGGCTTTTTCCCGGCCGATCCCGTATTCCAAGCGGGGGTGGGACAGAATGCTGACGGGTCGATCCTGAATCGGACGCTGCAAGACGGCCTGACTGTTTCCTCCGGTGACCTGGCAGCGCTGGGAATCGGTGACGCATTGCTGATTTATCCGGGCAACTGGCAGGAAGGGGACGAGTTTGAATTTTACAGGGGAACTCAAAAGATTTATACATTAGAAAGCGACTTTGATTTGGCGAAGGTGCCCCTTCAGCCGGGCAACAACAACATCGGGATATTGTACAAGCATATGCTGGAGGGGGAATATAGGTTTGTCAATTTTTACCGATTTAACATAGTGCTGAAGGAGGGCGCGGAGGCGCCGCTGCCTTCGCTTATCGTGACGCCCGCGGAAACGCAGACGGCGGCCGGAGAGCCGGTGACCCTTACCGCGCAGGCGGCAAACGCGCCGGCGGATGCGGTGTACCTGTGGTATTTCGGGGACGGGGAAGGCTATATGACACAAAGCGCCGTCGAAAGCCACGCGTATGCGGACCCGGGGACCTATCACGGATCGGTCACTCTGGCGGACGCGGGCGGGGAGGAGGCCTATGCGCTCGCCGAGTTTACCGTAACGGTTTTTGCTAAGGATGGCGGATCGTTGGAATTGACGCCCACCGAGGGCGCGCAGCAGGGTTTCGCACAATGGGGGGATCTGCTTCAAAACAGCGGCGGAGTTTCCGAGGCGCTTTATACAGAAATCCCCGCCTATACGCCCAAGGAAGTTGGCGTGACAAACAGCGTCAACCTGCCTGCGGGAGGTACACTAAGAGTGACCGCGGGCTTTGCTTCCGGCATGGCCAGCGGGCCGCGTTTCTACGGAGATGAATTCGGTTACCGTGCCCAGGCGATGCTGTATATCCGTTACGGGGGCGAAGTGGTGAAACTGATCTTCAACAATGGGTACGACAACGAATTCGACCAGATTGTGCAGGAGATCGTCATTCCTTCCGCCCAGACGGTGGAGATACAGATTGTTCCGCAGGGTATGACCTGCTACCCGGAAACCGTAACGCCCGCCTCGGACGGCGACGGGTACTATTACGCGTCCGGGCAGTATACGCTTTCGGTGGATTTTTTACAGGCCGGGAATTAAAAATGGGAAACGGCCGGGCAATGGATGAAAAACGAAAAGGCCCGCGTTTTATAAAAAACCGGGCCTTTGATCTTTTTCAAGGATTATTGAAACAGTCTGAGCATTTCTTCCGTTCTTTGGCTTTCGGTGATCTCGATTTTAAGGCTCATAGTTTTGACCTCTCCCGGAAGGATGAGGGGGAGGATGCCACGGCGTTCGATCTCCGCGCGGCCCATGCAAAGGGTGTTGCAGGGCTCTAGCGCGACCAGGTAATCCACCGGGTTTTCCACCTTGCAGTGCGTCATATATTTCAACTCCGGGCTGAAGGTAAGAAGCGCGCCCAGGTTGTTCAGGCTTGGATTGACGATCGCGGCGTGCGCAAAGCCGTCTTTAAAATTCATGGTGTAAAAATAGTTTTTTTCCTTTGCTTTTAGGTCGGGCGGGGAGACGCTGAAAACTTCATCCGCGTGGGCCCGGGAATAATCGTCGTAGCTTTCCATGCTCGACGCGTCCGCATATATCTTTGTGTCCTCCGTTAAAAATGGGTAGCCCCAGTTGGTGTGGTACAGGATGGTAAGGGGGCTTTCGGCAAAGCCGTAGTTTTCTATGCGGTCGGTGATGGTGACGGAAGACGAAAACAGCGGTGAGGCAACCGTCCGCATGACCCTGATTTTTTCCTTGCCCAGCGTTCCGAAATCGATCTGCCCGGTGATCGTAATCCCGCTTTCGTCCGGCGGGCCGGCGCACACGAAGCGCGCGGGCGTGTTGGTGAAACGGTCGTGCAGGGCATATGCGCGTCCGCCTGTCTCGCAGGCGCGCCCGATGTTGAAGGGGCCGCAGGTGGTTAAAAGGCCGCCGAAAAAGGCATGTAGCCAGTCGTCGCCTTTTCTTTTATAATAAGACGGATAAACCTCTCCGCCCGGCGTTAAATAAGTCAGGTTGACGCCTTTATAGGAGACGAGGGATATATCCAGCGCCCGAGAGGGGAGGACGGTATACGCAAGGCCGCCGCCCGTTTTGACGTCGATCGCTTCCGTGCCTTTTGCAAAGCCTTCGGACAGCGTATACCGCCTTGTGCCGTATACCTGGAAAGGATTCCCCGTGTATTTTGCGATATCCATGCCATTCACCTCTTTAATATGGTATAATGTTACGTGAAGGAAAAGAAAGGATTACGGGATTTATTGTAGCATCGCATCATTTTTTAAACAAGGCATATTTCCTTATAAAATTATATATATATTTTAATGATTTATGATTGACATACATTTTTTAATATGTTAGTATTTATTTAATCCGATGAAATAAATAAATATTTAAATATATTCCCAGTATACTTTTTTTAGCAAATACAAAGACGTAGCAACTGAATATCGAACATTCCAAAACACTGGACAATTGAAAAGGAAGGTTGTTTGAAATGGGAAATGTAAGGATAGGCGTGATCGGGCTTGGATGGTTCGGCGAAATGCATGTGGAGACCTACCGCGGCGTACACGGCGCGCAGGTAACCGCGCTTTGCACCCGGCGGCCCGGCCGGCTGGCTGAAGTCGCTGGCAAATACGGCGTTAAAAAGACGTACACGGATTACAATGATCTGCTCGCCGACCCCGATGTGGACGCGGTTTCCATCTGCACGCATGCGAGGGACCACCTTAATCCCATGCTGGCCGCCATGAAGTCGGGCAAGCACGTTCTGCTGGAAAAGCCCATGTCCGTAAACCTTGAAGAGTGCGACCGCATACTTGAAGCGTCGAAAAAATGCAGCCGGAATCTGATGGTGGGCCATATTTGCCGCTTTGAGAACAATTACGCCGTCGCAAAGGGTGAGATCGAAAACGGGCGCATCGGCGATATCCTTTCCATTTACAGCCGCAGGAACGTGGGGGCGGCGCGCGCCAACTCCCACTTATTTATCGTTTCTTCCATTACCGGCGACGCGGTGCACGATATAGACCTCATGAACTGGATGGTGGGCGCGAAGGCCAAAAGCGTATACGCGATGGGGCGCAGGGCGGCCGACGTCCCCAATTTTGACGTTGGGTTTGTAAACGTAAAATACGCAGACGGGACGCTGGGCATGGCCGAGAGCCAGTGGACCCTCCCCGGCGGTTCGCCTTACGCGATCGACGCCAAGATGGAGATTATGGGCACAAAGGGCGTGATTTATATCTGCGACCCGTCCCAGCCGTTGGTAATCGACGACGGGACGCGCCGGGACATCCCGGACACGGTGTATTGGCCCATGGTGCACGGGGAGCGCGCGGGCGCTCTGCACGCCGAGTTGCAGTATTTTGTGGACTGCATTCATAAGGGCGTGAAGCCGACCGTCACCACCCTGGAGGAATCGAGGGAAGTAATCCGCATCTGCACCGCTGCCGAACAGTCGGCGCAGACGGGCAAAGTGATCGAACTTTAAAAACAGGTCAAAACGGAAAAGTTTTTATAGATTTAAGGAGCTATGCGAAATGGACGCAAGATTTTCTATACCCAGAAGCGAATACGACCAGAGGGTTAAATGCGTGCAGCAGGAGATGCAAAAGGACGGGATCGACCTGCTGGTAACGCATGCATGCGAATGCGAATCCGCTAATGTGCGGTATCTGACCAACTTCTGGGCGGTGTTTGATTTCGTTGGGGTGCTGGTGCCACGGGAAGGTAAACCCATATTGCTGACCGGCGGCCCTGAGTCTTATGATTTTGCCAGGGAATTCGCGCAGATAGACGATATTCGCGTGCATCCCCTGTATGTGGAGACCAGCGCGCCCGAGTTTGACAAACCGGCCGACGCGTTTGATTTTACGATGATCCTGGATGAAATAAGGCAGCGGTTTCCCGTTAAAAAAATCGGGATCGCCAATCCCAATATCATCCCCGGCAAGATCATGGAGGACATCAAAAAAGGCGCGGGAAACGAGGCCCGGTTTGTAGACGCGCAGGAAACCATCATGCGCTGCCGCTGGAACAAGAGCGAAAATGAGATCGCGCTTTTGCGCGAGGCCTATCGTATTACCGAGGAGGGCGTGAAACAGGCGGTGGAATTCATCCGTCCGGGCGTCCGCGAGTGGGAAGTGGAAGCGGCGTGGCGCGGGGAAGTTTACAAGCTGGGCGCGGAAGGAACGAGTTATTCCGTATGGGTGACATCCGGGCCTTCCACCTTCCAGAGCCTGTGCAAATCCACCGACCGGGTGATAGAGAGGGACAGCATGGTGCAGTTGTCCCTGGGTGCGAAGTACCAGGGCTATTGCGGAAACATGTGCCGCGGCATCGTTCTGGGGAAGATTCCGGACCGCCAACTCCACATGATGCAGGTGTGCATGGAGAGTTTGAACGACACCGCCGCCATGATGCGGCCGGGCGTTGCATTCGCGGAAGTGTACGACAAATTTACGGCCAAACTCAAAAAGAACGGGTTTGAGGGCTTAAACCTGTACGGGCCCGCGCACGGGACCGGGCTGCAGGAAGTGGACGGCCCCTGGGTGGATAACCGGGGAAGCATGGTGTTTACACCGAACATGGTTTTCAACATCGACATATGGGTGGCGGACAGCGAATTCGGTATCCGCTACGAGGACGGCGTACTGGTGACCCGGACCGGCCTTGAGCAGCTTTCAACTTGGGGAAGGGAGATCCTGTACAGGTAGGCGCGAAATGGATGAAAAAGAAAACAGACTGGAAGAACAGCTGATCGGACTCGTCCGCGCATTGGTGGATATCCCGACCGAGAATCATCCGCCAAACGGGGACGAAGCGCGCGGACAGGTGTATATAAAAAAACTGTATAAGAAAATGGGACTGCAGGTGGATGTGTTTTCACCCATGGAACTATACGGGTTTGCCGAAAATCCCGCGTTTTTGCACGAAAGGGATCTTTCGGGCCGTAAAAACGTGGTGGGGATATGGAAAGGCACGGGCGGCGGAAGATCCGCCGTACTGTCCGGACACATGGACGTAGCGCCCAAGGAGCCTTTGCCCTGGACGGTATGCGAGCCCTTTAAAAGCGTTGCGCGGGACGGAAAGATTTACGGCCGGGGGGCCTGCGACATGAAAGGCGGGCTGGCCTGCGCGGCCGCCGCGCTCATGGCTTTGAAATCGAGCGGTTTTGTTCCCCGCGGGGACATCATCATTGAAAGCGTGGTGGACGAAGAGTACGCCAGCGGCAACGGGACCATTGCCTCCCGCCTGAAAGGGTACAACGCGGATTTCGCGGTGGTGCTTGAACCCAGCGGCATGCTGATTTGCCCCGCCAACGTAGGCAGCGTGATGGTGAAGATTACGATTGCGGGCAACCCGGGGATGCCGTATACGAAAGAAAAGATATTCAATGTATCTTACGCGCTGGGAGCGCTGCTGCTTGCGATAAAGGAACTGGAAGAAAAAAGGGAAAACGGGGAAGCGCCCGCGCTCTGGGACGGCGCGGTGCAAAAGAGGAAAATGGTAGTCACCAAGGTAAAGGCGGGGGAAGTTAAGCCTCACGGGCAATTAAGTTCTCCCATGGACGCATGGGTGGAGGTTTCGGTGCAGACGTATCCGGGCGAGACAATGGAATCCGCGGTTGCCGAAGTGGAATCTTTTATCAAGGGCAAGCTGGACAACGAGGCCCGGGTGACGGTCACCCCCCTGTATCATTATATTGAGCCCGCCCAGACGGACGCGGGACATCCGGGCGTTAAAACCCTGATGGACTGCGCAAAAAGACATATTGCCGGAACACGGGTCACCTGCGCGCCCTTTCCCTGCGACCTGTTCGCTTTTCAGAAATACGGGGATACGCCGGGCGTGATCTTCGGCCCCCTGGGCGGCAATCTGCACGCCCCCGACGAATGGGTGGATATTGAAAGCATGGAGACGACGACAAAGACCCTGTGCGATTTTCTTGTTAAATGGTGCGGCTGAGCCCAATGAACATGTATGGTATCCCGGCTATGAAGCCGGATAGCATAAAAAAAATAATCGAGGAGGAAAAAATGATGACGAAAAAAATTGTAGCGGTCGTGATAGCTGTGTTGCTGGTCTTGACAGTTCTGGCTGCATGTACGCCCGCCGAACCTGCAGCGTCTTCAGAGGCACCGGCATCCGAAAGCGTTGCGGCTTCCGAGGCTGCATCCGAGGAGGCTCCGGCTGAGAAACTGGTATTCGGGTATCTTGCATACAATCTTGCGGATATCTGGAACCAATACGGCATGGAAGCCTTCCAATGGTGCGCCGACATGAAAGGCGTGGAAGTAAAAGTGCTGGATGCGACCAACGATCCTGAAAAACAGGTGACACAGGCGCAGGAATTCATCGACGCGGGTGTTGACGGGATCAGCATATTCCCCTGCACGCCCGAAGCTGCTGCGACCATCGTCCGTATGGCCAACGAAGCCGAGATCCCCATTGCCATTGAGAACATCTTCCTTTCTGCGGAAGCTGAAGCGGGTGTTGTGGGACAGGTGGCCTGCCAGTACAGGGATATCGGCTACGCGGCAATCAAATACGCCGCGGACACCTATCCCGGCTGCAAGCTGCTGTATGTGCACGGCGCACCCGGACTGGGCGTTTATGAAGACTACAAGATCGGCGTGGACGCCGCTCTTGAAGAATTCAAAGACAAAGTGACCATGGTCGGCCTGATCAACGGCGAGTGGGCAACAGAGCCTGCGCAGAACGTGACCCAGGACTTCATCACTTCCGGACAGTCCGAATTTGACGTGGTGTTCGCCAATAATGACCTGGAAGCAAAAGGCGTTTACAACGCGCTGAAAGACAACGGAATGGAAGATATTCCGATCATCTCTACCGGCGGTTCCCCGGACGGCTACACGATGCTGGTTGATGGAATCGAATCCGCGAATATGACGGCGCCCGTGAACATCCAGGGCGTGATCGTATTCAAATTCCTGTGGCAGCATGTGAATGGCGTTGCCATCGAAGAAACCAAGATCCCGCTGCCCATCATTCCGATCGGCAAAGACAATATTGACGAGTGGATCTCCTGGGATGATTTCCAGGCATCTTATGATTATGTTGGCGGAATCGAACCCTAAACTGAACGAATGAACGACTGACTAAAAGCCGCGGCCGCTTTTTAAGCGGCCGCGCCCTAAAATTTCTTTCAAAGGTCGGGTGATATTGGATGACTGAAAAACCGGTCATAGAAATGATCGATATAGTGAAGACATTTCCCGGTGTAATGGCTCTTAATAAAATGTCCGTGGATCTGTATCCGGGGGAGATCCATTGCCTGGTAGGAGAGAACGGCGCGGGCAAATCCACGCTGATGAAAGTGCTTTCGGGCGCATACCGGCCGGACAGCGGGCAGATATTCATTCATGGAAATGAATACAAGCATATGACCGCCAGACTGTCCGGCGAACTGGGCATCAGCATCATTTATCAGGAGAACCTGCTTGTGCCCTGGATGAATATTATAGAAAACATATTTGTCGGACAGGAGATCACAAAAAACGGTTTTGTTGATTTTGATGCGGAAGCCGAAAAAGCAAAGGCGTTTTGCGACTCCATAGATATTAAACTGAATCTTTATAAAACCGTCGATAAGCTGAGCATTGCCGAACAGCAGTTTGTGAAAATATTAAAAGCGCTGAGCATACAACCAAAGATTTTAATCATGGACGAACCAACATCCATGTTTAACGTTGAAGACGCCGGCCGTGTTCTGGATATGGTGAGGCGCATTGCCAAAAGCGGCGTGAGCGTGATGTATATATCCCATTTCTTAAAGGAAGTGAAGGAGATCGCCGACCGGATCACAGTCATTCGGGACGGCGTGCATATCCGCACGTACGACAATTCGGGCAAAGACGTGGATCTGGACCGTGTGGTGAGCGACATGGTCGGCCGGGAGGCCACCATGTTTTATGAAAAAGAATATCACGAAATCGGTGAAAAACAGTTTGAAGTGATAGACTTAAAAGTGTCGCCCCACTCCGAACCGGTGAGTTTTTATATCAAACGGGGCGAGATTTTGGGGATGGCCGGCATGGTGGGTTCGGGGCGGACCGAGATCGCGAACGCTATTGTGGGTGCGAGCAGGAAATACGGCGGCCGGATTGTCTACAACGGCAATGAAATGAAAATTGAAAGCCCGGTGGATTCCATCCGCTACAGGATCGCCTACATCACCGAAGACCGCCAGAAACGGGGGCTGATGCTGAACGCGCCCATCGCCGAAAACTTGGCCGTGGTCGGCCTGCAGACCAAGATCAAGGGCGCATTCATCAATGTCCGTAAAATCGTCCCCATGCTGCGAGGGGTTATTGAAGCGCTTAAAATCAAAATGGTTTCTCCCATGCAGGAGGCGAAGAACCTTTCGGGCGGAAACCAGCAGAAAGTGGTGCTGGGAAAATGGCTGTTTACCGACTGCGACGTGTTCATATTCGACGAGCCCACCCGCGGCATTGACGTAAACGCGAAATCCGAATTTTACAAGATTATAACCAGGCTGGCAAGCGAGGGGAAATCCATACTCATGATCTCTTCGGATATGCCCGAAATCATATCCATGAGCGACCGTATAGCGGTGGTGCGCAAAGGCGCCATCACAGCCATACTCGAAAAAGAGGAGATTTCCGAAAATTCTATCATAAGACATGCTTTGGAGGTAAAAAAAGATGAGAAAGCCGGATGAAAGCACTGCGCTCAGCCATAGGCAAAGTGCAAGAGATCTTCTGCGTGATCAGAGATTCATTTTATTGATTCTGATTGTGGCAATTATATTAATTGTGGGTGCAATCAATCCTAGAATGTATGACGGAAAAAACTGGTTGTCCATATTTGCCGCGATTGCTGTTAGTGGTTTGCTCACAATGTCTATGGCTATGCTGCTTTTAAGCGGAGGATTGGATCTTTCGATCGGTAACATCATGATCCTTTCGGGTGTGGTGATATCCGTTCTCCTTACCGGCGGCGGGCAGACGGCATCCTACGCGCCGGATTCCTCCATAACCGGAGAGGAGGCGATCTCGGGCGGCGTTGCGACTTTGCCGGTGGCATTGTTGGTAGGCTTTATAATTGCGATTGGCTGCGGCGCGCTGAACGGGTTGATTGTGTCAAAAAGCAAGTGCATGCCGCTGATCATCACGCTGGGCATGAGCAACGTGTATTACGGACTTGCGCTTGTTATATCCGGGGGAAAATTCCTGTCTTTTCAGCAGCAGCTTGAACCTTTGCGCGTAGCGAAAATTGGCGAAGTCATTCCTATTACTTTAATTATATTTATTGCGATGGTGTTTGTCGCCTGGGTATTGATCAACCGGACCAAATTCGGCCGCAGGGTCGTCGCGATTGGCGGCAACGAAGAGAACGCAAGGCTTTCGGGTATCAAGGTTGACAATTATAAAATTCTTACATATACCATCAGCGGCCTTTATTGCGGTATTGCTACAATTCTATATGCTTCACGCTTGGATTCTATTACTGCCGGCGGTGGATCTGGTTATGAACTGACCGCGCTTTCCGCGGCCATCATCGGCGGCGTGACCTTTGACGGCGGTAAGGGAACTATAATTGGCGCTTTCTTAGGAATCGTATTTATGGGGTTGGTCAATAATGCCATGAATATTTTGGGTGTGGATTCTTATATCCAGACCATCGTTTCGGGTATCATTGTGGTTGTTGCCGTCATCATAAGCAATCTGGACAATTTGCGTCAGAAATGACGATTTTTGAAAAGGAGGGGCTCTCATGAAGAATATTTTTGCCGGGCATACAAATTCCTACCATGGGTTCACATTGGAACAGGCGCTTTCGGGCATCTCCAGGGCAGGATTCAAATATGTTGAACTCTCCGCGGTGCGGGGATGGACCGAGCACATCATGCCGGATATGGGCGCGGAGGGCAAAAAGAACGCCAAAGCGCTGCTGGATAAATACGGACTTGAACCCATCGGCCTTTCGGGGCACTGCAACCTGATGGACGAATCGAGGCTGGCCGATTTTGAGCTGAACATAGAGCTAGCCGCCGAGTTTGGATGCAAATTCATCGTTTCGTCCACCGGGGAAGCACATTTTGGAAAGGACGAGGTGTTCACCGACGAGGGACTGGTAAAAAACATTAAAAAGCTGATCCCCTCCCTGGAGAAAAACGGCCTTGAAATGGTGCTGGAGATCCACGGGGAGCATAACACCGGCGAAAAGATGTTCGCGCTGATAAAAAAGATAGGCTCCCCGCTGGTGGCCATCAATTACGATACGGCGAACGTTTATTACTTCGGCGGTAAAATGCCGACGGATGACATCAAAACCTGTGCCGCCGGCGTGAAGTACGTGCATCTGAAAGACAAAAAGGGAGAGCAGAAGGAATGGGATTTCCCGGGGACGGGAAACGGAGACCTGCCGCTGGCCGCTTTTATGGATTATTTGGACGCGCAGGGCTATACCGGGCCCTATTCCATCGAGATTGAATACACCCAGGATTACTGCATGCGCGACAAGGACCGGCCGGGCGATATCGACGTTGCCGACAAGGAGATGGCGGATTCGTATGCGTATTTGAAATCCATTGGAAGAGTGTGAGAGAGATCGAGACAAACGAAATGAAGAAGGCGGAATGATCATGAATATTTTGGGGATCGGGAGCCATCCCGATGATTTGGAAATCGGATGCGGCGGTACGCTGGCGAAATATGTGAAAATGGGGCACAAGGTTTTCATGTGCCACATCGCGAACGGGGACATGGGGCATGCGGAAATAATGCCCGATGCGCTTCGCAAGATTCGCTTTGAAGAAGCCAGGCGCGCTGCCGGGATTCTTGGCGCCGAGCATATCAGCCTGGACGTGGGCGACACGCACCTGGAATCCTCCGACAAGGTTGTCCGGGATAAACTGGTGGAGGTGGTGCGTTATGCCAAGGCGGACCTTATAATCACGCATAATCCGGACGATTACATGCGTGACCATATGGAAGCCAGTCGGTTTGCGTACGACGTATCGTTCTGTACGACTTTGCCGCATATTTTAACTGAATCACCCTTTATGAAAACTTTTCCGCCCGTATACTATATGGATACGCTTGCGGGAATTGGTTTTGAACCGACCGAGTATGTGGATATTACGGATGAGATCGAAACGAAGCTGGAGGCGCTGAACTGCCACGAGAGCCAGGTGAAATGGATGCTGGAGCATGACAAAATCGACTTTTTGGATTTCGTGCGCACCTGCAACAAATTCAGGGGCCTGCAGTGTTCCGTTCCCTACGCGGAAGGATTCAGGCAGTATGCGGGGTGGCCGCATTTCAGAACACAGAGGATGCTGCCTTAAACGTTTGGTTTTTAGGGCTTTCTAAGATGGGATGGTGAAGAAATGGATTTATTGTCAACGATCAAGGGATCGAATATGGAAAACTATTTTCCGAAGGGATGGGATCTTAAAAAACTGGACGAATGCTGTTCCCACGGCGCGGGGGAAGTGCTGGAGCGCCAGAGCTTTTGGAACAAGGATTTTATGCCCGTATCATGCGAAGATGATACGGTATTCGGGATGATGATGGGCCACGAGATTGCCCTGACCATCAAAAGGGCGAAGGACGCCGGCAGGAAACTCGCGATGATCCTGCCGGTGGGGCCCATGGGCATGTATAAATGGGCGGTTTACTTCCTGAAGGAATGGAATGTTGACTTAAAGCACGTGTACGGGTTCAACATGGACGAGTGGGCGGACGCAGAGGGCAACACCCTCGATCCAAAGGAAAAAGGCTCTTTCCAGTACGCGATGGAAGACGCGTTCTATGGACCGCTGGGAGCCCTGACCGTGCCCGAAGACCAGCGCAATTTTGCGACCAAAACAAATCTGCCCACCTACGAGGGGAAGATAGAGAATCTGCGTGCACAGGGCGCCGAGCTGGTAACGGTTTTCGGCATCGGCCGCTGCTTCCATATCGCTTTCTGGGAACCGCATTTTGCGGGCGAATTTGCGAGCGTGGAAGAATGGAAGAAACAGACGCACCGCCTGGGCGCTAAACTGAACCCCATGACCATCGAACAGAACGCCCTGCACAGCTTCAAGAGCAGGACGACGCTGGTGCCGGCCTTTGCGAACACAATCGGTCCCGGACTGTTTCTCAAGTCCGACTGGATCATCGGCGGATGCGACGGTACGTACAACCGGGGCATGATGTGGCAGGGGATGTCTTTCTGGGCAACGCTGCGCTACGGCCCCGATATGTGGGTGCCCGCGAGTTTCATGCCCACGCTGCCGGGCAAGCTGTTCTATATTAAGGAACTGGCCGGACCGCTGGATGCGGACTGCAATTAGAACCACCACATCCGTTTGAAAACAAAATAGAAGCGGCTAAAATTGATTAATTGCCGCAGATTATCCCGGAGAAAGCCGGAATTTCAACGGGTGTGTTTGATGCACCTTTCACGAGGGCGCGGCTGCGTAAAAAATGTTTTAAATATATAGTTCATAATAGTAACGGTATCGCTGTTACAAGGAGGTGATCATAATCGGGAAGTAGGATCTACAGTAATAAAAAAGTAAAAATTTAAAAATTCGAATGAATGATTGATGAATTTGAATTTTTAGAACATTGAAAGGAGAATGAAAAAATGTCTGAAAAATACCCTAATCTATTTAAGCCGCTGAGGATAGGTTCCATAGTGGCCAAGAACAGGATTAATTTTGAGCCGACCGCCATCAGCTGCTCGCATGCGGACGGGTCGGTGAGTGAACTGGATATCGAGGTGTATGCCGAGCTCGCAAAAGGCGGCTATAGCATGATCAACATCGGCGGCGTGACACCCGATTCCAAGACCGGACGCGTGACGGTGACCGGCGTGATTGCAGACGAGGACAACATGATCCCCGATATGGCTTTGCTCGCAAACGCCATCCACAAGTACGGCGCGCTGGCCATCCCGCAGATCCAGCATCCCGGACGGCAGTGCCCGATGCCCAAGGGCAGCTATATGTCTACAAACGATATGGTTGTGAAGCTTCCGTGGTCGGCCGGGCACGAGATCGTATTCGCGAACGCGGAGGAAAAGGGCAAAGAGATCAAGGCGATGACCACCTCCGAGATCCTGGACAACATTGAAATGTGGTCACTGGCCGCCTGGCGGTGCCAGCAGGCTGGAATGGACGGTGTTTGCCTGCACGCGGCGCACGGCTACCTGATGTCGGCATTCTTAAGCCCATACTTAAACCGCAGGATCGACCGTTTCGGCGGCGACTTTGAGAACCGTATGCGCTATCCGCTGTCCGTTATTTCCGAAATTAAAAACAAGTGCGGAAAAGATTTTCCGGTTATGGTGCGTTTCTCGGCAAACGAGTGGGTGCCGGGAGGCATCGACACCGAGGAGGCCAAGAAGATAGCGGTCGCCTTCGAACGGGGCGGCGCGGACGCGTTGGATTTGAGCCAGTGCATACAGGAGACGCCGGGCGCCGGATTCGACCCGATGCAATACCAGGAGGGCTGGACACTCTATTCGGCAAAGGCGATCAAACCGCTGGTGAACATCCCGGTAATCATCAGCCATCAACTCCGGTCGCCCGAATTCATGGAAAAAGTAGTCGCGGACGGCATAGCGGACATGGTGGGACAGTGCCGCCAGGCCCTGGCCGACCCGTATTTCCCGCTGAAGATGCAGCAGGGCAAGGAAGACAAGATCCGCAAGTGCATCTCCTGCCTGACAGGATGCTGGCAGGAATCGCTGATGGCCAAGAAGAACATCGCCTGCGCGGTCAACCCGATCTGCGGCGATATGGAATTTTATAAAATGGACAAGAGCAAGACAACCCATCCGCTTAAAATCGCGATCGTGGGCGGCGGGCCGGCCGGAATGGAAGCCGCGCGCTGGGCTGTAATGAAGGGACACAAACCCACCATTTTTGAAAAGAAGGCCGAATTGGGCGGTGCCATCCTGGGATGCTGCCTGGTGCCCGGAAAAGACAAGATGAAATGGGAGGCCGACTATCTGCGCAATGAGATCCGCGATCTTGGCGTGGACGTGAAGATGTGCCATGTGCCCACACTGGAGGAACTGAAAGAGTACAACGTGGTTTTAAACGCGACCGGCGCGAAGAGCTTTGTACCCGAAGTGAACGGCATGGCCGAAAAGGTGGTGGCAATGGAAGACGCGTTTGCCTGCCCGAAGGTGACCTGCGAATTCTACCCCAAAGACAGCAAACGCATGCCCGCAAAACTGGGCGAGAAAGTAATTGTGTGGGGCGACCATTACGGCGCGGCCGACCTGGTGGCCTACCTTGGGGCTATCGGCAAGGATGTGACGGTGGTGACCGACCGAAAGGAATTCGGTTCCAGCGTGGAAGTGATCCATATGTACGTTCTTCGGAAACGCATGGCGCAGGGTGACGCGGAAGCGCTTGAATCCAAGCCGTACAAATTCCCGGTGAAGGTTTTCCAGAACGCGACGCTGTACAGCATCGGCGACAAGGAAGTAAAAATCATCGAAAACGGCATGAAGATCACAACCATACCCGCGGACGACATTGTGACCTGCTACACGAAGCCCAATACCGAGATGGCAGAGCTGTTCGGTAAGTTGGAAGCTGCGGGCGTTCCGGTGGTGACGGTAGGCGATGCAAAGAGCGTGAGAAACCTCCATGCCGCCGTCAAGGAAGGCGCACAGTTCATTATCCGGCTGAATCCGGAACATTATATCAAGAACCCCAACGACGCGCTGATCGACGATCTGCCGCTGGATGTAAAGGGTGCACTCGGTTATTAACAAAAGCTGAAGGAAAAATGACAAAATTGCGGTGCGCTTGAACCTGTTTCGGGCGCACCGCAAAAAACAACCAAAGAAAAGGACGGGTGATTCATAATGGTAAACGTGGTGATCATCGGAACGGGATTCATTGGAAACGCGCACGCTGCCGCCTGCCGTAATTCAAAGATCTTGAATCTGACCGCGATCTGCGACGTAAATGAGGAAGCGGGAAAGAAAGCGGCTGAAGAAAACGGCTGCGCCTACTATAAAGACGCACAAGAAATGCTGCAAAAAGAGGATGCCGCCGTTGTGGACATTTGTCTGCCTACTTTTCTACATGAAAAATTCGTGCTGCTGGCGGCGAAATACAAAAAGAACGTGATATGCGAAAAACCCGTTACGCTGACGCTTGCATCCATGGACAGGATGATACAGGCTGCTGCCGATGCGAATGTTTTGTTCATGGTGGCGCAGGTGGTCCGTTTTTGGCCCGAGTATGTGGAAATCAAAAAATTGTATGACGCGGGCAAGTTCGGGGACATCAAGATGGTTTATGCAAGCCGGCTGGCGCAGCATCCCAACTGGGCCGAGTGGCATAAAGACCCCAAAAACAGCGGGGGCGGGCTGTTTGACCTGCATCTGCACGACATCGACTTTTTAAGATATATTTTCGGAGAGGTAAAGAGCGTATACGCGGTGGGCTGGCGGAGCCGGACGGGATGCTGGAACCACGTGACGACTTCCCTGCAATTTAAAAACGGTGTGCGCGCGGTGGCCGAGGGCGCGTTCGACATGACGGAAAACTATCCTTTCACCATGTCGCTGCGCATTGTAGGGGAGAGCAGTACCGCGGATTACAGACTGATCGCCGGATTGAATCTGGAGGACGTGGGCAGCTCGACGCGGGAAGCCATGCTGTATGAAACGGGCAGCGAACCCACTCAGATCCCCGTGGATACATCGGTGGACGCCTATCAGGCCGAACTGGAATATTATGCGGATTGCGTAGAGAAAGGAACCACCCCTAAAAAAGTGCCCCTAGCCGAATCAAAAGACGTGGTGCGGATCATTCTGGCTATTCAGGAATCGCTTGAGACGGGCGATGTGGTCGAGCTGTAGATATTATAGGAGGATGCTATGAAAACATCGGTCAGTTTTTTTACGTTTGAGGAAAAGGTGGATATCCGCGAAGCGATGGCACAGTCCAAAAAAGCGGGATACGACGGGGTGGAACCAATCTTGAGCGAGACGGGCGCCCTGAACATGAAGACCACCGAGAAGGAGATACGGGACATGCGCGCCATGGCCGAGGACATGGGCCTTGCAATATCAAGCGTGGGCGCATGGAACCTGTGGACTAATAATCTGGTGAGCGACGATAAAAAAATAGCCGGCTACGCAAAGGACATTGTGAAAAAGCAGCTGGATGCGGCCGCGATTCTGGGCGCGGACACCATACTGGTGATCCCCGGTTATGTGGGAACGCCTTTTTCGCCCGGGATTGTGCCCTACGACGTGGCGTACGAACGTTCGCAGGAAGCGATCGGCGAGCTTGCAAAGCATGCCCGGGCCGTGCGCGTTGCGATCGGGGTGGAGAACGTATGGAACAAGTTCCTTTTGTCTCCGCTGGAGATGCGGCGCTTTGTGGACGAGATAGGCTCCGCGTACGTGGGCGTTTATTTTGACGTGGGAAACATCATCTATATCGGCTATCCCGACCAGTGGATGCGCATACTGGGCAGCCGGATCAAAAAACTGCATTTTTGTGACTGCCGGTTTGACGGATGCGGGCTTTCCATGTTCGTGGATCTTTTTGAGGGGGATGTGGATTTTGAAGCGGTGATGCATGCCGCCCGGGACATTGGATACGACGATTGGGCTACCGTTGAGTTTTTACCCAACTACAAACGATTCCCCTACCAGTCCATCATAAACGCCCGGTATTCGCTTGATGCCATACTGAACATCAAATAAAGCGGTTCCGGCAATCTGATGTGGAGAAAAGGGATAATTTACGGTAATTATGTTATAATAGGCGTAAATATAACAAATAATTTATAAATTATGGAAAGGTTATATTGCATGCATTGTTAGTTTTTGTTATATTATTAACTGTTTGATTTGAAAAAGCCGAAGAGGTGCTTATGTTTGAGATTAACAGTTCAAGGAACAGAGTGAAAACCGGGTTTTCGCAGCAGCAGACTAAAAGGAATAATACAATGCTGCTGTTCAACCTGATCAGGAAAAACAGCCCGATATCCAGGATAATGCTGGCCGAGGCGACGGGACTTTCCGCGACCACGGTTTCCATGCTGATTGAAGATCTGATCGCCAACAACCTTGTGAGGGAACTGGGCGAAGCCGAACCAATTGCGCGGGGCAGGCGGCCCATCATGCTGGAGGTGAATGCGACCGGCGGGTATTTTATTGTGGCTGAGCTGATCAATACCGGACTGATCTGCCATTTATTCGATATAAAAAACAGGCACCTTGATTTTATGCAGTACCGGATCACCATGGAATTGAAGAAAAACGTTACTTCTGATTTTATCAGCCAGATGCTGTACAAAAAGGGTATCCCGGCGTCCATGCTGCTGGGGATCAACGTGATCTACCCGGGCATCGTGGACCGCGCGACCAAGAAGATGGTTTATTCCGCGATCGTGCCCACGCGCGACCTTTTAAGCGAGGACGAAGTGGAAGCGCTGCAGGAAACCTATCCAAACGCAGTCTTTATGATCAACAACTATTCCAGCGTGAACGCCTACGGCGAATACATCTTTAACGATTACGACTACAACCGCAGCCTGGTTGCCGTGAATATTTTTGAGGCGGTGGGCGCGGGCGCCATATTCGTAAACGAAAAAGGCGAAAAAACCGTGGATTTTTCCATAGAGCTGGGGCATATGATGATGGACAGGGACGGCCCGGTATGCAAATGCGGGAACAAAGGCTGTTTGGAAACCCTGGTGGGCATATGCGCGCTGTTCAAAAAGGTGGAGCAGGCGACCGGCATCGATCTGGATTACACCGACGAGTTCAACCACAGCCGGAACGTGGAAGCCATGAAAAAGGTGAAGGAGCTGGCCGACGAAGGGAACCCGGAAGTGATCCGTATTCTGGACGGGGCGGCCGAGTGGATCGCCCTTGCGCTTACCAATATGAACAATATAATCGATCCCGGATACATATTCATAGGGGGAACCATCCGGTATCTGGGGGATGATTTTTTAAACAGGATACGGGAAAAGATGAAGAAGCTGAACTTAAAACACACGGATTTCCCGAACATTATCAATTATTCCCATCTGGACGGGGAAGAGCGGCTGAAGGGCTGCATTGCCATGATGATGGACGATATTTTTGCCCTCCGGATGGAAAAATAGAACGGGAAGAAAATTCCCGGGACTGCGTTTTGATTTTTGATTGATTTTTGCATTTCTTCATGCGTATGACCCTTTAACCGGGCCATTGACTTGTTTTCTTTTTATACCATACTGTTCAAGCGAAATTTTATATACGGAATAAAATTTGATTTCTATTACAATTCAGGGAGGAATATACGATGGAAAATAAACAGGAGATTGTAATGAACGCCGCGGGGATCACCGAACTCGGTTTTCCGATGTGGCCCCAGTTTGCCGAAGAAACGCTTTCGGCCGTGCAAGAGCCGATCAAAAGCGGGCTGGTGAATTACTGGACGGGCAAAAAGGGTTTGGAATTTGAAGAGAAGTTCCGCGAATGGAGCGGGGCGGCCATGGCGATATCCACTACCAACGGAACGGCCGCGCTGCACGTGGGGATGGCGAGCCTGGGGATCGGGCCGGGGGACGAGGTCCTGGTACCGTCCTATTCCTTTATTGCGTCATCCTTCGCGGTGGCGCAGGCGGGCGCCGTTCCCATCTTCTGCGACGTGACCGAGGACCATACCATCGACCCGGAGGACATCAGAAGGAAGATCACCCCAAGGACACGCGGCATCGTGGTGGTGCACCTGTACGGCGTGGTGGCCGACATGGACGCGATAATGAAAATTGCGAAAGAAAATGATTTATATGTGATTGAGGACGTAGCGCAGTGCATTGGGGGCGAATTCAGGGGCAGGAAGGCCGGAACGGTCGGAGACGTGGGCTGTTTCAGCTTCTGCCAGAGCAAGCATTTTACCACCGGGGGCGAGGGCGGCATGGTGATTACCATGAACGAAGATGTCGGCTGGGAATGCCGGTCTTTCCGCGACCACGGCTACGATGTGCGCAAACGCATGAACATGCTCGCGCTGGAGGAAAAGCTGCCTTATATCCACAACCGGGTGGGATTTAATTTCCGCATGACCGAGATACAGTCCATTATTGGAATCAATGAGCTGAAACGGTTTGACAGCTGGAATTTGAAGCGCAGGCTTACATACGCCGCGATGTACGACGCTGCCTTCGGCGGGATGAGAGGGATATATAAACTGCCCTACAACGACGCGGACCGGAAAAACGGGTACTGGTGGTACCCTATACTGCTGGATACCGATGCGCTGGCTATCGACGCGCCGGGGGTGCTGGGTAAGCTGCACGACCTGAAGGTGCCCTGCTACGGCATCCAGTGGCCCGAGGCGTACGAGGAGATCGCATACAAGGAAATGAACGGCTTTGGCAGAAGCAAGTTTCCCTTTAAGTCAAAGGAGTATACACGGGAAAACCTGGATTATACAAGGCAGGTCTGCCCGGTCGCGAAATCGCTGCGCGCGAAAACGGTCTGCCTGTTTTTGCACCCGACATGGGAGAAGGAACATATACGGTATTGCATAGAAGGATTGAAGCGAGTGATCAGCGGCCATCTGAAATAGGAGGGGTACCATGAAAATCAAATGGGGCGTGATCGGCGGCGGAGGGATCGCCGACCGGAGGACGATGCCCGGAATGCTGCTGGCCGGGAATGCCGAACTGGCCGGGATTATGGAAGTGAACGGCGATCTGGCGGGCAAACTGGGCGAGAAATACGGCGTGAAGGCATACGACAGCATTGAAAGCCTTTTTGCGGGCTGCGAATGCGACGCGGTGTATATCGCTTCGCCCGTGGTTTATCACAAGGAGCAGATTCTGGCGGCGGCCGACGCGGGCAAACACATCCTGGTGGAAAAACCGGTTGCGCTGACGGCCGGGGAAGCGCAGGAAGCGGCCGATTACTGCGAAAAAAAAGGCGTTCTGCTGGCGGCGGGTTTCATGATGCGCTTTGCGGCTTACCATCAGCAGATGAAAAAGTGGGTTGCCGAAGGAAAGCTGGGTAAGGTGGTGAACGCATCCGGACAGTTTACCTGCTGGTATCCAGAGATAAAGGGCGCGTGGCGCCAGAAAAAAAGTCTTTCGGGCGGCGGCGCGCTCATGGACATGGGCGTGCATGTGATCGACCTGCTGCAGTATGTGACGGGAAGCAGGATCAGGCGGGTGGGCGCTTTCTGCGACACCAAGACCTTTTCCTATGAGGTGGACGATTCCGCCTCCCTGCTGGTGCAGTTTGAAAGCGGCGCGAACGGGTGCATACACGCGAACTTCAACATCCCGGATGAGGCGGCGAAGTGGCGCGTAGAGTTCTACGGGACGAAAGGCAGGATCATAGGGGACGAGACCATCGGCCAGGCGGAAGCAGGAGAGGTGGATGCGCTGTTCACCGGCGGCGGCGCCGGTTACGACGCGGCGCAGAATAAAAAGACCGCCCGGCAGGCGGAGGCGGAAGTGGAACTGGGCAACATGTATACCAAGGAGATCGAATCTTTTGGGGAATCCCTCTTAAAGGGACTGCCCCTGGAGTGCCCCGCAGCCGACGCGGTTTTTGTGCAGCGGGTAGCCGAAGCGGCATATCTTTCGGCAGAGACGGGAAAGTTTATCAGTTTATTATAGAAAAGAGAGGGAATTCTTGTAAAACATGGAGTAATGATGACCGAAACAGGAATTTTTAATATTATTATTTATTTCATTGGAATAATATATTGACATTATATAAAAATCATTTATACTTAAATCAGAATAATATGATTTTTTACATTAAGTTCTTTTGCAATAATTAGTTCTTCTAAAAATTCTAAGTAAAAATTATCTAGACTTATCAACAAAATGATATATAGTGTATTCAATTAATAAATCCAATGAATAAAATAAAACAATAAAAAAATAAATCCTATGAAAAAAGGAGGTGTTTTTAAATAATTAAAAATATTTATTAAATCCAATGAAATAAATAATAAGGAGAGATCAAAGTGTTAGAAAGTTTATTTAACAGAGATTTATCAGTAGATTTATTTTTAGAACGAATCGGTTATAGCGGTTCGTTAGAACTTAGTGAAAAAACATTATTTGACGTTCACGAAGCACATTCATTTAGCGTCCCTTATGAGAATCTGGAAATCATGGAAAGAAAACCGTTGAGCCTGGATATTGAATCCCTCTACAACAAGATCGTAGTACGAAGACGGGGAGGCTATTGCTTTGAACTCAACGGAATCTTTTCGTGGCTGCTTAAAAGACTGGGATTTAATCCCAAGGAGTATTTCGGAAGGTGGGTTTGGGGCGAGACGCTTCCTGTTCCGATGAAAAGGCACAGGATTTCGAAAGTTGAGATCGGTGGAACCTCCTTTATTTGTGATGTAGGGGTCGGTTTGCCTACAAATGTCCAACCGCTTGTATTTGAGGTTGGGCTTGTGCAAGAACAATATGGCCTATCTTTCCGCATCATTGAAGACGAGGTTTTGGGGTTTGTTGTGCAAAGGCTGACTAAAGAAGGTGAGTGGGAAAATTTCTACTCTTTTACCGAGGACATCGCGCAGCCAATCGATTTTTATTATGCTCATTACTGGTGTACCACAAATGAAAATTCGATATTTCTAAACAATACAATGGTTCATATACCAACAAAGTACGGACGAAACACCATAGCGGATATTTTTGACCCTGTTGCTGCAATCAAGGTTCGGGAATTTAGATCGACCATGCCTGACGGCAGTGTAAGCCGGTTCATTCCAAGAACAAAGGAAGAGTACAAAGAAGCTCTTAAAGAGTGCTTCGGGATTGTAGAATAAAATATTAAAAATAAATTTATCCAAAAATCGTTTAAGATGATTTTTGGAAGACCATTTTGGACATGTACTTATATGTTTCATGTCAAAAATAAAAAAAAAGGAGAAAGAAAATGAAACAGAAAACTATTATTGCTTTATTGGTTATCATTATGATGTTAGTAGGGGTGACTGCATGTTCAACCCCTAAAACGCAAGAGTCCGCTGAGTCAGCTTCACAATCAAAAGTGACGACAGAAGCAACAACGGAGACAACAATGGAGGCGACGACAGAAGGAAAAAGAATTGGCTATTTAGCCTTTAGTCTGGCAGACGTTTGGGATCAGTACGGTAATGATTGTGCTATATGGGCTGCTGAAAGCGTAGGAGTTGAAGTAACAACTTTTGATAGTGAAGGAAACCCAGAGACACAGGTTAATCAAGCCGAGGAATTAATTAATAGTGGCGTAGACGGCATTATTCTGTTTCCCTGTACGCCTGAATCCGGTGCAACTATCGTTCGGATGGGCAACGAAGCAAATATTCCCGTGGCAATCAGATGTATTTTCTTGTCTGATGACGTCAATACAGCGGGTCAGGCTGGTTTCCAGTACAGGGATGTTGGATATACTGCATTTAAGTATATATCAGAGAAGTTTCCTGGTGCAAGAGTATTATTTGTGCACGGCGAAGTTGGAATGGGCATCCATGAAGACTATATGATAGGCGTAGAGAAGGCATTGAAAGATTTTGAAGGCAAAGTGTCTTTAACCGAATTGCTCAATGGAAAATGGGTTACAGAAGCATCCTATAATGTTACAAATGATTATCTTCAAGCCGGAAATAAAGATACTTTTGATGTGGTTTTTGCAGCCAACGGAATGGAATCAAAAGGTGTTTATGGTGCTTTGCGTGACAATGGAATTGAGAATATTCCGATTATATCCACCGGTGGATCCCCGGATGACTTTGAAATGTTCAATGATGGGATAGAGTATGCAAACATGACCATTCCTCCAAGCTTTGAAGGGTTTATGGCATTTAAGTACCTCTGGAAGGCAATGAACGGAATAGAAGTGGATGAAAAATCAATGGCTTTACCAGTCAATCCGGTAGATAAAACAAATGTGGATGAGTGGATTCAATGGGGTGATTTTCAAGCAGCATCAGATTATTTCGGTGGACTTGATTCCGATGTGACGACTAAAAAATAATCATAGATTAGGTTGATTGATGATTTGGAATAAGTTCCTCTGCATTTATTATTTTTATGCTATAATAATTTGCAGAGGAACTTTCCTCCTCAGATTTGTTCTTACTATATAATTGCATTAATAAAATCGGCGCGAAGACGTAGGACTATTTGGCCGTAGGAAATCGTCATAATCAGCGTTTTTTTGTATAACGTATAGTCAATAGAATTGTAAAGTTCCGCCAATATTAAGCGTTAACAATTTATCATTACAAGAAGGGAGATATGGGAAAATGAAAATAGGAATATTGGGCGCGGGCGCGATGGGAAACGCGCATATAAACGGGTTTAAGTCCCTTGAGCGCCAAAACGGAACGTATGCCGCGATCTGCGACGTTGACAAAACAAAATGCGACGCGTTTGCGGAAAAATACGGTTTGAGAGCCTATTATGATTTCGATGCCATGCTGGCTGACAGTGAGATCGAGTTGGTGGATATCTGCCTGCCCAGCTTTATGCACGAGGAATTTGCCGTAAAGGCGGCCGGAGCGAAAAAGCATCTGCTGGTGGAAAAGCCCATCGCATTTACGATGGAGGCCGCAAGGAACATATACGCCGCCGCCGAAAAGAACGGCGTGCGGATCATGGTGGCGCAGGTGCTCCGGTTTTGGCCCGAATATTTAAAGATTAAGGAGATTTACGAAGCGGGGGAGATAGGGGACATTATTACAATCTACGCCGCGCGGCTGGGGCAAATGGTCACCTGGGGGGAATGGTACAAGGATCCCGCGAAATCCGGGGAGACGCTGATGAACTTAACGCTGCACGACATCGATTTTCTGCATTACATGCTGGGGAAACCGAAATCGGTTTACAGCGCCGGGACGCGGGACAAGATGGACAATTACAACGACGTAATGAACATCTTCAAATTCAAAAACGGCGTGAACGCGATGGTGGACGGCAGTTTCAGCATGACGGCAGGGTACCCTTTTACCATGCGGATGCGCGTGCTGGGAACAAAAGGCACGCTGGAGTTTACCTTTATTTCCGGTGAGAACATCGGCCCCGAGAGCACGTCTTCCCTGCTGATGTATAAACCGGACGACGGCGGGAAGAAGGTGGAGGTGGAAGGATACGACGCGTACGGGCGGGAAATCCAGTATTTTCTTAATTGCATTGAAAAGAACGAGCCCACCGACGCCGTCTCCAAGGAAAGCATTCTGACGGTATTGTCCTCGGTAATCGCCGCAAAGACGTCGCTCGCGGACGGACGGGTCCACGAACTTTAAAGATAAAGGAGCATTAAAAAATGAACAGCAAGGAAAGGTTGTTTGCAAGGCTTGCGGGCGAGGAAACGGACCGTTTGCCCAATCTGAATATTCTGATGCAGTTTGCGGCCAGGGAGATTGGCGTTGCGTATTCCGAATTTTGCCGGGACCATGAAAAAATGGTCCGGGGGAACATCGTCTGTGCCGAGAAATACGGTATTGACTGTGTCACCACCATGTCCGACCCCATGCGGGAGGGCGCCGACCTGGGGATGGAAGTAACCTTCCCGGCGGACGACGTGCCTTACGCGAAAAAGCCGCTGATTTTGGACAAAAAAGACTTGATTGGCATGAAGCCTGCGGGCTGCGGGAAAGGAACGCGCAAATATGAAACGGTGGAAGCGATCAAACTTTATAAAAAGGAACTGGGAGACGAATTCCCCGTCGTCGGATGGGTGGAAGGGTGTTTTGCCCAGGCGGCCGACCTGCGGGGCGTGAACGAGTTCCTCTTTGACCTGATGGACGACCCGGGTTTCGCGAGGGACCTGCTGGATTTCTGTTTGGAGCAGGAACTGTTGTACGCGCGCGCGCAGGCATTGGCGGGCGCGGATATCATCGGCGTCGGGGACGCCATCGCTTCGGTCGCGGGTCCGAAACTGTACCGCGAACTGGCGGTGGATTATGAAACAAGGATACTTATGGCCATACGTGAAATGGGCCTGAAAACCAAGCTGCATATCTGCGGGGACATCGGCCCGTTTTTGGACAGCATCCCGGTCGCGTACTGCGACATTGTGGATGTGGACTGGATGGTGGACTTAAAGGAGGCCGTACGCATACTCGGAGGGAAGACATGCGTCAGCGGGAATTACGACCCGGTGGCGGTAATGCTGCAGGGAACGGCGGAGGAGATAGACGCCGCGGTGCGGGAGTGCGCCCTGATCGGCAAAAAGAACTATGTTACCGCCGCGGGATGCGAGGTGCCCAAGTTTACGCCCGAAGAAAACCTGATGCAGGTGAAAAAGACGCTTGCGGAACTGTAGAGGAATGCAAAAGTATATATAAAGGAGGAAGCGATGGTTTCATTGGACGCAAAGCTTAAAAAATTCGTATCCCTTCTTTTTCTTGCGTTCATATGCTACGCTTTTTTTAACGTGCTTTTAGGCTCCCAGGCGCCTTTGATGATGCGCTTTTACAACATTACCGAGGCGCAGCAGGGCTTTTTTACCACTATTTTAAGCGTGGGCGGCATCGCATCCGCCGTAATCTGCGCCCTTTACGGCGAAAGCTTCGGGAAACTCAAGGCGCTCGGCGGGGGACTGGCGCTTCTGGCGCTGACCACTGTGTTGATTTCCCTTGCGCCTCCGTATTATGTCGTTGTCATCTGCGCGCTCTTTGCGGGCATCGCCTATACCTTTATTGACATAATGGTCAATTCAACCATCACCCAGTACTTTTCTTCCGATTCAAAAACGCTGCTGCCCATGGCGCATATGATCTACGGCGTGGGGGCGATGATCGCTCCCTATCTGCTGACGACCATCGTCGATCCCCAGGCGGCCCGAAGTTTTACGCTGCCTTATCTTCTGGTGGGCATCATGACCGCCGCCGTCTTCGTGCTGTACAGCCTTTCCGCCCGCAGAGTCTCTGCCATCGTACAGGCGGGCGCGCCCCAGGCGGAAAAAAGCAGGCCGACAGAGGTGTTCCGGACGGGCAGGTTCTGGGTGGTTCTGGCGAGCGGCGTATTGTTCTGCTGTTTCACCACCGGCATCGTCGCGTGGTTCCCGACCTACTTCAACCAAAAAGGCTTTTCGCTGGAGATGTCCGGGCTGATGCTCACATTCTTTTTTGCCGGCAACCTGGCCATGCGCTTTTTAGGACCGTACCTGTTTTCAAAACTGAGACCGCAGAGGATATTCGTCCTCTTCAGCATCCTTTCCATCGTTTTTATGGTGCTTGCGCTCTATTCGAACAGTATTGCGCTTACCGTGGTCTTTACGGTACTGAGCGGCGCATTCCAGGCCCTGAATATGCCGGCGCTCATCTTTATCGGCTGC